>Ga0209390_10010201_pt1 | contig 11057 bp, 10 predicted proteins | sample BON01_FD_187212 | JGI IMG/M metagenome (GOLD analysis project Ga0209390, IMG submission 187212) | Freshwater microbial communities from Lake Bonney liftoff mats and glacier meltwater in Antarctica - BON-01 (SPAdes) (version 2) | ecosystem: Environmental > Aquatic > Freshwater > Ice > Glacier... | reverse complement strand
AAAGCGAAAGGTTTATTACAGATTACTAATACTTGTCCAGATATTTCGAACCAAATTACCCTTAGTATAGATAACCAATTTACGATTGCCAAATGGAGTTCTGGAGAAACAACATCCAAAGTCAATGTAGGCAAGGGTGCATTTAATGTAAAAGCTAGAAAAAAGGGTATAGTTTATTTCTCACCAACTTTTCGCGTGGACAAAAATGAATTTATTACCTCCAAAATAAGTGTTAATGGTAAAACGATATTTTGTGAAGGGGATAAAGCCAACTCCTTAGTGGCCACATCGAACTTTGTGAGTTGGAATAATGGCGAATTAAGTCAATCTATAGTCCCAGAAAAAACAGGAACGTATTCTTTTTTAAGGAGAAATAACTATCAATGTTTATCTAAAAGTGATAGTATAGTCATAGATATAATTGCAAAACCTGTTCCTTCGTTCCAAACCTCTACCGGCTTTTTTAAAAAGTGCCAAACTACGAACCTTGATCTATTTACAAAAGAAAAATATTTAACTTATGAATGGAGCAATTCCTCAAAAGAGGCGTCAATAAAAATAGAAAACGCTGGACTTTATGGAGTGAAAGTAACTAATCAATTTGGGTGTATTTCTGAAGAAAAGAGTTTAGAAATTGTTGATATACCTTCCGTTGCTGCTCCATTAATTAGCCAAATTTCGCCATTTACATATAAGCTGGTACCAAATCAGAATTTCGACCAAACATTTTGGTACAAAGATGATAAGCCAATAGCTGTTGGAACCGACTTTTTAAGAATTAAAGAACCAGGGATTTATAAAATAATAGGTCAAAGTAATATTGCAATTGGAAATAATATGTCACTTAATTGCAGTTCATTACCTTCTTCAAATATTGAATTTGACCAAAACAATTTTAAAACTCCTATCTTATTCTGGCCCAATCCTGCCACCACAGTTTTGAACCTAGAAAGTCCAATCTACAATGAAAAATTTATTTTTTCTATTTTCGATGTGCAAGGTAAATTAGCAAAATCTGGTAGTGTAGATTTTTCGAATGAAACTTCTAATATTGATTTAAATGGCTTATTATATGGTAAATATATTTTAAAAATAGGAAGTAGAAGTAACTTTGTAAACTATCCATTTTTTGTTAAACCGTAATAGTCTAGGAGTTTAAAAACCATATTCAATACTTTTGCTTAAAAAAAACATTGCTTAAATTTAATAGGGTATCATTCTAATTATGAAACATATATTTTATACGCTTATTTTAATTTGTATAACACTTGGCTTAGTGGAGCTTATACTTCCATTGTTTATAGAATTGCCAAATCCTTATGCACATTTAGAAGTCAATAGATTTTCATCGGGCTCCGTCATACGCCTACAAAACCCTAGAAATACGGATATCACGTTCTTATTCAGACCTAACGATTTATTCCCAGAAGGAGAATCTGTGGTAAATGATATCCATATAAATAATTATGGATTTAGGCACGATGAAGATATTGATAGCGTAAAGAAGGAATATAGAATTTTCGCTATTGGCGGTAGTACCACCCAAGGTTACGATTACCTATATGAAAAAACTTGGTGTCAGGTACTGGAAAAGGGATTAGAAAAAAAGTATAATATACCGATAAATGTATATAATGGTGGTACTGCTGGTGCAGCTATGTTTGATCATATTGCCTTACTTCAAAATAGGGCTATCCATCTTCAACCAGATATGATTATTCTTTTTGCTGGAGTGAATGATTTAAACCTTTTAGTGGGGGATAAAAATAAGTTCCGATTTGATGATATTTATGAGAAATCGGAGTCTATAACTTGGTTTAAATTATTACTTGGGAAATCATCTATTTTTAAGTTGGTTAAAAATGCTAAAGAAAATCTTACAAAAAGTGATTTGGATAAAGGATTAAAAGAACGGAAACATAGGCCATTACCAAAAGGAATTCCAGTTCAATTTGCAGATCAGATTCTTCCATCATTAGTAACTCAAGCATTGCCTTTAGGCACAAATCCAGAGGTTGATTTTGAATACTATAAAAAAATGGTGGCTTCATTCATTGGTACTTGCAAAGCAAACGGGATACCTTTATTCATAATTACGCAACCCACTACTTGGCTATGTAATGATGACGCACTTCAAAAGTATCATTGGATGAACAAAAATAAGGATAGTCGTTTTGATAAAAAGTTTATGCAAGCATCTATGAATAAAATGAATGATGATGTAGCTAAGCTCGCTATAGAGAATAATGTGCCTATTTTTCGAGCCGAAACGAAGATTCCAAATGATGGGGAGTATTTTTATGACGACTGCCATTTTACACCTAAAGGTTCAGTTTTTATGGGTAATATGATGAGCGATTTTGTTTTACAGAATGACTTAGTGAAACCTATGATAAGTGTTACAAAGTGAAATCAATTTCTTAGAATCTGAAAGACTAATTTATAAGCAACTAACTTTAGAAGATAAAGAATTATCAATAGGGATGTCGCAGGATGAATTAGTGATGAAATATATAACTGGGAGGGCATTAAATGGGCAGGAAGCACTTAAACGGTTTGAAGGACAATTGGTAGTAAATTTCCGAAATGCGAGCTTAGGTTTTATAAAAGCAAATGAAAAGGTGGCTATTTCGGAGTGACCATGCCAGTGATTTCGGAGTAATGGTGCCACTTTAAAAGATCGTGTAATGATACATAAAAAATAATTATTCTTGTTCTAAAAAACCTTTTCTAAGAGACTCCCCTTTTAAGTCAATCCTGTGTGAAGAGTTTACTAGCCTATCTAAGATTGCATCGGCAATTGTGCCTTCCCCAATAATATCGTACCACACCGATACGGGTATTTGAGAGGCAATGATTGTGGAGTTTTGATTATATCTATCATCAATGATATCCATAAGAGCTTCTCTGGCGTGCGTGTCGAATGCTTGAAGGCCGAAGTCATCTAGAATGAGCAAGTCTGTTTTGGCTAGTTTTTTTAGCTCTTTGAGGTATGTTCCATCTAGTTTGGCCAGTTTGAGTCTATTCAGCAGCCTTGCCGTTGTATTATAGGACACTTTATAAGCCATCATACAGGCATGATTACCTATTGCTTGTGCCAGATAACTTTTACCTACGCCGGAGGGGCCTGTAAGAATCACGTTTTGTTTTTGCTTCATAAATTCAAGGCTAGTAAGCCGCTGGAACATGTTTTTCTCTAGATTTCTTGTAGTTGCATAGTCTACTTGTGAGATACTGGCAGATTGTCTAAAACGAGCCATATGAATGAGCCTATCTACTTTTTTGTTATGTCTGTGTTCGTATTCATGGTCTGTTAAAAGGCCTAAGTACTCATCTGGAGTGTGCTTGTCGAGCTGATTGGTTTTTAATTGACTCAGATGTATATCGGCCATAGCCGTTAATCTCATCGTTCTTAGTTTTTCTACTGTTTGATTGTTGTTCATTGTTTGCTTTGATTTATTAATTATTGGTATGATTTTGCTCCTCTAATATTTTGATGTTTCGGGATGTGGGATATCTGATTTGAACAGATGGGCTCATCAGGGTATACTAGCTTATCCATGTTATTTTCTAGCATGTTTTTAATCCTATTGTAGGAATAGGTATTGGCTTGGAGTGCTATACCGCAGGCGTTATTGAGTCTTTCTGAGCCATATTGCTTGTAGAGTTGAATTATCCCCATAGCCCTTTTATACTGAACTTCTGGGTAATCGCCTTGATTGATTATGGTACTAATTATGGCTACCACAGAGCTGCCATGCTTTTCAGCTTTACTAATAAAATAACTAGGAGACCATTCCGAATAAGCCTTATGGCAGCTACTTAGGTGGTCTTTGTTGGTGATATAGATTCCTTTGGAGGGGTTTCTATGGTGTGAAGCGATACGCTCGTGATTGTAGTAAATTTCTACTTTGGACTGGGTGAATTGAATCTGAGTTTCTTTTCCTATGTAGCGATAAGGGACGCTATAGTAGGTTTTGTCTACCGAGAAGTAAACGTAGCCTATCTTCTGAACTTTGGCTCTTTTATAGCCCTTAAGCTCATACTTTTCTGCTGGCAATGGTTTCAACTGGTCTCTTTCAATGGATTGAAAGAGTTCTTTTCGGCTGGCTTCTTTACGACTAAAGAGTAGGTCATTATAGCTCTCTAAAAGACGTCTTATCTCTTTGTTGAGTTCTGCTAAAGAGAAGAAGGTCATCTCCCTGATTGGATAATAAATACGTTGATATGTGAGCTGTACGGCATTTTCTACCAGAGCTTTGTCTTGCGGGGCATAAGCACGTGTAGGGTTAATTACGCAGCTATAGTGCCGTGCAAAGTCCTTGAAGCTTCGGTTGATATCTGCTTCATATTTACTAGACCTGCTTACTGCCGATTTTAAATTATCCGATACAATGGCTTTTGGCACTCCTCCCAAAAAGCGTAGCGTATTCTCTGTACACCTAATAAGGTCTTCCTTTTTCTGACTAAAGCATGCTTCTACATAGGTGTACTGGCTACAAGGTAGTATAGCAATAAAGACCTCTACTGGGCTAACTTCTCCTGTACTAGCATCAACTATTTCTAGTTTCTTACCAGCAAAATCAATGTATAACTCATTGCCTGCAACATGCTCTAGCTTCATGGAACCCCGCTGTTTGGCATGCTTGCGGTGATAATGCTCCATAAACTGCGTGTAGCTATAAGGCTCTGATACAGAATGAGCATATTCTTGATAATGGTACAGAAAAGTAAAGCCTGGCTTGTTTCGTGCCAGATTGACCTTTTCAAAGTAGGACATTAAAGCCTCAAATCGGCTATTATTAATCGTACTGTGAGATGGGAAAAGCTCCCGTAACTCTTGTTCGGTCTTATTAATAAGTTCTGTAATGGGTATCTCACAAGACATAAATAGCTTGAGATGGCCGTTTATAGTATTGCGTGAAAGTCCTAAGGTTCTGCCTATTTTTCGGTTGCTGTAACCGTCTAGGTGTAAAGAGAGTATTTGTTTTAAATCCATGGGATCAAGTTTGTAGGCCATATCTTATCTGCATTTATGATGCAGTAAGTTTAAGCCTCAATTAATTACTTGACCTTAATAAAGTGGCACGTTTTGAACCGAAATGACATGAATCAAAAACCTATAGTGGCACAAAACGAACCGAAATAGGCTTGACCATAATGTCAGGAATGGCACAATTTAAACCGAAATCATTGGCACTAACACTCCAAAATCACTGGCACTATTTGAAACGGAATAGCCAATTGGATAGAACTTAACAGGATTGTTTAAGATGAAGATACTTACAATACAATTAGAAAATGAAATTATAAATTTCGGAAAAGCATTAAAAGACAATTTTGAAACTATATCAAAAACCTATTCAGATGAAGTAGGATACAGTGTTGAGGATATATCTTTATTGTGGAATGATTTAGATAATTTCCTTCAAAATTTCTCTCAACTATTTGAAGGACAACAAAAAATTTGGGAAATTAAAAATGTCTTTTATCAGAATATTCAAAAAAAGTTTAAATACCAAATAAGTCCATGGGGGAAAGTTCTAATTTGTACTCCTCAGAATGCAGTAATTCCCTTAGTTCCTATTATGATTATTAGTTTTTGCTCCGTGGGAAATGAGTTAGTTATTGCACCAAGTAGAAAAACAATTAAGACATTTTTAATTATTTTTAAAATCGCCAAAGAGACATTGATTTCAAAGTTTTGGAAATTTGATTTTTTTGAAGAGGGAGGGAAAAGTGCAATTGATAAATATGTTAAAACGAGAGTCATTGATTTTCTGTATTTTCAGGGAAGTTCAAAAAATCGGATTCCAGTTATCAATCAATGTCTAGAATCTGGTATTGATTACATTTTTGAAGGTGAGGGAAATCAAATAACTTTTATTGATAACATTTATCAAAACACATTTCTTGATTCTGTTGTAAACAAAATACACAGAAGCAAAGAAATGTGCCAAGGACAACTATGCACTTCACCCAACGTGATTTTTGTAGATGAAAAATGTTCAAGTGAATTCCTTCTAAAATGTAAGATTAGAAGTTCTGAAATTGAGGTTTACATTTTAGAAGAAACTTTGAATTTGGCATCGATGATTAATAAGGAACTATTGACCAATAAAATTCTTATAATTATTTATAAAGATTTCAATAGAACGGTGGACAGAATTAAATACATATATAACTTTGGATTACAGGTTTCTATTTTTTCTGAAAATCCAGATAGACTAAAGGTGAAATTGTTAAAGGAATTAAAAATTGCTCGTATTATGATAAACCTTAATCCTACATTCCAAAATTCTCTTTTACCTTGGGGTGGTTACAAGAAGACTGGGTTCAGTCCTGTTTATAATTTTATTGAAAAAGCTATTAAGGTTGTAACTATTGAAGGTTAAAATAATGAAAAAAAATGTGATTGTATGTGGGGGTTCTAGCGGAATTGGATATGAAGTTTTAAAACTTTTTGTGGATAAAGGTTATAGGGTATATTCAACATCAAGAACTAAACCTTATATTGAATCTAAAAATCATATTTATTACCATTCCGATTTTTATGAAAACAAGTCTATTGAAAATGTTTGCACTCAAATTTTGCACGACACAAATGGTTGTATTCATGCTGTAATCAACTGTGTAGGAGACATTATACATGAAAGTTCAATAGAAAATATTTCCTCAGAAAGTTTAAATAAAACGTTTCAAATTAATTTTTTCAGTGCCGTAATAATTTCTAAACTTTTCTTTAAATCTATTAAAAGTAACAGAGGGGTATTTGTTTTTATTAGTTCTGTTGCAAAAGACAAAATATACCCTCATATTTCTGACTATTGTTCGGCAAAATCTGCACTTTCAAACTTTGTAAAATCACTTGCAGTTGAACTTTCACCTTCAGCTAGAGCTGTATCTATTAGCCCTGCTGTAGTTAATACTCGGTTGTTCCAACAAAGCGGCTTCTCATTAAAAGAAGCCAACTCTTTTCATAAACTAAACAGAATTGGTGCACCTGAGGAAATAGCTAATCTCATATATTTTTTATCTACAGATTATGCAAGTTGGATTACTGGCACTGACTATGTTATTGATGGAGGAATGTTATTATAGAAATATCCTATAGCTGTCTTATATTTTGCTCCCCGAGACAAATGAGTAATAATTAAGCTTACCGCATCAAACATACTCTGGTCATCTGCTTCAGATTCCCATATTCCTTGTTAGGGTTTCATGGGCTTCTTGAGTCTTGGAAAGTTCTCTGAAATCTCTATAATGATTTCATATTTGGTTCTTGTACATATTCCGATGAAAAGTACTATCCCTAATTCTGTTTTTAAAGACTTACTGTTTGGGTGAATGCAGATGTATTCCTTTCAAGATAATAAGTCAAGTATCAAATTTGAAACAGAAAAACCAAATCAATTTGCTCTATTCTTCTAATCCCTTACATCGAACTCAGGTTTCAGATTCTTTAGTTATCCTTGTATTTATGATGGTCAGATTAAGCCCATCCGTATTAAATTAACTGTATTTTAGAGTAGTGATTAGCTCATTTAAACTACTTAACTTACAATTTATAATTCATTTTTACAAAAATTAAGGATTTCGACTCACTTAAAAATGTTAATGTTTCGACCCAATAAACTGGAAAAAAGGTTTTCATATTGATTCTCTCTTTTTTTATATAAAACTGTTTCATCATCAATTATGATTGAACTAAATTTATTTTCAAAAATGACCTTTTTCTGAGCCTCATCAAGTCCATGAAGTTTTCTAATTCGTAAATAATTAATTCTGGCATTTTTTTTAATCCAAATGACATAATGTATTCTTTTTAATGTAAAATTTATTTCATATTGCAGTTCCCCGTTTTTAAAATCTTCAAAAGTAAAAGATTGGGTGTTGAACTTATCAAAAAGATTCTGTAAATTAAGATGAATATATCTAAAGTTAAGAGCCTCACTTTCAAAAAAATGTGATTTTCCTGAAAAGAAACATTTCGTTCTTTCACCATAGTGACCCATTAAAATTTGTATCATTGATGTTTCATCAATACTAATTTTATTAGCGAATATTGATAAAGAACAATCATGTACTAAAGAACTTTTTGAATACTCCTTGGCAACTAAAAAAACAAACTTTGAATAGAGCAATAGTTCATCGTGGTTCAATTGGTAACATGGTGGTTTCGTGTTTTTTTTTAAAAGTGTGGTTTTTCTTAGTTCTTTTAGAACCTTTCTAGTTTCTAGACTAATCACTCTTAGTGACTTCTCACTATGTCTTTCATTTTTTATAATTATATTCCAACTAAGAATATTAGAATTCAAATAATCCATGTCATATTTAATTTCATCTTCATTTGGGTTATACCAAATTATATCTTTTTTTCTGTTAGAATATTTATGCTTTTTATAAACGCCAGAACCTGATAAATCTTTAAAGTAAACGCCATATAGAATTTTAAACTTTTGATCTTCTTTCGCTGTAGGCATCATATTTTCTCTTCTTTTTAAATACCATCCAAAAAATGAAGTTAAGATTATGTTTCAATAATAACAGCAGATTATAGAATAATTTTAAACCAAGACCTTTTACCTACTTTAAAAAGAAGACCTTCTTTTGGTATTTCTAAAATCATTTTTGCATCAAGGTATTTTTGACCGTCAACACTAACTGCTCCTTGAGAAATTAGACGACTAGCTTCACTCCCTGAAATCCTTTTTCCAAGTTTAATAATATTTTGCAAATCAATTCCTTTCTCTACAGTTAAAATTGGAACTTCTTTCGGGGCTAACTTCTTTTGAATTATGGACACAAAACTAGTTTGAGCTTCTTCAGCGGCATCTTTACCGTAAAATATTGAAACTATTTCAGATGCAAGTTTCATTTTAGAGTCACGTGGGTTTTCTGATTCAATAATTTCATTTATTTCATTTATTTTTAAAGTTGTGTTATTTAAGAAAAGTATTGGTACCATTTGGTCCGTTTGAGCCATTATTTGACCATACATGTCACTTGCTGGAGCATCTAGAAAAACTCCTGTTCCATTGCTTTTGGACATTAATTCTCCTGTAATAGGATCTTCCATTAAGGTTACAGCAACAACGAATTTTTCCTTATTATTAAATTTTTTTTGAAGATTACGACCCACTAATGCGTTAAATATTTGGTCTGTCCCACACAACTCAACATCTATATTCATTGCAACAGAGTCGTATCCTTGTAACATTGGATATAAAAATTCATTTAAAAAAATAGGTTTGTCATCTAGCATTCTTTTTTTGAACATATTTCTCTCAAGCAGCTGGTTAACAGTTAAGTTACTTGCTAATTCGAGAACATCTTGAAAAGAAAACTTTGCTAGCCATTCCGAATTAAATTTAATTTGAGGAGGATTAATCTCAGATTCAAAATCCATCAAAGGTTTAATTAATTTTCTCCAAGCCTTAAAGTTTCCAAGAACATCTTCTCTTGTTAATTGTGATCTTTTTGAGTTTCTATCTGAAGGGTCACCAATCATTGCTGTGAAATCACCAAAAAGAACAATTACTTCATGACCGAGCTTTCTGAATTTTTCTAGAAGTATTAAATTCTTAGCATGAGAAAGGTGTAGTGTTGGAGCAGTTGCATCAAAACCAATATAAAAACTCATTCGTTTACCACTAATAAGACGTTTCCTGAAAAAAGTAATATCAGGCAGAACCTCGACAATTGTTCCTCTGTTTAGAATTTCGTCTATTTTTTTTTCGTCAGTATCTATCAAAAAATTCATAATTATTCTATGTACGTAGCTTAATATAATATTGTAAGATTTACAAGATTGTTTTCATTATATAGTGCAATAGTAATAAGATGAAATCTTATTTTTTATTTCAACATTGAATAATATTAGTAAATATTAAAAATGTGCAATTCTTCAGCGGTTTTAAGAAAACTTTTAAAAGGCTCTTATGTTACTTGAATCCATCACTTACATTTTCATTTCTGATAATTCCTCATTCACTTTTTTGGGAGTTGGTACTAGCTTTATTTGATTTTCAGATAGACCACATTTAAAAAGGAATAGAAACGAGGACAAAGCTAAACTGTTGTACATTAATAATGGAGCGATTATTTTCGTAATTTAAGGAACTTAAAAATTCAATTCTCATGCAAGCTACTCTACTTCAAGCTAGTTACTCTTGGTATTACACCTTAGAAAACTTTCTAGATGAACTTGGCAATTCACCATTGATGACGCCTATTCTCGTTTTGCTGCTAATCTTTTTCATTTTGAAGCGAAGTAAGAAAAGCTATCATAGCAATTGGAATTCGCTAGTAGAAAACTTCTATTTCTCTCCTTCAGATTTCTACGAATTATTACAAGTTGAACTAGAGAATCATGAAGTAGATGGAATCACCTCTGCTGAAACGAGCCTGCATGAAGATTGGTTTGGTTCTCACAAACGATTGTATTTGAAAGTAAAATGGCGAAACCTTAACTACCATGTCTGTGCTGCACCATTTGGGAATCATTATTTTTTTAGTTGGCATCTACAAAATAGTCAATCTTTGTTTAGTCTTTTGATTTCAAAAATTCCATTTATTGGAGGTTGGCTTTTTAGACGTTTTTTCCCTGAGACCATGTATAAGTTGGATACAGCAAGTATGTTCATGACTTTTGCTCACTCCTCAGTTTTGAAAGTAGTTGATCAAATTACAAAAGAGGGTGGAGTGCGAGCATTAACGGAAGCCGAAAGAAAGCCTGTGTTAGCTGATATCTTTAAAAGGTAAGCGATGGATATACAGTCGGTTTCGAACATAGGCAAGGAAATTTTAAATGACTTTCTGGATACTTGGCCACTCGAACGTTTAGGTAGTATGACTCTGGCTGAATACACAAATACAGGAACCAAAAATACTTTTACTTACTATGTTGAAAACAGAACTAAGGCACTTGGAAGTATTAAAGGATTTAACAGTATTCAATTTGGTGTCTACAAGAAAGGCTTAGGTTCCAAAGAACCAAAAAGAAGCCTCACAGATGGGGTTTATATCTGGCAAAAGAAGCTCAATTCAACTTTAGT
>Ga0209390_10010200_pt1 | contig 11057 bp, 10 predicted proteins | sample BON01_FD_187212 | JGI IMG/M metagenome (GOLD analysis project Ga0209390, IMG submission 187212) | Freshwater microbial communities from Lake Bonney liftoff mats and glacier meltwater in Antarctica - BON-01 (SPAdes) (version 2) | ecosystem: Environmental > Aquatic > Freshwater > Ice > Glacier... | reverse complement strand
TACACTCAGTTGGAGCCATCAGGCTCCCCGACGGGGAATGGGGAATATATAAAATGATTCAAGCATCATCGAAGAGGCGTGTCCGCATGGCGGCAATCGGTCTCGGGCTCGCGCTCGCGGTTTCGGTAATTGCTGTTCCAACATCTGGCGCACGACAAGTGCCCAATGCTGAGCAAAAGAAGAACCTGACGATCATGATCGCCGAGAAGGACGCGGGCTGGTGCAACCAAGACTCACCAGGCATCGACCAGATCAGCGCCAAGAACCTCGTGATGGAAACACTCACCAAGCCGAACGATAAGGGCCAGATGGTCCCTTACCTGGCAGAGAAAATCACTACTACTGACAACAAAACTTGGACGGTCAAACTCCGTCCAAACATCTTCTTCTCTAACGGCGAAGAACTTACGACCGAAGTAGTGTCTCTGAACTGGTTGACAGACCTCGGGCTCAACCCGGCTGTCAAAGGTTCCTTACCAGCCATCTCGGCTCAGGGCCACACAGTCGTCCAGAGCATGGCCCAGTTCGCTCAGAAGATCAAAATCGTTGACAAGCTGACGATCCAGATCACGCTTGACGCTCCAGAGCCAGGAATGATGGGCAACTTCTGGGCCGAAGGTCGCCGCACAATCGGCGCGAAAGAGATGTTGACGAGCAAGAACTGTGGCACAACCGTCGCCATCGGCACCGGGCCTTACACGGTGCTCTCGAAGGGCATCGACCCATTCAAGACTCTGCTCAAGGCCAACCCGAAGTATTGGCGCAAATCCAAAGATGGCTCGAAGCTGCCAAAGACCGACAACGTAGTTTTGCTTGCGGTTCTCGACGGTGCCCAGCGCGCTAACGCGTTGCGCACAGGCCAGGCCGACATCGCCACTTTCGGCGCTGCTGCGGGCGTGCAGATCAACAACTTGAAGAAATTGAAGAACAAGGTCACGATCATTCAGGGCGCCCGCGATAAGTCGTGGACGATTCACTTCAACACGATCTTGGCTCCGTTCAACAACTTGATTGCTCGCCAGGCGTTTGCATATGCGTTCGATCGCGCCACCTACGTCAAGGTGCAGACCGCAGGCAACGCGACACCGGCAAATGCGCTCGCTAACCCGACAAACGTGATGTACACCAAAAGTGGCGTGCTGAACTACGACCTCGCCAAGGCCAAGGCCAAAGTTGCCGAATACAAGGCTGCAACGGGCAAAGACATCGAAATCGCGATGCCAATTGCCGACTCGACCGAGTCTGCGCAACAGGGCACTTTGGTTTGCAACATGATGATTGCCGCGGGCATGAAGTGCACACTGATGGCGCCAGTGACATCAGCGGCATACATTGCACGCGCCTTTCAGCCAACAGGCCAGCAACTGACATTCTTCAGTGTTCTTAACGGAGCATATGCTGACTTTGGTTTGCTGTTCGTAAACGGCGGTCTCGAATTGTCAAGATTCTCGGCCAGTCCGTTCACCAAGGCAATCGGCGCACCACTATCGGCGGCTTTCATGGCCGCTCGCGCTACCAACAGTCCTGCTGCCTATCAGGCAGCGATGGCAACTCTCCAGACAAACGTCTTCTGGACTCCGGGTTGGTACGAGGGTGGATTCGTCATCACGACGAAAAAAGTCACGGGCATTGGCAAGACGCCGCTGCCAAACGGTGGCTTTGGACCAGTTATCTCGACCGGCGGTTTTGATGTTGCCTCGGCGTACGTAACCAAGTAACGAGCAATACGCGGCCCGCAGTTTGGGGCCAAAAGTAAAAAGGCGGTGGCACCAAAAGTGCCACCGCCTTTTTTCACATTGATCGTCTACGAATTGGCTCTGGCAGTCGTCTTCGCCTAGATTGTCACGAGACATTACGAGGGGGCGAGGGTTGAAAAAATTTCAAAACATCACAACGCGTCTAGCCCAAGTCGTAATCATCCTCGTATTGGTAACGTTCGGCATCACGGTTCTTGTGCGCTTGCTGCCCGGCGACCCCGCGTCGACTTACTTCCCTTACGCAACCCCAGAAGAACTCAAAGTGCTCCGGCGTGAATATGGCACCGACAAGAACCTGTTCGCCTATTACATCGACTGGGTGGCCAAGGTTTTTCGCGGCGATTTCGGGTACTACTACAGCGTCAACGGCGGCAAGGCCCTAAGCGTGACGGCGATGTGGAAGCAGGCCATGCCAGTGAGCCTCTGGCTGATGTTCTACACCGTCGTCTTTTCGCTATTGTGCGCGATACCAATCGCGATGATCACCGCATTTCGCGAGGGAAGTCGGGTCGACCGAATCACCAGCAACCTGCTGTTCGGTTTTTCGGCGATTCCCAATTTCGCCATAGGTCTAGGACTGGTGTTTGTATTCGCGGTGCAGTTCGGGTTGCTCAACCCGGTTGGATACCATCCGTGGCGCGACGGCGCTTGGTTGCACGTTAAGTCGATGATCTTGCCAGTGCTCAGCCTCTCGGTCGGCCAGATTGCCGCATACACCAGGCTGCTGCGAGCCGACCTGATCGCCACCCTCAAGGAAGACTTTGTCGCGATGGCCTCGTCTAAAGGCCTGAGTAACCGTTGGATCTTGTGGCGCCACGTGTTTCGCCCATCAAGCCTCACGCTGCTCACCACCGCGGCTCTGAACATGGGCGCGCTCATCGGCGGGGCCGTGATTATCGAAGTGGTATTTGCGCTCAACGGTCTTGGCATGTTCTTGCAGGCATCTATCGCCCAGCGACAATACTTGGCGGTGCAATCAACTGTGGCGCTAGTCGCCGCAGCGTTTATCTTGTTCAATGTCTGCGCCGACATTTTGTACGGCGTTCTCGATCCACGGGTAAGGGCGCACCGTGGCCGTTAAACGCAAGCCAATCGGCTTCTACCTCGCGTCTGGCTGGATGGGACTGTGCGTGTTGATGTCGACAGTTGGCGGCTTCCTGCCATTACCCAATTGGAAGGTCGGCGACTACGACAATCTTGGAGTTGGACTGTTTTCGCCTGGTCACCTCTTGGGCACCGACACTTCGGGCATCGACCAGTTATCTGCAGTAATCAACGGCACGCGACTCTCCCTTACAATTTCATTCACCGCCGCTATTCTTGGAATATTAATTGGCGGTTTCCTAGGTATTCTCGCTGCCTACAGTCGTGGCTGGCTCGACAGCGTCATCTTGATGTACTTCAACGTCTCCCTCTCGGTGCCAACAATTATTCTCGCGCTCGCCTTGGTCTCAATTTTTGCCAGCTCTGACAGCATGGGCCAAACCTCGGCATTGGAACGAATCGGCACATTGATTTTGACCTTAGCGATCGTATTGATACCGATCCTGGGACGCATCGCTAGAGCATCTGCGCTCTCGTGGACGGGCCGCGACTTCGTTTTGGCCGCGAAGGCAATGGGCATGAAGCCGCTGCAGATCATGTGGAACCACATTTTGCCAAACGTGGTGCCGACGCTCTTGTCGATTGGTTTCTTGGCCGCCGGTGTGTTGATCGTCGTCGAGGGCGGCCTAGCAATCTTGGGCGCCGGCGTACTTGACGGGTCGACATGGGGCGCGATGCTGGCGACGAACCGCCAACTGCTGACGATTTACCCCCACACGACTCTCATTCCCGCCGCTGCCATCGCCATGACAGTACTCTCGCTCAACTACTTCGCCGACTACATCCGCAACATTATTGACGGAAGAGAGTCCCGACTGTGACCAGCCTGTTATCAATTCGCGATCTCAGGGTTGAATTCGATACGGCGCGCGGGCCGTTGGCTGCCGTGCGCGGCGTATCGCTAGACATTGAAGCCGGCGAGAGCGTGGGCATCGTCGGTGAATCTGGCTCTGGGAAGACAGTGATGTCACGTTCGACAATGGGCCTGCTGCGCGGGCGCAAGGTTCGCAAGACTGGGAGCGTCGTTTATAACGGCCAAGAGTTGCTAACGCTCGACCTCAAATCATTGCGCGAACTGTGGGGCACGAACATTGCGATGATCTTCCAAGACCCGATGACCACCCTGAACCCGGTGCGTCGCATCGGATCGCAAATGCGCGAAGGTCTAGTCAAGCGACTCGGATTGTCAAAAGAAGATGCCAACAAGCGCTGTCTTGAGTTGCTCAAACTGGTGCACTTCCCAGACCCCCAAGAAGCGCTTCGTAAATACCCGCACCAGTTGTCGGGCGGCATGCGCCAGCGCGTGATGATCGCGATGGCAGTTGCATGCAAGCCCAAGGTGCTGTTCGCCGATGAGCCGACGACTGCCCTAGACGTCACGGTGCAGGCCCAAGTGCTCGACTTGCTCGAAGACCTGCGTAAAGAGCTCGACATGGCAATGGTGATCGTGACCCACGACCTCGGCGTCGTCGCGGGCCATACCGATAAAATCGCGGTCATGTACGCGGGCGAGGTCGTCGAGTTCGCTCCAACCCGCGAACTTTTTGCCAACACCAAGATGCCGTACACCGAGGCGCTGATGAAGTCAATCCCCCGTCTCGACAGGCAGGCGGAGAAGCGAATGCCGGTAATCCCAGGCCGACCTCCAGATCCGACAGAGCACAGCCCTGGCTGCTCGTTCGCGCCGCGTTGTCAATACGCCCAGCAAAAGTGCCGCGACGAGCATCCAGCCCTAGAAGACGCAGGTAACGGCCACATGTACCGTTGCTTCTTTCCAATCGGGGGTCGCTAACCATGGCCGGCACAGGCAAAGTACACCTTCGCGACGCCTCACAGGCAGTTCTACGAATTGAAGACCTCGTCGTTGAATACAAATCCGGTGGCACCGTTGTGCAGGCCGTATCTGGGATAAGCCTCGATGTGCTCGCCGGCGAAACTCTGGCCATCGTGGGCGAATCTGGTTGCGGTAAATCGTCGCTGGGCAAGGGAATCTTGCAACTAATCGAAACCAAATCTGGTTCGATCGTGCTCGATGGACAGTCGCTGACCGAACTGTCAAAGGAAGAACTCCGACAAGCGCGCCAAAAAATGACGATGATCTTTCAAGACTCGATCAGCTCGCTCGACCCGCACATGAAGGTTTCGAAGATCGTAGAGCAGCCACTCAAGATCTGGAAGAAGGGCACAGCGCAAGAGCGTGCTGCCAAGGTTGTCGAGTTGCTTATTTCTGTTGGCCTCGAGCCCGAAGTCGTGAGCAACCGCCGCCCAACCGAATTTTCGGGCGGCCAATGCCAGCGCATCAACATCGCCCGAGCGGTGGCATTAGAGCCGCGGATCTTGGTCTGCGACGAACCTGTCTCTTCGCTCGACGTCAGCATCCAGGCCCAAATCTTGAACCTGCTGCAAGACATGAAAGACAGCCACGGCCTGTCGCTGATATTCATCTCGCACGATCTGGCCGTCGTACGCGCCGTCAGTACGCGCATAATCGTGATGTACCTGGGCAAGATCTGTGAAGTCTCCCCCCCAGACGAGCTCTACTCAAAACCTTTGCACCACTACACGCACGCACTAATCAGTTCGGTCCCTATCCCTGACCCAACTGTGAAAGTAACGGGGGCGATATTGGAAGGCGAGCCGCCGTCGCCGGTGAACCCGCCGTCGGGTTGCCGCTTTCGCACGCGCTGCCCCGCCGCAACAGATCTCTGCGCCGCCGAAGAGCCGCAGTTGCGCGAAGTCGACGAAGGCCACTTCATCGCCTGCCACCACCCTCGTTCGTAACGCAATTAAGTACGGCGATGTCGAACATCGTTGTTTCAACAACTGGGCGCCCGGCGCCGTTGCGCAACAAGGTCTCGCAACTACTCGGCGTCGACTACCCGATCGTGCAGGCGCCGATGGGCTGGATTGCGCGCTCGCAGTTGGCATCGGCAGTTTCTAATGCTGGCGCACTCGGAATAATCGAAACATCGTCGGGCGAGCTCGACGTCGTGCGCGACGAGATCGCCTTGATGGGCGGCCTGACCAAGAACCCATTCGGGGTCAACATCGCCATGGCGTTTGTGCGTGACCCCAACATTGTGCAGTTCGTGATCGATCAGGGCGTGCGCTTCGTTACGACTTCTGCGGGCGACCCGACCAAGTACACCGCGCAACTCAAGGACGCGGGCCTAACGGTATTCCACGTCGTACCCACTCTCAGGGCCGCGCTCAAGGCTAGTAACGCGGGCGTCGACGGGTTGGTCGTCGAGGGCGGCGAAGGTGGCGGGTTCAAGAACCCGCAAGATGTCTCGACGATGGTGCTGCTGCCACTGGTCGCCGCCAACGTCGATATACCGATCGTCGCCGCGGGCGGTATCTGCGACGGCGTGACGATGGCCGCAGCGTTCGCGCTCGGTGCCCAGGGAGTGCAGATGGGCACGCGGATGGTCTCCGCCGCCGAGTCGCCAGTGCACGAGAACTGGAAGAACGCGATCATCAAGGCCGCCGAGACTGACACGGTGTTTCTCAACCGTTTTTCGAAGCCAGGCCTGCGCGCGTTGCGCACCGAGCGCACTACCAAACTCGAACACGACGACAACGTCGGCATGGAACACTTCGGCACGGCCAAAGATTTGTATTTCGGAGGCGACATGGAGTCTTCGATCGCCCTCACCGGGCAGGTGGCCGGGAGAATCGATTCAGTGTTGCCAGTCGAGCAGATCATCCACTCGACGATGCGCGAGTTTTACGAAACATGCGCGGCGCTCGCTAAATTTACCGGCCAGTTCACTGGCAAGGAAATTTAGACGTATGGCCAACATCATCGTTCTAGACGGCGGCATGGGCCGCGAGTTGTTGCGCATGGGCGCGCCGTTTCGCCAACCAGAGTGGTCGGCTTTGGCGCTCATCGAAGCGTCTGAATTCGTGACGCGCGCGCACCAGGGTTTCGTCGACGCTGGCGCCGACGTGATCACGACCAACTCGTATGCACTCGTGCCGTTTCACCTCGGCGAAAGCCTTTGGGCTGCCGACGCAAAAAGGCTCGCCACCCTGGCCGGCAAGTTGGCGCGCGAGGTCGCCGATGCTGCGCCGCGCGAGGTTGCAGTAGCCGGTTCGATACCGCCGGTCTTCGGCTCGTATCGGCCCGACCTGTTCGATGCGGCGCGCGCCCCAGAATTGTACGCGCCACTGGTTACTGCGCTGGCACCGTTCGTCGACCTGTGGTTGTGCGAGACGCAGAGTTCGATCGAAGAGGCACTGTCGGCAATCGAGTCGGTGCTCGAGACCGATCAGCCCGTGTGGGTTTCGTTCACACTCCGCGAGACAGTAAATAGCGACACAATTACGAGCGACGCCGGCGCCCCACGCCTGCGCTCTGGCGAGACGGTTCGCGACGCGGTGATCGCGGTCGTCGAGGCCGGCGTCGATGCAGTGCTATTTAATTGCAGCCAGCCCGAATACATGAATTCTGCCATCGAAGTAGCGCGAGAACTCGTTGGCGACGACTTGATTGCCGTCGGTGCATATGCCAACGCCTTCCCGCCGCAACGTACCGACGCAGCCGCCAACGAAGACCTGATGACACTGCGACTAGACCTCACCCCCGCTGGCTATCTGGCCTTTGCCAAGCAGTGGCTAGACCGCGGCGTGACAATCGTCGGTGGCTGTTGCGGTATCGGCCCAGACCATATTGGCGCGATCGCCCACGAGTGCAAGACTGCAGGGCATGACTGAGCCACTAATGCTCAAGGGCCTGCGCGCGTTGGTAACGGGCGGTGGCTCTGGCATCGGCCGCGCAATCGCCGACGAGTTACTCGCGGCGGGCGCGAGCGTGATGACATGCGACGCCAACCCCGCGACCAATCCAGACGTCGTCGCCGACGTCAGCGACACTTCTGATGTCGACAAAATTTTTGCCCAGGTCGCCAAGCAACTAGGCGGGCTAGATTTACTCGTCAACAACGTCGGCGTGCCGGGCCCGACAGCTGCCGTGCAAGACACAGACCCAGACGAGTTCGACCGTTGCGTGCGCATCAATCTCGGCTCAGCGTTCAGGTGCACTCGCCTGGCGGTGCCAATGTTGCGCGAGCGCAAGGGCTCGATCGTCAACATCTCATCCACCGCCGGCATTTTTGGATACCCGCTGCGCTCTGGTTATGTCGCCGCCAAGTGGGGCGTGATCGGCATGACCAAGACTTGGGCGATGGAACTAGGCGCCGAGGGCATCCGCGTCAACGCGATTTGCCCAGGCTCTGTCGGCGGTGGCCGGATGGACGGCGTAATCGAACGCGAGGCTGCGACCCTCGGACTATCAAAAGAAACGCTTCGCCGCGGATACGAAAAACAGGTGTCGATGGGCTCGTTCATCGACGCATCAGACATCGGCAAGACGGTCGTGTACCTCGCCTCGCCCGCTGCTCGATTTGTATCTGGTCAGATACTTTCGGTGGACGGCAACACCGAGACACTTCGCGCCGATTTCTAGGCCGACATCTGAATGTCAAATAGCATCTGACTATGCCATTATATTGCTATGGCTAAACGATCACAAAAATACGTAGCAATTTTCATTGCCGTTGCTTTCGTCGGCGGAGGAATTGCCCCGTTGGCACTGCGGAGTAACGGCGGCGGTGACTCTTCGTCAAATAATTTAACTCCAGAACAGTCCATTACTCATGGTCATGGATTAGCCGTTGATGTACAAGATCCAAACAAACTTTATATCGCCACACACCACGGTCTTTTGGTACTGATGAATGACAAAGACCTCTACCGAGCCGGCAAGAGCACGGATGACTTTATGGGATTCACGGCGCATCCTGCGGACGCAAATGTTTTATTTTCGAGCGGTCATCCCAGTCTTGGCGGCAATATCGGCTTTCAGAAATCTGAAGATGGCGGAATTACGTGGAAGAAAATATCAGATGGCGTAGACGGCCCGGTTGATTTCCACACAATGGCAGTCAGTTCGGTAAATCCAAATCTCATCTATGGATGGTCTGGAGGCAATCTTCAGCGCAGCACTGATCAGGGCAAAAATTGGGAGATTGTGAATCGCGATCTACAGCCAATTTACTTAGCGGCTGATTCGCAAGACGAAAATGTGGTGTATGCCGCCGCTACAGATGGACAAGGTGTGGTGGTAAGCCGAGACCAAGGCGCCACATGGACACCTCTCTCGCCAGAATTACAAGGTGGATTCGTGTCAGTGGTTGCGATTCATCCCCAAGATTCGAAAACTCTCTTAACCTTCAGCGAGAAATTGGGAGGCCTTGGGAAAAGCGCCGACGCTGGCAAGACGTGGAAGAAAGTGAGCGAAGGATTCAACGGAGAGATAGTTCTCCATATCTCATTTAGCAGGACCGATCCAAGCATCGTCTATGCGCTCACCCAGGAAAACGGGCTCTACAAGAGCGCCGATGTGGGCGACACCTGGATTCAAATTCGCTAATTCGCCATGGCGTCGGCCGTTGACGTCGAGCGGGTCGGACCACTTCGTGCCGAGTGGTTCATTAGCGGTTCTGCCTAGATAGCGTTTCTGTCTACTGCAGACAGATTGTAATTTAAGACAGAATAGGTTATCGTTGAGGACATGACACGACCAGCCATCCCTGAGGCGAGCCGACGACGACTTGATGACACCGTCGAACGTCTACGCGTCCTCGTGCCAAATGAGTGGACCGTATCGATCAAGCAGCGAAAGCCGGATCTTGGCGTGATTAGTCTCAAGGCGAACGGCGACGCCGAGTCGCTCATTTCAGTGATCACGCGGGATCGACTTGAGCCTCGCGATATCGATCGACTTCAGTTGCCTGAGGACTCGACCCTCGTGTCAGCCAACTGGTTGAGTATCCGCAGTCGGGAGATGCTGCACGATCTCAATGTGAACTTCATTGATGGAACTGGCAACGTCGAACTCCGACTGCGTCGACCCGCGCTCTATATACGCACCGATGGGGCTTCGCTAGACCCAAGTCCGAAGCAGAAGACTGGCCCAACGCTTCGAGGTCCACGTGCCTGGGCGCTCTTGCGAACACTCATCGAGGTCACTCCTCCCTACACGGCCGGCAACCTGGCATCGGCACTCGGCGTCGATGACGGTTACGTCTCCCGAGTTCTTCAAGCGCTCACCGATGAACGACTCATCACACGCCGCCCCCGCGGACATGTCACCGACGTCGACTGGGAACCATTGCTTCGCCGACTCACTGCGACGTACTCACTGTTTGACTCCAACGAGACGTCAACGTGGGTTGCGTCCAGCGGACCCGCGCGATTGATCCGCGATCTGTCCGTTCTCAAGTTCGGCAAGTGGGCCGTGACGGGCTCGTTCGCTACTTCGTCGATCGTTCCAGTCGCCGCCCCGGAAGTCGCTGTCATATACGCGGACGATCCAGAGCAACTTGCCAAGGTCGCGCGACTCCTGCCGGCAACTAGCGGCGCCAACGTCATCCTCGCCAAGCCATACGACCCGATCGTGTTTGATCGAGGATGGGCCGATACCGACTTTCCGTCAGTGTCGATCGTGCAAATGGCTGCGGACTCGCTGACTGGCAACGCTCGCATGCCTGCCGAAGGAACCGCATTGATCGACTGGATGCGTAGAAATGAGCGCCGATGGCGTCGACCATCCCTGCGAGGCTGAGTTCGCACCGCTGATCGGCGCGCAGGCGGTGTATCTCCACACCATTGGCCGCTTGCCCACCTACCAGCCGTTCACGACTGACGCAGATCTCGTACTCGATCCGTCGCGACTGCTGACAAGCCCTTCACTTGGCAAATCAATGAGTGATGCCGGTTTCATGCTTACCGACGAGCCTGGGATTTGGGAGGCACGCTTCCATCGAGAGGGCTTTACGGACGAGGTCGTTGTGCCGGTAGATCTGATCGTGCCGGAGCAGGTTGCTTCTAAGGCTGGTCGCCGGTCAGCGCGACTGCGTGGCGATCATGGCAAGAACACGGCCCGCAAGTGCAGCGGAGTCGAGGGTGCTCTTGTGGACTATGAACCGATGGCGATCACTGCTTTCGAATTATCCGACCCACGATCGATCGTCGTGAACGTTGCGGGCGAGGCCGCGCTCCTCGTGGCCAAACTCCACAAACTTGGTGATCGACTTGACAAGCCAGAACGCCTGGAAGCCAAGGACGCTGGTGATGTCTATCGACTCTTCGACGCGGTCGCCCCAGATGCCATGGCAACCAAGTTACGAGTCT
>Ga0209390_10010198_pt1 | contig 11059 bp, 4 predicted proteins | sample BON01_FD_187212 | JGI IMG/M metagenome (GOLD analysis project Ga0209390, IMG submission 187212) | Freshwater microbial communities from Lake Bonney liftoff mats and glacier meltwater in Antarctica - BON-01 (SPAdes) (version 2) | ecosystem: Environmental > Aquatic > Freshwater > Ice > Glacier... | reverse complement strand
ATATATATATATATTTACTCATATACACATATATATATATATATATATATATATATATATATATCTACATACATAATCACGCAAGGATTTGGATGTTGAAGAAAGGCGTTGGGAGAGGGTGTGTTCACGGCGGTCGGGATGACCGGCGGGCTTTGATGCCACTCCAGTAGAGCACAAATACGAGAGAATACGGACAAACCGCAGTGCCAAAGAGTTATCCATGACGAGGGGCTTCAACCCCGAGTTGCGGCGCGCCATCGCGTTGCCATCGCGCCTATACTGACAAAACAAAACAAAAAATGTGATTACAAGGCATGTAAATTTTTTTTTTGTCAACATAGCCGAGATGGTGCGAGGCAGGTCGGGGCTGAAGCCCCTCGCCGCCACCCGCCCAGTGACATGGTCGAAAAGAAAGAAACACACACAGATAGGAAGACGATCGGGAGCTCAGGACGGTGCAAAAAAACGGTAGTGAATAGAGGTGATTTACTGTCTCAACGCTAAATAAGCCCACCCCCCCCCCTACCCTGATTTTACATAAGACCCCCCCCTATTTTTATTGGCGATTTCTGAAACAAACCCCCAGACCCAATATATGCGACTGTGAGGTATTCGTATGAGTTGCGTCAAGTTAACCAGTGGTAGCATTCATTGTTCTCATCTTTTTCCAGCCGATCTCAAAGTACAGGGCGACGAAGACCGATAGGATACCTTATCTTTGCAGGTCATTTTCCGCAAAAGAGCCCTGTAATTGGTGGTTAATTTACGGAAAGAAATTTGCAAGATATGGCATCCTATCAGTATTCGCCACCTTGCAGTAGGCTCCCTAAATTGGATACTGATGATGGACGCTCTGTCGCACATTCGGCAGTGAATATATTTTAGATCATACACATGCACGTGAATGTACATATTTCTCGGACTCACATGAAATTCCCGGGGGATTAATTAGGACAATTTCTACGCCGGGAACTTGATTAGGACAATTTCTATCTATTTGAAAACAAGCCCCCCCGCCCCCTAATATTACTACTAAATCACTCACGAACTGCGAAACGGTGCGTTTTAATTAAGCCCCCTCCCCTTATGTTAATTGGCGATTTGTGAAACAAACCCCATATATATATGTACAAATATATATACATATATAAATAGAAGCATGTATATATATATATATATATATATGTCTATCCATCTATATATACAGATTTGTATGGATATCTTTTACGAAAGATAATTTTCACGAACTTTATCCATGCTCAGTCTCGGCTATGTCTCATCCAACACTACCCCCGGAACCGACTCCTTAAATCCCGCGTCCCCAGCCTCTCTATCCATGCTCAGACTTGGCGAGTTTTCATCAGATACTGCCACCTGAGTGACGGCCTCTTTTTCTTCTGTCTCTTGACCAGAAGAGTTAACTGACAAAGGACCAAGTACTTGATAATCTTCGATTTTTGAGCTGTTTGCAGCACGCGCTGCCCTTGGTCTCAACTCATCATCGGTGGGGTTTGCCCCCACAGAATTGGACGAGACAGCTGCTCCGTCGCCAGCAGCAGAAGCATCAGATTGTACTATCCCTGACACAATTTGAGTAGTGTCTTGGAGGTCAAATCCTGCGCAACGTATGCAGTCAGCAGTAGTTTTTAGGATCAACGTTAAATTATGTTGAGACCCCTCTCAGTATTACTCATCAAGTACCTGCCGAAGCGACATACTGCGTGTCCCCACTCTGCTCTTCCATAGTTGTTCCCGCTGACAAAGTCACAACTCTTGAAGAGGGCTGAGAACTGAACGATTGTGTACTGTTGATCGTGCTTGCGTTGCTACGACCCATGTTTCTTTGAGGTTCTGAAGATTGATCTTGAATCAACACAAGGGTTCTGTTCCCAGACAGACGGACGCATTGAGTGCACACGAGTTAATAGGACGAAAAGCTGAGAAAGACTCTGAAAGACAAACAACAGAAACACAATTGTGAGGATGGAGAGGTGACAGAGGAGGGGCAGAAACCGTTCGACATCATCGGGCGTTCTCGACACATTGGCGGGGGGCGTTCTTGACCCTGAAGAAGCTCTCTGCAGGCCGGCAGTTGCTTCAAGGTCTTCCTCAAGATGCATGTTATTTGATCCAAGTCTTCCTTCATTTTCGCTTCCAGGTAAAAGAGCGTCCCTTAGGTCGAGATTCACTGTTCGTCTGCGCCTTCTTGCGAAAGTTAGGCATACCGCGCACCCAATAAGTACCACTGCTGCAATGCCACCCAAGGTTGCTCCAGCAATAATCGCAGAATTGTTGCTCTTCGGGGCTGGCAACTGCACGAAGAGGACAGTTGCTCCTGGAATGCCTGCCTTCGAAAGCTGACTAATGATGTTGGCAGGAGTAAGATTGCCGGCAGCAGCCTGCGCTGCGCTGTCGTCCTGTACTGCTATCTGTACATCAATCCGAATGCTTTTGGCCAGCAACCGTCTGCTTCTGCGCGCAGATACAGACGCAATCTTTGCTATCTTGACCTTTGACAGAGCCACGCTTGCTGCATTTGCAAGGGCCTGCTTAAAACTCGTCTGCTTGTCAAGAGTGAAGTCATCAACCGACATCTTTTTTTTTTTAAAATGCACTTAGTACATTATTCATGAACCCTTGAATCTTGTTTATGTGTGTCTTTTGTATGTATGTCTTGTGTATGTATATAAATGTCTATGTATATACAAAACATTGTGTATGCGCATGTGTGTGTGTGTGTGTGGTGTGTGTGTGTGTGTGTGTGTGTGTCTGTGTGTGTGCGTGTGTGTGTCTGTGTGTGTGCACGTGCATGTAGGTATTTACATGTGCATGTGCATGCGTAAACATGTGAGAGTGGCGGAAGACCTGTAGCACAATAACCAATTCAATGATTACATCGGTAGAAGCAAAATCAGGCGTAGTTCCTTCTTCAAACGGCTCACTGCCAATTTCGGGCTTAGTTGAACCAGAACCAGATGCAGTGCACGGCCCTCCATCGAGTCCAATAAACCCAATGTTACATACACACTGGCGTTGGCGAGTGCTGGAACTTGGCGAAATCGAATTTGCAGGACAGGCAGAACATGTGCTGTGGCCAGCCTCTACCTCAAGATACTTGCCGGCTGCACATGCCACACAGTCGTCCTTGGAGGCAGCGTTTGTATTCGAAGAGTACTTGCCCTCGCCGCACAACAAACATGGTTGTCCTTGGATCTCGTTGTAAGAGCCCATTGGGCAATGCGTACAGACGCGATCGGCAGAGTCGCTGCATGGCGCGGTTTGAGATTTACCAGCAGGGCACTCTGCACAGTTTGTTGCCAGAACATTCTCAACCACAAAACTTGTCAGGTGATTACACTTGCAAGTGACATAATTTGCAGAGTCCGACTGCTTTGTTGTGCAGCCATCTGGACTGTATTTCATTGTGTCATTGTTCCAATAAAGACACCTTCCCTTTCCACTGTACACTGACATGTCATGCGAGCACAGCTTGTCCTTGAAAATTGGAATTTGAATCTCGACCGGCTGCGAGAGGTTGTTGAGGTCTATCTTTAAGCCGTTGGTGCCGGCAAGAGTCAAAGTCACAAAGGGAGAGATTGGTATCACTTGACCCATCACCGGTGGTGTTGATAGAGATGAAAACAGTACCGAAGTATCCAAACCGTGACCTGATATCTCGTCACGCACCGCCTTTGGAATGTCAAAAGAAATAGAAGTATTGGAGGAGCCCAACGTCATGGTGCCCGAGAAGTTAGCACCTGCCAGGGCAAGTTTCTTGACAATGAAGGCGAAATCCTTGGGCACCTCTGCTGTATGTTCTTGAGTAGAATACAGAGCCTGGCCTGTGATGAGGTCTTTTGACGATTTTTGGAGTATCATCTGCATACTGCTGTCCATGTCATTGAGAAGGTTACCGACTGACAATGAATCGACAGTGTCTTGTGGTATGGTTGTGCCGTTGTTACACTGGCGCATATTGTGAACAGAAATGAGAGACTGGGAGAGTTGTTTGAAAAGATTCTGAGAGCACTCTACCGGCAAGGAGTTGGCATTTTTGGAATGTGACAGATGTTTGACAATGTTGGAAAGGCTCTGAGTCGACATCATATTGATACATTTCACCTCGTTGCTTATGGTTGCGACAATTGACAGTACCTCGCAGATGAAGCCGGGTGTTTTGATGGCTTTGTTGGCAACAATGCTCATAGTATGCAGAAGAATCTCCTTTTTGCCCATGCACTCGCTGGTTGAATTCGCCGCAGTGGTGTCAATATCCACCTGGATGGAAATAGCACTGCTCACTTGGTTGGTTTGCGAGTAATCACCTAGATCCAGCGTCTCCAGCAACTTGGTTTTGGATCTCTCCCACGTGTCATCTTTTTCAAGGAGCCGCCTTCCACTGGTAGTCCCGATCTCCACAGACACGGTACCTCCGTCCATCCACTCAGTTGACCCACCAAACCCATCGCGCACACGAGCCTTGAACGAGATCTCGCCAGGAGGCAGTATGAAATCCGCCATCTGAGATTCGCCCCAGTCAAACTGCAACTTTGGTACGGCACTAGCTTCAGCAACAGACGCACCAACGGTATATCCAAATTGATATTGCAACGATCCATCGTCGTCTGCCCAATTCATGCACGACAATCGGAACGTGTCGAAGATGGCCTCACCTGTTGTAGAATTGGTTGTGGCGCACTCGCTGCCCCATATGCGGCATGACGTACATGGGTCGCCTCTCGGCGGGGAATTGACAACGATATTCAATTGCGCTCCTGATCTAGAAGCCTGACTATCTGTACACAAGATTTCTACAACGTAGGAACTGCCCGCGAAAAATGCTCCAGACCCAGCGGCAATAATGAGCTTCTTGCGCTTGGAGGTCACTGGCGCACTTTCGTCGGCAATAAACGACAACAAAGATGCAGTCACGTCAGGAACAAATGTCCAATCCAGTGTCATGTCAGCAAGGTCTTTGTTAATGACGGAGCATGCACCACTCATCGCGAACTGGTCGTTGGCATTGATTCGAATTTGGCCCCCAGGCAGACGCTTACCACTATCTGATCCGATCCACACCGCCGGAATCGCTGCTGTTGTCAACGTCACTGGCATTTGGAAAGACTTGGGAGTCATTTGAAGTTTTGACACCTCCACTTTGAAGATGTAGGGATTGGTCGCTGTGGGATGCATGTTTGACAGATTGCCAGCACTCAAGATCACTTTTTTTTGGCCTGGCAGCACAAGTTGCACGCCATCTTTATCGCGACAAGGATTCGAGATTCCGCCGTCTACGATGCTACACATCCATGCAAACTTGAGTTCATGATCCTGCCCGTCAACGTCAGGGTCTACAGAATCGCTGGCATCCAGCACAAGCTCGCGCGTTGTAGAGGCCCTGATATCCGTGCCCCCACGAATCGACGCAGCGAGCTCGCGCTTCTCGACATCCATAGAGAAAGTGCTGACGGAGGATATGGACGGATCACTGTCCATGGAGGCAGTCACTGCCAGCGTATACGTGTGATCCGCAACGAGAACCCCTGCAGATATCCACAGATGAGAGCCTACCTGTTCAAAAATGCTCGCCCCGTTGGGGAACTGGGTGCTAGTGCTAGACTTCAAACTCCACCCAAACACCAAGGACCCCTTGGCTATGGGGCATTTCGAGAATTCTGCCACCACTTTCACCGAGACAGTCTCATCTCGATACACTGACAGTGTGGAGGGACTGAAGGTGAGCTTGGGCGCTGGAGACGACGTTTTGAGAACTGGGTAGACGAATAGGTCACTCCTGGCGCCAAGGAAATCGGTAGCAGTCACCACAATCTGATAAATTTTGTCGAGTTCTGACATTTCTGTTGTGCCTTCTGCAAGGAAGAGTACTGCACCAGTGAATTGCCTGAGCGTTTTCGCCAGGTTGTCGTCGTTGCTGCAGCTCCACTGGAATCTGAGCTGTCTCGGGCTATCCACCAATGCCCGCAACTCAAGCTCGGAGCACGGATCAATGGCTGATGTGCCTTGAATAGACACCGAGGGTGCAACCATAAATTCTGGGGCCTTCACCTCTTTATCTGCGACACTTGTCTCCGACTGCGAATTGCTCGATTTCAGCACATTTTTATTAATTACGAGCATGTCGCCTGGCACAATTGTCGCCCCGGTCCCGAGGAAAATGCTGAGAGCGTCGGGGCGTTTCCACACACAGCTAGCATCCGCAGTTACCGTAGCAAGTTTAGACAGGGTGTCGTGGGTCAGGATCTGATCACAGCGGCTGTTGGCTGTGGTCATCATTGCCATGTCCGTGTTCTGATCAAAGAGCACATTCACAGCATTTCCAACGGTATTCATCCTTGCGCCGACAATAACGGGGGCAGCCCAGTACGTGAAACTAGTCATGGAGCGTATTTTTTTGTCCGCCTTCATTTCCACTGCCAAATCAATTGTGAGGGCGCCACGTCTAAAGATACAGTTTATGCATTCTGGCTGACTAAGTTTGATGCATGTCACTGTCACGGTATCGCAAAAATCGAGACCTGAAACCTGAAAGTCACCGAATGTAATAACCACCTGGTCGAGCAGCGGGATTTTGAGGTCGAGCGGGAAGTTTGTTAATGCAAGTACCGTCAGATTCGCACCCTTTGCCGATCCTTCGCAACCCTTAAGACAATCGATACTAATCGTCTTGTCGAAAAATGAAAAGCCCGCCGACGCTGATGATCGAGCAGTCGCATCAACAGGCTTGATGTGTACTGTAAGTCGATCTCCTGTGGCAACAGAGAGTTCTGGAATGGAAAATTCAAGAACTACACGTTCGCACCTAGTCACATCGACATGTGCACGGCGCTGAAACGCACCATAACTTGAATCTCCGATGTCCAACGAGATGTTAGCGTTTGTTGAGTGGTCACCTTCAACGAAACATGATCTTGCTGGAGGATCATCGACTGTGATTATCATCGTGCCACCACCAGAGAAAGGCAACAGATTCTCGAGGGGGACTTTGCCCCCATGGCAGTTGCCCATAACAATACACGAACGTCCCGTATTGCATTGCTCACACCATCTCACTGACCGCACTGCCGGCAACGGTGTGAAGAAGGACAGGGCAGAGAGCGCAATCTTGGGTGACCAGGAGACAGTAGCACGCGTGTCATTAACAGTGATAATGACGTCTCCAGGATTGATCACAGGAGGAACATTCACACGCAATTGTAGTTGGTTGGTACCATCGACTTTGAAACTTCGCAACTCAACGATGTTGCACGTGGCACCAGCACTACATACGGTAAGCCCGAATGAGACCCTGACTTGAGACGGTGATGTAACGGGAGGGAAGTTTTTTATGGTAATCAGCACGCTGCGTCCATCTTCAGAACTTGTCTTTCCAGACAATGTCGCCTTTGTAGGTGACACGCTTGTGATTACAGGCGCCTTGAAATATTGAAACACGAATCGGGACATTGTATGTGTCCCTGAATCAGAGAGTCGAGCACTGATGCTTCCCGACACCTTCCCTTCATTGGATGCTGCTGGAATCGTAACGACTGCTACCAGCTTTCCGCCGTTCACGCCGACTGATACAACGCGCCACGCTGCCAGAGAATTCTCACCAATTTTGATGCTGAGCTCTCTGTTCGTTATATTGCTCGCCGACCAAGTCTCGGAAGCTGCGTCCAAACTGTACCACCCCATTGCTGATATCGTGATATTATCTCCTCCACCAACTCGCCCATCCTTTGGCGAAACACCCGCAGGAGGCATGTCATACGCAAGGCTAAACTGGAGCTCAGTGTTATTCAAGATAATCTTGCCAGTCTCTTTTCCTGCGATTTCACGATGAGGAGCAGTGAATGTGAGCTTCAACATGTCTTTCACTGTAGCGAGGTTGGTGGGTTTGCTGACATTCTGGAATTTTAATGTGAGTCCTGCGGCGTCTTGAACACACGTGCCTGTTGTCTTGCAGTTGGGAGTTGGAAAGTTCATGAGGAACACTGTAACCACGTCTCCGCCCAAGGGAACACTTGCTGGTTTTACGAGCACGACTGACGGATGACCAGCTCTAGTCAGGACCAAAGGGGGGAAGGTGTAATTGATTGCGGCGGTCCCTTGAGCCAACGTCTCAATGGTAATGACCGCATCTCCACCATTGTCCTGGCCTGATTGGATCAGAGGGGGAAACGTGAGCGTAAATTTGATTACGGAGCAATATGCCGCCTTACAGCCTTGAGACATCATCGAGACAACATCTGTTATCATCACATCCGTACCACCTTCCGTGATGACGCCAACCACCGTCGCCACCTTCGTCCAGGCAGCACGAGAGGCCAGGGCCGGGTCCAAATAGGCCACTTGAACGCTGAAAATGTGCGTTTTATCTGCCGGCACACCCGCATCCAGCGCCGGGAATGATGACCGGAACATAGGAGCAGGTGTCAGCACAATGGACACGTTAAAAAGACCTAGACTCCCGTTCCCCTTGATTCTCGATCCGACACCAACCTTGATGGGGCCATATTTGGGCAAAGAACCAGCCAACACTGAAAGGCTCAATGAAGTGGACGTGCGATCCGACGAAATGATCCACACAAACATTGAGGCAATCTCGACATCGTCGACTTCCACGAGAAGTTGGGAAGCATGGTATGGGAATTCGATTCTGTGTACATTTTTTACCGTCACAAAAAGATTGAGATCTTCGTGTTCCATAATTGTTGAAGGCGAAAATGCGCCTGCTTGCACAATAGCACGCCCTGCGATGTTTGGCAGGTATTCGAAGTCGAACTGTGCGACTCGTAATTTGTCACCCAGTCGTGTACCAATCTCGATGGTAGCAAATTCATCTGGAAACGCAAATTCAGGCGCTTCAAACCTCAACTCTCCTTGACTAGCCGTCAAAGTTGACGTGACACTTTGCTGGAAATGCGAGACAGACACATTTTTTTCGGATCCACCACACCGGACAATGATAGCCACATTCTCGGCAGAAAATGCTGGCAGATTTTTAACTCGCACCGACACCATGGTACCGGCACCTCCAGCTTTGGGAGAGAAGTCTACGACAACAGGATCACCGATGAGGTTCTCATTGAAACACAGGTCGAAATTGCAATCTGGAATCGGATCATCTGACAGCTTTTTGAAGTCGACCATAAGATCTGACTGTCGACAAAAATCGTCGTGGTCGCATGAAGGCACAAAGGACACATTCGCAAGTACTTGCAAGACAGACCCGGAAACATTTCTTGATACCACTAGCGCTTGGACACCGGACGCATCCAGGGCAGGTAGTCGCAGTATGATCAAGGTCCGATTGCAATCAGGGATTCCAGGATCACAGATGACAAGTTGCTTGACTTCCAGCACGTGCGCAACCTGCAACGATGGGCTGAGCACAGCTGTCAGATCTTCCAATCCTGCCAGATGATCCGGGAAGTTGGCACACATCAGCGAGACGTGGTTCTGGAGATTCAATTTGCGCCCCATCACCATAGCGGCCGTTGGAACCCTTGACGGATTGATTTCGATCAACCGAGGCGCCAACCCATCAAATACCTGGTATCCGAATGGCGCACAAGACTTGACTCTACCATCTGTGAGTTGAAAACTCAATGTCACCATGAAAAATCCTGTCGCATTAATTACCGACGGTAGAGCGACTGTGATACTTTTGACATCTCTTCCTGTTGTGTTCATCAACGTGGAAGTATTGACTGATACCTCTACCAAAAGAGGGTTTACGCCTGAAGCCTCAAAGACAACCTTAATGACAGTAATCCATCCACGTTCAGGCGCTTTCATGATGAAGAGAGTGGGTAGGGTATCTGTCTGGAAAGGTCCCCCGAAAGGAGGAAACCGGATCACTGGAGATGTATCGTAAGGGGTTGGAGCAGTGGTTGTGGGATCTGTTGAATGTACACAGATTCCCGGGTGTCAGAATATGTCAGATCTCAGATTTTGCGAAAAAAAACACGCGGGAAGGGAAGGAGGGCGACAAAAGCCAACATAAGGCCAGATAAAAGAGAACTCAAGATCCGTAGGGGTAGCGGTCCGACTCCTGTGGCGCGCGGCGGCTCCGGGACTGAAGCCCCTCCGCTTACCGCGCGCCCAGAGGTTTATCAAAACATTTGTGGACAGAGGCAGTATCGTTCGACAGCCAGCCAAGCAACCAGCCACACTCGCAAACACACACACAGAAGAAACATGTTGACTAACCCGAAGTTGTGGATGTGTTGCAGGACACCCCGCTCCAGCCGGTGTGGCATTTGCACTCGCCTGTGTCTCCGGCACATCGCCCGTGCCCAGAGCATATGCTCATCATCTCGCACGTTTTGCCGCACTTGCCAGCGACCAAATACTCATTCTCCTTACAATACTGGCAGCTGCAGTCCGTACTGTTCTGGCAGTTATTACTGCAGCTGTTGGATCCCTCTTGTCCTCCGGAACTTGACGCACCAATACTGCTCGCCCCCAGCCCACGGGCCAGGAGAATCACCAAAATGGCCAGCCTGCGCACATCACTCCGAACGCCTGCACATATACAGAGATCAGCACAGTGGTTAGAAGAGGGGGAGGGAATCGGCGGTGCGGAGAATGTTTATCAAGACGGCCACCACGTCAAGTCCATTGCGGGAGTGTCGTTCGATTCAGTCAGGCGCTTCTATTTACTGCGCACCACTTGTATGCGTCTCTGAGGTGAGTTGCTAGCTGTGTGGCGGCATAACAAACCCAAAACCAAAACCACGAAGGGGAAAAGATAGTTGTAATACATAATGTGCACGAGTGTGCTGTGCCGGCAGCAGCCCGGAGTTTGCTGTACCTGGCGCACGATCGGCCAGCTCAACCGGCCTACGCAACCGGCTCATCGCGACGCGTGTTTTCTCTTCCCAAGGTGTGCGATGCCAAGGATAACGCCGATTCTAACGGTTTTGGAAACTCAACAGCCTCATCCTCCAAGCCCCTTTAAAACTAACCGTTTTTGATTGCGGTTTAGTTCGAGATTTTGAGATTTGGGCATTTTACCACACACTGAGCGCAAAATGTCAATTTCGTTAGCTTT
>Ga0209390_10010197_pt1 | contig 11059 bp, 13 predicted proteins | sample BON01_FD_187212 | JGI IMG/M metagenome (GOLD analysis project Ga0209390, IMG submission 187212) | Freshwater microbial communities from Lake Bonney liftoff mats and glacier meltwater in Antarctica - BON-01 (SPAdes) (version 2) | ecosystem: Environmental > Aquatic > Freshwater > Ice > Glacier... | reverse complement strand
CTCAAAAAGTATTCCGCCGCGGCGGACAGGCTATCCACTACAATAAGGATTAAGACTTCCTGCCATCAATCGAGGGCGGTACTTTCCTGTCTCAAAAAGTATCATCCACTACAATAAGGATTAAGACTCCTTGTAAAGATGACTGTGTATCGATCAAAGGTCTCAAAAAGTATCATCCACTACAATAAGGATTAAGACGAATTGAATCTGCTTTGTAAGCGTCACCACCCGGCTCAAAAAGTATCATCCACTACAATAAGGATTAAGACCTGTGTAGTTCCTCGTTTTTAGATATGCCCTCGTAGCTCAAAAAGTATCATCCACTACAATAAGGATTAAGACTTTTTCTAAGATGTTTCCAGTATTCATACTTATTCTCAAAAAGTATCATCCACTACAATAAGGATTAAGACATTGAATCCACCATAGTCTGTGGATCTACAAACCTCTCAAAAAGTATCATCCACTACAATAAGGATTAAGACGATTCTACCCGGTAAGGGTAGAGCTTTTCCTTCATGCTCAAAAAGTATCATCCACTACAATAAGGATTAAGACCTTCCAAGATACTTGTTGGATCGTAGATCATGACGCGCTCAAAAAGTATCATCCACTACAATAAGGATTAAGACCAAATTACTCTGCCTTCTCTGATTCCTTTTAAATACCTCAAAAAGTATCATCCACTACAATAAGGATTAAGACCCATGAACTTAATTTTCTTTGTTCCTGAAGCGCTCACTCAAAAAGTATCATCCACTACAATAAGGATTAAGACCATAAGCCACGTGCTCTCCCTATAGTACTAGATCGCTCAAAAGGTATCATCCACTACAATAAGGATTAAGACTTTCATGTTAACCCACAAGGGCTCGAACCTCGACTCTCAAAAAGTATCATCCACTACAATAAGGATTAAGACTCACCTAGCTCAAGATATTCCTCTTCAGTCATTTCTCAAAAAGTATCATCCACTACAATAAGGATTAAGACAAGGTAAATATAGCTCAGCAGCTTTTTCTATTGATATCTCAAAAAGTATCATCCACTACAATAAGGATTAAGACTGTGTACTATATTCCCTAGGAAATCTATTCCCATCCTCAAAAAGTATCATCCACTACAATAAGGATTAAGACCATTAAAAGACTTTTCTAATTCTTCAGCGTTTGAACTCCTCAAAAAGTATCATCCACTACAATAAGGATTAAGACCTAGTCTCGCATTGTAGCCGTTAGGTTCTGCTACTCTCAAAAAGTATCATCCACTACAATAAGGATTAAGACCGAATAATTCTACTACCCTCCTTTGGTTTACCTCAACTCAAAAAGTATCATCCACTACAATAAGGATTAAGACCTAATTGATGCAGCAAGATGAAACTCAAGTCCTTCTCAAAAAATATCATCCACTACAATAAGGATTAAGACCTAAGCTTGTAAGAGTGTCTCCCAATTCTGAAAACTCAAAAAATATTCCGCCGCGGCGGACAGGCTATCCACTACAATAAGGATTAAGACTTTTTCTCCGCATGTGATTGATTATTTTTCGCATTCTCAAAAAGTATTCCGCCGCGGCGGACAGGCTATCCACTACAATAAGGATTAAGACTCATCCACTCCTATGTTTGAAACTTTTGAAGGTACTCAAAAAGTATTCCCGATCTCCCTGCGGTCATCGGGACAGGCTATCCACTACAATAAGGAGGACCAAGCGTTAAGAAATTGTCCCTTAGGACAATTTTAGCTTGGAGCCAGGCTGCGGGTAGGCCGTTGATTTATCTCGGATCTTTTTCGGAATCACTCAAAAAGTATTCCCGATCTCCCTGCGGTCATCGGGACAGGCTATCCACTTCAATAAGGGATTAAGACAATGCCTGATCTGGCTTTTTCTAAATTATTTTGATCTGTCTGGTTCATTAGATTCAAATGTAAAGGCCATTTTTCTTTTTTCAGACTCTTCCCAGGCAGAAGTAAAAGCTTCACTTAAAGTGGCTTTTTCTATTTCTAGTTTAGAACCATCGCTAAAAGTAATACTGAATTTTCTTAAACTTGTTTCTTTGGTGATATTCGATTCTGATTTCATTGTCTTTTATTTATTTTATGATTCGTTTTTCTCATTATTACATAGTAGATATAGCCCTTTTTTTTGGTATTTTTCTCATTTTTTTTTAAAAAAGAGCTATGTTTTATAATTTAAACAATTCTTGTTTATTTTAAGCGTAACTAGACCAGTATTCAGGCTTTCCGTCCCAAGGTCTTGCAATTTCAAAGGAAGAAAGTTTAACTGAAGCATACTTGGTTATCTTTTTTCTCATTGGTTCGCCAATCAACTTGGAAGGGTTTGCAACGCAATGGCCTCTATCATATTAATTGTCAGTGATAGTTCTACCTATTTCTTGCAAGATAATAAAATCATTTTTTCTGGATATAATCTGATAGAAATTGATGTTGGTTTGATAATAACCCCAAGAGCAAACAAGCTCAAAAAGTATTCCCGATCTCCCTGCGGTCATCGGGACAGGCTATCCACTACAATAAGGATTAAGACTCCATTATATTTATATTTAACATTGTTTAATGTATATTCTATGGCAATAAAATCTATACTGATTCCAAGTTCTTTGAAGAACTAGCTTTAAATTTTAATTCTTTTATGCTTACAACTGTCAAAGCCGTGAAAGGGCAGTCTGAGGTAATCAAACAACGAAATAAAGCCGCTGATGACCTGTTCTCTAAAGCTGTCTCTAAAGTCAGGCAGCCGATCAAATCGCTGTTCAACTGGCTAATTGCAAAAACAGACATTCATAGAGCTAGTAAAGTACGCTCTACAAAAGGATTGCTTGTGCATGTTTTTGGTAAAATTGCCGCAGCCTTTATCTACCTTATATTTTAACCCCTTGATTCGCATAAACAAGCAATTGAAACAAATTGAAATCCAGTAAATTAAAAATAATTAGTCGTGTAAAATTGAAAAAGGGGATGTACGGTCATCCCCTTTTTTCGGTACAAATTTTTTTTATCATCCCTGCGTTTCGGTATCACTAAGTTTAATTAAGAAATTTTCACACGATTTCATTAAATTAAGGTCAAATAACTTTTACTTTTAATTTAAACTCAACGTTCGTTGGACAACTTCAATGCCTATGAAATTCCGTTCGGATATTCTTCCTGTTATAAAAAACCTTGATTGTGGATCGCTCGCCAAAATCTCCGCCTATTTCACGATCGGCATTTTGTTATTATTTTCTTGTCAGTCTGCCGAGTCCCATGAAAAAGTGGAGCGATGGGGAGTGTTTGAACTGGAACTAAGTGGGTCTGTGGCAGGGAATCCGTATATGGAGGTGGAGCTCCATGCTGTATTTGAAGACGATAGTGGTAAAACCATTCAAGTTCCGGGCTTTTATGATGGAGAAGGCATATTTCGAGTTAGATTTTCACCTCCTGAGGAAGGTTTATGGTCCTATGTCACCGTAAGTAATGCGGCTAATCTTGCCGGGAAAAAAGGGAAAATCTCATGTGTTGCACCCTCTAGTAACAATCACGGTCCTTTGGAGATCGTAAATACATTCTATCTACAGTATGCGGATGGTAGCCCGTACTACGGGATCGGAACTACCGCCTACCAGTGGACCAGCGTCAAACAAAGCATTCAGGAGAAAACACTGGAAACGTTAAAGGATTCTCCATTCAATAAAATTCGGATGTGTATTTTTCCCAAGGATTACGTCTATGGAAATAAGACTGAACCCTGGGAATACCCCTTTTCCAGAGAAGATGATGTTAATGATTTTACCCAACCCAATGTTGCGTTCTTTCAAAATTTTGATAAACGGGTCAAGCAATTAATGGAAATGGGCATTCAAGCCGATGTCATTCTTTTTCATCCTTATGATCGATGGGGTTATGCGGAAATGGGTGGTGAAATGAATGAAAAATATGTCCGTTATGTCATGGCCCGGCTCTCTGCCTATCGGAATGTGTGGTGGTCGTTGGCCAATGAGTGGGATATACCCTCCATCAAAGAGTCGATTGATTGGAAAGGTATAGGAACCGTACTTCAGAAGGAGGATCCCCATCAGCGCTTTAGGGGTATTCACAATTGGTACAGTTCGGAAGATCATTTTTATGATCATACGGAATCTTGGATCACTCACGTTTGTACCCAGACCAATGAATTTTACAATGCTCAGCGGTGGAGGGAAATGTACCAAAAGCCACTTCTTTTTGATGAAATGAGGTATGAAGGAGATGTTCCGAGCGGCTGGGGCAACCTCACAGGGGAAGAAATGACCGCTTATTTCTGGATGGCCGGCTTGAGCGGGGGATATCCAACCCATGGAGATACCTACAAGAACGATTCAGATCAGGAAACCGAAGTGCGTTGGTGGGCTAAAGGAGGGACACTTATGGGAAAGAGTCCTGAGCGAATTGCTTTTTTCAAACGTATCATGGAAAAACTGCCTGTTACCGAAATGGATCCAAAACTTATACCAGGAGAGGATCCAAAAGAACTGATGAAAAACCAATACCATTTTTCCAAGAAGGGAAATACCTACCTGGTTTATGCCCCAGCGGCTAACCAAGAAATTATCCTGGACCTTTCAGGTGGTGGGACTTATACCCTGCAGGTGTTGGATACGTGGGGAATGGAAATCAAAGAAGAAAAATCCATTGATGCCGGGGAGTTCAGGTTTACAACCAGTGACTCCTATACGGCGGTAAAAATCGTACGCTAGCAAACAAAACAGGCTGTCAAATTTGACAGCCTGTTTTGTTTTTAGTTTATAACTTTGAAAATTAAGGGGAAACACCCGCTTCTGTTTCATAAGAATAGAAGAACTGATCTTTGCGTGGCAGTGTGGAAACTCCACCGTTCAAAAACTTATCCACTTCCACCGCGCATTCTCTTCCTTCAGAAACAGCCCATACAACCAGAGACTGATCTCTCCGAATGTCGCCAGCGATGAAAATTTCGGGAACGCTGCTCTTATATTCCTTCGATTTGGGTAAGCCATTTTCCATCATCTCAACCTCAAATGCTTCCAGAAGTCCATTCTTTGGTCCCGAGTACCCAATGGCCAAAAAAGCCAGGTCACAGGGTATAACTTCTTCACTACCTTCAATTTCAGAAAACTGCATCCTGCCGTTTTCTTCTTTCCATTCGATTTCCGCAATTTTAAGCCAGTCACTTCACCGGCACCATTCTTGGTAAATTCTTTGGTGAGAACTGACCACAAGTGATCGGCACCTTCCTCGTGGGAACTCGAAGTTCTTAGCGTCATTGGCCATTCAGGCCATGGATTTAAGGTCGGTCTCCGCTGAGGAGGTTTTGGAAGCAATTCCAACTGGGTAATGAAGGCTGCGCCGTGCCTCTTGGATGTGCCTATTCAATCACTTCCTGTATCTCCACCTCCTATGACGAGTACATGTTTTCCAGGTGCATTTATGTGGTTTTTGGACTCAAAAAGTATTCCCGATCTCCCTGCGGTCATCGGGACAGGCTATCCACTACAATAAGGAGGGCCTAGCGTTAAGAAATTGTCCCTTAGGACAATTTTAGCACAGAGCCAAGCTGTGGGTCGGCCATTGCATTATATCGGATCTTTGTTGGCAGGCCTAGAAAGTAGATTTGACAATCGCCTCCAGAGGTATTAAGGGTTTATAGAGAATTAATGGTCGGCACTCTTTTGTTCGGAACCCAATTTACTCATCCATTAGTTTTGTCATTTAGAATTTTTTGGATTAATTACGAAAAATCGAAGACACTTTAACCTCAAAACCTAATTTATGCCAGATACTAAATTGCCATCTATCCGCTATCGAGTGCTGGATCGATGTTTTTCTGATTTTACTCGCAACTACCGGATCGAGGATTTACATAAAGCCTGCAATAAGGTATTAGCAGATCATCTTGGTGAATTACCCGATACCGTGGTAGTAAGTATGCGTACTATTCAAGATGATATTGCTTTTATGCAATTGGAGAATTCATACAATATTCCATTGGAAATAGTCAAGGCCTCAGATGACAAGAGGAAAAACTATTACCGCTACAGTAATCGAGAGTTTTCAATTAAAAAACAACCACTCTCCCAGCAGGATGCTGAGATGATAACAAATGCAATAGAAACAATTCTTTTGTTTAAAGGTCTTCCTCAGTTTGAATGGGTGGAGAATACCTCCAACTTAATCAGAAACTTTACCATACAGCAAGATCAAAAGTTAAAAGCGATGGTTTTTGACCAAAATGAATACCTTTTTGGAAAAGAATATTTTCAACCTCTTTTTTATGCCGTACGCAATCAAACTCCTCTTTTGTTGAGTTATAAGCCTTTTGACAAGCCTATAGAGCATCATAAAATCTCCCCTTACCTTCTAAAACAATATAATAATAGGTGGTTTTTATTGAGTCGCTCTGATCGATATGATTATCTGATTAATTTGGCTTTAGACCGGATTCAATCCGTTGGGGAAGGTTCTCATAAATTTCTGGATTATCCAGAAGGTTCGCCAGAAGAATTTTTTGATGATATTGTCGGTGTTACCCGGAATTTACAGTCAATTGAGAAAATTGAAATTATTGTTCGTGCTGATCTTTATCCTTATTTGGAAACAAAGCCCATCCATAGCTCCCAAACAACAATACATGGACAATCAGATGATCAATGGAAAAAAATAACGATCGATATCATCCCAAACTACGAGCTCTATTCAATTATCCTCTCTCATGGCTCTAGAATTAAGATAATGGGGCCAGAAAAGGTAAAGCAGGACTTTATGAAAATAGTCAATCAAACTTATTCCCAATATTTCTAAAGATCTAATCATCTCAAAAACAGATTAATCCGCATGTACCATTAGGTGCATGCGGATTTTTTTTGCCTGGTCTCAACTAGATGAAGTTCCGCTGCAGCTATTGCCTGTTTTTTTGCATCATCAGTTAAAACAAACACCTATGGAATCAACAACATCAGTATTCAAACCAGAGCCCAGCTATCATGGCATGATACGTATGGATCAGCGCGGAATAAGCAAAGCCGCAGTGCAAACGGTGATAAACAAAGGTCGAGTCATCCACAAACAAAGCTTGAAATACTTCTTTGTTCCAAAATCCCAAACTAGGGATTGGACTCCTGGAGATCAGGAGGCAGTAATGGATCTAGTGGTGATTACAGATCTATATGTCCGGGAGGTGGTCACTTGCTACAGACATCCACAGGCGGTCCACAAAATCAAGAAGAAGTCAAAAAGATTAAAAAAGAAAAATACATGAAGTAAGCCTGCGTCTATCCAGCTTAATCTTGTATCAACAAACCAACAGGAGGTGAATCATGGATAAAATAGACCCAGTAAAACCATAAAATAAATCTTCAAAAACACTAAACTTCAAACAGCATGACAATAGATATAGATAAAATTCTTGAGTTCTTTTTAGAACTGACCTTAGGCCTATTAGCGAGTTATGTATCATGGTTCCTATTTTAAGGAAAAGCTATCCTTCTGGATTTGATGGGCTATGGTCCTTGATTTAAAGTAATCAAAAAGTAGAAGACAAATTCCATAAACCGATGTTGCGATTATTGCAATTAATCTTTCATCATTAAAATAAAAGGAGGTGTACTATGAGTACTCAACTGGTAATTAGTCACAAAACTAAAATTTCAAACATCTAAATAAATATACTGTGGAAGATAAGAAAAAATTACTCGTGATTCTGGGCACATTGGCTATCGCAGCTATCAAAATAGCTTTAGATCATCTCGAAGGGAAGTAGTCCTTCATCAAAAGGTACAAATCACATGAAGCAAACTCGCGTCTAGTGCGATTAATCTTGCATCAATAAATCAAAAGGAGGTGAATCATGGAAAATCGAATGAATGTATGCGCTAAATAAAATTCTGACAATTAAAACTAAGAAACCATGACTGATAAGAAGAAGCTCTTGATCGTGTTGGGTGCCGTGGCAATCGCAGTGATACAAATCCTGCTTGACACCGAGGGTAAAGAGGAGCCCAAATAGACTAAATCAAATACATGAAGTAAGCCTGCGTCTACCGCCGGTAAACTTGCATCAACAAACTACGGAGGTGAATCATGGATAAATATAAACGAGTAAATAAAAATAAATTTTCAACATTAAATACTAGAAATAATGACTTATCAAAAAGAAATTCTGAAGGCACTTATTCCCCTAGCCATCGCATTAGTGAAAATCACAATCGTAATTCTTGCAAAGAAATAAGCCAAATTAATTGATAAATATATGAAGCAAGTCTGCGTCTATCGCTGCTAAACTTGCATCAACAACTAACGGAGTTGAATTATGGACAATCTATTTAAAATCAAATATTAGGACTGGAAGAAACTTTTTAGAAGTAGTACTCCGGTGAAATTCAAATTTTCAACACTAAAAACGGAGGAATCATGACAGATGAATTCAAATTCGAAAAGCAGGCCTATTACCAGGCACTCGAGGACCCCCGATGGAAACGATTACGAATCACCATCCTAGAGCGAGATGGGCACCACTGTAAACTATGCCACAGTACCAATACACTGCAAATTCACCATCGACAATATCACAGATATAAGACTAGCGGAGAGTGGCTTAAGCCATGGGAATATCACCCAATCTATCTGGTGACACTATGCGGTACCTGCCATACTCAGGGACATCTTGACTTCGCTGTTCCAATTAAAGACATTTTAAAAAAGACACAATTATGACATTCTTCAGCAAATTATTTGGGAAAAAATCTCCCACCCCGGTCGAGCAAGGTATAGTTGCAGCGGATCCTATGATGACTTCCATACCGCAAATCGATAAATCCATCTTCATAGAAGACCGCGATCCTTCCGTATTGTTTCCATCACAAGAGCATATAAGACCTAAGACTCAAAAGAGTATTCTCGAAGACTTGAAGTCTGAGGACTATTATGGGATAGGCAAAAGAGATGGTTACGAAGATCATCAGCTTACCCTTCAAGATATGCAAGTGGATATTATTGCTTCCAGATTTAAGGAGGAATTCTACAAGGCATTGGAGGATATCGAAGAACGAGTCGCCATGATGGAAATGTATCTAACACCCGAACTCCAACTAGCGATGCCTGAGCAGCACGAGCTTATCCATACAAAGTGTGACTTGCTGGTAAAGCAAAAGCGAATACTACTGCTGCAAATGGATCTTGCCGTCACTGGCGAGGGATATATTGAAAAATCGGTCCGGCATTATAAAGCCGGTTTTAGAAAAGGCATGGCCTTGTACTTAGAAGAAAAATTATTGTTCGACCAATCTAAATCACTGTAAGCATGACTGTTAAATTCTTTTCAAAACTATTCGGATATAGCTATGAGGCTGTCAAAGCGCAGACTACGGTCTCTCGACAAAAAATTGTAACCTTAGGCACGCTGTTGTTGATTCCTGTATTTCTATGGACTTTCTCGGGCTTTTACCTGACGTATTATTTATTGGGAGCGGCGCTTTGGCAGGCCATTATTACAGGGCTTGTATTGGGCACGATGATCCTTTTCGTAGATCGCTCTTTTATCTCTACTCCCAAAGTGAAGGGAGGCAAATATCTAGTGGGGTTTAGACTCGCGTTTGCGTTGGTGTCCACGATTTTGGGCTCGCTTACTATTGACTTGATCGTATTCTCAGGAGACTTAGAGGAGTATAGACAGGCGAAGGCAGTCCAGATGAAATCTACTGAAGCGGATGCATATTTTGCTAGTCACAGACAAGAGCTTGATCGAATAGACTCCGAAATACAAGAAGTTGCTGCACGACACATTATGCTGGACGATGCGCATTTGAAGGAGCTGGACGGAAGCTACGGCACTGGTAAATATGGTGCTGGTAAGGTTGCCGAGGCTAAGGGACGAAAGGCTGAGCAGGCACTCATGAAAGGTCAGGAACTGAAGTCTGCATTCCAACAAGCACAAGAAAAGTTGAGAGATGATTCGTTGATCCACGGGGATGCCATCGTAAGTAAACGAGGGGATGCACTACTTTCTAAAGTAACTGATCTACATGAGTTTGCACTTAGCACTGGGCTTAGCACCTGTATCTATTTGCTCTTCTTTTTCTTTGTCTTTGCACTTGAGGTTTTCTTCATCGTTTACAAGACGGCAGTTTCCGAATCGCTGTTTGAAAAGCTATTGATAAGTGAAGAATTGATTGGAGAATCCCGATTGGAAATCTTAAAAAAGCAACGGGAAGAGATGCTTCGCCAAGATGGGCTATTGGGACCCAGAGCAGAGAAAATGCGAAGAATTGCTGAGGATGAAGCTTACAAGAGGAAAGTTGGCTGAGGGTCTAGGCCGAGAAAATTTTTTCAGGGGGTGATATTTTTTAACACTCGGCCACCCCCTTTTATCATTTTTTAGATCCACTTCCAAATAAGTATATCGATAATGGCAATTGTTCATCTCCCCTGAAATAACTCTTAATCAGCTCAAGATAGATGGAATGTGTATTTCAACTGGATAGGAAAATCATCGAATTCGCACATTACAAGATTAAAGATCAGGTATCTTTTATTCGTACATAAGTTGCCAACAAGGAGTTTAATTGACCGGAATACCATCTCCCCAACAAAGCGTAGATTGTAGCTACACTTTTATATTTTTCAGGGATTTATAATCCCTTATACTATGTTTATCCCCGCTCTTCGCAATCGACAAGCTTGAAGTTTGATCTGAAGATTTGAAACCTTCGAGGTGTAAAAAACCTCGAAGGTTTTTCGGATTGAAAATCCTAGGATCTAGGTTTAGGATTTCATCCACGATGGCTGTCGGGATGCCACGACTTGATAATTCCCATATTCTTGGCTCTTCGCTATAAATTTCCGCTGGACATTTATAAATGCTCAGCCTTCCTTTTGCCATCAAAGCCTGCCCCGACTATTTCGAAGGCAAAAGAACGAAGAAAAAGAAGGGCTCAAAAGAAATTTGGCTGGTGTTGATCTAGCAATAAAATCTATTCTGTGGGAACAATTTGAAACTCGTTTCCATCCTCCCGCATAAACGTACGATTTCAAAAGATGGCTTTGGG
>Ga0209390_10010193_pt1 | contig 11062 bp, 14 predicted proteins | sample BON01_FD_187212 | JGI IMG/M metagenome (GOLD analysis project Ga0209390, IMG submission 187212) | Freshwater microbial communities from Lake Bonney liftoff mats and glacier meltwater in Antarctica - BON-01 (SPAdes) (version 2) | ecosystem: Environmental > Aquatic > Freshwater > Ice > Glacier... | reverse complement strand
AGGAAAGGACACAAAATACTCGGTGCTTTTATCCATGACCAATAGAAAATACCGATTAAGATCGGGAAGACAGCCTAGACTGCAGGCATCCCCCTAATCCATGCGCAAATCAGTGCCGGGTGGTGACAAAAGTGGTATTGTAGTATCGGCGTTTGCTGTAGCGCCTTCGCTACCAATGCTTGCTGTAGCGCCTTTACCAATGCCAGAATTGGCAGTGTCTTTTGCAGTATCTGACAAATTACGCATCTGAGTAATGTCAGGATAGTCAGAAGGGTTCTTTGACGTGTGCTGAAGACGCGCCAGGGCTTCAGTGATCGTAACAGTGGGATCAATGGCATTTGTGATTGTGCTGAATTCCAAATCGAGCTGTTCCGCAAGTGGATATTGCGAGTCGAAAGCTGGAGCGATGACTGTCGTTACTGGCGCTACTGTCTTTCAAATTTACTGAGCCTTGCGTTTGGCTTTCTTTGTAGCTTTCGCGTTATGGTGGCGACGACCCGGTGCTGCGTCGCAAGCATTGCACCTGTGGGCTAGAATGTAGCGCTTCAAATGGCTGCACTCAATACTCTTGGCCTGTAAATTCAATACAGTCTGGTGATTGTTACAGTGTCCGTGAGAAGTGTGGATCTCTCGTCGTTTAAGCATGAGCTCGTAGCGCTGCTGAAAGCGTCCCTCAATCCGATCCTGAGTGAGCAAAGTAGGTACGTAGCCCTCATCATCCACATCGTCGATCTCATCTAACATGTGGAATGAATTGCTAGGATCAATAAATGAGCTGCCGGCAGAGCGCAAGTCAACCAAAGTTTCAGACGTAGTGCGCGGCGGCAACTTTGATTTTGAGACGCGCTTGTTAGATGGCAAGGGAAGACACCATGTGTGCTGGGCGTATTTCATGACAATCATTGTCTTGCCGTCAGACGTCGTGATTGTGCCACCATAGAGCGGAAAGGCTTTGAGGGAAAGTCCATCCTCGTTGGCCTGAGATGGAATCCTGTGGTTGACCGTAAAGCCTGCTTCGAAGAGACGACCCACTGGGATAAGGCTATTGGACATGGCTGGGTCGTACACAGATACGTCTGGTACGACTAACACAAAAGGCTTTCCGTGACTATTTTGCGTTTCAGCACCCATCAGAATGCCAGTCATGTGCTTTGCACGGCCCACGGCCGGCTGCATGAGCAATGACGTACCCGTGTGTTTCAGAAAATCTGACTTCCGCCCCGTAGCTCCTTGTTGTGCATCACTATCGAGTACTTCCCCCGGAGATCTATCTGACATTTTCTTCAAAATGGCATAAATTTTCGGATTTCGAGAGCTTAAATTATCAGCAGCTGCAGGTTGAATCAGACAGCGGCCAGTGCGAACATATGCTACTGAGTTATTGTGTGGTGGAGAGCGGACGCCTAGTCCCAAAGGGGAGTCGACAAGTGCGGTGCCGGCCAAAATTAAATGAATCGACGAAGGCTGGTGGAGAACATTGCTGATGCCATCATCACTGGAACCCTGAAGTGGGGTTGTGACAGAGATATTTAAAGAGGACATTTTCTTTTCAGCATACAATTGAAGTAACTCATTTAACTGAGCACCACGCAAACCATCAACAGGCATATCCAAAAATGTAGGCCCAGGTATCAGACCGTGGTACATTTCAACTGCACGCACGTTGGCTGACCACGCACGTGGGGATGTCTCCCATGACAATGCACGTTCATGCGCCTTGTAAGAGAGAGATAATGTTGTTTATTGGAAAACCAAAAAACAGATTAAAAATGATCTCCAATGCCTTGTGCGCTTGACTCAACTCAAAATAGGTGTCCAAGACTACAGGTGCATGTTGTGGAAAGACAGTTTTGTTGGTGCGCAAAATGGACACAGGATTTAATACTGCTGAAGAAGGATGTGAGGTGACAGCAGCAGCGGCATTGCAGGCATGAGTGGTGGCAAGTTTGACTCCAGAACACCTGTGTACTTTGGCTGCCGAAGTAGCAACCTCATACTCCTTGATCTTACCATCGCACTCCTCCTTCGCCTTGGCACGGTTACTGATGTTGCGGGGATGCGTCCTTTCAGCGCGCAATTTGACTGCGCCAGAAATAGAATATGCCAAGGAAGGATGTGAGGTAAGAAGCGGCAATGCAGGCATAAGTGGTGGCGAGTTTGTCTTTTGAACACCTGTTGACTTTTGCTGCCGAAGTAGCAACACCATGCTCCTCGCCCCCACCATTGCACTGCTCCTCCGTTTTGGCATGGCCACTGATCTTCCGGAGATGTGCTCTCTCAGCAGGCAATTCGAGAATTTCACGTATCTGAGCATCATCCAAGGTCTCTGCGCGCTGCTGCATCGCTGCCCGGGATCGAGGGGCCATGTTTGGACACGCCAGGTCATTTGCCAAGTGCTCAGTGCTATAACAAGAATAGCACATTATTTCACTGCAAACTGCAGCCTTGGACCTGCTGCCTTCAGCAATGCCTCGATCAATTGACCGTCTGTGAGCAGACATGTCGTGCAGCTGGCGATGCCGCTGCAGGAGCGCACACTGAATACAACAGCGTGGATTGTAAACGCTGTGGCCTCTGTGAAGATGCGAGCAGGTACCAGACAAGCACGTCTGGTGTTGGTCTAGCCGGCAAAGTAGCTGAAGGTTTATGCAGCCGGCAAAGCAGCACGGTTGGTAAATGCTGTCGCCTATGAGCGAGAATGTACTTGACGATCACGTCTCTGGTGCAGCCGGCAAAGCAGCTGAAATTGTGTGCAGCTGGCAAAGCAGCGAGATTGGTGAACGCTGTCGCCTATATAGCAATGCGAGAATGTACCAGACGATCACGTCTGGTGTAATGGCTGGTTCAGCTGGCGAAGCAGCTGAAGGAGTTGCGCAGCAAGCAAAGTTGCAAATCGGGAGCGCAAGCCGTTCGCGACGGCGGGTTGTTACCAGCGATTCATCTATTCCGTGTTCACAACAGACACGTCAAATGAGAAGGGGACAAGCCACAGACACAAGAGTACAGGTGACACTTTGATGCTTCTTAACTCGACAAAGAACTCTTCGCTCGCCGCTGGCTGAAATCCTTTTCTTTTAATTTGAGGGCGTTGCACGGAGTGATGACGATGACGACGACGAGGCGAGTGTCCTCGAAGTTATCCTTGGCCGCCAGGTGGATCAACGTGAGGACACGGCCTGCGACGAGCCTGAGGATGGGGTAGATGTCAGTGTAGGTGTCGATGATGATGCAGTTGTAGGTGATGGTGTCCATGGACACGGTGTCAATCTAGATGTCAGTCTAGGTGTAGGTATAGTTGTAAGTTCCCCCCCCCTCACTCCCCTCGACTCTTAGGGAGCCCGTCTGAGATCTGGGAGTCTTATGACTTAAATTACCATATACCCTCTTGATGAGGTTCTCCCTTTAATAAACACTTTCTACGATGAGGGCGTTTATTAAAGATTAACCTCAGCAAGAGGAGCAAGAAACAATGAGATCGAAAGACACCGAGTTCACAGCTGTCAAGCTCCCCAGATGCCTAGTGTGCGGGGGTGTGAAAGTGGAGTGGGGAAGGCACTAGCTGCACTAAAGCAGGTCTAGTGAGGTTTGTTGCACCAGGGGCACCTTCGACACGAAATCCCCAGCTGCTCTCGAACTGGATCGGAAAAAAGACTTTCCAAAAGGTGCGTTTGACCTAAAAAGGGCCTAATCTAAACGTTCTGATTCGTGACAAGATCTCGTTCGTGGGCGTTGCTCACTTGACGCGCGGAGGCAGATCTTGTTCGTGGGCGCTTTATCGCTTAGACATAGACTATTACACAACTGTGTAATAGTCTACAGTTATATTAAACTGATATTACACTATCACAAGACACAGACAGGCATGAGACACAGGCCTTTCATGGTAACAAAGATACTGTACCCATGTCCATCATCGAACCATTTCTATGACGACTGAACTTATTTCCTTTCGTTTTTCAATTTGATTCACACTCAGTCATGTGAACCTATAGTCGAAGTTTCAATAAATGCGTGTGACACTGTGCGTGTGCGTGACTTTACTGGTTCAACTACACGGCGAGCCCCATGAGAAGAGGAATAATATGTGTACTCAGAAGCCAAAATATTCTTGCGATTTCCGTCAAATTCTTGTTTGAAAATACATTATGTATGTAATTTACGTATGTAATACTGCGGACACGTGTCATGTCTGTCTCATCAACCTTCAAAGGTGATGTCAAAAGTATTGTTGAACGCTGTCGTTAGATGTCGTCAGATGCTCGATGAATATTGGCTACCAGTGCCTGATTGAGATTCCAGTGCCAGCAGAAGAGAGGATCGAAGGCCGTCGTCGACTTGCATTTATCCGCATTCCTGTGTTGCAGTAGGTGCTTACATTGCGCGGACCTGGACTGCTGTATGCGTGGGTGCGTATTTCGCGCACACGCAAACTCTTCACATCTCGCCCGCTGTCTGCTAGATCTCACATCATTGCAAGATGCGTCTCATTCCAGCCTCGTTTCACTAAACAAGGCGAAAGAACATTGCTCGCATGCACACACGAAACTTCGGTAGCGCCAAGACCGGTCAAATCGAGCGACGACACAGGGATGCTGAGTAGAGGAACAGGTTCCATATTCCAGTCCACCTCGTGATAGGCCAAAAGATTCACGGGCGGTTTCCAACGTGGTGATTGAAGGTCGATACTCTCAACCGAGAGACATGGGGATGATGACAGTAAAGTTGACAAAGTGTTGGTCGCGTCCACCTTATCCACCTTCTCAAACATATTGCCCGCTATCACTGTGTTTCCGCCGCGGTTGACCACCCCGCCCCTCTTGTTGTTGCTGCTGCTACTACTGCTGTTGTTACCAGTGACGCCATATAGATTGCTGGCCCAGTTGACTTCATTGTCGGAGCCACGGTGGGGCGATGGTGACACGCTACGACGAGCTAGAATTAGCGTTGCAGTGCGCTCATTGTTGACTCTTCCATCAGTACTGTTGTATGAGCAGACTACAAGATTGATCATGTCCGAGTCGAGATCTGTTAACATTTTACATACCAGGTGTAGCGACAGTCCTACCACGTCGTGGCCTTGGATTGAAAGCAGTGCGTCGCCCTCCTCGATGCCTGTACATGCACCATGTTTGAAAAAATATTAGTACACTTGCTGTATCTATCTTTTTGCCTTTCCGTGCATGAGTAACACGTCCCATGTACTTAAACATGTACGCGTGCGCTTGAGACAGTAGACGCACGGCGGCGGGTTCGACGCCACCGCGTGTCACCCGCGCCAGACTCCTGTTTTTCAGACTCAACTTTCTAGGGACAAAAAGGCTTTTTCCTTTGGGGAAGAGACAAAGATACTATTTACATACACACCATGACAACCACATCGTGACAAACTCTTGTGCAACCTCAATCAATCATCTCGACAAACTAAGAATTCCTTTCACTCCACCAACCCTTTAGCTCTTTCACACATATGCTGCAGCGGATAGATAAGACATTGAATACCAGCTCGATCAGCAGGACTAGCTGGAGTAACAAACTTAATACATGGCTGCCTCCTGTTAAAGGCGTCATGGAGCAGCAACCCCAAACTCTCTCTCGATGACTGACGGGCAGGAGACAACGCCCGTCCACCGCCAACAACAGGAGGACCATCAGCTGCATCAGAGCGCTGCACACCAATACATTCTTCCACTAGGTTCATTTCCATGTTATAACCCTGCTGGTGCCATACCACGCTCGACTCCTCGGCGTCTGTTGGGGCGTGTGCGTGTTCGCACGCCTGCAGAGTGGCATAGTCATTTCTTGTCAATGTGGAAGTGGATTCTTGGATAGGCGCCACGGGATGCGAGTTGGCAGGGATGGTTCGTGGAGTAGACTCGTGCGTGTGTCCGTTTATGTTTGGCTTTGACCACGTGTTTTTGGTGTTTTGCGTTGACCACGTGTCCTGCAAAACGTGTTGTGTATACGCTGCCTTGGCAACAAGTTGATTCTTATCCTTTCCTTTTATCCAGCCCCCCCCACCCCATTGTTGCAGGTGCCGCTGTCTCGAGTTTTCCACACCCATACTTTCTTCTTCACCCCCCCCACCAATACTATTTGTCTTGAGTTTACTGTCACTCGAGTCAATCTTTGTCATCTCACTCCTTACATCCTTAATGGTTTCGTTTTTCGTATGAGCATTGCTGTTGACGTTGATTTTGGCTATAGATGCGGGTAGGATTGCACTCAGGATTGATATGCGTGTGTGTGAGCGTGTCACTACATCTTGGATACGGGCGAGTTCGCAAGAGCTCTTGTCGTGAAGACGCTGGAGCATCTCGTCCTGCTTGCGCCGAGCTGTTTCCAGTACGGCTGCAACGTTGGTGTGGAGGTGAAAGAGTGCGCTCTCTGCAGACTTCGCACGAGCACGATCACGCATAACTTGGAGTCTGGTCTCCTGCACAAATACAACTTGTATTAAAAAAAGGTGGGACAAAAAATGCACTGAGCGCGCCGACCTAATGCCGCTGCTCGCTATGGAAGCACTTGCTGTACCTGGAAACATATCTCAGGAAAAATTCTTTTTACCCTGCTTTTTCTTGAGGTGCATTTTTGTAGTTTAATATATACAGCCTAATACATGAGATGCTGCACTTTCTCAACCTAAAAAATCTTGATGATGTGATTGTGAGCACCTGGAGAAGCAAGTTGTCGCTGGATGAATTGCTCTCAGTTACGCAAGAATCCATGATGCTCGAGACCTCAACACCCATGCTGTTTGCGTGCGTCTGGATAGCGTGTTTCAGGCCCTGCACCTGGTTCTTGTAGTGCATCAATTGCAGCTGATGTGCCTGATGCGTTTCGTGTGTTCCCTGCGTTGCGGGCGGCGCCGGCTGCCTGCCTCGGGTAGGCGTCGGCGACGGTTGTCTTTGCTGCTGTATCGATACACCCCGCGGGGGCGGCGCCGGGGAAATGGAGCGGCGGAAATTTTGCGATGGTGGAGCTCTAGGTATTCCTGGCGAGGGTGATATATATCGCTGCGGTCTGACTTGAGCGGGACAAGGCCGGGGCGATGGTGAAGTCCTCACACCTGGCGCGGGCGAATTGTATCGCTGCGGTCTGACTTGTGAATTCGCTGCCAGACTTGCAGGTTGATTGCTGAAACGCGAAGGGACAGGCGGCCGAGCCGTCATTGCTTGGTTCCAGATTTGTCCCTGCGCCATGTGCTGTGCATAAGGTTGCTGATGCCCGTTTTGGGCCCAGCTCTGCATCCCAAGATTTACCAAGATTTACCGCTACCGAACAGCTACCCAGGTCCTGTATGTTACAAATCGAGTTCACTGGATGACACTATTTGTACCTTAAGAGTGGACCTGAACCCCTTGAAAAAGAAATCCACAAGGTTCGAAACGTGATGATCGATTTTCCAACCCTTTTTTTGAAATGGTACAAAAAACATGTCAAGTTCGGTTTTCGTACCTGCCTTGGCATGATAATTTATGTAAGGGCCCGCGGACTGCAAAAGTTCCAGAAGATAGCCGGGTGTTGAGAGAGCGCCGTTTATGGTTCCTGACCTCCGATCGCCTCGAAACCTGGCTTATCACCTCCGGAACGAACCGGTCTAGACAATATCACGAGTCAACCATGGTCTGACGCAACTTGCCCCCCTTACCACCGCTTCTAGTACTTTGTCTTGTCTTTTCTAACAAAAAGATTGTGACAAAGCGTAAGTAAGCACTTGCAGAGGTGGCACAGGGGCAGGTTGCCTCAGACCATGGTTGACACGTGGTATTGTCTAGATCGGGTCGTTCCGGAGGAGATCAGTCAGGTTTTGAGGTGATCAGATGTTGGGAACCATAAACGGCGCTCTCTCAACACCCGGCTATCTTCTGGCACTTCTGCGGGAACTTTCGCATGTCCCGCGGGGCCTTACAGAAAATGCTGAGGCGAAGCAGGTACGAAAAACGAACCGAACAGATATTTTGTACCAGACCGGAAAAATGGTTTGAAAATCGATCCTCACGTTTCGAACATGAGATTTTATTGATTTCGTTTTCGAGGGGTTCAGGTCCACCCTTAAGGTGGGGTTGGGTATTTCTCGAACGAAAGGGTACTGGGACTCCCTATTAGAAACTGTGCGGGAAGCTCCAACAATTTGGTACCAAGGGGTACCAAGGTGAGCGCAACAGAAGTGACATAAAAAGTATTCTTTGAGCCTTCATATTGGTTTCAGGACTGAGCCCATTTGAGCTCCGAGTCAACTGTCCGTGTGCTCCCACACCCCCACTGTTCAATTTACAACTATTTCTCGATTTCCGTACAATTTTTTCTGATGTCGCCCCTCATTTTTTGTCAGCACACGATTCACCAAGTAATCTGGCCGAGTCCCGGTACCCTCGGTTGGGTATTTCTCGAACGAACGCGAATTCTCAGTGGAATCCAGTTTACAACGCATTTCATCGATTTTTTTGTTGAGGAAACGAAACGATTCGTCGGTAGTTTTGTAAACGTGATCTTGACGCGGCAAACCTGCGGCCAGCGCTCGAGCAGGGCTGCGGAAAGCAAACGCCAAGCGCTAGGAAATTATTTTCCCGAGCGAATTTGCTGTATGTTCCTGATATCAAAATGTAGAGGAGACCAAGATCTGGGTCTGTGCACAACTTCGGTACTTGCGTTTGAAGATCCGCAGTGCAACGGCAAAATCCGATTTTTCCTGCGTCGAAACACGTTTTTCCCCCCAGATTTTGCCTTTGCTCTGCTGATCTCCATCCGCATGTACCCAAGCTGTGCACAGACCTGGATCTTGGCCTCCTCTACATTTTGATAGTAAGAACATATAGCAAATTCGCTCGGGAAAATAATTTTCTAGCGCTCGGCGTTTGCTCTCCGCAGTCCTGCTCGAGCGCTGGCCGCAGGTTTCCCGCGTCAAGATCACGTTTGAAAGACTACCGTCGAATCGTTTCGTTTCCACAACAAAAAATTCGATGAAATGCGTTGTACACTGGATTCCACTGAGAATTCGCGTTCGTTCGAGAAATACCCAACCCCACCTTAATGAATTACAATTAGTTTATCGTGCCCATTCCGATCGGCCGCGGTCCCGAAAATCCTGAATTTAAGAAGACCAAATCTCACCCTGCCATCCTCAGCCTTACTCGCACTCTTCGTAGATATGACCTCTGCTCCTGGTCCTCGCACACCCTACTCCATCAATCTGCTATTCTCCTTGGGCCCAGCCCCCCGAAACTCCTCCGCAAACACGACAAAGTATGGACCACTCCACCTGCACTACATGCACACAACTCATCTATTCACTCCATTCTCCCTTTTTCAAACACCAACCCTCAGCCTCTCCCAGGCCCGTACACTCTCTCACCTCCTCCCCTGCCAGTCCCCTCTCTGCTGATATACAGTGTCAGGTGTATCACAGCCCCTTTGACGAGGAAAGAATGCTTCTCTGTGACATATGTAACGCCGGTTGGCATATGGCCTGCCTCCTCCCCCCCCTCACTACCGTCCCTGCTGGGATATGGAAATGTCCCTTGTGTACCCCTCCTGCCCCCTTATCCCGCAGTGCACTGCAACACCTCCGCTTCCCCTCTCCCATCCTTGACCCTGACTCTGACTAAACACCACCTAGGGGACAAAAAAAAAATCCCCCATCCCTTGCCAGCAAAACATACTACTCTCAACCCCCCCAGCTATGGAGGCGGAGCCGATATTTCAGGAGGAATGAACGCTCGTGCCTGACTACCTACGGAGTAGACCCCAATATCAACTAATTTCTCTCTCGTGAACGAATTGTGGCCCCACACCCACATACGCGCTTATGACGAGGGGCCAGGGTTTAAACTCGAAGTTTAGTACCGTGGTTCGCCATGGGGGGGACTTGGGACCCCGACCCAGACGGTTTTCTCCTTCGGGTTTTTTTTATTTTTACGGGGGATGTGTCCTTGCGGACCGGCCCTTCCCCCTCCTCTAGAGTGGCTTCCATTTCCGCCTCTAGTAGCTGCCGTGTTAATTACTCCTAAGGGTGCTGAGTCGCCAGGCAGTGGTCGTATAGGAGTCATAGGTGCGTTGGTGAATTTTTTCCCACCTGAGGCCGTTTAGGATAAACTTCACTCTCCCTGGCAAGCCCAATAGCGCACTAAGACACTCAGACGTAGTCGAATACTCTGAGGTAGTGGATTCCGTACATGCCAGAACTTGCTCCAATGAAAAGACGGCTGACATGGACGGTCTACACTACTCCCCTGATGACCCTTACTACACACTTGGGCCTGTCCATACATGTCTCTATGTTCGAGTACGTGAGACTGGTGACTGGGACGTCTTCCTAGGTCTCCTGCAATGGGCGAGGGCGGAGACTGGTGGAGCTGACCGATGGGTGTTATAGCGGAGGGGATTCCCAGGGGTTGCCAGGGTGAATAAATCAACCCCCGTGTCCTTTGGATACCCACTATCAGTTTTCAATAAAAACTCTACTCTCAAATCTTTTGTCAGTACAGGTTTTTCCGCCTTGTACCAATTTAGATGGAAGTGGTTCGCAACCAGTTGTTTGATGCGCTGCAATGGGGGAAGTGGCAGGCAGGACACACCCGTGCAGAGTGCAGACAGCACATAAGGCACGTTTTGAGTGATTCAACCGCATAAGCCTGAGCTTTTGAATTTAAGCTTTAGGTTAACAGATTTAAGCTGCAGGAGCTGTCATGTAGAAAGGTACAATCATACTTTTACCAGTCACATGGCCCCAGCGCAAATCAACTTTTGCCCGGGGCCGGCCGGATGTTGAAGGCAATTTGGGACCGATCTGACTTACAAGTTTATCAAAAGAATCCCCCCACCCAGGGGGTTTTCTTTTTTGGATGGTTTCTAATTGAAGAACCTGGAGGAAGAGGACCCCCCTTGAAAAATAACCTCAATTTTTGGCGCGGGGGGGGGGTTCGATCAACGTTGATCGAAACAACCCCCCCCCTCCGAGTGGGTCTCTTTGTTGATATGTTTCGTTTCAAATTGGCGTGAGGAACAGGACCCCTTGAAAAACGCCATCCCCAATGGGCGTTCTTTTAATCAAAGTCACCTACTC
>Ga0209390_10010192_pt1 | contig 11065 bp, 10 predicted proteins | sample BON01_FD_187212 | JGI IMG/M metagenome (GOLD analysis project Ga0209390, IMG submission 187212) | Freshwater microbial communities from Lake Bonney liftoff mats and glacier meltwater in Antarctica - BON-01 (SPAdes) (version 2) | ecosystem: Environmental > Aquatic > Freshwater > Ice > Glacier... | reverse complement strand
GGGGGGGGGGGGGGGGAAAGGGGTTAAGCGGTATGTACAAAACATGCCACGAGTGTATCGATAGGACGCTTTGATGCTTAGTGTCGTGTGCATGTACGTGGGTTATTAGTGATGATAAATTAGGTGCGAACTGCTATTTGATTGGGGTCGAATCTCCAATCAGGTTGAATCATGCCGACCACCGCATACGTATTGTATGTTCCTCTTTTGCCGTGCCCCAGATCGTAGCAATATGGGCTCCGCCCCAAAAGCCACACTGCGATTAGATTTTCAAAGTCTTGTAATGGTCGTCCGGCTTGATTTGGCTCTGGTGGGAGGCGTGGTACAGCGCTGGAGGGGTGTTAACGAGGGGGGTCTCGACTGATTCATTCTTCTTTGCGTCGGCTGCTTTACTTGCTCAACTCGTTTGTTCTTTGCGTTTCCGTGTATGTTGCCGTCGCACTTCTGCCTTGTCTTTTGTGCTGCGAGGGTCTGCTCTGGGGAAATGTTGCCAGAAGCAGGGTATGCGCATGTTTATTTTGTTTGTGTTGTTTGCCGGTGCCGCCTTGTTTCAATTTTAACAATGAGAACGTCTGCTAAGCCGAACGCGCCCACTAGCGCTTGGAAAGGGGTGTATCGATTCGTGTCCTTGATTTGAAAAAGACGCGTCTTCCTTTCTGAAATGTTGCCGAATATCTCCAGAGGTGTGCAACCCGCTTTTGTCCTAGCCGCCGCAGCTGTGGGTTCGGCAAATTTTAAGTGGTATCTTGAATCTAAAAGGAAGCTCGAGCACTCCAAAAAATAACTTTAAGGTCTATAGACGTTGGCAATTCTGGCTCAATTGAGCTGCAAATTCTTTCGCGTAATGTTCAGACCATTATCTAAAATTTCGATAATAGAAATTTGGATTGGTGTCTTGGTTCTTTCGATCTCTAATATTTCAGTGCTTTGTAGCTCGGATCTGGCTTGCAACATGTTTTGTTCGGGGTGGGGCTGTAAAAAAGAAGAGGGGAACACAAACTGCATCACTGCAAGGGCATCTTATTCACTTTTCATTTCGTCATATTTGGTCACTTCGTTCATTTGTAGAAGAAATGTATCATCAATCATTCATCCTTCCTTTTCGCTTCTGCTCAATCTTCGTCGGGCCTGCTGCCGCGTCGACGTGCTTGACTGGCTTCTATGACGGCCCGGGCACTGTAATAAACGGGCAGCAAATCGTCCAGGCAGGGTTGCAAGTGCTGTAAATGTACGAAATTGAATACATAGATGAGCTGGTGAGTTCGAATTGGATCGATCAAGTCGGGAGAGAAGGGCCGCCAGACAGCTTCTTCAATTTTCTTACGGCGTGCTCGCGCAAAAAAGGATGTCTTCCCATCATTCCATCTCTTATTAAATCCACCCAAACCTCACCCCTTTCTCTTCCCCTTGCTTTTACCTGGAAAGCCACAAGCAGCGAATCTCGGCCCTCCACGACAAAGGCTAGGTAGTAGACCACGCGCTGCAGCGTGATGCCCTCGTTGATCACCACCGCCCGCACCCGCCCTAGGTCCACAAACTATTATATAGAAGGGAAATGACAAGGTATAACAAATGTTAAGTCATCAAACCAAACGAAAGAATTCCCTCCGATTATTCCCCCTTTTCATTCTCGCTACTGACCTCAAATTTCTCTCGGCCGCTTGTGTAACGCGTTTGAAGCTGCACGCCCAGGTCCTTGATGAGAAGCACCGACTCTGGTTAGGAGGGGGAAGGAGGGCGGTGTTAATTTTAAAAACGTTATATAAGAGCATTTGTCGTTTAAGGGGCAGTAGCAATTGCTCCTTATCATTGTCGGCAAGTCAGGCTTTCCTCCTCCACACACAAGAGCGACTCCCCAGCAAGCAACCCCACCATTCTCCCTCCTAATCCCAATTATCAAAATATGTCTCCATCCCCACTTCCTTCTAACGTCTCTCACTTACCTGCTGCAACGTGGCGCTGCTCCAGTAAGGCCAGGAGCCAGTGGGCCAGCGCCAGGACCACAACCGTGAAGCCTCCCACGATGCATGCGGAGGGAGATAGAGCTAAGGAAAAGTTCTGTGTGTTTGACATGAAGAAGGGCGTGAAATTTGTGCTTCAATGGGAGCATGGTTCAAGAATTGACTCAGTCTTGCTAAACTTCTCCTCTCCTTGCCCTTCCTCCCTTTCGTTCCTTCTTATTCCGTACCCTTTCATGATGAAGTCCTTGATCGCCCCCCCGCCGAGCAGTCCAGAGGAGCCACCCGATCGTCCCCACCAGCAGTAGACGGGCAGTTCTGTGTGGACGGCGGTCTAGGTGAGCTTCAAATGCCTATCTCGTTGCATCCCATTCCCACGTACCTCAAACCCCAGGACGACGACGACCGGGCGGAAGACGGGCGAGCAAGCTCATGCAGAAGGGTGGTGGCGTGCGCCGTCGTGCTGCGGTAGACCAGGCGTCCCTTTGCGGTGAGCGGCGAGGACGGGCTAGGCATTGGCGGGCACCATTTGCGCGGGGCTGCGTGCCTGTCTGTGTAGGGGGTGGGTGTTTGTGACAAGGGAGAGCATGCATTGGTGGGGGCTGGGGTAAGGGCAGGCAGGTGGGCTGGGGCTCGTCGCTGTTTGAAGTGGTGACGCAACGACAAAAAGCGCCCCGCAAAGATGCGACGTTTTGCGCACTTGATGCGCAGTATCACCATGCCATCGTCCTTCGTGGACCGCGAGGAAGGCCTTAGACAGGCAGAGGCCAGGCTTTGTGCGAGCGCGAGCCCTGTTTTCCCGGTAAGAAGGGACAAACAAAGCAATTCAACATCCCCACCCCCCAACTGCAAGCGTAAACATATCATCAACTGTACCACACACTCTCACTCTCTCACAGCGCGCCGCGTGCAACATGGCCTTCATTGCCAATTGCTTTGAGGCCACGGTCGCGGCCGTCGATGCCAAGATTGCGGCTGGGGACCACCCTACTCCCACCATCATTTCCTACATCCTGCGCGACCAAACCTCCAAGGCCCAAGGCTTGTTGCGCAAACAGTCCAACAACGAAGTCATGCTTGCCTTGTGCGTGAATGGCTTTGCTACCATCGGATGGGAATTCATAAAGAACAAGGGCGTCGGCGAGACGCCGCCGGACATTGAAAAGGTCCAAGCCATGCTCCGCGCCACGGCGGCCAAGATCCGCACCGCAGTGAGTGAAGCCAACACCAAGCTCGAGCCGACGCCTGCGGAGCTGCAGGATTTGAGTAAAGCCTCTGATCGCTTGTGGCAGCTGGACATCAACTGGCTGACCCCAGAAAATGGTGATTATGAGATCAACCTGCAAGAAGGGAAGAGTTGGGGGGACAAGCGGGACGTGGCGCCGGAACGGTTGTTCGTCTGTCGCCCGCGGGTTCATGCGGCGCCCCTCCTTTTCCTCCTTCCTCGCTCTGTTCAACAATTACGATGCGCGTGTCGGCAAGCCCGAGGTTTCAACCACTGACCAAAAGGCGGAGGTAGCGCGATTCCTCGATGCTATTTTGGCGACGCCCGTCATTCGGTACGCCAATGCCTACCTTGTGGCCAAGAAGTTGAGTCCGCCAGAGGTGTCCAAGTTTCGGCAGCAGCTGTGGGAGATTTGGTTTCAGCCTTATAACCGCTCGAGGGGCGTGAAGGATAGCAGCGAATATGTTATTGGTGTGTGGTTGGGTGGAGTGGAGAAGAGGGAGGGGTGTGCGTGCTTGTAGGCAAGTTTTTGCTGTGTACAGAACGCATATTATTCACAAAAACAAATTATAATTGTCCGCTGATTCATTGACCAGGAATGGTCCTCCCTTTGACTCATCTCCTCCCCTTCCTTCCCCCCCCCCCTCCCATTTCACACAGCTTCGAGCACGTCTTCATGGGCGAGATCAAAGGTGAGCCTCCCGTCGTGGTCGGCTGCCACAACTGGTTGAAGATCTACGTAGAGGAGCGGCTCAGGCTTTTTGATTACAAGGGCTACATCCACCCGCGCGTGCGAGGCGGAAGGGTGCAAGACCCTCTTAATACCGAGCAGCTTATCGCTGTCACCTTCACATGGCAGGGCGTGGAGAAGGATGCCTCCACCAATTTTATAGGTACGAACGAGCCCCATGACAGGGTCTTTTCTCTTTTCTTTCTCTTTCTTAAACTTTCAAACCCCTCAATCTCTCTGCTGCTTTCCAATTATCCATTCGCTTAACGAGACGCACACTTTCTTCTCTACTTACCCACCACCACACCACGCAACACAGGTACTTCTCCCGAGTTCGAAATTGCCCTCTACACGCTCGTCTTCCTGGCAGGAAATGAAGAGAAGCAAGTTGTGACTCTAGGGCCCTATCGCGCCGAAATTACCTGTCATAAATATACTGTGCACAACAAGAGCAATCAGGAGTGTGTGGGAACGACTTACCCGAACCAAGCGCCCTACACGCAAGGCCAGGTGGTTTAGGACGGGAGGACGGGAGGAAGGGAGGAAGGAGGGATGTCAATATTTGATTTCGACTCATGTCCACGTACTTATACCCTCTTTCCCTCCCTCCCTCCCTCCCTCCTTCCTCTTGATAGGCGGCCACCAAGGTGCAGGCTGCTTTCCGGGGGCTGACCACGCGGAGGGTGTATGCAAAGAAGTGAGGAATGGGAGGGAGGAAGTAGGGTGAAAGGTTGGTTACAGGAGGAAGGGATCAAGCGGCAGAACGATTAAGTAGTGAGTTGAGACACAAATACCGAAAAGCAATAAGTTCTGAGACTCTTCAACTTGTGTGTCCCGAATTTTTCTCTAAGTTATTTGTTCCTTTACAATAATCGTACACCTGCTGCTCCTCGCTCTCTTGTGCTTTTCAGTCTACACTCATACAACCTTCCTCTCTTATTTTTCATCTTCTCTTCTCTTTACTCTTCCATGAGTCTCTTCCTACTCCCCTCCCTCATCGTCGCACCGACGGCGACGCCGCCGAAACCCCCCCCTCCCTCCCTCCCTCCCTCCCTGCCCCCCCCAACGACGAGCTCAACCGCGTGTACTCCGTCGAGGCCACAGCCGACAAAGCCGACGGATCCACGCCCTGCAACGCTTCTACCGTCGTCCGCTCCCCCGCGCTGATCAAGACTTCCTCCAATAGCGTCTCGAGCACATTCGCATCCTTCACATATGTCCCCACCGCCTGTCGCAACAGCTGCACGTCCACCTGCAGCTGGCAATACCCCCTCCGAGAAAGCGTGCTCAAGCGCGTCCACTCAATCAGCGCCTTACACGCCGCCTTCAGCACAGCCATCAACACAGGCTCCACCGCCAGCTCCACAGGATGCCCAAACACTTGCACCTTAACCGAAAAAATACGTTCAATATCGACATGCAATCCCTTCCTCCCCCCCAACGGCCCCGGGGTCCGCGACAAATCCGCGCGTTCCCCCCTTCGGCCTCCTGACAACCCAACCCCCGCCACAGACACGCCCAAGGCCGCCCCCAACTCTTTAACCAGAGATTCCAGGCGCAGGATCATGTTCTTGCCCCACGTTGCCTGGGTCACGCCACCCACACTGTTGCTGCTGCTGCTGCTGCTGCTGCTGCTGCTATCGCTGCCCGCCGCCTGCGTCTTGGTCAAAAGGGCCAGCTCATGCCCTTGTGCTTCGATGCAATGCTGCAGCAATCGGGCAGCACTCCCATTCAAACACACCACCACATCCTCCGGGCTCAATTTATTCGCACCACTGCTACTGCTGCTCGCGCCCCCCCCAACATACCCACCACTCTTCCCCCCACCCCCTCCCCCACTCCCCCCCGCGCTGCTAGTCATAGTGGCAGGAAACACAAGAGCAAGCGTAGCAGTGGCTTGCGGCCAGAGCGTCGTCTGCAATTCCCGACAGAGAACAGCCAAAAGCAAAGCATACTGGGGCAAGGCAGCCGCAGCGGTGCTATGGGTGGGAAAGGGCAAGGTACCCGCCTGCTCGCTGTCCAGCAGGGAGGAGAAGCTGGAGGCGTGCGAGAAAAACCGTTCAGGGAACACCCGACGGCGGGCCTCCCCTACTTCCACCACGTCGTTTTCGGTCAGTCGAAAGGTAACCCCTGCCACACGTTCCCCCGCGTCGGCCAACCAGGTGACAAATTGAAAGACGTATTGTCCCATTCCCAGCTCCGGGACCAAGGGCTTGCTGTACGCACTGCTGCTGCTGCCGCTGCCACCACCAACCTTCTTGAACCCACCACTGCTGCTGCTGCCTGTCGGAGAAGACGGAGACGAGGCTGCTGCTGCTGCCGCTGCTGCTGCTGCTGCTGCTGCTGCTGCTTCGGCAATCGCGTCCTGGACCCCCTCCTCGGCTACTTGCACCACACCTTGCAACGTCTCCATAGCCCGAGCTAAATCCCGAGCCGTTGCCGTCTGAAATCCCTCCAGCTGCTCCCGCGGAGCATACTGCTGCTGCTGCTGCTGCTGCTGCTGCTGCTGCTGCTGCTGCTGGAGAGCAAGCATACGCTGCAGCGCCGTGACCTGCAAACCCCTGAACTCGAGGAAAATCAGCCCACGCGCCACGTCCTGCACCAGGGCCACGCCCGCCTCCAACACCCCGGCCTCCTTCACCTGTTTATGCAACCGGCGAACGCTCCCTTGCAAAAAGTGCTCGAGGGCCGTCAAGGGAAACTGTTTATCGTTCCCCCTAGGCCCACGGGCGACCATGGCAAGGTTCGCCTTGAAGAGCCTCTTGACGATCTCCAGGTACTGCTGCGTAAACGTCGTCCGCACCAAATCTAACAACTCACCCCCCGCCGTTTTATTACTCCCACTGCTCGCATTGCTACTATCCATCACAAACACCCCTCGGAACATAACCACGGCTTCCTCAAAATCCTTCAAAAACGCAACATCCAACCTCGTCAAGGCCGCCTCCACCGCCTCCGCACCCGCTGCTGCCCCCTCCTCCCCCTTGGCCAGCTCCTTAGCCCGGCGTTCCTCCTCCCCCTGCGACAACCCCGCCAGGATCTTACCGAACCGACCACGGTATGCCTTGAGCACCTGTGTTTGGAGCTCGGCTTTGGGGACGCCTAACTCAAGGAGGAGATGGACGTATTGCGCGAGCTGGGCGGGAGTGGTGGCCGTGGCGGTCGCATCGGCCTGCTGCGCGAGCCGGCGCTGCAGCTCATCGCGGACCCCGGCGATGATCTGGTCGGATTCGCGTTGGATTGATTTGAAAGAGGGGACGTGGGTGTGTTGTCGGAGGATGTCGATGGCCTTGGCGTAGCATGTGACAGCCATGGCAAAATCCTGTCGTTGCACGTAGCGATTCAGGTTAATGGGTAGGTCAAAAAGGAAGTCCAAACGCTTGAGCAGACGGCGGACAGAAACGAGCTTGTCGACCTTGGCTCGTTTCCCGCCGAGGAAGGAGTTGACGACTTGCATGCGGGAGGCGATGCCTTCCATGTTTTTGACCAGGGCGTCCATCTCGGCCTTCATGTCATTCACATTGTTCTTCATCGTTCGAATCGTATCCGTCGCACTGATAAACTTGGAATAGTTCTCGTACACAAGCATCTGCATGTCGCTGTCCAGCCGCTTGACTTCTTGCACGAGCTCATCGTCCTTGATCAGCAGCGTCTCCAAGCCGTCACGTTCAAGAAGCTGGTGGACGTAGGCCTCCATTTGAAAATCATTCCGGTCAATCTCATCGCCAATCTGCTCGTCCCCCCCACCCGCCAGCCCATAATACGACGCCAGCAAGCTCATGGCATCCCCACCGCCGCCTCCCTGCTGCTGCTGCTGCTGGCCGTGGGAAGGCAGGTTGGCGATGGGGTCGTCCTCCCCTTCCTCCTCCGCGTCGTAGTCGTGGGTGTCGTGGTCCCTCTCCTCGCCGAGGCCCCCCACGCTCGAGTCCATCCGGTCAAAGGTTGCCATCGTAGCCACTGTGGATTGTGCGTGGGGCAATGGGTAGGGTGTGAGGGTGGTGTGGTGTACTGCGAAGAAGCAGAAGCGTGGCGTCAACTTCGACGGCCGTTTAGCTGCAGCGTGTGGTTTTGTCTTTGGAAGAGGCAGAGGAGACGACAGCCATGCGTCCTTGTCCCGCCCACGTCGACGCCGACCTTGCCATGGGCTCTGCCGTCGTCTTGTGCCTGTGGGGTGCGACGGGCGTGTGGTTGGTGTGCGTGAGAGTGAGTGGGCAATTCAGGGAAGAGGCTGCTTGCCGTTGGAGAAGGCACGAGAGTCGTTGCCGGGCCTTCTGGACTTGATGATGCATCACTTCGCTTATGTTCTCACATCCCACCCCCACCAGACCACAAACAGGCAGGCAAAAGCAGCAAGACGACAACGACCACCGCACAGGGAATTCGCCCTGCCCTGTCGGCCCCCCGCTCGTGGTGGTGCTGCCAAAACATCTTCAGCTTCGACCTTAGCCTCCCCGTCTCACTTCTTCCAATTCTACACCACACCACCATCAACCACAGCAATGGCGCACCACGCAGCGTCGACGTCCCGGACCATCATCCGGGCCCTCGAAGCCATGGAGGGCAAGCCTGAGCAAGAGTTGGCTGCACTGCATAGACTTACAACTGTGTTTGCTACGCACGCCGCGCATACACCCGCAGGTAGCAGCGGCAGCAGCACCGCCACAAACGGTGACTTGTTGAATGCCCTGGCCAAGGCTATTCTCGACGATGGGGCGGAGGAATACCGAGCACACACCCCTGAGTTGGACGTGAGCCATTCCTCCTGCATTTCGTCCCTCGCCTCGGCCCCCTTCAAATGTCCCACGCGCCGATTCGGACGCACGGAGCTCCAAATGCCCATCCTCACCTTGGGAGGCATGCGCATGCAGCAGACTTGGCAGCCCGCTGAGGGCTTTAGCATGGCTGACGTTACTGCCGAATGCCAGTACAATTTCGAGGCCATTATCGCACGGGCGCTTGAGCTGGGCATCAACCACATTGAGACAGCCAAGGGCTATGGATCGAGGTGCGTGTTCCTTTCTGTTTGGATGTGTGATTATCTCTTCAATCACTCTCCGTCAAATCGCGACCACCCACTCTCCCTCCCTCCCTCCCTCCCCTCCCCAGCGAGCTCCAATACGGCCAAGCCCTCCAAAACCTCGGCGTGCCCCGCGACTCCTACATCCTGCAAACCAAAGTCCGACCCATGGCCGACACGGCCGAGTTCCGCCGTACTCTTGATCAGTCCCTCGCTCATCTTGGGACCCACCTAGACTTATTTGGCTTCCATGGCATCAATCGACCAGAGCACTTGGAGTACATAACCCGTCCGGGAGGGTGTTTGGAAGTGGTGCGCGAGTACCAACAAGAGGGTAAAATCAAGTTTGTTGGGTTTTCGACCCATGCACCTACGCCCGTGATTGTCAAAGCGATCGAGACGGGGATTTTTGATTATGTCAATTTGCACTATCATTCGATTGGCTCTTATACAAGCTCGGGGACCTCGGAGAGCTTGACCGAGGGCCCGGGGAACTGGGAGACGATTCAAGCAGCGCACCGGCAGGACATGGGCGTGTTTATCATCTCCGCAGCAGATAAAGGAGGGATGCTTTATCGCCCTCCCAAGGCCCTGGTCCGTCTCTGCTCCCCGCTCTCCCCCCTCATCTACAACATGCTCTGGCTCTGGAACCTCTCCACCAGCAACCCCAACCCTTCCTCCACTTCCTCCTCCTCCTCCTCCGTCGATACCTCCCCCTCCTCCCTCCCCGCTATTCACACCCTCGTTATTGGCGCTGCCCGCCCCTCGGATTTCGACGAGGCCGCTGCTGCTGCTAAGCTCTTCCTGGAAATGAAAGCCGAGGACCCTTCCACCCCTTTGTTGCGGAGAGTGGAGAAGAGGATGCAGAAGGCGTATCGGGAGGTGTGGGGGGAGGGATGGAAGGATGATTGGTGGATGGAGTTGCCGGACTGTTATCAGAATCCGTTTGGGGTGCATGTGGCACAGATTGTGTGGATGTGGTCGATTACGAAGGTGAGGGAGGGAGGGAAGGAGGGTTGGTTGGTTGGCTCGGTGCTGGGAATGTGATTGTCTCTCTCTCCCTTGTCCTCGACTGCTTCTTTGCTTGCAATCTTCTTACTCACTCTCACTCACATCCTCTCCCATCCCCACCTTACCTATGAATAGGCCTACGGCTTGCACCGCTACTCGACCATGCAATACTCCAAAATGGAAGGACAAGTATCCACCTGGGAGGAGAACAAGGACCTCCCCCTCCCCGAACGCATGGCCGCCGTCTTCGATTGGACCCCTGGTCTGCCCTATGACCCATCAGGGCCCCATCTTCACCTTACTTCCTTCCTCCCCGCTCACCGAGCGGAGCGCCTCTTGTGTATTTTGAGGGAGGCCAGTTATTGGTTTGGGATGGAGACGGCAGAGAAAGTCGAGCTGGATCCACGGGAGAAGGAAGGGTGGGTGGATGCTTATGACCTGCAGCCGGATGTGCCTTTTCCTGAGCGGGTGGCGCCGTAAGTAGGGGGGAAGGGAGGGAGGGGAGTTGGTGATGCTTATAACTTGCAGCCCGACGTGCCCTTCCCTGAGCGGGTGGCGCCGTAGGGAGGGAACGAGGGAGGGAGGGAGAGACGGAAGGAGGGACGGAAGGAGAAAAGGGCAAGGCCAATGATTTGCAGCCCGGCGTGCCTGTTTCTAGAGAGGGTCAAGCAAGAGGCAGGGAGGAATTGAGGGAGGGAGGGTTTGGGGAAATGTTGTCTCATTTGTGAAAAAGGAGACGGCTGCTGAGCTTAGTGGTGAGAAGAAAGGGTGAGCTCTGTGTTGTGCGTGCGTATGTATTGTGAATGCAGGAGGGGAAGCGTAATTGCGAGATAATCAGAATAGACTAGTAGAAAGATAAGGAATAAATAAAATTAACAACTCAGTATCAACATCCCGAAAAAGAAGTGACTTGCAAAAGAGGCAGGCTCACCCAAACGCAAGCACGTAGAAAACGCTTTGCTCTCACTTCAATCATATATCGTTGCTTGCTTGCTACTTTACTACGCGCCTCCGCGTGTATCATACTCCTTCTACTCTCTCCTCCTGCTTCCCTCCCCCTCCCCCTAACCCCCAAAAATCACCCCTCCCTTCCTCCCTCCCTCCCTCTAAATAGCCCCCGCCGC
>Ga0209390_10010190_pt1 | contig 11066 bp, 9 predicted proteins | sample BON01_FD_187212 | JGI IMG/M metagenome (GOLD analysis project Ga0209390, IMG submission 187212) | Freshwater microbial communities from Lake Bonney liftoff mats and glacier meltwater in Antarctica - BON-01 (SPAdes) (version 2) | ecosystem: Environmental > Aquatic > Freshwater > Ice > Glacier... | reverse complement strand
GCCTTTATTTTAAACTATTGCTTGTGCAAATAATTGTTTCAGTGTTATCGTTCAAAAATAAACCTTAAAAATGCAACTTACAGGTCTCTTTCAGCCTCCACTGTTGCACTTCAGATCTGAAAAGGCGACTATTTAAAAGGCTTGGGAAAAACGAAAAAGCATTTAAAGCATGTCGGAAGCTTGGCCTCGCAGGTGGATGTGGTGCGTATCACGCGTCCTAAAACCGGGTTTCAATTGGATAAACTTGTCGAATTAATCCAAGCGGATTTGTTAGAGCGGGGCGTTGTCGGTGTCTGAACAAAAAGGAATTTATTGGTTAGCCTCATATCCTAAATCAGGTAATACATGGTTTCGTGTTTTTTTGGCGCATATGCTGGCTGAGTCGGATGAAGGTTTGGATTTAAATAGTATTCATACGGGAGCGATTGCCAGTGGGCGCGCTTGGATAGATGAAGCGTTGGGGTTTGATAGTGCAAACTTCACCCATGATGATTTAGATGCGTTGCGACCAGCGGTGTATCGATGGCATGCCGAGCAAGCAAAAACAGCCGAGCATCATAAAACCCATGATGCGTACACGTATTTACCCAATGGCGAAGCGTTGATTCCTGCCCAAAGCTCGCTTGGTGCGGTTTATTTTGTTCGGAATCCTCTGGATGTAGCCGTGTCGTTTGCCAATCATATGGATTGCTCGATTGATAAGAGTATTGAATCGATGCGCACACCTGATTTTGCATTCTGCAAAGGGAATAAAAAAGTGCACGATCAATTACGACAGCAATTATTATCGTGGTCGATGCATGTTAAAAGCTGGTGTGAGGCAAAAGACATGAATTGCCTGGTGTTACGGTATGAAGACATGAAGCAAGCGCCGCTAGAGACGTTTACACGCGCGGCCAATTATTTAAACCTGGATGCCTCAGAAGAGCGTATTCTGCGAGCGTTAGAGCATGCGCATATCGATCGGCTGCAAGGTTTAGAGCAATCGGGTGGATTTAAAGAAAAGCCGCCCAAAGTAAAACAGTTTTTTAGAAAAGGTATTGTCGGTGATTGGAAGAACGTGCTGACCTCACAGCAAATTGACACGATTATTCATGACCATGGCGAGGTGATGGAGGCTCATGGTTATATTTAATGGCTATATTTAGGAGCAGGATATGATGCTAGCAATCAATGAGGACGTGGTTTTCACACAAATTGATCAAGACATTGTGATGATGGATCCAAACAGTGGGGAATATCACGGGTTAAATACCGTGGGGGCGGAGCTCTGGAATTTGTTAGATGCAAAGCCGATGACTCAAGATGGTATGGTAAGCTACTTACAAAAAGAATATGAGCTGGATGAGCAAACCGCGACGACCGATGTGCATGCTTTTGTAGGCACGATGTTGAAGCAAGATTTTCTTGTGAAAACTTGATAACTGTGGATTAAAATGAGCGTAAGTTTAAGTAATCTTCGAGCATTAAGCCGTTTGCTGCGCGACCTTTTTAAATTTGATGCGATATGCTCAGGGATGACGTTGTGTTTGATGCTCGCGAGGAGCCTGTCCTCAGGGTTTGGCTTGCTGCTTATTTTGCCGTTATTACAACTGATAGGTGTGTCGTTAGGGCCTGTCGCGAGTCAGGGGGTTCTTACCCAATTTAATGCATGTTTTCAGCTGCTTCATATTCCGATGACGCTGGTCGGCGTGCTCGTTGTTTATGCTTTAATCATAAGTGGTATTGCGTTGCTTGCTTATACCGAGCAAGTCATGGGAACAGCTCTGCAGCAACGTTACACACGTTATCTACGTGCGAGCTTGCACCGTGAATTACTCTTAGCGCCATGGTCCTTTTTTTTAAAGCGTAAAATGTCGGATGTGTTATACAGCTTGACCACGCAAGTGCAGGGAGTTTCAACCTGTAATCATCAGTTACTAAGTTTAATCAACACGCTATTTTTAGTGATGGTGTACACAGGGCTTGCGTGTTTACTCTCTTGGAAAATGACCCTGGCGGCGATGGGATGTGCTTTGCTGTTGTTATGCCTGATGCTGCCTTTGCATCGTTTGACATCGAAGGCAGGGCAGGAGCATCTATCTAAAAATCAATTAATATTCCAAGCTATTCAGGAGCAATTTTCAGCGTTGAAGATGCTCAAAGGCTCAGGCCTGGAAACGCGTTTTATGGATAAACTTGTCGATGTTAATGCGTCATTGGAATATCAAAATCTACGTGTGACGTTGATGACCGCGCGAAGTCGCTTGGTGTATACCTGCGGTTCGGTTTTGGTGTTGAGTGCGCTGTTATACATGGCGATAAGCGTGATTTATGTGCCTTTAGGAAGTTTATTACTGCTGTTGATTGTGTTTTCACGCACGTTACCGATGGTGTCAACGGCTCAACAAACGTATCAGCGTATTTTGCATCAATTACCCGCGTATTTGGGTATTCAAGCGTTGTCGCAGGCATGTGCGGCGGAATATATACCCGCGGCTCAAAATAAACTAAATTTTGAGTCACAAATAAAACTTAAATCGGTGAGTTTTGCTTATCCGGCGAAACCAGATGTTTATATTATTCAAAATCTCTCTATAAAGCTTATCAAAAATAGTACGACGGCTTTAATTGGCCCATCCGGTGCAGGAAAATCGACACTGGCAGATTTGATTGTTGGGTTGCTTACACCCAGCTCGGGAGAAATATATATTGATGGCGTGCGATTGGATGCCTCAAATCACACGGCTTGGCAGCGTCATATCGCCTATGTCACACAAGATGTTTTTTTATTTCATGCCTCCGTACGTGATAATTTAACCTGGTTTTGTGATGATTACACGGATGAAGCGCTGTGGCAGGTATTAAAAGCGGCAGCCGCAGATTTTGTGCATGATCTAGATGAAGGACTTGATACGGTTTTAGGTGATCGTGGTGTGCGTTTGTCAGGGGGGGAACGCCAACGTATTGCTCTCGCACGCGCGCTCTTGATGAAACCCAAACTTTTGGTGTTGGATGAAAGCACGAATGCATTAGATTCTAAAAATTTACAACACATTCAAGCAGCGCTTACGGCATTACGTGGCACGATGACGATTTTGATTATTTCGCATCAGCATGAAATGAGTGGGTTTGCCGATCAAAAAATTACACTTCAAGCTCGAGGGAAGAATAGCCATGCATTATTGGACGTTAAGCAAGCGGCAGTTGTGTGATCTTGAGTGCTTATTAAACGGCGCGTTCGCACCGTTGGACGGCTTTTTAGATGAGGCAGATTATGACAGCGTGTGTGACACCATGCGTCTCACCAATGGCAGCTTGTGGCCCATGCCCATTACGTTGGATATCTCTGGAACATTTGCAGCGCAGTGTACTGTCGGTGATGTGATTGTATGCGTGGATGATGAAAACATGCCTTTGGCAAGTTTAAAAATTAGCTCGATGTGGCAACCTGATAAGCAGCGCGAGGCTGAACAAGTTTTTGGAACGGTAGATAAGCTTCATCCGGGTGTTAAGTATTTATATGATGAAGCCGGTGCTTGGTATATCGGCGGAAAAGTGACGGCGTTGTCAGCGCCGTCACATCATGATTTTTGTAAATATAGACATACGCCGGCTGAATTAAAGCAATTATTTAAGCTTTACGGTTGGTCACGTGTGTTGGCTTTTCAAACACGTAATCCGATTCATCGCGCGCATTTTGAATTAACGCAGCGTGCAGCGCGCAAGGCTAATGCAAATTTACTGATTCATCCCGTTGTAGGCATGACCAAGCCGGGCGATATTGATTATGTCTTACGCGTGAAATGCTATGAGCATGTGCTCAAACGGTATCCGAGTACACAACATGCGATGTTGAGTTTACTGCCTCTGGCAATGCGTATGGGTGGCCCGCGTGAAGCGGTGTGGCATGCCATCATTCGTAAAAATTATGGTGCGACTCATTTTATTGTAGGGCGTGACCATGCCGGTCCTGGGAATAACAGCCAAAACCAAGCTTTTTATGAGCCCTATGCGGCGCAAAATCTGCTACTTGCCCATGCAGACGAAATTGAACTTGAAGTGATGGCTTTTCCTGCGATTGGGTATGTTAAACAAAAAAATGCTTTTTTAAGCACGGATGAACTCAGCGCTGATGATATTATTGAAAATATTTCAGGAACTGCGTTGAGGCAGGCGCTGCAACATCGAGATGCGCTTCCTGAGTGGTTTTCGTTTCCTGAGGTAATTCAAACGCTACAAACGGCATATCCACCCAAGCATAAACAAGGCTTTACGTTATTTTTTACGGGGCTATCCGGAGCGGGAAAATCAACGTTGGCAAAAGCCGTGCATGCAAAACTACTTGAGGCAAATAAGCGTACGGTAACGTTATTGGATGGGGATGTGGTTCGTCGAAATTTATCAGCAGGGCTTGGTTTTTCAAAACAAGATCGAGATATAAATATTAAGCGGTTAGGTTATGTTGCGTCCGAGATTACCAAGCATCAAGGCATTGCGATTTGTGCAGCCATTGCACCGTATACCGAGGCGCGAGATATGGTTCGCGCGCAAGTTGAGCAATACGGTGGATTTATTGAAATTCATGTTGCAACGCAGCTTGATGTGTGTAAAGCACGTGATATCAAAGGCCTGTACCAAAAAGCCGAAGATGGCTTGATTACAGGATTTACCGGGGTTGATGATCCATATGAGACACCAGAAAATCCAGAGCTGGTGATTGATACGTCACGTATATCTGTTCTTAAAGCCGTTGATTTGATATTTAATGCTTTGGAGAAATTAGGCTTATATAAGTGTAGTCATGTGACGACAACAAAAACATCGTTGTTAGATACGGTCGTTTAATCTTATAATTGTTTGTGTTTACTTTGTATGAGGAGAGAAAGAAATGCAGGATGTTCGCTGGAGGCAAAGACTCGAGAATTTCGGAAAAGCTTTATCTCAATTAAGTAAATTTTTGCAGAAAGATAATCTAAACGAATTAGAAGAGCAGGGTTTAATACAGGCATTTGAATATACGCATGAACTTGCTTGGAAAACAAAAAAAGATTTTTTAGTCTCTCGAGGTGTTGATAACTTATTTGGTTCAAAAGATACGGCAAGAGAAGCGTTCAAATTAGGATTAATCGAGCACGGGGATGTTTGGATGGATATGATTAAAAGTCGAAATCTCACATCGCATACATATAACGACGTGATTAGTGCACAAATTATTAAGCAAATCAAAGCATGTTATCACGCGGAATTTAAAGTACTTTATGAGAAACTAGTAGGACTTGCTGCGGCAGCATAATATGATAAATTACAAGCCAAATTTATTGCTGGAAAAGTGCGGTCTAAAGCAATCCGTGATTACAATAATACAAAAAGCTTTGGCGAATTTCCCGGAAATTAATCACGTTATTTTATATGGATCGCGAGCAATAGGAAATTACAGAACAGGTTCTGATATTGATTTGACGATATGTTTAAATACCTCATGTTTACCTTCGATTACATTGTTAAATAAAATTGGGTTGGCGCTAGATGATTTGGATTTAATTTATACGTTTGATTTATCTTTTATGTACGATATTACGAATAAAAAATTAATCGAGCATATCAATCAATTCGGTATGGTTTTTTATACTCGCGACAAAAGACAGGCTTCTTAGAACCAGGTACAATTCACTGCGTAAAAATATTTAGATAGGTAAGGCATGGGTCGTTCTCGTTTTGTTCATTTAAGAGTACACAGTGAGTTTTCATTGGTGGATGGTATTGTTCGTATCAAGCCTTTGATGAATACCGTGACAGACCGTGGTATGAACGCTGTTGCTGTGACTGATTTTTGTAATCAATTTGCAGCACTCAAAATGTTCACTGCAGCCATGAAAATGGGCGTTAAACCTATTTTTGGTGCTGAGCTCCCCTGTCATAACCCCGATAAGCCTGATGACATAACATCGATTGTTTTACTGTGCCAAAATATAACCGGCTATAAAAATTTAACGCGCTTGGTATCTCGGGCGTATTTTGAAGGGCAATATCAAGGTCAACCACGCATTCAATATGATTGGATTGCCGAAGAAGCCGAGGGTTTAATTGCGTTGTCGGGTGGATTAAGCGGTGAAGTAGGGCACGCTTTAGCACAAGAAGATGATGTCATGGCCGAAAGCATCGCTAAGCGCTGGAGCACGTTATTTCCAGGACGGTTTTATCTTGAAATTCAGCGCACAGGTCGTGCGGGTGAACATGCATACAACGAACGTGCAGTGCGTTTAGCTGATAAATTAGATTTACCACTTGTAGCAACCAACGATGTGCGATTTATCGATTCAAGCGAATTTGATGCGCATGAAGCACGTGTTTGTATTCACGATGGTTATACCCTGGCCGATCCACGACGAGAGAAGCGTTATAGTCCAGAGCAATATTTACGATCAGCTGATGAAATGTGTGCGTTATTTGCTGATTTGCCCCAGGCGATTGAAAACACCCATGAAATCGCTAAGCGTTGCACGGTTAATTTGCCGCTTGGCAATGTGTATTTACCTAATTTTCCTGTACCAGAAAATTTCTCTGAAAAAACGTATTTAACACATCTATCCGAAGAAGGGCTTGCTAAGCGCTTAGGTTTAGCGCATGTATCGGAAGCACCGGCTGCCTATCGAGAACGTCTCGAGATTGAGCTCGGCGTGATTAACCAGATGGACTTTGCTGGATATTTTTTAATTGTAGCCGACTTTATCCAGTGGGCAAAAAACCAGGCGATTCCCGTGGGGCCAGGACGTGGTTCGGGTGCCGGTTCGTTGGTGGCCTATGTTTTATTGATTACGGATTTAGATCCCCTTGAATATGACTTGCTGTTTGAGCGATTTCTGAATCCCGAGCGTGTATCGATGCCCGATTTTGATATCGATTTTTGTATGCATGGTCGCGATCGTGTGATCGATTATGTTGCCGAGCGTTATGGGCGCCAAAGTGTGTCGCAGATCATTACGTTCGGCACCATGGCCGCCAAGGCCGTGATTCGTGATGTAGGCCGGGTATTAGGTCATCCGTATGGTTTTGTTGATAAGCTTGCGAAGCTTATCCCGTTTGAATTAGGCATTACGCTCACCAAGGCTCTGGAAATGGAGCCTGAGTTGGAGCGGCGTTATGAAGATGAGGAAGAAGTCAGAGGCTTGATTGATTTAGCCCTGTCTCTTGAGGGTATTACGCGTAATGCCGGTAAGCACGCCGGGGGTGTGGTAATTGCACCTTCAGTACTCACTGATTTTACGGCGGTGTATTGTGAGCAAGGCTCAACACAATGGGTGAGTCAGTTTGATAAAGATGATGTAGAAGCCGTTGGTTTAGTTAAATTTGACTTTTTGGGCCTTAAAACCCTCACGATTATTGATTGTGCATTAAAAACCGTGAATCAAGCGCGCGCCAAAGAGGGTTTGGCGCCGCTCGCAATTGAAAAAATTTCTTTGGATGATGTCAAAGCCTTTGAATTATTACAGGCATGTCAAACGACGTCGGTGTTTCAGCTTGAGTCACGCGGCATGAAAGACTTAATTCATCGACTTCAACCAGATTCGTTTGAAGATATTATTGCTTTGGTTGCACTGTACAGGCCTGGGCCGTTGCAGTCAGGTATGGTGGATGATTTTGTTGAGCGGAAACACGGTCGCTCGCCGATTGTTTATTTACACCCTGATTTGGAACCTATTTTACAGCCAACGTATGGGGTTATTTTATATCAAGAGCAAGTGATGCAAATTGCTCAGGTCTTGGCGAACTATACGCTCGGATCGGCTGACGTATTACGTCGCGCGATGGGTAAGAAAAAGCCGGAAGAAATGGCAAAGCAACGTGTGATTTTCACGGATGGCGCAACAGCGCGTGGCATTGATAAAAAAATTAGTACTGCGATGTTTGATTTAATGGAAAAATTCGCAGGTTATGGATTTAATAAATCTCACTCGGCAGCCTACGCGTTAGTGGCCTATCAAACAGCCTGGCTTAAAGCGCATTATCCAGCCGCGTTTATGGCGTCTGTGATTTCGGTAGATATGGATAATACCGATAAAGTGGATATGTTATTGCGTGAGTGCAAAGACATGGGTCTGGACGTTCGTGCGCCGTCTGTTCTGTACGGGCAATATGAATTCACTGTTGCTGATGATACAACACTGATTTACGGTTTAGGGGCACTTAAAGGCGTGGGTGAAGCAGTAATTGAAGCCTTAATTCAAACACGCGAAGAGCAGGGTGCTGCAACAGACTTGTTTGATTTTTGTCGTCAAGTTGATTTACGCCGTACGAACCGCCGTGTGTTCGAGGCGTTAATTAAAAGCGGAAGCTTTGATGGCTGGGGGGTTGAGCGTTCGGTATTGCATGCATCGCTAGGCCCTGCCATGAAACGAGGGCTTGAATTTCATACCAGCCAAAACAGTGGGCAAGCTGATTTATTTGGTTTGTTTGGCGAGCAAGACGACACGCTGCCTTATGCAGAGGCTGTAGCGTGGACGGTGAAGCAACGCTTACAAGGTGAAAAAGATACGTTAGGATTCTATTTGAGCGGTCATCCTGCTGAGTCGTATCGACAGGAGCTTGGCGCACACGTTGTGCCTATTGCCGATTTAGGAAAAAACCATCTTAAAAAAGCACGCGTATGTGCGTTAGTGCGTAGTCTTCGACGCATTATCACCAAACGCGGTAAGCAATTGATAATTATGACATTGGAAGATGGTAGCGCAACGTTGGATGCCGTGGTATTTTCTGAAGTTTTTGAAGCCGCAACCACACCACCGGCGTCAGGCGATATTATTTGCTTAGAAGGTGAAATAGGCGAAGATAATTTCACCGGTGGAGTACGTGTCACGGCAACCGCCGTGTATTCGGTAGCTGAAGCGCGCGCGCGCTTTTCAAAAAACTTGATGTTGAATTTAACGCCTGATAATGCAAGCCAGTTTGAAAAATTAAAAGCACTGCTTGAGCAGTATCCGGGACGCTGCCCGGTTCGACTTAATTATATCAACGGTGATGCCGGAAAAATTGTGTCATTGCCACCTCGTTGGGGTGTTCTTCCTGAAGATGGATTATTAGAAGCACTCACGCAGTTATTTGATACGGCGTCTGTTAGTCTTTGTTACTGAATAGCGTGTTTTTTAGAGACAGATTATGCCCTGGTACGAGAAAAAACAGAGTCAATCTTTACAAGAAATGTTTAATGCTCTGATTGAAGTAAGCGGGAGGTGTGCTGACCTCTTTGTTTCTCAAGAAAAGCTGCCGACAAATGAGCATATTGTTTATATTTCCGGGTTGTGTCATGAGGAAATATATACACTGCTACGTCAAGAAGAATTGGAGCTGAAGAGAAACATCGTCAAAACGGCCATAAATATCTATCATATTCAGATGCAGTGTTTGTCTGCGAGGCAGGGACGTGTTGTGTACAATGAACAAAAATGTATCGATGAAATCAGTGATTTGATCGATGGAGTTTGCAGGATAAAGCATCAGTTTACGTATACGGGTGACAAGCCTTATGTCTACAAAAAAAGTGACACAATTTCTCAAGAAGAATTTTCAGACATATTAAATCGCTACAAATCACGCTCCCTTTTAGGTTGGCTAAGCACGTTCTGGTTACTTTCTTGGATAGCGCCAACAAGAAGCCAAACGATGGTGGAATTGAAAGCTTTGGTCAATAAGCATGAGCATGACCATCAAGCGATAAGCTATACTGAGGTACATAAAGCAATCGAGCGAGGAAACAATTCAACACGTCGTCTTGGATTATTTGACGAAGTTCAGAAGGAAGCAGTCAACGGTACATGCACCGATGATATTATCGCTGAGTTGACAAACGCTTTTTACAATAAACCCTAGCACGCCACCTGCCGCCCCACAGGCGCCAGACTGATCTGGTCTCATTGAACCCGCACAACCTCAAGTATGTACTATACTTTACTTATGTGGTTAATTAAACCTCATGGTGAGCTTGTGACGAGATACAAAGAACGCTATTTAAACGTGGTGCATTATGGTGAAAGACCTGATGCTGCTGGTCCTCAGCTGGATAAAACCAAGGGCAACCAGGTTGTATCTGACTGGAATCGTATGATGGCTGCAGGGCAAAAGGCAGGTGAAACATGCCCTTATTACATCAACGGCAAAAATTTACGTCAATTGAGAACGGGAAATGCGTTTCTAGATATAGCCGATCTAAAAAACTTCTTAAAACATCAATTACTTTATCATGTATTAACCGATGATGAGAAAAGCTCCTATGAGCAACTGCAAGATGAACATGTAACACCTGAAGGTCTTGAGGCAGAAAAAAAGCTGGATGCGTTAACTGAATTTTCTTTTATGCATTGCCATCAAGGTGGTCTACCTCATGCAACTGATTTTTCTCTAAGAACAGCTCGTACCGATGTTATGCGAGAACGTATTGCTGTTAGCAAACCTGAAACACGGGTTGATTTTAATGCCAGCATCGAGGGCTTAAAGATTTGTGAAAGAAACACCTACACGAGGTGGCAAGAACGACTGGGTAGTGCAGAAAAAATTCATGTGTCTTTAGACAAAGGCAAGCCGTTTTACGCCCAAACCGAAAGTACGTATTTGATAACACCCAATACAAAAAACATCGAACTTGTACAGCTTAATATTGATTGCCCAAGCAAAAACCTGGCTCCCATTTTCAATAAATTAGACGAGAATCAACATGTTATTCAAAGTATGTTTGATACAATACGAATTAAGTTACACCTAAAAGAAATTTCTGAACAAGACAAAACGGCCGAAGAAGGTCATGCTTATTTTTATAAAGATGGAAAAGCATGTGACTCAAGTACAGACACGGCACCGCCTTCAGAGCGCTCTGATTCAGATTCGGATTCAGAATTGGAGGATGTGGGCCCTAAAGTTTAAGCCGAGAAGCTCGGCATATGTTTTATCCAACATCATCTTTTTCTAACGCTGCACGCCAGGGAAGGCTGAAAGCCGAGGCGTGTAGTCCGAGATAGCCCGAGATTTTTTTAATCAGCCCGGAGGGATGTTAACAAAATCTTTAGAGGGCGTAGAGTCATTGTGGTAGACATTTT
>Ga0209390_10010188_pt1 | contig 11068 bp, 20 predicted proteins | sample BON01_FD_187212 | JGI IMG/M metagenome (GOLD analysis project Ga0209390, IMG submission 187212) | Freshwater microbial communities from Lake Bonney liftoff mats and glacier meltwater in Antarctica - BON-01 (SPAdes) (version 2) | ecosystem: Environmental > Aquatic > Freshwater > Ice > Glacier... | reverse complement strand
GGACGAGGAGCGGCCTGCATGGATGGCGGCGCGGCTGCAGTTGAGAGGGAGGCGTGGACGACGAGAGGAGGCTTTTTCAGAGGAGGAGGAAGGGGTGGAGGAGGAGGAGGAGGAGGAGGAGGAGGAAAAGTCTGAGGACGAGGAGGAAGGCCGGCGTCGGATTCGGGGCATGTTCAGGGCTGGTCGTGGTGGTGGGGGGAGGGAGGCTGCTTTGCGGCAACGAACGCGGGAGGAAGAAGAGGAGGAGGAGGAAGGAGAAGAGGAGGAGGAGGATGATGACAGCCACCGACTGGGCGGAGGGAGCGTGCCGAGTGATTGGGAGGAGGAGGAGGAGGAGAGGGGGGAGGAGGAAGAAGAGATTGTGGATTTGGAAGGAGAGGAGGAGGAAGGGGAGGAGGGGGCGGAGGAGGAGGGAGGGAGCTCTCAAGATGGGGAGGACGGAGAGGACTACGGGTATGTCGTGAGTGGCGACGAGGGCGAGAGAAGTGACTTATAGCGAGCGTGATAATAACAAAATTAGAGTAGTGTGCATCATTAAAATTTGGACGAATCGTTGTCTTTTGTCCTGCTTTTTCCTTTCAATATTCGGTGGACCATCTGAAACGCGATATAATCATCTGACTGCGTGGTTTCTTTCCACTTTGTTTCGCCCTCCCTCTTCTTGCAGTTGTTCTTGTCTTTTACCGGCGGGTCCCTGCGGAGGTGGGGTCATTGATGCGACGCCCGCGATTCCGCGTAATGATGGCATGGGGGGCAAAGCTGCTACTGTTGCTACTATTACTGCTGCTAGTGCTGCTATTTATGATGCTGGTGCCCGTGGCATGCACTGACGAGGATGCGCCATTGCCTGTGTTGGTCCCCACTGTGCTCTGGCGGGAGATGCGCGCACTCCGTCGAAGGGGTCTCTTGCGACGATAAGGCAGCAACGGAGGGCACAAAGGCAGCTGCAACGGAGGCCACAAAGGCAGCAGCACCAGTGGCAGCAACAGGAGCAGCAGTGGCCGCAGCACCAGTAGTAGCAACAATCGGCGGGCTCTCTGCGAGCGGGGGAGCAAGAAGCGGCAGGGAGGCGGGGAGTATAGTTGCAGCAGCATGCGCGCTGGATGCTGGATCTGCGGGCGATGGGATCTCCGTTTCCACGAGCTCCCATAGATCAGCGGCCTCCATAGAGCGCAGTTTTGGCCTCCCAGGTTTTATTCCGATGTTGATGGAAACCCACATGAAAGGCAAGTTGCCCCCTCGTCCTTGTCCACCACCACCACCACCATTACGCCGTTTAAAAGCTTTTGCTATGAGTCTGGCACCCGCGTCCCCCATGGTGCTCCATAGGATTGAACCGCTTAGCCTTGGGAAGATGCTATTTTCCTGCCCCGTCTGAAGATCAAAAAGCCGGGCGAGGCCACGAGCGCCTTCTACATCAAATTTATTCCACCCGAAATTTAAAACAGTCAGGCGGCGGCAGCTTGGTATGGTCCGGGTAATGGCGCCGGCAAGCCCTTCAGTAAATGGGATCATGCCCTCATCGCCCAGGCCCGCGTTCGATAGGTTAAGGTAATAGAGGTTAGTACAGTTGGCCAGGGCGGCGGCAAAGGCATACAAGGAACCGTAAAGCAGGCCTGCACGAAAGCTGTTTGGCTGGGTGGCTCTGGTGCCGTTATTGACTCAGCAGTCCACTCATAACCGCTCAGGTCCAGGTGGAGAATGCTTTGCTTGATTCCTGCCGAGGAGAATGCCCGCGTCATTATCGGTAAAGCCTCTATTCCAATCTCGTAGAGAGTGCCAGGTCCAAATGCTCTAACTTGGCGCAGGGCATGTCCAAGAGGCTCCGACACAAAAGGCGCACCCCCGCCGAGCCAATCAAGTTAAAACTTAGGTTAAGGTGGACCAAGGGCGGCACGTGCCACTACAACATCAAACGATGCACTGCCGTGTCACTCATTCTGGTATTGAAGAGATTCAGGTGCTGAAGCGACTTAGGCAAAGACCGAGCAAACGCGTCCCAGCTTTCAACAGTTAAGCGTAGTACCGCGGGCTGGTGGCCCTGGTCGTCCTGGTGGTGATATGGCACGTCCAAATTATCGCTCGCGAGGTTTAAATGTTGAAGAACAGAGCAGTGCGCTAATCCACGTGCCAAATGGGCGAGGCCGCGAGGACCGATCGCACCCGAAGTCAGATTCAGTGATTGCGACGTCTTGCCCAATCCGCCCGCCAAGAGGTCCCCTAAAACGCTGGCGCCGTAGTCGCCAATGTCGTTGAGCGCCAAGGTCAGTGTCTTGAGTGGTAACTGGAAATGTCGCCCGTCGGATCTGGCGCGATGGGGTCCTGGGAGGCGGGGTGGTAGTGGCGGCGCGGCTAGTGACAGAAGATGAGCTCGCGGCTTCGGCTCCAGCAGCAGGCACCGAGCCTCCTTGGCCTAGTGATGGCCCGGACGACGTAAGCGCTGCATCCATCCCACGCCCCGCATGCGGAACACCACTCACATTCATATGATTTGCCCCTTTATTATCTCCTTCTCGAGCCGCAATGCCGCTGGCCAGGAGACGGATGCCCAAAGAGTTGAGGAAAAACCACGAGTAGTCGAGCTCCTCTAGACCGCGGGACATCGCTTAGAATTTCACCAGCACCTGGATCCCATCATTGTCCAGCTTGTTTCCCATGAGATTTAGGACCTTCAAGTGCTTGCATACATGCACCTAGCGGATGAGGCTTTCCGGGCGACGAAGCTTGCCCTGAATGGTATGCACGTGCGCATGCAGATCTCGAGACCCAAACCCCTGACCTGTCTGAGCCAGCTGTGCAATGTCCTTGGCTTTCAAAGAGTGCAGGATACCAACACATACGTCCGGATCTAAAGCCAGCGAGTGCGAGGGAGGGGAAGAATGGATGATGATGATGGTGCTGGTGGAGGGTGATGGCAAAACGGGCGTCATTTTGATGCTGGCGTCCACGGCGGCTATGCCGGTCTGTGCCTCAGCGCTTGCAGACGAAGAATGCGACGCCATGGACAGGCTTGTGGGTTCCATGAATGCGCGGTGGCCCGTGCAGCGATGCACGATGATCACTGGTGGAAGCTGGGGTTGGCTTTGCGGGAAGCAAGGGAGCTGAGACACAGCACTACGCCACGGGAAGCCAATGGAGACGTAGGGAAGGCGGCGGTCCTGTGGATGAGTATTGTACAGAGGCGTGAGTTAGGGAGGTGCAAGGCTAATTAGGGTGCACGCACATAGAGCGGTGCGTCAAATCAGCAGGCAGTCCACGAACGGCGAACGGCTGATGAAGAGCGGAGCCGTTTGGGGATTCAAAAAGGATTCAAAAACGAGAGGCAGGAGGTTTTCCACCCCCACAAAACAAGGACGCCACCGCTCAAAATGTCTCTTGCCATTGGTCTATTCCCTTTTTCATCCCTTTTACCAGTAATACTCGCACCCACCCACCCACAACCACACAACACCTGCTCCCCTCCCTCCCCTTTTTCCCAATCGCTTCCCCCTCCCTTTTCTCCCACACACTTTTCCATCTAAAAAATTGGTACGCAACATAGACGGCACAAACATACACACGATACACACGCCTTCCCGGTCTTTCTTTCTTGTCGAAGCTCACGGGCGATACCACGCTTCTGTGCGCAGATAATCGGTCGGTAGGCTATTCTGTCTCCTTTCCTTAGTCTCTTCCACTCGCCTTCTTCCCGCGGGCACTCCTCGTCCTTTCCCGACATATCCAATCAAATTCGTGCACATACATATTCTAAGTAGTAATCCATTGCTTTTTGTGTCTCTTCCGACCCTTGACCTCGGCGAATCCCTTCTCCATCCTACACCCGACCACTTTTCTCTTCTCCTCCTTTCCTTTCCACTTCCTCCCCTCAAAGGCTCATAACTAAAGCTCCACGTACGCCCGCCCATTGGCCGTCGCCACACGCGAACCCCACTCCAATAAATGCTTGCTGCAATCATCCTTGTCCAAAATCAATTCAAGGAACGCCAGGCCCTTGAACGCCTTGGCCTTCTCGAGCGCCTCCACAAACTCTCCCTGCGTCTTACACCTGACGGTGTAGACCTTCCCCTCCTCATTGGTAAAGGCTTCGATCAGCTTCTTGTAGTCCCAGTTCTTGATCACATTATAGCTGTGTTTTTATTTATGTAAAGGAAAGGGGGTAGAAATGAGGGGAGGGAAGAATGAGTGTGCAGTTTCGCGTAGAAAAAGGAAAAAGAGAAAGAGAACGAGCGCTCCTCCCCTCCCTCCCTCCCTCCTTCCCTCCCTCCCTCAGGTACGTACATGCCATCATGAATCTCCACCTCAATCGTATACCCGCCATTGTTAATCAACACAATAATCGGGTCGGCGCCGTAGCGAATCATCGTCGAGACCTCCTGAGCAGTCATTTGGAAGGAGCCATCCCCAATCAAAGCCACCACTCGTCGGCCCTCCGGTTGAGCAGCGAGGGAGTACCCGAGCACAGCCCCGACGGACCAGCCGATCGAACCGTATTGCATCTGAAATTCGTAGCCGCAGCCGCGGGGGAGCTTCATGGTCTGGCCTTGGAACCAGGAGTCTGTTTTGGGAGGGAGGGAGGAAGGGGAAGAGGAGGAGAGTGAGTGCTTTTGTGTGCCGCTTTTCGCTTGTTTGTTTTTCCCATCTTCTGAATTCCACACCACACACATAAACGCACATCTGCCGCCTCCTCCCTCCCCTCTCTTCCCTTTCCTTAAAACATACCTCCCGTCTCGACAATAAGCGCCGTCTTGGGCGTTAAAAGCCCTTGCACCTGCTTATTCACAAACCGCATATGCAACAGCGTCTCGGGCGGCTGCGCAGCCAAAGGGGCCTCAGGCGCATAAATCCTCGAATAAGCCTTCAATGACGCCTCATTCCGCGTGATCTCCTTCGAGAGCGCCACGGCGAACTCCCCCATATTCACACATCCATACTCCCCCGAGGGGCTCTCGACTCGATCATAATTAGCCTTGACCAATCCCTTCTTCTTGATCAAGCACGCGTAGCCCGCCGTGGTATAGTCGTTGAACTGGGGGCCGAAACTGCGAGAAGTAAGGAAGAGAGGAAGGGTGGAAGTGAGAAACACCACGGATAAATGTGCTTGACGATAATTTTCAGGTACTCACCACCTCCCCCTCCCTCCCTCCCTCCCTCCCTCCCTCCCTCCCTCGTTCCCTTTCTCTCAAAGCAAAAACTTACAAGATGTACATATCCGCGCTCTCCACCGTCTCTCCCGCCCCCGGGCTCGAGACAGGCCCCCAGTACGTCCCAATGTAACAAGGGTGGTCCTCAGGAAACATGCCCTGTAGCAGGGAGGAAGGGAGGGAGGGAGGGAGGGAGGGAATGAGGGAAAGGTGCGCATTCGGTATCATATTAGTCATTGCAAAAGAAGAGGAGAAGGGAGGAAAGGGAAGAAAGAAGGGAGGGAGGGAGGGAAGGAAAGACTTCAGTATCGTATTGCAAAAGAAGAGGAGAAGGGAGGAAAGGGAAGAAAGAAGGGAGGGAGGGAGGGAAGGAAAGACTTCAGTATCGTACCTTCGCATCCGGCATGGTCGCCACCGCGCAACCCGCCGCGTCGGCCAGCTGGATTACAGCATCAAAGGCCTCTGCCATTCGCACCTTAACCCCAATGACAATCACGGGCTTGGCCGCGTTTTTCCATTGGGTCAACGTGCTCTTCACGGCGGCGCGCAGGCTGGCAGTGTTGGAGAGTTTCTTGGGGGGGATTTGGAAGGGGATGGGGAGGGAGATCGGCTCTTCGGCGATGTTGCAGGCGATTTCAATGTAGACGGGTTTTTTCTGTGTCAAGGCCGTGACGATGGCGTGGTCAATCTGACGCGCCGCTTGAGAGGGGGAACGGACTTCCACGACTTCGGCGACGACGTGCGAGAACATGTCGATTTGTTGGCGGCGGTAGATTTTGCCTTTTGAGAAGGGGAGGGAGGGAGGGAGGGAGGGGGGGAGGGAGGGTTGTGATGAGTGGTTGAAGCACAGCAGGGAACGTTGAAAAAGTAATTGATAACTGTAAATGAGAAACCTTTTTCTTGCATTTCCTCCTTCCTTCCCTCCCCCTCCTCGCCTCTTACCGATGGTATGATGCAAGATTCGGTCCGAGGCGTGGTCGTTGCTGTTGGGAGCCCCGCTGATGAAAATTAAAGGCAAATCGTCGGAATAAGCACCGGCCACAGCGTTGACCGCGCTCAAGCCACCCACCGTGTAGGTCACACACATGGCCGACACGCCCTTCTTGCGGGCGCAGCCATCGGCGGCATAGCTTGGGTGACAAGACGGAAGGAAAACGGAGGGAGGGAGTTGAGCATTTTGGTAAATCACATTTTTGGTAAATAATGGAAGACGTGGCACGAAAGATCCCAATAAGGGGGGGGAAGCACCGCAATGTCCACTCTACCCCCCACACAACAAGCAACACTAGAACGTACCCGGCATTCAATTCATTGCAGCAGCCAATGAGCTTGAGCTCGGGGAACTTGAGGAGCTGGTCCAAGAGCAAAAGGTTGTAGTCACCTGACAGTAGGAGCACGGGGAAAGGAAGTGAGAAGGACATGCATTGATTAGCTGTGTCCACGCCAAGCTTCCTTTCGAAGCATTCCTTTCTTCTTCTTCCATGCCGTGCGCTTACGGGACATAAGCCCGCCGCGCCCACTGCCCAGGGCCACCCTAATTGAGTTCACTCCACCCCGAGGCAACCTAGTTGAATTCACTTACCAGGCACGGCATAGAACTCCCGGATGCCGATGTTGATGAGCCGCCGAGCCAGATAGGTCCCGACGTTGCTGGAAGGGGCGTTGCTGTCCGACATGTGTTGCTTGTTTTTGTTTGCTTGTCTGCTGGGGGGATGACCGGCGCGGGCGCTCTTGGTGGGGCGGTCGATGCCTGTGTGGGTGAATAAGGTTAGTCAGGCAAGGAAGACAAAAGCGAGGCATGGCCGCGTCCGGCATCTTTTAGTGCGCCGTATCTCTCGTCCCATTTGGCAGCAAGGAGAACGCAAGCGCGTTGCTGCTGCCAGTGAACAAGCCGCCATTGCGCGACGCGACGTTTGCTTGAAGGCTTTGTGCATGTGTTGGATTGCATTGCTTTAGCTATCACACCTACATCCCCACCATCTACAGGCACAAGCCAGGGACGGGACAACGAGCGACAATTCCAGCGCCTTGTCCCGGGGCACGCGCCTCCGGTTCCCACGTGGTTTTCGTGCCACCGCACGTCGTACGTCCTTCCTCTCTTCAGCATCATCAAAAGCCGAGAGAGATGATGTCGATGTCGGCCGCCTTCAAGTGCACGCCAGCCTTCCTATGCCTAGCGCTGCTGCTGATTTGGCAGGCCCCACGGTGCCATGCTTTCCACGTCGTCCACCACCACCACCACCTTACCCGTCAGCAGCCGGGGCAGTACAGCGGCCTACTCCCAAAAAGAGGAGCCTCGCATCTCCATCCTCCCCCCACCACCACCACACACCTCGCCTCTGCTGCTGCCGCTGCCTCCTCCACGGACGCTGACGTCCATGCTGCAACCCTCCCCACCGAGCAAGTCCTCGCGTACCTCCGGCAAGGCCACACCGTCACACGGCAATTCATCCCGACGAACGAGATAGCCTCGGTCTGGAAGCCCCAGATCATGGCAGCCTTTGAACAAGAACGATGCGAAACGTTGAGACACGAGGTGCACGTCTTTTTTGGGGAGGAAGCTTATCAAGCGTGCACCACCACCGAGTCATGCCTGGCACAACTTAAGAAGAAGGACGCGAATGCCATTACGCCCTTTTTGCAAGTCTTTAATTTGTGGCGACGGCATCGGGAAATCAAAGAGTTGGTGTTCAATAAGGTGAGAGTCTTCGTCCGATGCTGGGAGGACTGGGTTTTGGAGCGAGTGAATGAGCTTTGGAATTAGGTCTGATGGAAGCTTTACTGCTCTGATGGAAAGAAATACGAATCCCCCTTTTTCTGCTACGACAGTATTTCCTGTTTTCCCCATTGGCTCACTCACGCTTATCTCTCCTCCCTCCCTCCCTCCCTCCTTTCTTCCCCCTAGAAACTAGCCCACACCGCCGCCCAGCTCCTAGGCGTCCCCCGCGTCCGCCTTTTCCAAGACTCTCTCTTCGTCAAGCGTAGAGGGGACGATCCTACCCTCCTTCACACCGATCTAGGGACAGCCCCCTTGGACACAAATGATTTTATCACTGCTTGGATACCACTAACACCAATACCTGCGGTAGCAGAAGGAGGGAGCCCGTTGCAATTTTGTCAGGGGTAGGTGGGTGGGAGGGAGGGAGGGGTGGGGGGGAGGGTATGAGGGATTGTGCAATTGGACACAAATGATTCTATTACTGCTTGGATACCACTAACACCTATACCAGCCGTGGAGGAGGGGGGAAGCCCGCTGCAGTTTTGTCAAGGGTAGGTGGAAAGGGAGGGCGGGAGGGAGGTAAAGGGAGAACGAAGTATTTTGCTGCTACTTGCGCTTGTGATGAATAGGTTGGTCAAATTCATTCCTGATCAATGAACCCCTCCCTCCCTCCCTCCCTCCCTCCCAGGTCTCACATCGACATGGCCGCCCGCTACTGGTACGACCCGCACGACAGCGGCGACGGCGACGACGCAGCCGCCCTCCCTCCCCCCCTCCTTCGATACCCTTTAATTGACCATTCCCCTTTGGGGTTGGGAGATGTGACTTGGCATCATGGGTGGTGCTTGCACAAGAGTCCTGGAAATAAAAGGGAGGAGGAGAGAGTTGCTCTCACAGTGTGTTTTATGTCTGCGGAAGCCAAGGTAATGGGAAGCGATGTGCTGTTTTTCCCGGACGAGGAGGATAGTTTGAGTTATGAGGAGTGGGTGGGGGAGGTGGGATTGGGAAGGATGGTTGATCACAGGTTGACGCCTGTGGTGTGGCCGTGAGGGAGGGAGGGAGGGAGGGAGAAAAGGAGATGACTGACAAGCAACAGCAAAAGTCAGACTGAAGATGTAATAAACCAAAGCATCGTTTGATCAATCAGAAATTTGAAAATGAACGCAAACAACAAAAATAATTCTCAAGAAGCAAGCAAAAGGAGCGGACAAAAAGAAGTTGTACTGTCGTGGCCCATAATTTTATTCTTTTTTCCCTTCTCCTTTATGGATGTGTTTGTGTATGTGTGTTGTGGCTGTACGGGCCTATGTGAGTGCACAAAACAAAGAGAACCTCTTTCCGCTGCTGCGCCGCTCCTTCCCTGCCTCCCTCACTCCCTCCCATCCATCCACCCACCCACACAAAAACACACCTACTACCACACCCTCCCTCTACACTTCATCTACTTCTTCTCCTCCTCCTCCTCCTCCTCGACCACCTCCTCTGCCTCCCCCTCCTCCTTCTCCTCCTCTTGCGCCTTCTTCATCGTCTCCTCCGTCGCGCTCACCTTCACTCGTGCCCTCCGCGTCACCTTCTCCCCAATCCTATACCCTTTCCATTCAACCTCTACCACCACCCCGTCCTTCTTCCCAACCACCAGCTCACCCACCTCCATGGACTTCTCATCAAAGGCATCCCCAGGCGCTGTATTCATGTTTTTAAAGACAAAGGTTAGGAAAAATGGAAGGAGGGAAGGAGGGAGGGAGGGAGGGAGGAAGGGGGGGGTGTGTTGTGTGTGTGTGTGTCAGTTCTCCAAGGTGATGTTCTCGGCATAGACCGTAGTCTGAGACAATACATGCATCGTTATCCTATTCATCATCCACACCATCACACTTCTTGCTCTCCCTCCCTCCCTCCTTCCCTCTCCTCCTAATTTCCAATAGTAATCAAGCAACCCCTGCCCTCCCTCCCTCCCTCCCTCCCTACTCACCAGCCAGCACCGCCTTAATCCCCAACCGTTCCGCCTTCCCCACAAACACCTGCTGCAAATTCCTATACCCATTCAAGACCTTCACCGCCGCCTCGTCCGACACTCCCGCAAATTTAATCTCCAACTCCTCCATTAGGTCCAACACGGGCAAAAGCTGCTTCATCGCTTCCTTTGCTGCCTCCTCCCTCACATACGTCAGCCCATCAGCCCGACGACGCTTGTATGTCTCCACTTCAGCGGCCAAACGCATATACCCCTCTCTCCCCACCGTTTTTAGCCTATCCTGCGCCTCGGTCAGTTCATTCCGTTTCTTCGCTAGCGCGCCTTCCAAGTCTTTCAATTCAGCCTTGAGCGCTGCCTTTGCTTGCTCTTCCGGGGAAAGCTCCTTTGCTTCCTCCTCCTCCACCGCCTCTTCCTCCTCCTCCTCCCCAACTACTTCTGCTGCTAGCACTACCTCTTCCTCCTCCTCCTTCGTGCCCTTCTTCGCTTCCTCCTCCTCCTCTACGCCCTCCCCTGCTACTGCCCACAAACGCGTGCGTCGACTTTGCCTTGATAGAGCCTGGGGCCGCTTGGCACAGCCACACCAAGGGTTGCAGACATGGGCGCTCTCACCACTATCTCCCCCGCTGCCGCCACCAGTGCAGGTGCTTCGGGAGGTGGGCAAGCAGGACGAGGAGGAGAAGGAGGAGGAGGACATCATCATTCTGACTGTGCTGCTGCTAGTGCTGGTAGGGAGGGCGCCGGTAAACACAAGTCTCCGATGCGACACGATTCGGCCCAAGGCGCTGGTGCGGCTGCTGCTGCTCGTCGTCGTGGGCGGTGAGACCAGGTACGCCCACGCCATGGCTGGGCTTGACCACAGGGCCACCACGGCGCAGCAGCACAGCAACACGGCTTGCGGGGTCCGACGCATGATGATGATGCTGAGGTGGCTGGTGGGCTTTCTAGGCCTGTCAGAGTTGTGTGTGGGTAGAAGGAGCGATGCGTGGTAGTGAGCTGTACGTGGACTTAATAAAAGGCGCACTATCTGATAAGGTAATGGGTGCGTCAGGAACGGCGTTCCAGAAGGAGGACGAGGAGGGCAGGAGCGAGAAGAAGTGCCACTTGGAGGGTGAGGCAATCGGGGTGAGGTGAAGGAGAGTGCGAGGAGGAACGAATGGCTTTGCGAGGGGCTTCTTTGCGTGTGATGCGTTCATGACCACGCCACCCCCATCCATCCTCCCCACCCACACAGCACCG
>Ga0209390_10010181_pt1 | contig 11073 bp, 12 predicted proteins | sample BON01_FD_187212 | JGI IMG/M metagenome (GOLD analysis project Ga0209390, IMG submission 187212) | Freshwater microbial communities from Lake Bonney liftoff mats and glacier meltwater in Antarctica - BON-01 (SPAdes) (version 2) | ecosystem: Environmental > Aquatic > Freshwater > Ice > Glacier... | reverse complement strand
GGAAGGGGTGACGGCCGAGGCTGGGATTCCTCCATCGTTATCTAGTACTAACAGTACTGGTGTAGGAGGGGGAGGACGGGGAGGAAGGGAAGGAGGAAGAGGGAGGGGTCGAGGGAGGGGACGAGGACGAGGTGCATCAGCAGCAGCAGCAAGAGCAGTGGTGGAGAGGAAGAAGAGCAGCAGCAGCAGTACTACTACTACAACGGGGGCAAAACGTGGTCGAAAGCCGAAAGCGACGGCTGCAAGTATGGCAGTGGAGGAAGAGGCGGAGGGAGGGGGAAAGGAAGGGATGGAGGAAGAGGATCTGGTGGCCTTGTTAAATGCAGAGACGGCAGCGGCCCAAGCGCAAGTTGGGGGCCGTAAGCAGAAGGAGGGAGGGAGGGAGGAAGGAAAGGAGGGAGGGAGGGAGGAGTGGGATGATGAGACGGTGGATGTGCTGGCGGCGTTGGAGCTGTTGACGCAAGGACCTGGGAAGAATGGAGGTGGAACAGCAGCAGCAGCACCAGCAGCAGCACCAGCACCAGCAACAGCTAAAGTAGGAAGAGGGAAGGGGAAGGCGGCTACTGCGGGAAAAGAACAAGAGAGTGTTGCTGCCAAGGAGGGAGGAGGAGGAGGAGGACGGGGGAGAGGGAAGGGCAAGGCGAAGGCAGCTGCTGCTGGACAGGGGAAAGCGACGACGCCTATGACTGGTTCATTGAAACCTCCGCTTCGCACGGTGCGGTTTGATGACATCGAGCCGCCCTCATCCTCAGAAGAGGACGAGGACGAGGAGGAGGAGGGCGGGAGGGAGGAAGGGGTGGATGCTGCTGCTCCTGCTCCTGCTCCTGCTGCTGCTGCTGGAGGTGGTGGTGCTCAGGAGAGAAAAGAGGCGGAAGAGAAAGAGGAGCCGGCTATGGAAATAAGTGACGATCTGGCGTTTTTGATGAGTTTGGGGGAGGAGCAAGGGGAAGAGCAAGGGGGAGGAGAGGATGAAGAAGGAGCAGGAGCAGGAGCAGCAACAGCAGCAGCAGCAGAAGCGGAGGACGAGGATGATGATCTGGCCCTGTTGGCGCAGACAAGGGGGGACTGGGATGGGTCGACGGGAGGGGGAAGCGAGGACGAGGACGAGGAAGAGGACGATGAACGATGAAGGGGAAGATGAGGATGATGATATTGAAGGAAATATCTCGGACTTGTATGTGTATGTACAGTCGACGACAACAACAAAATGTGTAAAAAAGACAAAGATGAAGAATAAATGGAGCATGCGCGACGAGTACAAAGTCAGACGCAGTAATGAAATGACTACGAGGAAGGGCTTTTGTTTTTGCTTCTTTCTCGTTTCTTTCTTCTTGAAAAAAATGTGTTTTCGCTCTCGTGCATGTCTATTCTCTCGTGGTCGTTCCTCTTTTTTGGTATTATTAGTATCCTTCCCTGCAGCATACACACCCTCTCTACTACTATCACCGTGGGCTTCTTCCTCTCCTTCCTCCCCCCTATTCGTTAGCCATCTTGCAACGCAGGCCCAACGTTGGTACGTCTGCGCAGCGGGTCCCACGAAGGCATGAGCAGGTCCATCACCACTCGAAATACGTCTCGCGGCATGCCCTCGTGCCCCACCCCACACATGAACGCCAGGGCTGTCAGAAGCTTGCGACCCCTCGTCTTCGTCCTCGCCGGCCGTCACTGGGGCCAGTGCCACGCCCGGCAACGGCTGGCCTCCTGCCACGCGACCTTGCAAGTACGAGGGCGCCCCAGCGTTTCTACTGACAACGATGAGGCGGCGGGCCTTGACGAGGAGCGAGGCCTTCTCGGCGTCCTGCTGGGCCTCCGGATATTGTTCGAGGAGGGCAATGGCAGCGTAGAGGGTGGGATGAAGGTGTCGGAGGTTGGCCAAAGGTGTCTGTAAGGTGCCGTCGTTGGTGGTGGCGTTTGTGGTGAGGGCAGGGTCACCACGAGCTTGGAGGAGGAGGTGGAGAATGGAGGTGGCTCCATTTCCACATTGGCATGCCCAATAAAGTGCCGTACGGCCCCCGTCGTCCTGCACGTTTACAGTGGCTCGGACACGCGGGTCTTGCACTAGCAGGAGGCATGCCACATCATCGACGTGTCCAAATGCCGCTTGAAACATGAGAGGGGTCATACCAATGTCGTTAGGCAGGGTGGGGTCGGCGGCTTGGTCTAACAAGGCAAGGAGGATATCGGGGGATTGGGCTTCATGAAGCGGAGTAGACCCGTCTTTGCTAGTGCCATTCACGTCCGCGCCTTTCTCATCCAGCAGCCACACGGTCAATGGCAGGCTGTTCAGCTTCCTAACAGCCCAAATCAAAGACGTGTACCCGCAGTCGTCACTGTCGTTGACCCGTCCAGGGTTGGTCTCCACCCATTGGCGTAGCTGCGCCTCGTTCATACGCTGAAAAGACGGCATCTCCTCCGCCACCGCTGCAATCTTTTCCTGGTTTTTGACTGCCCTTGCTGGTGTGCTTGCTTGCTGTACGCCTTGTGTGGGGGGGGTTGTTGGTAGGATTGGTTTGTGTGTTGGTAGCGTCATTGGTTTTTTGTCTTTCTTGCTTTTTGCTGCTTGCTTGATACTCCTATAATTGTGCCCACTACTCCTGCTGCTGCTCCTTTTCTGCTGCTGCTATCAATAGTGCAACTTCTGCCAGTACAGCTACTTCTGTTGCCTCTGCTGCTGGAGTTACAGAGTAAGCACCCGCACTCTATTCACATTCAAGATTGTCTGTCGCCCATCTTTCAAGTACTATCACTCTAATTCCTACAAGCAATGCTGCTAGCTCCTTCCTCCTCCGGCCTCTCGTCCACCGCCCACCACCTCACTAGCCCTCTTGCAGCGGCGGCGCTGCTCCAGCATTTTTGCGCCGCAGCGGGTCCCAGGTTGGCATGAGCAGGTCCAGCACCATCCGAAACACGTCCCGCGGCATGCCCGCATTTTTCCACCCCCCCTCCATCCCGAGCAGGAAGGCCACCAAAGTGCGAAGCTTGCGGCTTTCCTCCTCATCTTCATCCTCGTCCTCGTCCTCGTTCTGGCCGCCCGTCACCGGCATCGGGGCAAGCCGAGACAAGGGCTGGCCTCGTGCCACCCGGCCTTGCAGGCAGGACGGTGCTACGGTGTTGCTATTGGCGGCGACGATGAGGCGGCGGGCCTTGACGAGGAGCGAGGCCTTCTCGGCGTCCTGCTGGGCCTCCGGATATTGTTCGAGGAGGGCGATGGCAGCGTAGTGGGTGGGATGAAGGTGTCGAAGGTTGGCCAAAGGTGTCTGTCCGTCGTTGTCGGTGCCGTTTGTGGTGAGGGCAGGGTCACCACGAGCTTGGAGGAGGAGGTTGAGGATGGAGGTGGTTGCACTCTCATTTCCACGGAGGCATGCCCAATGAAGTGATGTACTCCCACTGCTTTCCTGCATCTTGATTGTGGCTCGGACACGCGGGTCTTGCAGGAGGCATGCCACATGACCGACGTGTTCTATTGCCGCTTGAAACATGAGAGGGATCATACCGTTGTGGGTTGGCAAATTGGGATTGGCGCCACGGTCCATCAAGGCAGTGAGGATGTCGAGGGAACGAGCGTCATGAGGCGGAGTACACCCGTATTTGCCAGTGGCATTCACGACCGCGCCTTTCTCGTCCAGTAACCACACGGTCAATGGCAAGCTGTTTTGGAACCGAACAGCCGCGCACAACGGCGTGTACCCCTCCTTGTCCCTGTCGTTGACGCGCCCAGGGTTGGCTTCCACCCATTGCCGTAGCCGCGCCTCGTTCATGCCTTGGAAATAAGGGGTCGAATGTGCCGCTGCCGCCATCCTCTCCCTTGCCTCGATACACTTGCTGATGAGCTTGCTGTAGGCCCTGTGAAGTGTGCGTGTGGGGTGGATTTGTGTGAGTGAGGCATGCCAAGGGACGCTTCCTTTTGGGTCTCAGAGTGCAGCTTTCTTCCTTTCCATGCACCTTCTGGTCTTGGCCGTCGCTCCCATTCTCATGTCCTGCCCTGGCCTACTGCGTGCGGCTTAGCACGCCAGGAGGAGGGACGCGGGGTGGCCTCCGCGTCCCCTTCCCTTTGCCTTGCCCGTCATTCGAAGCAAGCAAGGCAGCCTCAGGCTCCCTCAACCTCCACTGTGTCCGAAAACAAGCAAGGGAAGAGCTGTAGTGTGTGCCTCCCCAGCTCTCTGTCTCCTTGCACCACCCACTGCACACAGCAGGCACACGCACGCTCACACACACACAGCCAAGCCTGCCGCGAGCCAAGGTCTTTCGTCTTGCCTTTTGGGCAATGCATTGGGCGATGCCCCTTTCGCCGCCTCTGCTTCAAGCCGCCTCCTTCCCATGCATGGCTCTCATTGCGAGCACTATCTCTTCCTTCCAGACACGTACAAAACCCACAAGGAGACATTGAAAGAAGGTATAACAAGTAACCTTGACAATTATGTCAGTGACCCATGAGCAGCAGTGACCCCACCGTGCCTTCACATTAGAAGCGGCACTGGAGCGGGCGCGGCACGTGCGGCATTGTGGGAAGTCGGCTCGGCCTTGTTGTGGTGAGCTTCTCCTTGGGTTGAGTAAGCAAGAGGAATAATATATGAATTTGGATCTACTGCCTTCTCTTCAAACGAAAGGTCCTATTTCTCAATCCACTGAGTAAGTCCCCAAAAGGAACACCATCTCTCTCGATTTTCTTCTTTTTACGTTTGTTGTTCTCCTCAAAAATACAGGCTTCCATGCATATCATTTCTTCGTTCTTCTTGTTGTTGTTGTTGTTGTTGTTGTTGTTGTTGTTGTTGTTGTTGTTGTTGTTGTTGTTGTTGTTGTTGTTGTTGTTGTTGTTGTTGTTGTTCGTTGTTGTTGTTTTTGTTGTTTGCTTTAAAGCTAAGCTATGTGAGAAATCCGGACAGACGGAATCATCTACCCCTTGATTGGCTCTCACTGCTCCTTCCTTCTCGTTGTCGTCCTCGTCTTATTCTCCTCCCGCTCTTCTCTTCTTGTTGTTATTGATCATAAGTGACGCATCGTAAGTCTACACGTAGGTAGCTGCCTCCTTCTACCAGCGGCCCTCCTCCATAACAGACGGACATCGTACTTAACTCCCCCAAAACAAGATTCTGTTAGTGTCTAGCTTACAATACATCAGTTCTCTTCTCCCTCCCTCCCTCCCTCCCTCCCTCCCTCCCTCTCTACGCCTTCTTCACCTTCAACTCAATCGCCGTAATCAAATAACTCACGACACTCGGGTCAGCCAAGGTAGAAATATCCCCCAAATTATCACTCTCTCCTGAGGCAATCTTTCTCAAAATCCTCCTCATAATCTTCCCACTCCTGGTCTTGGGCAAGGACGGCGTTCCACAAATCACATCAGGAGTCGCAAACGCGCCAATCGCATCCCGCACCGCCTGCTTCAACTCCTTCTCCAACTCCGGGCTCTCCGTCACCCCCTCCCTCATCGTGACGAAGCAACAAATCCCCTCCCCCTTCACCGGGTGCGGAAAGCCCACCACCGCCGCTTCCGACACCGCCTGATGACCAACCAATGCGCTCTCCACCTCCGCCGTCCCAATCCTATGCCCGGACGTATTAAGCACATCGTCCACTCGCCCGGTAATCCAATAATACCCATCCCCATCCCTCCTCGCCCCGTCCCCCGTGAAATAAAACCCCTTATAAGGCTTCATATACACACTTAAATACCTCTCATGATCACCATACACCGTCCTCGTAACACTCGGCCACGGCCTCTTCACGCACAAAACCCCCTCCACATTATTCCCCAACACCTCCTTTCCCGTCGCCGGGTCCACCAACGCAAGCTCCACCCCATAGAAAGGCAACGTACACGAACCAGGCTTCATCGGCGTGACCCCCGGCAGAGGACTAGCCAAATGCCCACCCGTCTCCGTCTGCCACCAGGTATCAACAATCGTACAGCGCGAATCCCCAACATGTTCAAAATACCACTTCCACGCCTCGGGATTAATAGGCTCACCCACCGAGCCTAGCACTCGGAGGGAGGAACGATCAAAGCTAGCGATATCCTCGATTCCGAACCGCATCAACGCGCGGATAGCAGTAGGAGCAGTATAAAACTGAGTGACCTTATGCCGTTGAATCAGATCCCAATACCGACAATGATTCGGGTACGTCGGAATACTCTCAAACAACACAGTCGTCGTGCCATTCACTAACGGCCCATACACGATATAACTGTGCCCCGTTATCCAGCCACAGTCCGCCACACACGCATACACATCCCCCTCCTGAATATCAAAAACCGTCTTATGCGTCATGGCCGCAAAAAGCAAGTACCCAGCAGTCGTGTGTGCCACGCCCTTCGGCTTCCCCGTCGACCCGCTCGTATACAGAATAAACAGCAAATCCTCACTATCCATCGGCTCGGCCGGACAATAAGGCCGCTGCTGCCTCATCAACTCCTCCATCTTCACATCCCTCCCCTCCACCCACCCCACCTTGCCCCCCGTCCGCTCAAACACAAAGCAATGCTTCACGCTCGGGGCCCCTTCCAAAGCTTTATCCACAATCTGCTTCAACGGCAAGGTCTTCCCCCCCCTCTTCCCTTCATCCGTCGTCATCACCCACTTACTCTTCGCATCATTAATCCGATCCCTCAAGGCCTCCGCCGAAAACCCCGCAAACACAACAGAATGCGGCGCCCCAATCCTCGCACACGCCAACATGGCAAACACCACCTCCGGGACCATCGGCAAATACAACATAACCACATCCCCCTTTCGTACCCCCATGGCCTTCATGGCATTCGCCAGTCGACACACCTCTTGATAGAGCTCCTTATAGGTGATCGCGCGGCTCTCCCCCGGTTCATCCCCCTCCCACAGAATCGCAGTCTGGTCCTGACGATGGGGCAAATGCTGATCAATGCAGCAAACGGAGGCATTGAGCTTCCCGTTCAGGAACCAGGCGACGTCGCCTTCCTCGAAGGAGCCTTGCGAGACCCGGTCAAAGTCGGAGAACCACTATTTTTGTTGGGGAGGGAGGGAGGGAGGGGAGGGAGGGGAGGGAGGGGAGGGGAAGTAATTAAAGTAAATAGCTTCCGCTCCTTTAATGCTCATCAGCCCAGCCCTACATCCTACAAGAGCTCGCAGTGGTGGCGAAGAAGGCCTTGCTTTTCACAAAGCCCTCACGACGGCCTCTCTCAGCTTGCACACGATTACTCAACCCGACAAACAACCACACACCAGGCAAGCTAACAACGAGAATCGATACTTACCTTAAGGTACTTGTGCGCTTGCTCCCGCCAGAACTCGTCGGGCTTGTCCAAGCTGTGCTGGTACAGCTCCTGTTGTGGTCGTGAGAGGAGGAAGGGGTTGAAGTCAGCCACAATCCTCCGCGATGACGGGCCCCACACACAAGCACCAGCATACATACCCTGTACTGCGCCATTTGGTGGACGGGCGCGATGGGCTTGAAGGTGGTGTGCTCCTGCAGCTCCACGCCGGGGCGCGGGGAGAGCATCTGCGCCATGGCTTGTTGGGGAAGGCGGGCGGGCGCGGGGAAGGCGGGCGGGCGCGGGGCAGCCGGCCAACGAAGCAAGTCAGGCGGAGGCTGTAGGAGTGTGTATAGGGAGTGGTGAGAGGCGGACTGGGCGATGGAGCTAAGGGCAAGGAGAAGGAGCAGAGGCTGTAGAGCGGGGTGGGCGTGGCATTGCACCACGCACACACACGCATAGATTAGACACTCGCAAAGAGCCAGAAGTTCCTAACGGCCGCGATGACGCCCGTTACCATATACGACTCGGCTCGCGCAAAATCCAAAGCCGGGGTCGGACGCTTGACGCTGCTGCCTCTTTGTGTGTATTGCCAACACTCACACATGGTTTCCCTTTATCATATAACACAGGCGTGGCCGTAGACTCAGATTCTCTTGCCCCTCCTTTACGCCTTCGCCCACCCTCCTCCCTTGAACGCGAGCGCCACCATCATCATCATCATCATCATCAGCCATGTTGCAGTCATGCCGCCTCCTCCTCCTCCCCCTCTGCCTCCTCCCCCTCTTGGCGTCCGCCTTTGTCCGCCCCAGCGTGGGGCGCACCTCGAGCTTCTTGGATGACGGGAGAAGATGCGCTCTCAGGTACGTGTTGCTGCTGCTGCTGCTCCTACTGCTGCTCGTCGTCGCCGCGCTCCACTCACCCTCACCCGCCCCTTCTAAACCCTTCCAGACCCTCCTACTACGCCGTGGACGATGGCAGCAGCCTAGGGTCCAGGCCACGGAGGCAAGGACAGGCGGACATGATGGTGTTTGATTTCATTCGGAAGCGCGCGGAGGAAGGCATCCAGCAAGTGCAAAACATTGCCACCAAAACCGCGGTATGTGTCTTGACGGGGACGTGACACGTGGACACTTACTCCCATTCCCTCCGTCGCTCCTTTTTCCTTTTTTCTTGATAAAGCTGCCAGATGCGTCCATGCGTGATTCCACAATTTGTACATCTTCTCATCCACCGCTCCTCCCACCTTCCGTCCGTCCGTCCCTCCCTCCCTCGACAGGAAGGAAAACTCGCCGAGGCCCTAATAGACACCGCGTCCTACGTCAAGAAACGCCAAGAAATCGATGCCGAGAACCTGGTCAAATTACAAGAAGGCCTGGCGAAGAGCAGGCAACGTTTGATGGGGGATTTGGACTCTATTTTTGGGGCGAGCGAGGATATTGGCTTGACCAAGACGTTGGACAAGGTAGGGAGGGAGGGAGGGAGGGAGGGAGGGGTTGGTGGAGAAATGGAGAAAGCGATGGGTGAAATTCTTTCCCAGACATACGGCTGCTGACACCGAAAGACTCACACTTCCCTCCCTCTCTCCCTCCCTCCTTCCCTCTCTCCCTCCCTCCTGCCCCGCACAGCTGGAAGAAGTCCTGATGATGGCCGACATCGGCGCCGCCACCACCGAGCAAATTTTGGACGACTTGCGCGCTGTCGCTAAGGCCGAGAAACTCGAGCCTGACGACGTGAAGTCTGTGTTGCGCTTGAGGCTGATTGAGGCCCTGTCAGTGAAGGATAGGAATTTTCAGCTGGGGAATGATGTGCCGGCGGCGGATGGGAAGGTGAGAGGGAGGGAGGGAGGGAGGGAGGGAGGATGGACACGGAAAGTCACTTGATGACGATATCCATTTGAATTGTAAGTCCACGTTTTCAAGCATCAAAACTGATTTAATTACTCACCATCCCTCCCTCCCTCCCTCCCTCCCTCCTTCAGAAGTACCCCAAAGTCCTCTTCGTCATCGGGGCGAACGAGATGGGCAAAACCACCACCATCGGCAAAATCGCTGCCCGCCTCTCCCAAGACGCAAACCAATCAGTACTCGTCGCTGCATGTGCTCACCCTCCCTCCCTCCCTCCCTCCCTCCTTCCCTCCCTCCCTCCCTCCTTCAGTACTACCCCAAAGTCCTCTTCGTCATCGGGGCGAACGGAATGGGCAAAACCACCACCATCGGCAAAATCGCTGCCCGCCTCTCCCAAGAAGCCAACCAATCAGTACTCGTCGCTGCATGTGACACCTTTCGAGCGGCGGCCGTCGACCAGCTGGAAGAATGGACTGTTCGTGCCGGCGTTGATATACACAAACCTAGCGAAGGTCAAACGAAACCAGCACCCGTCCTCGACGATGCGATCACAAAGGCAATCGAAGGAGATTATGATGTATTGATCGTAGACACGTCCGGCCGACTCTCCAACAATGTAGCCCTGAACGAAGAACTCAAAAAATTGAAACGAACCATCTCGGATCGGATCCCAGGAGGCCCACATGAGACGCTGTTGGTGCTAGATGGAGCAGTGGGGAGGAATGGGGTGGACCAGGCAAAGGTCTGGAATCGCGAAGTCGGGATTACTGGGTTGGTAATTACTAAATTGGACGGGACGGCACGAGGAGGGGTGGTGGTGTCCATTGTGCGAGATGTGGGGGTGCCTGTGAAGTTGATTGGGGTGGGGGAGGGGATTAGTGACTTGCGGGATTTTAACCCGGAGGACTTTGTGGATGCTTTGTTGGGGTATGAGGTGAGTTTGAGTAATTGGGGGGAGGGAGGGAGGGGAGGGAAGGTTGGGGTGCGTGGGAGGAACAGTTGCTTGATTACATGAAAAGGCATCGGTTCATCAAAATATCAAAACTCAGGAACACATTCACACAGGCTCACCTGTATACCTACGCACCCACACACCCCATTCTCCAACCCTAACAGCCCGAGTACGCCCTGGCCCTGGAAGCCCGCCTCCAAGGCATGGTGAAGGGCAAACTCATAAAACCGAAGGGCGGCGTGAGCGTTAAGCCTCTCACTGCCAGCAGCACCGGCAACAACGCAGATGCCGACGACATTGCGGATCGCATGGCACGGAAAATCGCAGGCCAGAGAGGGCAGGGCGGCTCGGCCTCGCAGCGGGGAGGAGGGGGAGGAGGAGGAGGAGGAGGGGGGGGACGCCAGGGGGGAGGTGGTAAGAAGAAGAAGCGGTAAAGCAAGCAAACAGATAGCAGTATATAAAGAAAGAATTAGCAAAGAATTGCTTCGCTGCTTCGCACACGTTGCTTCGCACACTAGTTTTTGAGATGCAGATGTCTTCTTGTCTTGTTTCTCCCGAGTGCACCCTCTGGGAGGGCTTTTTCTGGCGCATGCCGAAGCAGGGAATGAAGCAATGCAAACCTCCCCCCTTACGGAACCGGGCAGGAACCGGGCATGAGAGCTGTAACGGCCTCAACAAAAAGCCCATTTGACAACGCAATGAGAACCCCGCTCAGTCTTTTACCCACACCCACGGACCCTTCACACACAGACATGCATAGCGCGAGCAGCTTTTGGGCGCGGTTCGGGCCGCCGTGCCTGTTATCGATGCTTAAAGAGCCTGCCTGCGTTGCTTTGAATCAAGATTGTTCGCCTTCTCACGTCACACCCACCATCCTACCCCATCACACACACTAACACAGGCGGCCACGGAGACTCTCCATCCTTCCCCCTCCACGCCCCGAACGCTTTTTGGGCTCTGCGGGTTGGACCCTGTCGTTCAAACGCTGCTCCGCATCCTCCTCGCTTGAGGCGGACCACGGCACGTGCACACCCGCTGCTAGCTAAGCA
>Ga0209390_10010179_pt1 | contig 11074 bp, 8 predicted proteins | sample BON01_FD_187212 | JGI IMG/M metagenome (GOLD analysis project Ga0209390, IMG submission 187212) | Freshwater microbial communities from Lake Bonney liftoff mats and glacier meltwater in Antarctica - BON-01 (SPAdes) (version 2) | ecosystem: Environmental > Aquatic > Freshwater > Ice > Glacier... | reverse complement strand
CCTCCTCCCTCCCTTCCTCCTCCTCCCCTTCCTCCTCCTCCTCCTCCTCCACTTCCTCATCTTTTGTTGTTTCTGCTTGCTTCTCCTTTCGACAACGATGATGGTGGTGATGACCACCCTCCTTCTTCTTCTTCTCTTCTTCCTTCTTCTTCTTCCTTTTCAGTCTCCTCTCCTCCTCCCCCTCCTCCTCCACAGTCGACACCTCCTCCTCCACCCTCCTCTCCTTCCTCCCTCCCTTCTTCCCTCCCTTCCTCCCCTCCTTCCCCCCTCCTACCTTGACCAAGCCCTCCGTCACTTGACACCCTTCATCCAACAAATATTCAAGCCGCTCTTGTGATCGTTGTATTGCCCTATGTAAATCCTGTGCGGACCGCGCCGCCGTCTCTCTTTCTGTCTCCCGTTGTCGTTGCTGCTGTTGTTGCTGCAAAGCGAGGTCAGCAGCAGCAGCAGCAGCAGTAGCAGCAGCGGTGGTGGAGGAGGGATGGAGGGGAGGAGGGAGGGGGGTAGGGGTTTGTGGTTGGAAGGAGGGATGGTGTTGTCGTACTGGTAATGACGACGACGACGACGCAGCAGTGGGTGCAGCAGCAGCGGTAGCAGCAGTATTACCACCACTACCGGCACCAGCAGCACCACCAGCAGCAGCAGCAGCGACACCAGCAGGTGTAGCAGCCGCTATTAATTCACTCCTCAACAACCCACAAAGCCCAAACAACTCTTCCCGTTCCCTCAACACATCCACCAACTGCTGCTCCAGCGTCAAACGATCCTCCTCCGACTCCTCCAACGCCTGCTGCAACCTCCCCACCTCCGCCAACAGCAACGGCGACACCGTCGATGGCCCTCGGCCCTCCTCCTCCCCCTCCTCCCCCTCCCTCCCTCCCTCCCTCCCTCCTCTTAACCCCTCAAAATACCTCGTCTGACTCTCCATCCTCTCCTTCTCTAGTAACCCAATGCGTCGACTTAAACTCACCACCCGTCCCTCCCTCACCTCCCCCTCCGCTTTCACCCTCCCTAACTCCTCCTCTTGCACCCTGCTTGTCTCTTCCCATTGCCTCACCGCTTCATTCTGCGCCATCAAATGCTCTTCTAACGTTTCCACGTCTTCCAAAGCCCCCACCAACTCCCTCTCCCTCTCCTCCCCCTCCCTCCTTGCCTCCCCCACCTGGACCTCCAACAATTCAATAGTAGCATGCACCCTTTCTAACTGATAAGTCAACATCGCTTCCGCCTGCACGCGAAGCCCTTCCCCTTCCTCCCTCCCTCCCTGCAGTGTCGCCATCATTTCTTCTACTTCCCCTGACAGCCTCCGTACGTCCTCTCGTGCCTCTCCTAATTGCTGTGCGAGCTCTTCTTTTTCCTTCTCGGCTCGCCGGGCGCGTACCACCAGAAAAGCCACCGCGCTACGACTGCTGCTGCTGTTGTTGCCGCCTTGCGTAGTGTCGCGAGCAGCAGGGCTGGGTAAAGGCGAAGATGACAAGGGCGGCCCCTGCTCCTGCTGCTCTTGGTGTTGCTGTTGCTGCGGCTTCCCTCCATCAGCAGCAGCAGCAGCAGCACCATAGAAACTATAGCGACCCCCCTGCTGCTGCTGCTGCTGCTGCTGCTGCTGCTGCTGCTGCTGCTGCTGCTGCATCGCTTCCACCTCCTCATCCAGCTCCCTCTTCAGTTCCCGATACTCTTCCAACTGCTGCTGCAACTCCGCCACCTCCACCTCCCTCGCCCTCAGGACTTCCTCCCTCCCTCCCTCCCTCTCCAACTTCTCCCTCACCCCCTTTAACTCCTCCTCCTTCCCTATGACAGCCGCCCGTGCCTCGGCCAATTCTAACGCCGCTGCCTCCCTCTCCTCCTTCCTCTCCCCCATCATCTCTTCAAACGCACGCGAAAACTCCCCCACTCGTTTTTCCAACCCTTCCGCCACTACATGTGCGGCTGCCAGGCGCTTCCTCAAGACAAATTGCTTCAGATAATTATGTAAATCCCTCCTTCGATTCCTCATTTCTCGTGCGCGCGCCTGCCACGCAAACAACACCACACGTGCCTTCTGCTGCTGCACATGCTGGCCTAACAAAGACGCACTTGTCTCCGCGAGTCGTTCCCGAGCCAGACATTCCTTTTGCCATCCCTCCCTTGCTTCCTCCTTCTCCTCTTCCGACACACACAATCGTGCTTCCGTCTCACTTAACCTCTCATTCACCTTCCTCGCTTTCTCCTGTGCCGTCTTCCGCCTCCAAGCCAACCACACCCTCCCCATCTCCCTCCTTCTCCTCTCCCTCTCCAAGTACTGAACCACCCATTCCTCCCCCCTCCCCCTCCTCCCCTCCTCCTCCCCAACCCTTCCCGCCAAAAACGCAATCTCCTCCCCCGCTGCCTCCAACCTCAACAACACATCCTCCTCTCGATGCCGAGCCGTTTCCACAGCAGCTTCTGCTCCCTCCATCCCATCCAAAATCCTTTGTACGTCCTCCCTCCTCTGAGCCAACTCTGCTGTTGCCTGCTGCAGGCCCTCGACCTGATTTGCCAACACCTCTTCTAACCTCACTTGCTCCTCATGTGCTGCTGTCAGAGCAATTCGCAGCTCCTGCCCTTCCTCCCTCAAGATACTCACATTATGCACACTGCTCTCCAATGCTCGTTCTCGTGTTTCCAACAAAAAGTCTAACTCAAGCACCTTTCGTTCTGCTGCAGCTAACCGGGCCTCCCTCCCCTTCCATTCTTCCCTCATTACCCGCATCTCCTCCTCTGCCACCACACGTGCCTTAAGCGCCTCCTCCGCTTCCATTACCCTCTTGGCCGCCTGCCTTTTAAATTCCTTGCTCTCCAAAATCAAGTTCGCTTGTTTGCTTTCTGTTGCCTGCAGGAGGGACTGCACCCGCTGTAAGTGTCCTCGGGCCATCCCTCGCAACAAATGAGCAGTCTCATCCGCCACATGGTCAACCAACTGCAACTTCTTCTCCGCTGCTCCTCCTGCTCCTGCTGCTGCTGCTGCTGCTGCTGCTGCTGTAGAGCGACGCAAACGATGAGGGTCAGGACGAAGAGCGGAGGGAGAGGAGGAGGCACAACGGGAGACCCCACCACGCACACGAGAGAGTATATCTTCTAGCTCGGCGCTAAGCACTTCGCTCTCTCTCTTCCCCGCTTCGATTTCGTCCAGGAGGCGTGGACAGAGTCTGGTGATGTTCCCTAGGAGTCGGCGTATGTCTTGGCTTAAACCCTCCCAGGTGCTTGCAGGAGCAGGAGCAGTAGTAGCAGCAGTAGCAGCAGTAGCAGCAGATACTACAACCGCCGCCTCAATCAGCCGCTTGTTCAACTCTCCAGCGGCTTCATGCCGTCGGAACTCGTTCAAAGCCCCCTCTAAATTCGCCAATATCCCATGCATGGCCCTCCTCGTATGCTGCGCCCGCTGCAACCCTTTCGCAAGACTCTGCCATTCGGGTAACACACTCCCTTCCTCGTGCCCCTGTCGCAGCTGCTTCTCCTCCCGTAATTCCCTAGCATTCGCCTCACCTTCTGCCTTGGCCTCCTTAAGCTCTTGAATTAGGTTCGTTACTTCAGTCTCGCGGGTTTGTAGCTGATAATTCAGGCGGGCCTTCTCCTGTGCCAGCCGCTCTTTTTCTGCGTGTTCCCTTGCGAGGACTTGATCCAACTCCCCCTTCTCACGTTGTCGTCCTTCCTTCTCTTCAAACTCGTTCCTCGCTGCCTGTCGTCGGGCTTCAGCAAGTGCTTGCTCGTGTTGCGTCACCAAGGCTTGCAAACGCGTGGCTTCTTGTCGAGCTGCCTCGGCGTCGTGCCCTAACTTGGTCATTTGCTCCGCAGCACGCTTCCGCTCGCCTCCTTGCCATTCTAATTGCGCTTTCAAGCGTTCCACGACCCGGGCGTGTTCGCGGGGATGCTGCTCGGCCAAGGGAGACGATGATGAGGCGGATGTTTCTTGGTATTGCGACGTGGAGGAGGAGGAGGAGGGAAACTCAGCAGCAGCAGAGGAGGAGTGTGCTCCGTCTGGTCTGGTGCTACTTCCGCCCCAGCCGGCATGGCTCCATGTACTGCTGCCGGTGCTGGTTGTGTTGCTGGTGGGCGCCGACCGTGGGAGCGTGGTGGAGGCGGGCTGGCGCTGCTGCAAAAGACTCCACATTTGCTGCTGGGGAGATGGCGGGAAGGAGATGGGGAGGTCGATGCTCTGCTTGTTTAGCTTCCCGTCATTAGTTTTGATGGAAGCAGCTCAGAAACTGGTTCCGCGAGCTTGTCCTCCTCCTCGTAGTGCCTGTGCTTGTGTGCGTAGGGTTAGGGTGCGTGAGTTGTGTTGTGCATGCAAGCAGAGTGACAGCAAAAGAAGAAGAAGGAGCGCGAAGCAAGTCGAATAATCAGCGATTATGTCAGTCGGAATGCTTCCCTCCTTGTCCCTTCACTCTTTACACCTTGACCACACTCTCCCCCAGACACCCACACACACCGCTACAGGCCCAGCACAAGCTTCTCCACGCCTTCCTATCACTGCCGAAACCGCGGCACGATTTTTCATCCTGCTTCTCTTCACCTCGACTCAATCACCCCCAATCCCCACACGCCCAACCCAACAGCAAGCAGCATGGCCTTGCGCGGCGCCTTGGACGGTCTACTAGCCCTGGCCCCCGGCCCCGCCTTCAAGGCTCCGTCCGCCCAAGTCATTGATCTGACCCTCGGGGCGAACGTCGTGGCCAGGACGGGCGAGGACTACATTTGCGCCACGACGGACTGGTGGCCTTCCAACAAGTGCGACTACGGGATTTGTGCCTGGAGCAACACCCCCTACGGGCCCAACCCTTCCATACCCAACCTCGACTTAAACCAGCCCTTGTTCAAGACCGCGTTTGATGCCCTCTCGCCATTCATCTGGCGGTTGGGCGGGTCCTTGCAAGATGACATTACCTACGAAGAGCCAGGCAACCCGGCAGTAGTCTGCCCTCCTATCAGCGACGACCCTGCTGCCCAATGGGGCTTCACCGGCGGCTGTCTCAATCAGACCCGCTGGGCTCAAATTGCCACGTTTGCGAAGGATCACAAGGCAAAGCTGGTGTTTGGGTTGAATGGCCTAAAAGGGCGCGTACATGTCAAAGATAAAGAGTGGACGGGCAAGTGGGACCCGAGCAATGCCAAGGCACTCATGGCCTATACCAAAGAAGCAGGACTGCCGATTCACGCCTGGGAGCTAGGAAACGAACTCGGAGGGTGGAACGGCATTCAGGCCCAACTAACCGCCCAAGAAGTAGGGCAGGATTTCGTTACCTTGAAGGGGATGGTCACGGAGCTATGGGGGGAGGGAGGGAAGGAGGGAGGGAAGGCGGTGCCTTTGGTGGTGGGCCCTGATACCGGGTTGGATATCCCGTGGTTTACTGAGTTTATTGAGGCTGCCCAGGGGAGTTTGGATGGGGTGGCTATTCATATGTATGCGTTGGGTGCAGGCGTTGATCCTAGCTTGGCCGAAAAAATCATAAATCCTTCACATATGGCAACTGCCACCAAGACCGCTGCGGACCTCGCGCAGCTTACCCGAGAGTTAGTACAGAAGAAGAGTGGGGGGGTGGAGAAGATGCCTCAGTTGTGGATGGGTGAGGATGGAGGGGCGTATAATAGCGGGCAAAATGGGACGACCAATCGCTTCACGGCCGGGTTTTGGTCTTTGAATGAATTAGGGACCTTTGCGAAGAATGGGTTTTCGGTTTATTGTCGGCAGACGCTGTTAGGAGGAAATTATGGGTTGCTGGATAAAGATAGCTTGCAGCCAAACCCTGATTTTTTCAATTATTTGTTGTTTAAACGGCTGATGGGGCCAGAGGTGTTAAAGGTGGAGAGTAGTAGTAAGGATGTCACTGTGTATGCGCACTGCACGAGGAGGAGGAAGGGAGGGAAGGAGGGAGGGAAGGAGGAGGAGGACGAGGGGATGGAGCCTGGGGCGGTTACTGTTTTGGTGATTAATTTTATGGCTCAATATGACGCGCAGATTAGTAGCTTGAAACTAGAGGGAGGAGAGGGAAAGGATCTATTGGCTGCTGCCCCTCGGCTGGATTACACGTTGACTTCAGGCACGCCTGGGAAGCTCAATGGGACTTTTCCCCTTTTGAATGGCAGCCCGCTGCAGGTCTCAAGTAAGGGGGTCTATCCTGCCATGCCTCCTTTGGTGGTGAAGGAGGGGGAGGGGTTGGTGCTCCCGAAGCGGAGTTATGGGTTTTATGTGTTTCCGAAGGCGGGGGTGCAGGCTTGTATATAGGTGGAGGAAGGGAGGGAGGGAGGGAGGGAGGGAGGGAGCGAAGGAGGGAAGGGTGTGTATCCGGCCATGCCCCCTCTGGTGGTGAAGGAGGGGGAGGCCCTGGTGCTGCCGAAGCAGAGTTATGGATTTATAATTTCCCCAAGCCAGGGGTGCAGGCTTGTATGTAGGGGGAGGGAGGGAGGGAGGGAAGGACGAAGGAGTATGTGAAACTGCGTGTATGTGTAGGGAGAAAGGAGAGAGAGGAGACAGGGCAATAAGGGACTGGACGAGCAAGAGTGAGAAAACAAACGTACGAATTAATGACGACAGGGAAGGAAGCATGAAGATAGGTTTAAGAAGGACCAAAGGGCACCAAAAAATATTGCATAGGTAGGTAGGCGGGTAGGGATAAATCCAACGGCGGAGTCGTTGAAAAGAAACATCAAAGAAGAAAACCCAATATATATTAAGAAGGCAATTCTCCCTTCCCCAAGGCTGGCCAAAAAGGTGCGTAAAACAAAATTACGAAATTGGTGTTTCTTTTGGTAGGCTCTCATATTTTTTGTTCTCTTTATTTGTTAAGTTGTTTTGAAATGCTTGCTGCTGCGCCCCTTGGTATTACATTTGGCCTTGCCCCCTTGCCCTTGCCCTTGCCCTTGCCGTATGTGTGTGTGTGTGCTCGTGTGGAATGTGGATGGATGACTTTGAAAATTAAGTACCTATTTCTCTTCCTCTCTTGCTCTCGCGTCCTCTCTCTCTCTCTCTCTCTCTCTTTCTGTCTTCCTCTCCCTCTCTCTCTCTCTCTCTCTCTCTCTCTCTCTCTCTCTTTCTCTCATTATAAGCTCTCTCTCGTTCTCGCTCTGTGATTAAATTTAGTAGTATGTTTCTTTTGGTTCTCAACCATACAATTTACATCCTTTTTCTTCCTTCTGCGTGAAAACCATGCCCATGCTGCTTACAGCACCCCCAATCCTCCACACCAATCAAACTCTTACACACGAAATAGAAATCCCTCCCCCGCTTTCTTTCTTCTCTCTCTCTTTCCCCCCCCCCAAAAAATCCGGGCAGGCGGCAAACCCTTTGCCTCGTGTCCAGAACAACCAAAAACAATGAGTGAGTGAATGATACTGAGTTTCTGTTCCTCCCACCAAAAACGTGTCGTGCACGTAAAGATGCTGCGCTGCGCGTCGAGCTCTGCCAAATGCCTTGTGGAAGGGTTCCCCCCTTCCTTTCAAAACGCCTGGAGCCGGCTCATCAAATTGAGAAAGAATGCATTGTTGAATGCTTGTGCTGGTCGTCATTTTATCGCTTCTACTAGTACATTTTCTGTTTTCTCCCCCGCTGTCCGTGTCCGTATGTGCTTATTCATTATGTATATGTAGGTCTAAACAAATATCACCCCCCCCTCCCTTTCTTCCTCGCTCATTGCCCCTCTCTCCTCCTCTTTCAAACACCTAGTTAAATTTCTCCCTCCCTCCCTCCTTCCCTCCTTCCCTCCTTTAATACCGCTCCGTAAACACGAACGTCCCCTGGCTCGGCGAGAAGATCGCCACACTCTGCGGGCCCATCATCCCTCCCTCCGTCGTCGCCTCGTTCGTGGAACTCGGAAAATCAAATGCCAAACTCGGAGACATCAGGCTGTTCGTGCTAGGAGTCAACAGCCCTCCCTCCCTCCCTCCCTCGGCGTTCTCGAAGCCATTAAAACGACTGCTGCCCGTCAAGGTCCCGTGAGGAGTCATGGTGAACGAAAACCCCACACCCATATCATCTGTCATATCGGCCTTGATCACACCCATGCCCTGGTTGCTGTTCCCTGCCGGCAAGTGCATGAGTCTCTCCTTCTTCTTCGGAGGCATGGTGCTGCTGCTGCTGCTGCTGCTGCTCGGGTGGGTGTGAGAGTGGGTAGGGAGGGCAGTCATGGGGAGAAGGAGCTGCTGCTGGTGCTGCTGGTGGACGGCGGCTTGCTCCCAGTCCATGCTGCTCTGACCCCCGCGGGTGTGGTGCAGGTGCTGCACGTGCTGCTGCTGCTGCTGCTGCTTTTGTTGTTGCTGCTGCTGCTGGGTGCTGCTGCGGTGGGAGGAGGGCATGAGCTGCTCCATCTGCTGGTGCTGCTGCTGGTTGGCATGGTGGTGGTGACGGTGGCCTTGCTGCTGCTGCTGCTGCTGCTGCTGATACTGGTCCTCGCCCTCCTCTCCCTCCTCCTCCTCCTCTGTCTCCTCCTCCTCCTCCTCCTCCTCGTCTTCCTCCTCCTCCTCCTCCTCCTCCTCCTCCTCCTCCTCGTCTTCCTCCTCCTCCTCCTCCTCCTCCTCCTCCTCCTCCTCCTCCGCCTCCTCCTCCTCCTCCTCCTCCTCGTCTTCCTCCTCCTCCTCCTCCTCCTCCTCCTCCTCCTCCTCCTCCGCCAAAATCGCCCCACCACCCATCTGCAGCTGCCGCTGCTGCTGCTGCTGCTGCCGCAACAACTGCTGCTCTTGCTGCATCTGCCTCGCAGCCGCCACATGCCTCGAGTCGACCTCTTGGACACGACTCATGAAATTGGCAACAGCAGGAGTGGAACGAGCACCTACGTGTTGGGAGAGGAGAATCACTGACTCATTAACGAGCCGACGCAAGTGCTCGTAATCGGCCATGAGAATAGGGCAGGCGACCAGGGCGTGGTGCTTGAGCGTGTGCGCAGAGGGGAAGACGGCGCCGCACCCGGAGTGATTGCAGATGAAGCGGTTAGGGGAAGCGGTGCTGCTGCTGCTGCTGCTGCTGCTCGTGGTATTGCTGGATTTGATCAAGGGGGAGATGGTGGAGGAGATGCGTTGTTGTTGTTGCTGTTGTTCATGCTGCAGCTGGTACTGCTGGTGGTGGTGGTGGTGCTGCTGCTGCTGCTGATGCTGCTGCTGCTGCTGCTGCTGCTGCTGCTGCTGCTGCTGCGGGAGGTGGATGGTGGGGCCAGCAGGAGTAGAGGAGAAGAGGAGGCTTTGGGTGGTGCTGGTACGGGTGGGGGTACCCATCCCCACAGGCACGCCGTGGTTGTTGCTGCTGCTGTTGGTGCCATGGTCCTCGTGCTGGGCAATGTGGATCTTGAGGGAGCTCTTGGCGGTGAAGGACTTCTCGCACCCGAGGTGGCTGCAGCGGAAGGGCTTCTCCTTGGTGTTGCGCTTCCAGCGGAGGTGGGAGTGCTCGTGGGACCGCATGTGCTTGGTCAGGTTCCCGGATTGACGGAAGTTCTTCCCGCACCCTGGGTACTTGCAGGGGAAGGGACGCTCGCCCGTGTGGATTCGGACGTGCTGGACGAGGTTGGAGGACTGTGGTGGGTTGTGTGGGAGGGGGGGAGGGAGAGGGCGTGAGTAAGGTTGCGTGGATGGGAGGCCTGCCCTGGGTATATAGTGTGGACGGATCGGCACTTTGTGTGCAAGAAGTCCATGGTCTTCCCCTTTCAAGCTCTCCCTTTCACGCGCCTTGCCCTTATCTATCCACTCACTTCTCCCCCACCACGCCGTCCCCCTGTCTCCTCCATCCCTCCCAGCCACCTAAAACAAAAAGACCTACCTTGGTAAAGGCCTTGCCGCAGCCCTCATGCTTGCACTTGTACCGGCGGGGGAGCAGGCTGCCCTTGGTGCTGGTGCTGGTAATGTCCATGGTAGTAGGCGTGAAGGAGACGGGGATGGGGTCCTCGGGATTGACAAGACGCAAACGAGGCGGAAGCGGAAGAACGACGAGGCTCTGGAGACACCTGTGTGCAGTAGTAATGTGGAGAGATAGGAGTGAGTAAGGCTGGTGTAATTATGCCCCCTTAGTTGGTGGACTTCTGGTCCTCGGCACGGGCGCGGAATCTTAGCAGCAGCACTCTCAGGGAAGAGAAGAGAGAAGCAGGGGAGGCGAACGTGGCTGCTGGCCCATGAGGGAAGCAAAAAAATGCACGCACGACACAAAACCCACGTCCTTCCAACGATGTGTGTGTCAAAGGTGTGCGTGAAATAGAGGCCAAGACCACTCGAACGGGGCGCTTGTGAAGCCGGCGTCCTCGTCGTGGGTGGGGAGGCCGAAGGATGGGAGCAAAGGATCGATGAAGCGGGGCGTCATGTCGAAAGCACGGCAAGGACGCGGGAGGTCACTCGCTACACGCCTGCCATTTGTCCCTGGTGTGATGGCCAGGCCAAACTTTGCTTGGCGGCTTGTGTGCCGTGAATGAAAGGGCAGGAGAAGGGACGGCTTGTCAACGACAGCACTCCACAAAGGACTTGTTTGTGTTGAGAGCGAGGGAAGCATTCCAAGCAACGGTTTGAGTTTGAATATGGCCAGCCAAACGCGAGGTGTCTTGTTCTTCGTTGTGGGCAATGTGGACTATGCAAGAGGTAAGACTGCGGAAAGGACATGTCGTGGTCATTTTGATTTTTAGGTCAGGAAGAGGCGAGAAAGAACCAACGAAAGTAGGCACCCTGCACCGCAAGACAGGCTTTCATAAAGAGCCACGTACACTCAGCCGAGCAAAACACGCGTCGCAAAAGCAAACCAAACCAAGCTAAGAGAGATGCATCGATGAACAAATGCTGGAAATCCTCCCCTTTTTCACCCTCTACCCCACATTTTCTTCAAATGGTGATGTTCTTTCTTTTCTTACTTATGCTTTGGTGTTTACTTATCAGACTTCGCGCTTTTTTTCTCATCTGATCTCAAAAGAGGCACCCACACACACACACACGCAAGCAGAAGAGGAGGTCGAAACAAATTACACTGTGATTATTCCTACCCTGCTGCCTGCTGCTGCTGCTGCTGTACAAAATGTCCCTGCTCTGTGACTACAAACCCTCCCCCCTCCCTCCCTCCCTCCCTCCCTCCCTCCCTCCCCCTTACGCCTCCTTTTTCGCA
>Ga0209390_10010178_pt1 | contig 11076 bp, 17 predicted proteins | sample BON01_FD_187212 | JGI IMG/M metagenome (GOLD analysis project Ga0209390, IMG submission 187212) | Freshwater microbial communities from Lake Bonney liftoff mats and glacier meltwater in Antarctica - BON-01 (SPAdes) (version 2) | ecosystem: Environmental > Aquatic > Freshwater > Ice > Glacier... | reverse complement strand
GTATATATATATGCATATGTATATATATATATTGTGAGAGCGTATGAGTTCTACATGATGATGTAACAGCCCAGAGTAGATATGTATGTATACGAGCCTACTTGTGAGTATATGTACCCATTCATTTTCGGCTCTGTTGGCAAGGATTGGACAGGCAGTGTGTGCGCGAACTCAGGCAAAGGACGATCAGCGCGAACTCAGGCGTATCTAATATTCAGTTTGGTTTAATAAACGGTTATCAACGATCACCCGGGGTCCAGCACGTGGCGGCGCGTGCTCACAACCCATTCCTGCGTGCCTTGTGCGTCATAACCATGAGCCCAACGCGTGCCAGCATGGCACCGCTCCAGTAGGTTATGAGCCCTGGGCTCTTACTGCGCATTCGAGCTTTGAGCAGACACAAAAATATGTCTGAACACAGCAACGTCCTCTCTAACGCTGTCAATATGAGTACACTTTCAGCAGGCGGTTCGCCTGCATCTAGAGGACCTTTCGGGCAGAACAGCGTCACGACGCGACTGCCCCCACCTGGCGAGCATGACGCCATGCTCGCCCCATCGTATTCCCCCGGCCCTAATAATTGTGCAGAGGAGGATCGCATTGACGAGCTTGCACGCTTCTTCCCAAGCACCTTCGGCTCACTGGACCGCTATTCTCGCCCCTCCACACCGGGACCATCCCCAGGGTATCACCACGCAACACCTTCGACTAACAAATTCGAATTAATGGTAAGACGAGCGAAGGCTAAACAGGCGCACGCCGTGGGCATGTTAGCGCGGGAGATAGGAAAACGAGCTGAAGCTCAGGCTAGTATTCAGGCCATTTCGGGCCTTCTGCAAGATGGCATGACTAAAACGATAAGCGCTCTTTGACATTGGGAACAGGATAGAAATGCAGGCGTTGAGTTTGGTAGCTATACCCCTCTTCCCCTCTCTTCTCAGCCGAACGGTAAATTCCAAAGTCAAGATGATGTCAGGTATATGTATCAGCAGCCGCAGCAGGCAGCTGCCGCACAATTCTCAGGTGCATTTCAGACGCCAGCACCAGATGGTGATCCGTGGATCCTTCAAATGTCAATGCCACACATGAATAATTTCAATGATCGGCATTCATCTGTGCAGCAAATGCAATCATCCGCACCCTCGCTTCAAACAGGATGGCTAGCGTCGCCAAAGGCAACAGAACACCAACAGATTCGCTCTTGGGTGATCCATCAATTGCGCAATACGCCAGTCGGAAAGTCACGAGGCACGATTGGAAACTTCATGTTTAAGACAATATGCTCGAAAGAGATCATGCTGACAAGGCGGCCAAGATAGTAGGGATGCTCTTGGAGTATGATCATGGTGACGATTCGCGATTTGATGAATACGCATCTGTGATGAGTGACATTGATGCATTCCGAGCAAAATGCGAGGAAGCTATTTTCACTTAGATGTCACACGCATCAACACTGCAAGGTTCACGCACGGGCACCTCGTCCTCATCTAATTCTGTCAGCAATGTCAGCGGCACTGAGAATTTTCAAAATGATTCAGCAATTTGGGCAGGGCAGCCTTGGCCTGAGGCAAATTCAACCCCCGCGCTGATAGAGACTTTGTTAGCTCCACCAACAGCCGACGACAGAGATGCACTCGTGTGTGAATTGGAGGGTTTCAAAGCAGAACTGGCCAAGTCTCGAATGAGAATTGGAATGCTGTGCTCCTTCGGAGTACCTACAGTCACGGAAAACCCCCCTTTTTCTGAGGCACCTCATAACGCATCTGTAGACATGCGTGCTGCTCTTGCCGCAACTACATCTGCACTAAGCTTCATATTGCAAAATGGCTATACAAAGGCTCATCCGGAGCTCAAGCTCACGTCTTTCAAGACAGCTGATGAGAAGAACCCCATTGGCGACATTGTATACCGACGAGAATCAGAATTTGAAGCCTCGGGGCAGGAAATGTCGGTTGCTGCAATCGAAAACGAGGGCATGACCACGACCACATTGCTCGACACGCAGCCCAGCACCCCAGTGTGTGTTGGCAGCAAGTTGGACGCAGTAGTAGAGGATGATGCGGAGAATTACATGTGTGATTTCAACGCGCAAGACGTCGCGCGCCTCGCGTGTCTTCGGGCTGCATCCTGTCTGGGTTGCAAGTTTTGTCAATGGCCCGAAGAGCAGGATCCCTGCAATGTATATGATGGGAATGTGCGTATGTCAGATATCTTTGCCTGTGATCTTGAACATCGCATCCGCAATCGCTGCGCTGCTAACATGATTCAGCTGGCAAACAACGACGATTTTATGATTGCGCTACACATTCAAACATCTGAACTGGAGCTAGATTTGTATGAGAGTCAAGAACAGGTCAACAGATTAGTTTATGCTACCTACAATCAGATTTGGCAGTCAAACGAGACACGCAAGATTGATACAATCAACTTGCAAAACAACGAATTGCAAGTTGACCGCATAATCTTTGATTTCGACTGCAACACGCCCAATCCTTTGCCACAGTGCCAAAATAGCACCAAGATTCAGCGTATGCCTACCCCCAAAGATTCCGAAATAGGTGGATCCTGGGGTATTAGACTGCTGACCAGGACATCGACACCATTTTCCAAGCAGACGAAGACACAGACCAAAGAGGCAGTCCACCTCGGTGATCATCCAGTGGTATGTGTTGCCGTAAACGGCAAACGCGTCATGAAGCGCATGTTTGGGACGGCACGGGTGATGTGGGCCACGATCATGCTCGCTCTATTTGATGCTGCTGGTGTTCTTGTGAACGCACCACAACCCCCCAAAGTCTTTCGCCCTGGGCGCGCGGTCCGGCATGTCATTTTCTTTGCGTTGATGGTGATGGCCCTATTACACTCGCTCACACTTATCATTGAGCAGAGCGTGTTCATGGTGATCACTGCGATAGGGTCTGCCGCCACATGGGTAACTCCCCTTAGATTGCACACGAGGCCATCAGCATTCATTCCGCTGGTGTGAGGTCTATCAATCAGATTATGGATCACGCATGTAAGGCTGTTTTCGTCAGGTCCAGGTTTTAGTACAAACGAGCATGCATTATGCCATCGCCTGCTAGCGGGCATGTACCGTTACTCTCTATGACTAAGACATCCATGATGGCAAAAATTAAAGACCAAAATCGATCTGAAAGGTGGTCATTACAGCAAAAGCTCACGGCAATGTCAACATGCCTGGCTTCGAGGCGGCCTGGAGCTTGGCTGACACGGCTGGCTGCGCCGTGTGCCCCTTTGGCACTTATGCCAACGCGTCGGCCTTCAGTCGGGTGCTGCTTCATCCTGCGCCTCCTTTCTCACTGGCAAGTACCAGGACTTGAGTGCAATGACTGTCTGTGTAGCATGTCCATTAGGGCACTCCACCTCAATGGCTGGGAGCAAAAATGCCAGCGAATGCTATTGCACCTCTGGCTGCTTTGGCATCGATGCTGAGAGCTGTGTTGCGTGTGACGTTGGCACGTATCATTTCCCCCCTTCCATCTTGTGCAGTGGGTCCTGCCTCTCATCTGAAAATTTCACGAGTATCTATATGTCGCTTAATATCAAACGACATATATAATGTTTCTTATACGACATATAATTTATGTAAACAAATTAAATGACATATAATTTTTCTTATACGACATATTATCTTTTTGAGATTAAACAACATTTAATTGTCTTGTACAACATATAATTTTTTTATACGACATATTAATACCAATAACTTTTTATTATGTGTTGTTTAATTTTTAAACAACATATATATGTTGAAGTTACATTTCTATATCTCACTTTATTTTCAAGTACCATATGTATGTTGGTAATATATTTATTGAATGTTACACAACAAACTTATATATGTTATTGTAGTCCCTCACATATGTTGTTCCAAAAATCCCACAACATGCACATGTTTTTTCCTTTGGTCTGCTGTACGTCTGGACCCATGTCATCACTCAGACACGGTATCCAAGTTCACAGTGTCACAATGGGATCATACAAGTTCTAAGGTTGGTCCTCTTCTCACACCAGCCCACGCAGGCAGCGAGACAAGACATGTGTCAGGATGCTCTTTACTCAAAAATATATCATACAAATTCATGTCAGACATCACGTATCGATTTATGTGTGTCCTTTTTTTTCTGTACAGTGTCTCCAACAGCGGTCGGAAACCAACGGCGAGGTTGTTTACTCAAACAGGACATGAGTGCAGGCGAAGATGCCAACTGCTGCAGCGGGAGACTGTCAATAGGTAATTTACAAGGCCACACGCCCTGGATATTTTTTTGAGTCCCATCACGTGCCTCGTCCAGAATGACTACGTAATTCAGGAGAAACACATCAGTGATAGTAGTCAAATATTTGCGAGCTGCTCCTGTTGGCGTACACGTATATTTTCAGACGACACACTTGTTTCGACCCGTCTTCGAGGTCAATGTTTGCGGCTTTGTCCATCCATTGTGTATACATCTTGACAAACGTGTTCTCCTTCTCCATGAAGGCCATAGTAGCCTCAACATATTGGGCCTTCGTGACCCCCTGACCTCGATTCTGATCCTTATGTGCTACTCTTAGTGTGTCTGCAGCCAGCTCCCCAGCGACCTGTGTATATTTATCCTGTGCCTCCTCGAACAGTACTGCGTTCAAGCGTTGCTTCTCCACCTCACGCACATCTGACATGGCGCCCAACCTCGCTATGGCCCAGATCTTTCCACTTACGAAACCGTTGACATCAGAAGGAGGCCGAAGCGCCCACTGACAGTCCGCTTGTGACTTGAAACCATGCACACCCTACAGACATTCTACCACTTTCACCATTTCTTGCTCATGTTCTCGTGTCGCCTCTTTGTCCAGTGGGTTCGGCGGGGGTTTGCAAAATGTGGCCACCCACGGTGGTTTTCGCAATTGCAGGCTCGCCACTATCAGACTATCCCGAGATTCGGCAGTTTTGAATCCGTGCAGGAAAAGGCTGAGAAATTCGCTTTCCACGTTGAAAACCATGAATTTGAGAAATTGCTCTCCCGCCAATCAATCGTACGTGATGATGACAGTCTTTAGCGACACAAACGGACCTCTTCCATTTGATGTGATTTGGTGTTGCTTCTCATGTCGCCCTGCGTGCTACACCCGAACACATCACAAACATCACATTTTTGTCAGACACACGACTACATTCTCTGTAGATCACAAGCCAATCTGTAAATGCTTTGTTGAAGATGTCGTGCATGCGATTATGTTTCTTGACTATCATTGAGATGCATTTGATTGTTTCACCAATGAATGTATGGCAAATAAGACAATGAATCATAAGAATGTTGTTTAACATTTTGTATGAAAGAGATCAAGGAATAGAAAAAGAATTCTAGAGAGACAAATTGAAAGAGAATGAGCAACACAAAGAATCAGACAAAGAGAAAGAGACACAGAAATCCAGATAGAAACAGTCAATAAAAATCAAGACAAACAGAACGATACAGACAAATAAAGAGAGAGACAAAGAGTTAGAAAATTATTGAGAGAAACAGCAAGAAAACGAGAACGAGAAAGAGCTGCAGAACGAGCACGACAATTCAGGAGGGTCAAACACACACAGAGTAAGAGAAGGATAATGATAGAGAAACAGAGCAAGAGACAGTCGTAATCCACCTCACCTGGTGTTGGCCGTTTCGATCCCCACATCATGGCCCACATGTTGACAATCCACTGTGGGCTCCCATCACCTTCGCCGGGTTTTAGGCCTTCTGTTGCGCCTGGATACTCCAGCTTGCGTTGTTGGGCAGACTTTGGCAATGTACCACGAGGGATGGTGGGATGAACTGCATTTCGCATAATGGGAGCCGGCCCTAGAATGCGCCACGTATGAATAGTCTAGTATTCCATGGGTGTAGTCGAATACAACCGCACACATTTGAATTCCAAGCACAGAGGATCTGTGGGCTGCTCTGGGAGTCGCCAGTACTCCTCGACAAATGCCAAACTGCGCGAATCTGAGCGTGCTGTGTGCACCCCTGGACCCACAGAGGCCTTGAGAAACATGATGACGCGTCCTAAAAGTATGTGCCAAGAATTTAGCCACTGCGCGACGGTGGGTGTAGCATGCCCCTCCCTCATCACATATGTCGTATAGTAAAATCAGGTGTCATTTTAACAATTGTATGTCGCACAACAAAACATATATGTTGTTTCAATTTGTAATATGTGGAATATTCAGGGACATATCCCTACATGGGGAGTTGTCACGTCCAGTTCAAATGTTGGTTACTATCTCGCGCCCCAAAATTGCAGGATGCTCCAAGCCCGCTGCAATACACGCAACTCACAAAATGGTGAGGCACACACCAAGCACCACATGCCCACAAATATGAGCCTCCCGCGCCACCCGGTGCTACCGTGAAGTTGTGTAAGTGAAAGAATTACACGCACCGTAACTCAACATGTCACAATCTTCGTCTTTGGTGAGATCTACATCGCGCGGCCGCTTGGGCATCCATGTGGGCATGAAAACTACATGATCTGAACAGATTTTTCCGTGGTAGGTCGAAAACGGTTTGGCCCGCACAGACATCTGCCCACCACCACACACATGTGAATTCGCACCCATCACGCATTGCGCCTAGTCACTGAAAAGAAAGATAACCTCCAGTCCAGCCACAGGAAAAGAATACATGACGTGTAATACAATTATATGTTGTTTAAGCTTGTGCAATAAATTATATGTCGTATAAGAAAAATTGTTGTGTCGTTTAATATTAAGCGACATGTGAATACAGCAATGTTTTTCAGATCTGCCCACACCCATACACATGTGAAATCGCACCATGCTCGCATTTCGCCAAGTCACTGAAAAGGCAAGTACACACTTGTCCAGCCACAGCAGGGTGTCGAACAGCCAACACGTTGAAAGACGCAATGGTACCCGGCAAGGTGCCGCGCCCGGCGTTCGCCTTGACATGAACAACCTGGACCATGTTCACTATTTCTCTGTAAGATAACTTCCCACTGGGGTCTAGCACGAGCTGCGGATGGCTACAGTGGAATCTATTGCACACATACTTGGCCAGAAACCGCGGTAGAAATGCCATGTCTGGGCACAGGGTCAGCCACTCGGAGTTGGTACCCGTCAGTAAGTTGACTTGAATCATCACAGGAATGCGCTGCCGTGTTGTTGGTGTCTGGAGGATGCGTGTGCATTCAGCGTACCACTGTATGGCTGTCCACACTGGGTACCGCAGACCTGTATCTGAAGTTCCGTTCCTGAAAGTCGCATACACCCCAGCACGGCCCTTGCTTGGTGGCGTGTGCAAACTTCAACCCCCTGAGTTGGGTCCTGAACCCATCTGCGCAATTTGCTCGAGATTCCTAACAATCACCGAGTCTAACACGATATCACTTTGAAGCGTCGCAGTAAAAGGGGTCCACGTCTTCAGAGCCAATTCGCTTTCTCGCAAGTTTTTAGTCATGGCCTGTGCCTCGCATCCACGTTTCCCATTACTGCGCCTGGCCAAGTCCTTGACTTTCACGTGCATGTTTTCAATGATTTGGGCAGACACATTGGCCATGTCTCCATACAGCAGTGGGGATGCCCGCACGTGTGCCGCCATATCGTGGGCCTTTGGAGACACGCACGGTCTCTTGGTGGGTTTGGCGCTCTCTTCTTCCTCGGAGCCTTCAATCTTGCTGTCCACTGACTCTCCCTTGAGCACATGGGCTAAACATTGCTTCAGAGAAGAGTTGCAAATGGAAAATGTGTCCTGCAAGCACTGCAAGACCGACACTCCCTCCTTTCGGTTTTCCATAATCATTGCATGCGTCATGCTGGGCCGCTGCACATTACTGTACCATGTCAGGAGACAGCCACACGCAACAACCATAGCTGGCATTGGATCTTCAACAACTGCCTGCGGGGGATCCTGCTGTCTCCCTGCTGTGTTGAGATCTCGCAGTTCACGATCTACGAGGTGAGGCAAAACGCAACACAACGTGACGAAAAGGGCTTCCATCTCGTCGGCTGTGATGGAGCCAAAGTTGTATGCAGTCGATCCCGTGTCCTTTGTAGACTGGTACTGTCGCCCTTCCCATGCACGCAGCACAGCAAAGGAAACCCACGACCGCAAACCAGTCGACACGAGAAAAGCAGCGAGCGACGCAAATACACTGCGCAGGCTCAACACGGCACAAATCTTCTTGGGTATTACTGCTCGCTGTGGGCCCTTGCCGTCACCTCCACTGTACCCAGTCTGATCTGCTGCATTACGCCTGGTTTGTTCATCTGCTCGCACAGCCCAAGCCGGGTGACAAGTTCTGCACACGGTGGGAATATGGCAGCAACCTCTACGAAGTAATTGCAGCTCCATCTCGCCTGGTGCACAGACAGCTCAAAACCCTCCGCAAATACGCTGCATCAGTCCTCACACACAACTACAAGGCAACTTGAACGTGAATCGCTTGGACGCCCTCTACTCACATGAGAATGTATGTCATCATCGCTCCAAGCACGTGTCCCATCATGCCAGCCAGGCACAGGTGCATGAGCTCGTCTATACAAATCTGATTCAGATTGCAGTGGGGCAGTGTGCAAAGCCAACTGGGCTCTGGCTTGCAATGCATGTGTCCTTGACAGTGCTTGTATCGTTGCACAGACTCGATACGGGTACTCTGGCTACCGTCAGCATGCTGCTCGGTGTCTGAAAACTGCACAATTGGCTTAGGTGTGGGGTTCTAGGCGGTGTATGCATCCTCCCACGTGTCGCCACTGCCCCCAGTACAACCGAGAGGTTCAGGAATTTTGAAATCAGATACACAGCATGACACGCGCAGATGCACAGCGCTTGATCAGGGAGGGTGTGACATGTTATGTTCACATTGTGCATGTCTCGCCAGTAGGTGCTTTCCACCATGGCCTCCTGCACCTGCTCATCCACAATTGCCAAGTCGTGCAGGTTGGCGTAGTCGCTTGAAAAATGGGCAGGGCAATCCCTGTCCTCCGAAGCATACTCACAGTGGAAGCAATTATGAGGGTTCCACTGCAAGATAAGCTCGTGCTCAGCGCGATTGGTGATCCATAAGGCCAACACCTGTACTATCTGACGCACCACGGCGTTGGCACACGCTACCTTGATACCGTGACCGCCTGCTGCAAACTCCTCCACAGATTTCTCGAGAGTCAACCACACGCACTGGTGGAAGAGTTGGTTCTCACGTCGACTGATCTCAAATCTGTTAGCTTTTCTGGTGACACTGTTTTTGTCAGTGACAAATTTTTGGTTGTGATCAAGCACAGGCATCAACCCCATCAGACGTCAGCCAAGGTGGCTCTGTCTCAGAGCGTTGCTCAACTACCCAATGGTCATAAATAGGGTGTGCGCTTCCTCTGTTTTTGATGCGCGTGCCCGAGAGAGTTTTTGATGCGCGTGCCTGAGAATTATATGTTGTATGCAATTACATTGTGGATGACAAGACTGACTGTCCGTTGGTCGGGTGTGCAGCGCTATGACAGGTGTGTGTCCGAGACCGAGAAGCAGAAGGCTGACTGCGAATATTTGGTGTTTGGTCCCAAAGTGCTGACCATGGTAGCTCTGGTCAGGTGGTGACGGCTCGAGTGTATTTGAAAACTGGCAGTCTCAATCTATATCTTGCGATGCAACAGCCAGATTTTTTTGCAAGGTATGCTGCGGTTATGTTCGAAACTGCAGAAAGTCGACGTGGCTTGGGCACTGCCATCATGAAATACGCCACAAAAATCTTGCAGCAGCGTGCAGTTTTCATGCCTGACAAAGACACAGGAAATGGGGACGCTGCGACAGCAACCGCTCTGGAGCAGCAGAACCATGGCACAGACAAGGGTGACGCACGCCCAGATGGCCAGAAGGAAAGGCCTCCGCGACCACCACAAGGTGGACCACTAGGCACGTCAGGACAAACGAACCGGTCGTCAGCGGAACCTACAACGCAAGCACCGGCGGCAAAAGCGGCTCCTACACAAAAAAGCACCAAAGCCTGCACAAAATGGGCAAGAACCAGGCACAAAGCAGCAGCGCTCTCGCAGCAGCGCCGCACAAGAGTCATGGGCAAAACGTCCAAGGGCGAGTGGGGGAGGCACCCGTGGGGGGGGTGAAGAGGGGGAAATGGGCGCGGCGTCCAAGAAACCAGCACTTCGCGAGGGATTCTCCCACAAGAGAGTGACCGAATTGTTGGCAGATAAGGTGAGCATTCTCAATGACCCCTTTGAGGCGTTTATTTGGATGATTTGCGTACAATTGGACACCAAATTTTTTTCTGGCGGTCGTGGAGGCCGAGGATGACGGGAGCGAAGCGACCACATGGCTCAAGGTAAAGGCAAAGATGGATCTTGAGTACTGTGATACACAACGTCTGGCGAACCTTTATGCGGGATCAAAGAAAGCAGGACGCCCAGAGGAGCAGGTATGGGGCCCATCAGCTGTTACGTTCGATGATTGACCCCATGAACATCAATATGTTATTCAGGTGCATCTCATGTTGAAGATGATTGTCACGCACATGTATTTGCCGAGTATGTGGGATAAGGCAAAGCCGAATGCTCTGCATTCTCAAATAATCGATTTCGATTCCTTTGAGGAGTGGTATCGCTCCGAACTGTGGGGTCGCATGGTGTAGACGCTCATGCAAGTGAGCATTCAGTCGCTGCACGTCATTTTACAGGACATAGACATGCACGACGACAAAGCAGTGCAGGATGCGATGGTACTGTTCCGCCCGCTGGACGGCAACGTGTGTGCTGAAGTCCAGCACCACAACACTAGGTACAAAGAGGACCTTTGCAAGAGGTGCCAAGACAACGTGACAGCCAGTGGACCGAACGACATTGCTCGTGTAATGGGCGTGAAGCGGTGACCGCTCAGACGATCAATGCAAAGACACATGTGGGGGGGCGAGTGCCGGAAATGAGCTCACATGCCAACGAAGTGCAACCAGACTTCTCAGAATCGCTGAGGTTCTCGACTTCTAACTGCTACAAAACCGTGTCAGGATGTGGTGATAGTGGGTACGCTGACAGCTCTGGTATGTTTGTGTGTGTCTATTGGGGGGGGGGGG
>Ga0209390_10010177_pt1 | contig 11079 bp, 12 predicted proteins | sample BON01_FD_187212 | JGI IMG/M metagenome (GOLD analysis project Ga0209390, IMG submission 187212) | Freshwater microbial communities from Lake Bonney liftoff mats and glacier meltwater in Antarctica - BON-01 (SPAdes) (version 2) | ecosystem: Environmental > Aquatic > Freshwater > Ice > Glacier... | reverse complement strand
GGGGGGGGGGGGTGAGGAGGGAAGGTCAAATTCACAGAGAATTAGAGAGATGCGGTTTGTGCAACTTGACCTTACGTGTATCATTTTTTTTGCACAAACCGCAAATTAGAGAGATGCGGTTTGTGCATCTTACGTGTATCCTTTTTTTTTGCACAGACTGCAAATTAGAGAGGTGTGGTTTGTGCAACACAACACGTAAGGTGTGTCTGTAATAAATACTTTGTAAACCTGAAATATGCCGGAGAGTCTTCCAAACTGCCCAAGTGGGTACTTCAACGTATATCCTAACAAGAATTGGGTGGGGCACCTTTTACATCTGGGTTTAGATAATATACTATTCTCAAGGGGGAATGGGCACTGCCGAGGAAGTCATAAAGAAGTCACGAAATTTCAAAAGTTGGGCGTCAAACATGACTTGACGAACCAAAACCCAAAAACAAACATGGAAATCAGCGGCACCGAGTGGCAATCAGAGGAGAGCAAGTCTTCAATGTCGACGACATCGCCACCTGAGTTTCCCCTGATGAAATCTGGAGATTTTGCACCACGGGAGGCGAACCCTCGGCTCCGCGCTGGTTGACCGTATGGTTCCCACTCAGCCACGGAGGTATCAAGACTTGATACATCAGTGTCCGAGTGGAACCAACAGCGCGGAGCCGCGGGTTCGCTTCCCGTGGTGCAAAAAAAGTCTCCAGATTTCATCATCATCTTGAGTCCTTGTGGACGATGGGTGCATGCGGCATGGGAGGCCCACAGACAAGATCTGCCGCCATGCACCACTAGCCTGACCCTACCCTGAGTGCCTACGAACGAGATCATGTCACGAATGAGCAAGTTTATTTTCGAACTTTATACCTTTGACTGAACATTTGGAAGAGTTATTTTTTCTCTCTCGCGTTCTGATAGCATGAGAGAGCTGTTGCAACTGAGGTGAGCTTGTCGAGTTTATAGCATTAAAGTGTCAAATGTACTTTTGTGTCTCTTGCTTGTCCTATCCCCAGGCTTCTGACATGTTTTCAAGTTTGTGCTAAACGTTCAGAAGCCTGAATCGCTGGCTAATGAACCTTGCCCCTGCCTCTCCATTAATGGAGCTACCAACAGTTTCTGACGCTCTCCGCTGCGACGTTGGTGGGCCATCTACCACGCCTGCCGAAGTTTCACCAGACATTCTGTCAACGCCAGCATCAGACGTGCCAGTCTCCTATGCGCCCTTCTTGGCCAATCTCGTCACGGTCATCAATCAGAAAGATTCTCTTTAACCGATTTGACGCACTAAGATGGCAGAAACGTGAATCCGTTTCAGAGGATTGTCTCCAGAGGATTGTCTTCATGGCTGACAACCTGAGCCGGCCATGGACCGGGTGGATTGTCTCCGCACCAAGTGCAGATGAGCTGGTGTTGTCTGGGTAGTGCACTGTCGTGATGGTGTGATGGGCTGCTGTGGGATCTGGTTGTTCTGCGCTGACACATCTTCAGGCTTGGCCTCCGGCGTGCGCCTACTTTGGCTCTGCTGCACTGCTGCCTTCCCACTAATCTTTTTACAACTACGCAAGGGGCCATTGTGAAGCTGCACAGAGCTTCTCCAGAGTTGTGCATTCTGAACGACATCAGTGTTGGGACAGTAAAAGTGCGTGAATAGATGAATCTAAGTCTGAAGCATTTAACACCTGCACTGTAGTTGTCGAATATCTGATTTTCGACAACCACAGCGCAGTGGCTAAATGCTTCAGATTTAGCAGGGTTCTCTGTTCCTACGCTGGTTTAATTCCCTTCATCTGTCCATCAATCCATCCGCTTCAGAATTTTGGTGGTATCGGGTTCACTGACCTGGGAAAACACTGTACAACAGGTATCCCAGAGGTCTGCGTACTCAGTAGTACAAGAAAATCCCGCAGATTGAGTACAATACGTGCAGATAGCAAGAGAGGACAAAAGACTCGCAAAAACACCAATAACCCTGCGGGGTTGGATTCATAAACGGACAAAGGGAATCAAATTGGCGTAGGACCAGAGAACCCCGCTAAGTCAGCAGTATTTAGCCACTATACTGTGGTGGTGGTCCTACACCAGTTTGATTCCCTTTGTCCTTTCACTGCGTTTGTCAGCTGTCTGTGAACTGTTCTGGGTTTGTTTTTGGTTTGTTATGGGTGGTTTGTTGGCAAGAGAGGAGGGGGGCTTGAGGGGTATTGGGAACTCGGGAAATGGGCACAATTAAGTCCTAGCGTTGAAGGTGCAAGATGTGATTGCTTGCGTCGAACAGAGGAGAGGCGCGGAAATTCCTTCGCCTGCATCAGCTTCTTGCGCAGTCACTGCAGCACCGTCCTTCCAGGCGTGCTTGCGTGCAAGCATGTGTACATGTTGTGGGTTGGGTGGAAAACTGTACCAGACAGGTGCTTTATATGCAGGTGCAGACAAATATATACATGTAGACCTGCGTTATTGACACTACAGTATATACTTGCTTGTGACTATACTTGACACAGGGCGTACATATGCACACGTGTTTGCACATTTTGTTTATTTGTACTGTCCCATGTCTCTACTACATGCGTGTGTATCACAGGCGTCTTTAAACACCTGCATGCATGTGTGAGAGGGAGTTGGAAGTGGGATCTTTTTCAACTTGTCCATGATTGGCGCTTGTTGCTGGCGTGGGGGGCTGTGTTTTTGCAGGGGTAGAGATAGGGGTTTGGTCTTGTATATTTCTCTATTTTTGCGGGTGTTGGCATAATGGGTGGTCGGTTGCTTGTATACGCGCGTAAACACACACAGACTACTTGGGTACTTGATGTGAGCCCAGGCGTGGGACGGACACCTGGAGAGCCGGAAGAATCCAGATTATCTAAAGCACAGTATACATGTAGACTGTTTATGTGTACACAGTACATTTGTCTATATGTATGCTGGGCTGCAGGTTTTGATGATCTTGGCTAACTGCCTGTGATCTTTTGACATCTATTTTTTTGAGAAAAGTAGAAGATGTGATGACAATCAGCAAACTTCAGAAACTCACTTGGGTGAGAATAATAGACTGCACCTTGCCAGTGACGATTTCAAACAAAACTACTAAATTATTTCTTTATCAGCAATAATAAAAGCAATTTTCAATCACCTACAAGCCGCTTGGGGAGACTTTACCCCGTCACTAGACCGCTAGGACATCATCCTCTCTGCCTCCTTGCGGTCAATCTGTTCAATCTGCTCGCGGTCAATTGCTGATTCATCCGTAACGGCTGACAGCGCAAGTTTTGGCGAGTGAGCTATCTGCTCCATCCGCTCCGCAGCGGAGCCCTCCAAAGGATCCTTGACAGAACCATGGCCAGACGTTTCCCAGATCTGGCGCTGAAGATTTGGGCACGACTGATTGTATCAGAGTGTAACGTTGCCAGTGCACCTACCTTCAGCACACTTCTACAGATAGCCCGCCGCTTGACCTGCTTGACTTGACAGTTCAACCAGGACTACAAGAAAGATCCCCTCTTACAAGACGCCGTAAATTGGACAACTGGCGTGGAAGAGGTACTGGACAATGAAGGTGAAATCGAGGTTGATGACGTGCACGTGAACGACAACCTTGTGGACGCTGAGAAAACTTTCAATTTCGCCCTTGATGAGTGATATGCCGTGCTCAAGCTCGATTTGACTTCTGAAGCACACGCCTATTGTCGGCAGGCAACCAAAAGGAATTGGTTAGCCCTCTGAACATGGCTATGGAAACTGCAATGCTAGCGGCGCACGAGCCATGCTTGGCTCTCTCGCACATGCAGGAGTATGACACGGTCAAGAAGAACAATGAGGCAAGTGGCTTCATCACGAAAGATCAGGTAGACACACTCTTTGAGTAGAGTAGTCTGAAACTTAGTGTACATGCTTTTGGCATGGCGGGCTGCAAGAAGCAAGCTGAGTCTGCTACCAATCATGCGGGGAAAACCTTACTTTCATGCAGGCCTTGCTCAGCACGAAGCCAAGATCCGGCTATTCTTTGATGATGCAACCATGTAGCAACGTGAGTTGACTCGCGAATCGACTCAGGGCATGGGTTCTGCAATTCGTTGCTGGCTTCTTCAGCCCTGCGCGGCTGGCTCAATTAAGCCTGACGGTTCTGCAACGGCCGGCGCATCAAGCTCGGCGGTTCTGCAGGTGCTCCGAGAAATCAGCTATACTCCTGCAGCCTCACTAGCTCCCCACCACCCGAGACGCGTGCAAGAGCCGAAAGAGAGCAGACGAGAGACGCACGAGCGCCCCTCTATTTACTATGTAATCGAGATTACTTAACTAAAACTCGTCTTTCTTTCGTCGCACTTAGATGCAGTTCCAGCCATCCCGACGCTTGTGACATTTGCTCATAATCTTGAGACCATTTTTAAAAAACTCACGAATAGTGACAATATGTATATGTATATCAGACACATATGTATAGATCAAATAGCGACAATATGTATATACGGTAGCGACAATATCCATACTACGAATGCATATACATACATTGAACACGCAACTTTGTCCACACAATCACACTCCCTATTGGTAAGCGGTATTGAGTAGACAAATTGTGGCAATATGTGCTCTATATGTACATATATATCAGACACATATATACGTATCAAATAGCGACTTTGTCCACACAAGCACACTCCCTGTCGGCAAGCGGAGTTATGTAGGTAAATAGTGCAATATGTATATATCGAGCACGTGACTTCGTCCATGCAAACACACTCCCAGCAGGCAAGCAGAGTTGAGTAGACAACTAGTGGCAATACATGTATATATATATTAGACACATATATATATATCAAATAGCGACAATGGCAATACATATATATATATTAGACACATATATATATCCAATAACGACAATATGTATATGCAGTAGCGACAATATTCATCGATGTATATATACATGGACACGCAACTTCGTCCACGCAAGCACACTCCCAGCAGGCAAGCGGGGTTGAGTAGACGAATATTTGTAATACATATATATTCCTAGAGACAACATCTACAGAAACATATACATATCGAGCACGCGACTTCGTCCACACAATTACACTCCCAGTAGGCAAGCGGGGCTGCGTAGACGAATAGTGACAGTATAAATATATATCACACACATGTACACGTCTCAAATAGCGACATTGTCCACACAAGCACACTGAAACGGACGAAGGGAACCGAACCGGCGAAACTGGAGAACCCCGCTAAGTCCAATGCATATAACCACTGAGCTGTGGTTGTTTAATATCGGAATCAATATCCCAGAAACCATGTAAGCTTGCCGCTGGCGCTGAGCTCGAATTCCGTGCCGAGCTCCTGCAAAAATCGCTGATGCATGTCGTCGTCATTTGTCGCAACAATGGCATCGACCACGTATATCGTCAGCAGGATCTTTGGGATGGAACCGTTCTTGTTCTTCTTCTCCTTCTTGATATTCACTCCATCGCTGTGCAAGTTTTTTAATCCGTGGTCTACAAACCAAACTGATATCATTTCGTGCTGTTTGAGACCATACAGCAGCTTGATGCATTTGAGCGCTTTACCTGGTGGCAGTTTGCATCGTCCTGGCAGATTCATGTAGACTGGCTCCTTATATGGCGCCAGCAAGAAGGTTCCCTTGACGTCGAATTGTTAGAGCGTCAAATTTGCGGCGCAGATGGTGCGTATGACGCTGAATTTGGATGTAGGTGCAAACGTTTTTCCATAGGATCCCCGCTTTTGCTGAGTTCCATTGACGTTGGCTCGAGCCCGACACTCTAGCAAGTTGCCGTCGCAGTCGCTCTTGACCTTGTATGAAAAACATGTGCCCATGACATTGCATTCGAGTGGTATGTCTGCAGTGTCTATGACTTGCCAGGTGCCCATGGTGCAGCATGTGATGACCTCTTTGTCCATTGCCTCAACCCACAGTGCCTCATCCGGGCGGCCCCATACTGAATGGTAGTGTCGAGACGCGACATTTACGTTCTTAGCTACAGGAGACATCACAATTACGTTCTTAGCTAGAGGAGGCATCACAATGTCCTCCTGGCTGTGCCGCTGTGTGTTGGCATTTTTTTTCATTTCCTCTTTTCTCTCACCTGTCTTGCTTCGATCCGAGTTGCAAGATTCTCAAGCCGCACTGACTCAGACCGCGGGTCTGGGCTGACAAACAGACGCGCAATTACTGTGCGCTCATTGGTGCAGAGGAGTAGATTGGCATCGAGGCTTTCATATGGAGTCGAGCTTGCACGTTTAGTTTAAAAAGAATTCTGTTCGCAAGGCCATCGCTTATGCCACTGCCACACTCCTACACCTATCCGTGTACAGTACAGCTCTGCCGTCGTGTCGTAAAGCTGGCCAGCCAATTTCATGTGCTGAATGCCTCATACACGGCGCTGCACATGCATCGCAAAGCACCGCCCCTTGCCCCACACCCCCTCATCTCGCTGTCAATGTGGATATTAGCGCACCCAGCGTCGCGCCATCTGCTCATGCTAATCGTGCAGGTGCCTCTGGAGAGGTAAATGCAGTTGATGCTGGTACACACGTTGCTGGTGGCATCGCAGCCGCTGAATGGCTTGCAGCCACTCTTGGTGGTGTTGATGTCACCGCAGGTGGTGCAGGTGCCAGTAACAGAGCACACGATGACACACAGAGTGACGATGATGACATCGAGCCAGCAGACGTCCTCGAATCAATCCTTGGCAAGGTGGGTCAGCGCGAGGACACGGGCTGCGACGAGGATGGGGTGGATGTCAGTGTAGGTGTCCATGTTGGTGCAGTTGTAGGTGTCGGTGTCCATGGTCAAGGTGTCAATCTAGGTATCGGTCTAGGTGTCGGTCTAGGTGTAGGTCTCCCCCCCTTCACTTCTCTCGACTCTTAGGGAGCCCGTCTGAGATCTGGGAGTCTTATGACTCAAAACACTATTTGCTCTCTTGACGAGGATATCCCTTTAATAAACACTCTCTACTACAATACAGGTGAGCAAGCGTGATGACAGGCAGCGCGCGGCAAGTGCATGCCAGTGCGTGGGAGTTTGCTGGCACCGTGCGCCCACCTCTCTCACACATGCTCTCTCGCAATGGCTCTCTTGTTCTTTCACTGTTCCTCTCTCCGAGCCACGCCCCTGCAGTAGATCTCGGCACTTAGCGTGGAAGCGTGTGATATCTGAAAAACTTTAACTTACAGCGATGTGCCCTTGAGTTTGCGACACTCTGGTATGGTATACATTCTCTCCCTCTCTGTCTGTCGCTCTCCTTTGTCCTCGCTCTCTTTCTTGCTCGCTAACTTTCTCATTCTCTCCCCTCCCACCACCTTCCTCTCGCTCGTTCTCTCTCTCTCAGTCACACGCTTCAAGTGTGGTGGACCTCGGCGCTCAGCGCAGACACGTGTAACATCCGATTGAATTTTGACTGACAGTAGTCGGGTCTAGAGTTCGTTGCGATACTCCGGTATGCTCGGAAAACAGGAATAGATCATGATGTTCATAGTGACGACAAACAAGCAGTAAAACCGTGACGACGTCACGTGCAGTATTAACATAGACTCGGAAAACAGAAATAGATCATGATGTTCATAGTGACGACAAACAAGCAGTTAAGTGGCAAGTTTTTAGACATGTGATAGAATGCAATACGTATAAATAAAATACAATAAATGTTTCCGTTTTCCGGACTCTGGGGGGGGTCCTTGGATTGTGGTTCCAAGTTTAACATCCTGAGTCCACTATCGTTTGACAGGCCCCAGCTTTGACGCTCTATAAGCGTGTGTTCCTCTCTCTATCTCCTCACATGCCACATTGTGACCTGCAAGTCATGGGGGCACGCACCCACGATTCAGAATCGCCGACGTACCTCCGAGCCAAGGGGGCACGCACCCACGATTCAGAATCGTTGACGTACCTCCGCATTCTTTCTTCCCTCAACCTGGGGTGGCTGGATCCTCATCCTTCACCTTAACTACGTTGCTGACTATACTGCTCCCTCCTCTTCCTCTTCGAACGGACCAGCACCTACCCCGTTGGCGACCGGGGGCTTTTGCCCTGGTGGCTCCGTTGTCAGGTCGAGTCCAAAGTTTGTTTGGCCTAATTGGTGAGGGTCCGTGATGGTAAGATTTCTTGGGGACTGTGGTCCCAAGGTCTGCGAAATCTTCCACCTCCCACGACTAAGCAAAGTAGCACTTGTTTTTTAAAAAAACAGAAGGGGAAAACCCAATGATCGTTGAAATCCATGAAATGTCACAAATTTCACACCAAATGTTACACCTGTGACATTTCCAATGAGGAAAATGGATTATGGAGTATGGAATATTTTGGCTAGGCCCTTACTTTCTTCTGGGGGTGGGGTACCGAGGACCGAAGGTTCTCGTCTTCGAAAGTCGCCAAACAAAGCGCTGGATCCGACGCTGAAGCAAGGGCACACGACAATGAAAGCGACACTTAGTGTTGTGTTGCCATTCCACGGAGATCAACGATCCTTCCTCTCCCCCGCCCTGCATTCTACATCGCACGCTTTATGCATTCGCAAAAATTTCTTGCCTTCTCGCGTCACGGTATCCTGCCTTGTCCTCGTACCGCCCCGCCCATCAACTACTGCACATCTTGTTTGCCCGCCTCGTTGCATAAATCGCCAGCTATCATTGCACGCAGATACTCGGCATCTGTGTGCGTGCTGGAACTGCCCCACTTATAACACCTATCAAGATAAACCCACACCAATAAAACAGGTGCACTGACATTGTTATCTATGTGCCTTCATCTGTCTGTCTCTCCCTCCCGGCCTACACCTTTTTTCAATTATTTTATTTGCTTTTATTACTGGAAACAGAAGTTTAGAACCCTTGCTTGAGGGTCTCTTTGCTCCAATCCATGTGAATCTGAGTTGACGTGTTTTCGGCCGGAATCGAACCAGGGACCTGCGGATAACTAAATTTGTTAAGCCCTGCGCTCTTCGCCACTGAGCTAAGGTGACGGATGAATCACCGAAAATCCCTCAGGACCCCCTCACTGTATTGTGATGTACCTCTGCGTGTAAATCCCCGTCAATGTGACTGTTGTTGCCTGTACATGTGCCTCTTTTCACCACTTTCGCCTTCTATTGGTGTCTCTCTCCCTCTCTCCCCGTATCTATCTTGCTTTCTCTTTGCTGACCTCTCTCTCGCTCTCGCTCTCGCTCTCTCTCTCTCTCTCTCTCTCTCTCTCTCTCTGAGTCTCTCTCGCGTTCTCTTGATTGATGTTGCTTTTATTACTTCGTAAGAAATAGTCTAGTAGCTTTGCTGGAAGCTCTATGTGTTCGAATCCTTTTCTGTAGATTCGTTAATATCGGGGGTTTCCTGACATTTCTTTGTCCCTGGTTTTCTTGTTCTGTTTGCAAGGCCTTTGTCTCTAACAAACGCCTTTCTTCCCCTGGGTTTTGCCATTCCTTTTTGTGTGCTGATTGTACATGTGTGCATGTGTGTGTGCCTCTATATGTGCATGTGAAAATGTGCAGGTAAAGCGATAAATATTTAGCAAATATAAGAAAAATCGTGACGACGTCACGAGCAGTATTCACATAGAAAACAGCTTTAGATGTTCATAGTGACGTAAAACAAGCAGTGAAGTGGCAAGTTTTCAGACACGTGACAGAATGCAAAACGAATAAGTAAAATACAATAAATGTGTCCGTTTTCCGGACTCTGGGGGGGGGGTCTTGGATTGTGATTCTTAGTTTATCATCCTGAGTACAACATCTTTCGACGGGCCCAAGCTTTGACGCTTTGTTCCTATCTCTATCTCCTCACTGGATGTTCTCCCTCGATCCCTTTGTGGTTGGCTTCTTACCTCCTTGCACCTGCTGGAGGAAAGACACAATCACCCGATTGTGCACTTCACATACCTGTGTCACATGATCGGCGAAGAGCTTGTCTTTTGTTTCTTCTTGTACATCAAGCTTTTTGAGCTTGGTGTAGAAGTCACTTTCAACAACCGATCCGCGGTTACCCACCACAAAGTCAATCTGTTCAAATCCCACTTCGGCGCAGCAGCTTTGAGCACACCGATAATGCTTTTGTACTGCTCATTTGCTTCTGCTTCTTACACCTCTGGGAACCCCGGGCCCTCGTCCCTGTCTATCGACCGTTTAAATTCTAAAATAGATTCGATCTGCAGAGCCTCTTTGATTGCGACCCCATCCGGTCGCCTGCCCCAGAAACGATTTATGAAGAAAGACTCTGGATCGAAGTTGTACCGTGCCTCTTGACTTTTTTTGATCGGTATTGTCACCGCTATGTCCTGTGCCTTCTCCGCCATCTCTTCCTTGCTGCAGATTCTTAGAAACTCTCTTCGTCGCCACAGCGTGTTCATGTTACTTTCTTTTTCAAGCGTGACAAACTTGAGCTTGCGTTTTGGCTTTTGTGCAGCGTGCATACTGTCATACAGGTGCCTTCAGATGGAATGGTGGGCAGCCGTGACTGTCGTTGCCATTCCTTCGCAGCCTGCACTGTTGATATGACCGTGTGTTTCAGCCACCAGACCGTCAGTGCTCTCACCTTGGGCCTCTCATGCTATTCTGCACAGCCGACACCCTGCTGATTGCATCTTGCCTATTTTGGTCAGAAAACTGGCTGTTGGCATATTTTCTGCCACCGCCATGCCTAATCGTCTCCTTCGCTGCAATCAAATTTTTTTGTCACTCATATACTTCCCCAACATAAACCTTCCTGCATCCTGTCTCAGCATGAAATCTGCTTCCCATGCACCGTAGAGAGGCTGGTGGATGCCTCTCCCTTGTTCCCTCTCCTTGATACAAGTTTTTTTTGAAACTCTCCTCATCCATCCATGTACCATGCTGTAGGGCCGTTATCATACTCGAATCATACTTAATATAGAGAAAAACTCGCGCGAAAAATGGCGGAAATGGATTTCTCTGACGGGTAGCCCCTGTTGGCCAAGCGCGAGCGCAAATCATAGACAAACTGGATGAGGCCTGCACCAATGGGGATGATCGGATGATGCTTGTGCAACACAGCAGCGGCGACCGCGTCATGAGCTAGCGTGGATTTGGACGGATTTTTAAGCAAGCAGCGTTGGGTGACGGATTGCCGGCAGGAGGGGATCGGCAAGCG
>Ga0209390_10010170_pt1:0-7500 | contig 11087 bp, 17 predicted proteins | sample BON01_FD_187212 | JGI IMG/M metagenome (GOLD analysis project Ga0209390, IMG submission 187212) | Freshwater microbial communities from Lake Bonney liftoff mats and glacier meltwater in Antarctica - BON-01 (SPAdes) (version 2) | ecosystem: Environmental > Aquatic > Freshwater > Ice >... | reverse complement strand
TGGGGTTTGAGATTCGGGATAACAATTTTGGACACAACCACCTACGACAGTAGTAATGTTGAGCACGTACTTCACATGTCAGTGATAACGCAATATACCTTGCGTTCTGCTTCAGCAATGTCGGCAGCGACAGCAGCCGCAGCCGCAGCATAGCGTTCGCGCCTCTCCTGCTCTTCTTGGTCGCGCTTCTTCTGCATAGCCTCTGCGGTTGCATGTCTTTCCCTCGTCAAGTCCTCCTGCAGTGCAATCAGGAATTCGCTGCCGTCTTGCCTCATTTCTACAAGTGGACTTGATGCGACGAAATTCTTGAGCTGCTCAATCAGGATACACGTCAAATACCGGGACACACGAACAGTGAAAAACTGCCCTCGTCATGATCGGCAACATCAGCACAAATCAATACTATCCTCAAAAGAGAATGAATAACGTGACACACATGCACAAACACGTGTGTGTGTGTGTATGTGTTGGTGCATGTGAGTGAGAGTGGAGTGTGAGTGTAAGGGATTGGAGTGTGGGAGAGAAAGAGTGTGTGTGTGGATGTGTGCATGTGTTTGCACGATGCACTGTGACACACGCACAAAGCACAAGCGCCACTCACACAAAAAGCGTGCTCCAAAATACGGATAGGCGTACCACTTGTGCGTGTGAACCGGTTAGAACTATATTCCACAATGAGATGTATTCTGCATTAAGTGCCCTACATTCCACATACAGGGCTTTGCAGAGTCCCATATTCTGCGGAATAAGATTCGTATTTTCTGCGGCTTTATGGAGCCTTAGCTTGTGCAGAATAAGAGTCCTATATTCTCGGACTCTATGGAGCCAAAAAGAGTTCTATATTCCAATGAATGTACAGAAATGCCCAACCTGCTTGTGTTTTTCTTTGATCATGGCGAGTGCTTCCTTGACCTGTGGGGTGGTATTAAACCACCCCCCGATCGATCCAAGTGACACCCACCCTCTGCCACGCAAGTTTTGCGACAGCACTTCGCCCATCATCGTTTCAGCATCAGCAAGTACCATTTCCTGTGGCGGTGTGCGTGTGTGTGCGTATGTGTGCATTTGTGTGAGTGAGTGTGTGTGCGTGCACGCACGTATACCCGTCTGAGCGTGTTGATGCGTATGTGTACGTTCGTGTGTGTGCGTATGTGTGTGTTGACGTGTGTGAGAGAGAGAGCAATTATTTGTGTGTGCGTGCGTGTGTGCGTACATGTGTGTGTGTTTGTACGTGTGTGCGTGCGCGTGTGTATGGGCGCACGTCTGTATGTGTGCGCGTGCCTGTTTTTCGTGGTATGTGCGTGCGCATGTGTGTTTTTGAGTGTATATGCATGTGTTTAATCGGTTTATATATTATCTACAGAGTTTGGACATACATGGAAGGTATATTGATGACATTATCAATGACCATGAGCCTTGTGAGCTTACACAATCCACGCATTATGATGGTTACACCTAAGTACATACGCACACACGTACACACACACACACAAACTCACATCCACACACACACACACACACACACACGCACAAACACTCAAACACACTCATGCGCTCGTGACGCAGACACAGACAGAGACATACAAACCTCGGCCTCCTTCCTCATCTTCAACCGCACAGAAGCGTTTGAAGAACTAGGATCAGACTTCGATTTACTGACCAATGCTGCCTCTGTTGCCTTCCAAGGGTGAATTTCATCCTTACCTTTAGTGTGCGTGTGTATGTATGAGTGTTTGCGTGTGTATGTAAGAGAAGAGATCTAGCAGGAAAGACCAAGCAAATAGTGCAAGAGATCTCGAGCGCACGTGAGAGAGACAACGAGCGCGCATGCACTCACGCGCGCGCGAGAGAATGCATGTGAGTGAGAGAAATGCAGGACGGAAAGAAGCAAGAGAGCCAGTGCATGCGTGGCGTGCGCACAATTGAGCTATCAAGAAACCGTTGTTGTAGTTGTCTTCTTCTGCTTCCACACGCAGCACGTCGCCTACTTTGAGCTTTCTCCAGGCGTCATCAGAGCCTTCAAAAACATCCATAGAAACCCAAACACTGCGGAAATATTTGGACACAATATTTTTGTCACGGTCAATTTGTCAGTTTCAACGTGTGCACTCGGCGTGTGCAGATTTTACGCCCTGTACATATCAAGTGTGATTATCTCCGCGATCATTACCTCATGGGATGTTCTATGAAACAGTCAACGTTGCGCTTCTTCGAGATGGCGCCTTCAACTGTTTTGATTGCCGTCGACTGGAAGGCCTTCCAGTCGACGCTGCGTAGGTCGTGTTTGATCACAGCCTGCAATCTTTTGCCATACTTCTCCATCCCAAGGGTATCGACTTTCCTCCTGTTTAGGGCTGCACATGCCTTGCTAGCAGCGTCCTTGCTTTTGCAATTCAGAAAAACTATTCGCCTCTGCATGTCGGTGCTGGTGTCAAACTTGTCTTTCATGATTTTAGCAATGCCCGATGTATCCAAGCAGGCCGGCAGAATTGCCTCCTGTTTGAGAGCATCTTCAATGTCCTTACTGGTCACATCAGCCCGTAAGCCGCATAGGGCGACTGTATGCTTTGGTGGCACACGCGGCGGCATTGGGCCTGCCATAAACGCATGTGTATGATTCAGCGGGACCAACTTTTAGCACTTCGAAAAAAAATGCACATTGTATTCATCACAGGCGAGAAAGAACACGCCAGAGGACGCTGCACTCGGGAGGGAGACGAGAAGCAAAAAAGAGCACACGTGCGTGAGTGCGAGAAAGCATAGAAGGGACGCCAGGTGGGAGTGCGGGTGGAGCGATGACAGAGCAAGTGCGCCGCTGCAACAAGTTCAGCACTTTGAGAGAGAGAAAACAAGTTCTGAACGCGTTCACTTTTTTTTAATCTGCTCTCACCTTGCTGTGCCGGTCCAACAGTTCAGGCTTGCGGTGCAGCTCGAGATAAGTATACGTCGCCAGTCCCACTAACCCTGTAGACCTCGTCTCCTCTTCCTCCGATGTCTCAAAACGATGTGAACACCCCAGAGTTCCAGAGTTCAAAAGTCATGTACACTAAAACGTGACAGGTTTGCAGTTGCGCCTTGTTATTTCCCTATGGTACAAAATATAAATTTATATTTGTCACTACAGTACTTTGTACTGTACCTCAATCTTGCAGTCGCAAACTGCAATGAATCGTAACTTGACGTAAGCGGAGAACATCCCTGGGCAGAGCAACTGCAGGCCTCGTGTCTAAGCTTCCTCACCCTCGGGTCAATTAAACAAAGCAACCCACCTTGGCAGCCATGATGGCAGTGCCTGAGCAGCAAACGGCAGCAGCGCCTGCGCAGTTATCGTCAGCAACAAACCGCAAAGTGCGGGACGCCTGGATTCTGGCGCACCCGACGTTTCCACGGACAAGACCGGGGCTCTTGACGGCGATCCTGCTGGGATTTGGGCAGTCGGCACAGAGCTGGCAAATCCACCAAGCCTGCGACGAGGCCGAGCACGAAAAAAACAAAAAAATCGTGATCGCCGAAGCAAGCAGTGCTGCTCTGGTTTCTGCGCTGTTTCTTACAGTCACTACTACCGTCATTTTTGAAGTTGAGGGTATGCCTCAGAATGGGATATCAGAAGTGGGCGGATTGACCAACCTCTTCTACTCCTTGTTCGTTATGGCAACTATGTGTTTTGCAATGTCGATTGTATATTCCCTTTCATTGATCATCATCATGGAAAGCTGCAGCGGCGAAGATGCAACCGAAGTAACGCATGCTCTGGGAATAGGCGTGCACTGGCCAATTAGCAACTTTATTATTGGAATTTTCCTACTACTGATAGCGTTGTTTGTCAAGGGATACTTTGATGTAGATCGTTGGGTCTGGATCCTTGGTACGAATGTTTGGTATCTGTAAAGCATATATCTATGCATGCATGATTGATGACATACAGCACATACCGAGATACATACATGCATGCATGCCTGCAGTGCGGGCATTCACACACATGCAGTCTACATACATGCCATGTCTACATACATGCCATGTCTACATACATACCGTCACGGTGCCACCCGCGTGTATACATCCTGGTATGTGTCCGATCCGATTCTTGTCTGTATTGACCACTTGACGTGCAGGTATCGTCCTCATTGGTATGCAGTTGGTGATCTATTTCTGTTTTCTTGGCACAGGTATACACACTCTGTCATGAAAGTTGCATCAGACTTTTTATTTCTCTGTCTTGAAGCCTAATAGCATGTCACAAACACAATAAGTCTAGATCTCAAGTTTTAACTTATCCATAAGATATTGAAACCTCTTGTTCTTCTTTCTGAATAGCTGTACAGGCCCAGTGGGACATCCTTGATGCAAAGATTTCGCAGAGATCTCCGTTGCCTTCCTCCTCTCCTCCCAACGGAACAAGCCAAATACATGTAGGCAACCACGCCTCCATGAACATATCGCCAGTACCCATCGGATCGGTAATGCCTATTGTCAGCCAGACATCCCTCGCGTCAATGCAACCGGTAATGGTCCAAGGCATGTCGCTTGGCATAATTCCTCCTGCCCTGTACCCACCTTGGCAGGGGGAGACAGAAAGCCCCCCCTCTCCCTTCGGGCACCTCTTCTCCAATCATACGTTGCGCAGGGAACACGTTGGAGAACTTGCAGGAAGTGTATCCGGCCAACACATCTTCGAGGTCACGCACGGTTTGACTTTTCTCTCACTCCCTTTCTTTCGCTTACTCGACCTCTTCCCCTCTCCTTTGTTCTTTTCTCTTTAATGTTATATCTCTCTCCCTCTCTCTAATTGGTTGATGTTGCTTGTATTACTTAATAAGAAATCGTCTAGTGGCTTTGCTGGAAGCTCTATTTACTCGAAAGAGTTGTTGTCAGTTGTCTCTCTGTGTTCTCTTGTATGTATTCTCCCTTGGCTTTCTCTGATGCTCTCTTTTTCTCTCTCTGGTGTTTTTAATTAATCTTTCACATACATACAAGCCCTTTAATCCTCTCTCAATCTTTCACTCGCTCTTTCTGTTTGTCTAGAGCGCGAGAGCGCGGAAGGTTTCCGCTTACTTGAATCTTTCCGCTTACTTAAATCGCTCATGATCATTATTCAGCAGCTGACTAAAGTGAATAGTAACAAAATATTGTCTCCACACACTGTCACGTTTGACAAAACACATGCACAAATATGTATGAAGGTAATGACCTCAATCTTGTACAAGATTGGGTAAGACAGCTTCCAGAAATGGAGCATGATTTACAACAACATGTATGTGCATGCTTTCGTGACGAACTCGTCGACGTCGAAGTCTTAGTTGAATTGCAAGCAGCCGACTTTGCATACATGGGTGTTACTAAGGTCTTTTCTTTTTCTTTCTCTTTCAATTTTCGTTGCCTCCCCTTTATCAAATATTCTATCAAGAAGTCTTGTATTCTCAACAATATATATTTCTGTCGTACACTCTCAGACTTTTCTGAGGGATCACTATTCTGACCAACATTGATCACTAATACTGACCAATATTCGACTGGTGATAGCTCGGTTGGCAAAAGAAGCTTTTACGTCGTTCTCGCCAGGAACTTGCCTGCCGTCTGCTAGCTGGCAACTGAAAGCAATTCAGGGGATTCAGGTGGTGGGATTCAGCTCATGGCGAGAACGTAGGTGGTATATGCAGGTAGTAAGCATCATTAGTGATGTTGATTCTTTAAACCACTTTTCTGCACGAGGAGGAAGGCGGTTGGAGACTGTACTCTTGTTTTGATGCACAGGAGAGGAGGAGGAAACGGCCCAAGAATTGAGAAATCGCACTCCAAAAGCCACGAACTTCTCGTTTGCATTGAAGTATTCTTACAGGAAATGAGACTTTACTTACGTGACTGGTTCAAATAAGTTAGTCTACCCTATCAGATGGTGAATCGGATCAAAAAAAGTACTCTGAGCAAGTCTGATTTCGAGTCTGAGGTTGAATTGGCACAGGATGATTTGTACCTGCCGGGAAATTTCAAGGGTTTTACAACACGTTGAGCGGACCCCAGCCGAAAAGAGTGCGATTAACATATTCTTGGGAAGGGGTTGAAAGAAGTGGAAAAAGAAAAGAGGGAGGGGGGGGGCAAAGAAAGGAGTGGAGTGGGAACATGGGAAGCACACGACTGGGAAGATGGGCAAATATGCCAGATCTATGCGTGTGCTTGCAAGTGTGCGTGTGTGCAATGAATTGTGCGTGCATGCGTACTTGAATGTGACGCGTGCACATGCACATGTGCTAGCGCTTTTGTATTTGTATGTGTGTTTACATGCGCGTGCGTTTGGCAACTTCAACTTTGCACGTGTCATTGCACACTCGCACACTTGCAATCGAGCCAACGTCGGCATGACCGATTGAGACTTTAGGAGTCGAATGTAACAGTTATGTACAATCCCACTGGGCTTTTCGTGCGGCGACTCGCTTTATAGAGTTTTGAAGAACTAGAGAAACCCATTTCATTTCGGGGAGGACGGCTCTCTTCGATCCAATAGACCTTCCAGCAAAGTTACTAGACTATTTCTTATGGAGTAATGAAAGCAATATCAATCAATTCCGATGCGGGCCCTTTTTCTGAATCTGAATTTTCAAAAGTTTATTTTTCCTCAATTTTTATGTTTGAATCTGTGAAATTCATGGTTTGGTTGGACTTGTGCGCTTTGTGAGAATATCCGTGCGAGCAAGGGTGTATTTTCATGATGTTGCGTAAACAGAGCAAACTGAATGTAGTACCTGAAATTTTATATGCTGTAGTGTCACCGAATAGCTCCGGTTGTCACGACTAACATAAAATTCTATACAGCTTCTCTGTGGAAATTCGAAGTCAGTCAAATATTAGAACCCACCTAGAAAACGTATGTACCTTAAGGTTCGAAAATAGACACTCTCTTGGTTGAATTTTCATGGTCACTAGTTAGGAATCACGGCATGTGCAAGCCAGGGTAAGGCACGCGCAAGCCAGGGGCAAAGTATGTGCTCACAAAGGGCGTTGAGTTCAAAGCACCGGGATCATGGCACCACAATTGTCGCTCCCGCTGTCGTGTGTCTTGTTCAATGAGTCCTCGCCAGATTCCGCAGAGCCGGATCTTGCTTGGTGTATCAACGAGTCTGCAAGGTCATACACTCACAGGGCGTGGCTGTCGTCACCTCATGTTGTGCAAGCATCATATCGGCTGGCTGATGCCGCACGCCAATCTTGGCACCCCGTGTCGCCCGACCACGTCTTCCTTTGGCCATGAGTACAGGCCCCCAGCCGCCTCCGAACGCGTTCGGCGGTTGGGCACGCCCGAAAGCAGGAAGATATTAAATGGGTTACGCAAGCCCTCTGGTCGTCGCCCTTTTGCCTGTGCCTTCGGCAGCCGGCAGCCCCATGGTTGGACGCGCCCTCGTTTCCCTTGCTTGCTCGTGCCATCGTTCTTTCTTTCTTTCTTGGGTGGCGAATACCCAACTTAATCGTTGGACTGAATGGATGGTGAACACCCAATTAACATCAGAA
>Ga0209390_10010169_pt1 | contig 11088 bp, 10 predicted proteins | sample BON01_FD_187212 | JGI IMG/M metagenome (GOLD analysis project Ga0209390, IMG submission 187212) | Freshwater microbial communities from Lake Bonney liftoff mats and glacier meltwater in Antarctica - BON-01 (SPAdes) (version 2) | ecosystem: Environmental > Aquatic > Freshwater > Ice > Glacier... | reverse complement strand
GCCATCGGTGAAAAAGGGTAAAAGTAAAAACGCCTACGCTGATGTAAAGCCAAACCGGGCTGTTCCAATAGGTGTAAATGGCAGAAATCAATGCTGGAAACAACATAATATGCATAAAAGTGGCCAGACTTAACCACATTTTATCGGCAGTCCGATAGAATTTTCCAGTGCTAAAATGGCGGTTCTTCTGGCGGTTCCATGCACCCCAGCTTTTTTTCGGTACCGAAATCGTATACGCTTCCGGTTCGATGTTAATGCGTGTGTTCGACCCTGTACTTGCTTGATTTACAAACAAGTCATCATCACCTGAAAGATGTTTGATATGGGAAACAAAACCCTTGTGAAAGAAAAACAAAGAGCGGTAATAAGACAAATTTCGACCTACACCCATATACGCCCTTCCTGCGAGTGTGTGACTTAAGTACTGCAAAGCCGTCAAAATAGTGTCGTATTGAATGAATAGGTTAAGCAAGGTTTTCTCACGGGCATAACCACCAAAACCCAAAACTATTTCAGTTTTGTCGATGTATTGTTTTTGCATTTGCCGTATCCATTGCCGTGAAGCAGGGTAACAATCGGCATCACTGAACAGCAATACGTTGTGTTCGGCAGCTTTTATACCTAAGGTTAGGGCAAACTTTTTCCCGGTGGGATACTTAGCCTGTTCCGCTATAGTCACCACTTTTAAGCGGGGATAGCGTGTTTGCAGCTCTTTCAGGATATCTTCCGACTCATCGTAGGAGCAATCATTCACCACCACCACTTCAAAATCGGAATAATCTTGCTCCATAAAGGCAGGCAAATGCCGCGTAAGATTGGCGGCTTCATTGCGTGCCGCAATAATTACGGATACCGGTAGCTCCTGGCGATTAAAGGCAGATTGTTTGTCTTTGTAGAGCAACAGCCTGATCCAGAACCAGTAGTGATAAAACAAATTCAATAAGAGCAATAAGCCCAATAAAATTATAGGCAGGTAAAGTACCAGATTCATGTAAACAGGTTTTCCAGACGTTGGATACGCTAACTTTGCGCACGACAAAGCTACGGCTAACCTTTACTCGTTTACAGACAATTTTTAAACAGATGTCGTTTACTCTTTTTGCGCAGGATTCTCAATCAAAAGCACGCGCTGGCTTGCTTAAAACCGCCCACGGAAACATAGAAACACCCATTTTTATGCCTGTCGGCACGGCAGGAACAGTGAAAGGTGTTCACCAGCACGAACTTAAAAACGACATCAAAGCCCAAATAATACTCGGCAACACCTACCACCTTTTCCTCCGACCAGGTACCGATTTAATTGAAACAGCGGGCGGGCTACATAAATTTAACGGCTGGGAAGGCCCTATACTCACCGACAGTGGTGGCTACCAAGTTTTTTCGCTCTCCGACATCCGGAAAATAAAAGAAGAAGGCGCCACCTTTTCCAGTCACATCGACGGCTCCAAACATTTGTTCAGTCCAGAGCGTGTAATGGACATACAACGCAGCATAGGTGCTGACATCATCATGGCGTTCGATGAGTGTACACCCTACCCTTGTGCTTATAAGTACGCCAAAGATTCGATGGAACTAACCCACCGCTGGTTACAGCGCTGCATCGACCGTTTTGACAGCACTGAACCACTTTACGGCTATGCACAAAAGCTGTTCCCCATAGTTCAAGGAAGCGTATATCCCGACTTACGTAAGGCATCTGCCGAGTTTATTGCCAGCACCAATCGCGAAGGTTACGCAATTGGTGGTTTGAGCGTAGGCGAACCGCATGAGGATATGTACGCAATGACCGATTTGGTGACAGACATACTTCCGCAAGACAAACCGCGCTACCTCATGGGCGTAGGTACACCTGCGAACATACTGGAAAGCATCGCCTTGGGTATAGACATGTTCGACTGTGTAATGCCTACGCGCAATGCACGCAACGGCATGTTATTTACTAAAACGGGCATCATCAATATGCGCAATGAAAAATGGCGTAGCGACCTCAGTCCCATAGATTCAGAAAGCGATTTACTGGTCGACCAAGTATACAGCAAAGCCTATTTGGCCCATCTGGTCCGAAACAAAGAGATGCTCGGTGCGCAAATTGCCTCAATACATAATCTGCACTTTTATTTGTGGTTGGTAAAAGAAGCTAGATTACACATTCTTGCTGGCGACTTCTTGATCTGGAAAAACAGTATGGTTGAGCAATTGATGCAGAAAAGATAAAAAATCAAGCTTAGCGCCTTCATGAAATCAGATTAAGCCGTTGTTGTTCGACCATTTTTAATACCCTAAGAAGAGCATTAGGTGAAAATTTCTAGTGCTGATTATACGGCAAAACAGTTCTAAACCTTATTTTTAAAGAGATAAATTGGTTCCCTTTCAATTTAATCTTCAAAACGAAACTATGCATCGCAAAAAATTAGGTCTGATATGTTTAGCATTGTATGCGGTGCTGTGCAGCCATTCCTTGCAGGCGCAATCAGCGAATTCCTTTAGTAGCGACCGCCTAGGAATGGCTAATACGCCGTCGGTAGTTGGCAAACATTATTTGCAGTTGCAATTTGGAGGAAGTTTCGGGAGTTATTATCGTGGCTCGGGGTTTCGAAGTAATTATAGTGCCCGCGATTGGAACAGCGACTATTTCTTGCGTTTTGGAATAAATGCTACAACCGAAATCAATGTTGGCCTAGAGCTGAACCGACAACAAAATAGGAACGGGGACTTAGCCTCTCCAATCGGTTTACAACCGCGCCTAAGCAACCCTACCCGTATCAATGGTATAAGAGCCGGGATTCGACATAGTTTCTTTACGGAAGACGATCACGATTTTTCGTTGGCCTTGCTGGTATTATTATCCAATAATCAAAGCGGCTTTGGCCAATTAGGATCATATGGTTATTGGGTAAACTTACTTGGCGCCAAACAAATAAGCAACAGAATAGCCGCAACAGGGAACATAGGTATTCAACATAAAAGCAGCTTTACTGGCCCAGAGTTAAATTATGTGGTGAATTTTTCCTTCGATATGGGTTACAATACGGGTTTGTTTCTTGAGGCAAAAAATGAAGCTGTACTTTTCGAGCAAGAGAATATAATCCAATGGTACAATAGCGGATTGTTTTGGAAGCTGACACCTAATTTTATGCTCGACTTACATGGTGGCTACAATCGCACGTTCAGTGGTAGCTTTAGTGAAAAATATTGGTATGGTGCCATGGGCATAAGCTGGAAAATAAAAGCGATAGCCACGAAAAAGCCGGCAACACTGTGAGCGTGTTTGTAAGCTAGACCTTAGCATTTTAACAACATTTCAAGTCTATGGCTAAATCTCCAGCACCGGCACGTCCATATGAAGAGGCCTTAAATGCCTTAACGCATGGATTGGGAGCAGTATTAAGTGTGGCTGCACTTATTTATGGTATTGGCTGGTCGGCCCATACGCCTGGCAGCTCGGCTTGGCTCGGAGAATTGGTTTTTGCAGCATCCTTGGTTTTACTTTATACTGCCTCAACCATTTACCACGCCGTTCACAACCCGCTGTTCAAAACAAAATTGCGGCTCATCGACCATGTGAGCATCTACGTACTAATTGCTGGTAGCTATACGCCCTTTCTCACAACAGCCATTCCCGGACATTTGGGTACGCTGATGTTGTGGGTAATTTGGGCTTTAGCCATAAGCGGGCTGCTGTTCAAGGTTACGCTAGGCTTTCGTTTTCCTAAAATTTCATTGCTTTTCTACATTGCTATGGGCTGGATGGTTGTGGTGATATATGATGCTTTTGTTACCCATGTTCCTCCTCAAAGTGTACAATTAGTTGCGCTAGGTGGACTATTTTACACCGGTGGCACTTTATTTTTTGTCAGCAAGAAAATTCCATACGCCCATGCTTGGTGGCACTTATGTGTTTTAGCCGGATCCGCCTCCCATTATATGGCAGTTCGTTTACTCTGATAACCGCAGCGTCAAATAGGCTATCAACCGAATAAAAATTGGTTTAGCTGACAGATTGCGCTTAAATTCGTTTGTTTCGTTAAATCAAGTCTATGCGTTATACCCTCCTCCTGCTTCCTTTCCTACTCTTTACAGCTTGTAAATCCAAAAAAGAAGCTGTAAATGCAATACCAATTCCTGCATTTTCACCACGCGACAGTATTAACGCCGCCAAATTAAGGGAAGGCATTAGTTGGTATGCCCTAGGTGATGAGCCGGGTTGGAGCTTACAAATTAAAAGTGATGGCTCTATTGCGTTTAACGACATCAATGGCAACCAAAGAAAGGCTTCTTTAAGTGAAAAAATCTTACTTAATGATGGTGCTGGCTTCCGTTACGTTTTACAAACAGAAACCGGTTTACTCGAAGTACGCTTCTGGGAAAAAAGCTGCATAGATAAAATGTCAGGTGAAAACTTCCCCTTTGAAGTGGCGGTAAAACTCGACTATACAAGTTATACGGGATGTGGCGGACCAACCTTCAACCACCGCATCCAAGACAGTTGGGTGGTTGCAGCCATAGACGGCAACCCTATTTACCCTCAAAATGACAATAAAATACCGCTGCTTAGTATGATACCCGAAGCGGGCAAAATAGCCGGAAATGATGGCTGCAACCAATTTACGGGCAAATTCTACAGCGGACTTGGCAAAATAGAAATTGGCCCACTAGCTATTACTAAAATGGCCTGTAAGGATAGTCTCGATCAAATTATACAGAAATTCTTAAGCCAAGGCAGCTTTAATTATCAGTTGCTCGGCCAACAAATGGAATTGACGGGCAAAAATGGCCAAATTATGCTGCTCAATCGTCCAGAATAATCGCCTCCGTATTGAATGCTAGCTTTTTGCAATTTTGATTGCAAAAAGCCAAGTACATGCGTTCTTTTGCAGCATGGATTTCACCACTCCCCTTGCCCGATTCCGTTGGGTTGCCCGCTTTGAAGGAATTTCCTTTCTTCTCTTGCTGTTTATTGCGATGCCGCTCAAATATGGGTTCAATTGGCCGTACGCAGTAAAATATATTGGCTGGGCCCATGGTGTACTCTTTGTATGGTACGGGATTTCCCTTCTTGACGTTTGGCAAAAAGAACGCTGGCCGTTTTGGAAAGCAGCTATCGCGGCAATTATGAGCTTAGTGCCCTTTGGCACATTTTGGTTCGAAAAAAAACAGCTCTGACAAAATCTCAGCGTACATTTTGTGCCATCCGGAAAAGATAATCCGAACATTGATCCTTTTCCTCTGTCCTGAATCCTGCCCATAACTCATCCAAGGTTTGTTGCGCTACCGCCGCTGCTGTTTCCTGCAATAAATACCCCGGCTTGGTCAATACTACTACAAACGCTCGTTTATCTTCTTTATCTGGTTTTCTACTCACCCAAGCTTTCAACTCTAGATGTTGAATCATACGGGTGATAGCTGAGCGATCTCTTCCCAACTGCTTAGCCAAAAAAAGCTGGTTACAACTTTCATTTTCGGCCAGCTGATTTAATAGCCGCAATTGATCAGCTGTAATATTGAGCCCTGCCACTTTCAAATTCGCTGATAAACGGCGGTTCAATCTGAACCAAAGCATGCCCAATAAACGTCCAGTATTAATAGCCTTCATATGTTGCAATTTCAACATAAACTTAAGCAATAAATCGATTTTGTTCAAGCGAGGTAATGACATGCCTACTTGCCTATTATGCAAAGTCAATACTTGTATAAGAATATATTCATCGACAAAAAGAAGGTGTTGGTCGATAAAATCCGAATGCCGCTAAAAGGATGCGAATCTTTGGTTGTCAAGTTAAACACCCATGCCCCGGACTATATTCAACTTCTTTGCTCTCTCTATTATAATGAGCCTAAGCTCATGTAATAAACAGGAGCCAGAAGCTTGTATCTCCATTCAGCAGCGTGTTACTACCTTTTATGTTGGCGAACGAGTTCAATTGCAAGCCAGTTGCAGTAAAAATGCAGAAGAGTACAGTTGGTCGATAGGTAAACCAGGCAAATACCAAACTTTCAATGCGCCAAGTGTCAAAGTACAGTTCCAAGAAGCTGGCAGCTATGAAGTAAAATTACGTGTTGGCAACGGCCAATCATCGGATGTTGTGAGTCTACTCGTTCAAGTTATCCCAACAGATTCCGGCCAATAAATCTATTTTCCTCAATTAACTCCTCCCCGTTCTTCAGTCAGAAGCTCGGGCTTTTTTTTGGGATAGATTTTTATTAAAAAAGTTTTTTTGCCGAAATAGAAGCTTCTATTGACTATTCCTTTGCTCTACTTTTGGTAAAAAATTGCCCCATTTATAGACTATTATACCAAAATAGAACAGAACAAAATAAATTGAAGCTTATTTTTGTCCCAAATTGAGCCTTATACTTTAAATAATCAGTCGAATATTATCACACGTAAAATGTAATTCATTGTATTGTAGTTATTTACATAAAATTTAGACTACAACCCGCCTGATGGATTAAAAATATTTCAAAATTAATCATGCCAAACTAATTAAATACAAAATGACTCCGTACCTTGCTCATGAATTCAAACAGCAAAAGCACGTCATGAAAAAGTCTTATCTCCTCCTCGTCTTCTTCGCTGGCTTACTGCTTTTAGCCGGAACCTCATGCAATCAAGCTGCAGGAAATGAATGTATTCATATTGATAGCACAATTGAAGTTCTGGACGAAAGACAAGGTCCCAGCGTTTGTGCGCTCTGTAAGCCAGAAAATGATCTTCACAATGAGATCCATCAGCACTTCGCTTGGAGTCAAGTCGATTAGCTAAAGCAGGCACAAGTGCCCATCTCTTTCAGCGCAATCATAAAAACACGAATAGACGCCATCCCAAAGTGAAAAAGCCCTAGTTGGCTATTTCATCATTTTACAAATAACCGAGCCTAGTCACCCTCACAACAAGCACAGGCGTATCAAAATGTGGTTTCTCAGACTATGTCATTATTCGGTTAAAATTTGCGGAGAGATGCCGTAATTAACCCTGAAAAGCCGATACAATAAGTAGTGCGCACTAAAACTAAGCTTCACATACTTTAATCCCCAAAAGCTCACTATTTTTGACACACGAAACTTCCTATGCACTCGTTTCGTTATCTATTAAAAGTAGCTGATGACAGTTTTGATCATGATTTCCCAGTTGATACTGGGCCTTTCCCTTCTCGTATTTCTACATGAGCTTGGTCACTTTGTGGCAGCTCGCGCCTTTGGCATTCGAGTTGAAAAATTTTTTATTTTTTTCGATGCCTGGGGCTTTAAACTTTTCAGCTTTAAAATCGGCGATACCGAATACGGGATTGGCTGGCTGCCTTTGGGCGGTTATGTAAAAATTGCTGGTATGATAGATGAGTCGCTCGATACCGGGCAGCTAAACACCACCCCAAAACCGTGGGAGTTTCGAACTAAGCCCGCTTGGCAGCGATTAATTGTCATGCTCGGTGGGGTTACTGTAAATGCTATATTAGGGGTTGTCATTTTTTCTGGAATGCTCATGTACTGGGGTGAGAAATTCATTCCAAACGATGCCTTAAAATATGGCATCGTAGCATCGCCTGTTGCTCAGGAAATTGGCCTTCGTAATGGTGACAAATTTGTTGCTATTAACGGCAAACCGGTTACACGTTTTGACCAAGTTATCAGCAGTGATGTGCTATTAGGTAGTGATGTGGTGTTGGAAGTTGACCGCAGTGGTATTACCGAAAAAATAATAATTCCGCGCGATTTCACAGCTCGTCTGCTCGAAGAGGACAAAAGTTTATTTGCAAAACCTCGTCTGCCCTTCGCGGTGGGTGAACTGGCCAAAGGCATGCCAGCCGCTGAAGCAGGCATACGCGAAGGCGACCGCATTTTGCGGGTAGGAAGTGCGCCGATTGCTTATTTTAATGACTTGCAAGAAGCGCTACTTGTTAATGCTGGCCAAAAAACTGTGCTCACGATAGGTCGAGGTACCGATACCCTTTTACTTACCGCCAGCATTACCGAGGCAGGCACTTTGGGCTTTTTTCCTGTAGTAGAAGAACTGGAAATAGGTTTTAATCAATATACCTTTTTGGAGAGTATTCCAGCTGGTGCAAGCATGGCTTGGAAAGTCATTACCGACAATTTAAAAGGCTTTGGTAAAATTTTCTCAGGTGACATTCCTGTCGAAAAATCGCTGGGCGGACCAATTGCCATTGCTAAAAAAATGTACGGTGGAGAATGGGACTGGTACCGTTTCTGGATGACCACAGGTCTCCTATCCATGATATTGGCGTTTATGAATTTATTGCCCATACCAGCCTTGGATGGTGGACATGTTGTGTTCCTACTCTTTGAAATGGCACTACGCCGTCCACTTCCCGAAAAAGTATTAATGGCAGCCCAATATGTTGGAATGGTAATACTCATATCGCTGATGGTTTTCGCCTTTGGCAACGACATCTGGCAGCATATCTTAAAATAAACAAGTGCGTTGAAAAGTAGCTCGTTACGGCTATTCCCCAACACAACTGCTCCTCAAAAGTGTCATTCTCCATCTGGTATGCCAAAATTATGGCCCAATCATCCTATCCCAAGATTGATGGGTCGGTTTGGCTTAGGAAGAAATTCGAGCCCTATCCATTAGGCGATTGTACGAAGAGTGCATAGCTTGGCCGCATATTCTGACTAGAACATTGTTGTTAAGACAACGTTTTGCCATTTGCCTTGGCCTGCTAATACTTCTCATCAAACAATTCTTGCCATACTTATGAAATTAGCCAGTGACTGGAATGTGGCACGATATAGCATTTACACCCCTGTTTATGATCTAATTGCAGGCATATTTGCACCTTACTGAAAACAGTCCATCGCGCACCTTCAGCTAAAAGCAGCAGACAGTGTTTTGCGCGTGGGTACCGGTATTGGTCTCGACCTCAAATTCCTACCCGACAAGCTGCGCATTACCGCAACCGATGTAATACCCGCTATGTTGCGTTTGCTTAATGTGCGTGCCGGCAAGCATACCGCAATACTACCGGTTCAACGTGTGGACGGCTAGCAACTCGATTTTCCAGACGCTAGTTTCGATGCTGCTATTTTTTCCTCTTATTGTCGCAGTAATTCCCGACCCAGTCGCCTGTTTAGGGGAAGCCGAAAGAGTAGTTAAGCCAAATGGGCGTGTCGTGGTTTTTGATACGTTTCTGGCGGGAGACAGTGTGCGTACTTTATTCAGAAAAATGATGGGTATGCTTGCCCGCTTTCTGTTTTCTGACATCAACAGGAAATTTTCACGGATACAAAAGAAGACACAACTTGAGCTTATTTACAACGAGCCCGCCACATTAAAGGGCACTTTTCGTTATATACTTCTCAAAAGGCGCTAAATAGGCATGGCTAGCCTTATAATTTTTTGATACAGTTCATCTTGATCAAAAGGTTTCGTCACAAAGTCGTTCATGCCATAACTGGCTACTTTTTGCCGCGTTTCAGCGAAAGCATCAGCAGTCAGCGCCATAATCGGGACATGCTGATTTCTAGGTGCCCTTTCGCCAGACCTCAATAAATCAGTTGTTTCAAAGCCCCCCATAACCGGCATTTGAAGATCCATAAATACCAAATCAAAATCAGCACCCTCGAGTATTTCAAGTGCAATTTCACCGTTATCCGCGAGAGAAACTTGGGCATTCCAGCGTTGTAATATCTGGCGCGCCACAAACTGGTTCATCTTATTGTCCTCGACAACCAGAATACGCATGCCTTTGAGGTTTTTCTCTTCCATAGGTATTCGTTGACCTTCAATATTAATTCCAGAGCGCTGGCCTGTTTCAAAATCCATTGTAACTTTAAATACCGACCCTTTTCCTAACTCGCTTTTAACCTGAATTTGACCTCCTTGCAGCCGAACCAAATTTTGAGTAATAGCTAAACCAAGCCCCGTACCACCAAATAATCGCGTAGTATCGGTATAGGCCTGCGTAAAGGACTCAAATATATTCCCAAGTTTACGTTCTGGTATCCCAATACCTGTATCAATGACATCAATGATCAAACTTACTTTATCATTCGATGGCGTTTTGCCTAATCGAATAGCAATTTCAACAAAGCCTTTTTCCGTAAACTTAATGGCATTTCCAGTCAGATTAAGCAAAATTTGGTTCAATCGGAAAGGATCGCCTTTTAATAACCGAGGAACATCGTCGGCTATCTTTTTCAGCAATTCGATTCCCTTTTCATCGGCTTTGTAACTGATGGTTTTACCAAGATCATCCACCAATTTCCGGATGTCAAAATCTATGACTTCCAGTGTGATTTTACCACTTTCAATTTTTGAAAAATCAAGTACATCGTTTATAATCACCAATAAATTATCGGCCGAATATTTAATTGATTTTAGGTATTCGAGTGTTTTTTCATCGTGTTTTTCCTGCAGCAGCAATTCCGTTAAGCCAATTACCGCATTCATAGGTGTGCGAATTTCGTGACTCATGTTCGAAAGAAATTCAGTTTTCGCCTTTGCAGCCAATTCGGCAGCTTTTTTGGCTTCAAGCAACTCCTCTTCCGTCTTCTTTTTATCACTAATATCACTCAATACAGAAACCACAAACTTTTGACCGCTGTCATCTGTATACAAAGAATTTGATACCGATAACGTGATTTTTTGTTTATCCTTTCTTTTCAGCACCCATTCATCCGGAACTACTCCAGACAAATCACGCATAAATAACTGGTGTAATTGGCGTGCAGCTGCTTGGAATTCTTGTTTGAAAAGCAAACTAAAGTGATACCCGATTAACTCATCGATAGGCCAGCCTAAGATGTCGCTAAAGGCCTTATTTACGCGGACAAAAATACCGTTGTCATTCGTAAGGCAAATACCCACATGTGTAGCGTTAAAAACAATATCTAGTAGCCGCTCATTTTCATGCAAGGCCGATTCAGCCACACGTTTAGCACCATCTATCTCGCTCACCCTAATCACATGCCGAAGAACCGCATTCAGCTTTTCCTTACTAATTTCTGATTTTGGGAAATAGTCAAACGCACCCAATTTCATCATCTCTACGCCCACTTTTTCATCTTCTTGTGACGTGAGCACGGCTATAGAAGTGGAAACTGCCTTCGAGCGAATCTCTTTTAGCA
>Ga0209390_10010167_pt1 | contig 11090 bp, 8 predicted proteins | sample BON01_FD_187212 | JGI IMG/M metagenome (GOLD analysis project Ga0209390, IMG submission 187212) | Freshwater microbial communities from Lake Bonney liftoff mats and glacier meltwater in Antarctica - BON-01 (SPAdes) (version 2) | ecosystem: Environmental > Aquatic > Freshwater > Ice > Glacier... | reverse complement strand
CTAACCCTAACCCTAACCCTAACCCTAACCCTAACCCTAACCCTAACCCTAACCCTAACCCTGACCCTAACCCTAACCCTAACCCTAACCCTAACCCTAACGTTCCGTTGACATCTTGCGCAGACCGTCTGCGCACGCAGCAGACGCCAGCCCAGCCTGTCGTCAAGGCTGTGGGTATGTGGTATGGTCCTCAAAGTACGAGAGTATATCCAAAAGCAAAAACCATAAGTATTTTAACGTTTATTAACGTTAAACATTGAACATTGTCAAACATTGTGTATTTAAATTTAAAAAATTAAAAAGCTCTTGTATTTTGATTTTGGCAAAAGTTGTTCCAGAAATAAGGCGTTCGAACGTTTTCGATATAGTAATAGTAACTAAAAACCCCGCAGAAACACAACTCGAAATCCTTCTCCCCCAACAAAATGGTACGAATCCCCTGCCCCTACCCCTACCCTTCCTCCTTCTACCCCAAAAATATATTCAATATTTATGTAGATATGCTCGAATACCGAATACCCTTCGAATACCCACAAATTCCTCCGCCAAATATCAAAAATACCCACATCCACATGCACACGAAATACCCCCCTAAAATTAAAATTCCATGAACCGTGAATACCAAATTATATATAATCATTATCATTATCATTATCATAGATATTATATTGTATTCACACTCACCAAAAGAATTATTACATACACACTGTGTGTTACGTACGTGTTCCCTTATTCCGCCTAAGTCCTGTGCTGCACGACTGAACGGACCTCTCGAGCCTTGCGCTGGAGCCACAAGAAGCTTCTTTACTTACGTACGCGTGCGTACGCATATCATAACATACCATACACTTTGTTTGTGACTTGCTAATATACATCCGCCACCTCCGCCACTCGCCCAGCCTAGTCCAGCAGCACCTGCTGCCCACACGGTGAGTAGTGGTCAAACGCGGCGTGCGAGAGCAGGGCCTCGAGGCAGAGACTCCGTACGGACGCGAGCATCGCCACCGAGGAGGGACCATCCGCACGGCGAAGACCGCCGGCAGCCTCCCGGCCAAAGTCGCTTGCAGGGAAGTAGCCCTCGCACGCGGCCCGCAGCACGCGCCACTGCCCTTTGGAGCCGGCAGCCTGGTCGTCCACGGACTGGTGCGACAGCAGCGCGATGCCTGCATTTCTCTCGCGCGCGAGATCCGAGACGGCGCCAAATAGGCATGCGCGCCATGCGCGCTCACTGGGCCATGTCACACCGCCGCCGCCGATGCCCCCTTTGCCATCATTGCTGCCGCTCAGCCCGGCACTCGGGACGGCCTCGCTCGCTGTGGTCTGCTCTGGCGGCGCATAGACAGAGCAGAAGTAAAGGAATGCAGAGGCGTTCGGCCACGCGAAAGGGTGCGGTGGCTTGGGAGCATCGCCCTCCGCGACGCGCGGCTCGGTGGCGGGCAGGCTGGGTGGCAGCAGCATGGAAGGCTCTTCGTAAAAAAATCGGAACGTCGAGCGGTACCAGTTGAGCATCACGGCTTTGGACCAGCCAAAGACGCACGAAGCGTGGGCCGAGGCGGGCAAGTCCTGAGGGTGCAAGCAAGGGGTTGCGATCGTGGGGCTCGCTTCGGGGCCTCAAGAGCACAGGTGGCGCACGGAGCCTAGAGCTGGCGTTGACGCCCATGCTAGTGCTCACCTGCACCAGGGCACATGCATCGTCGACCCCGATCGCGACGACCCCGGGCGCGGCTTCCCACGATGATGGATTCCCGGGGCTCCCAGCTGGGTGCTCCGTCCAGTAGCGCAGCCAACAGCCCACGCTCAGACCTGGCGCGGCCGCCCGGCACATGGTGAGCAGCGAGGACTGGCTGCCGCGGTCACCCTCCATCTGCGCCTGCATAAAGGCGCCCGACGCGCACTGGCAGCCCTCCGCCGGTCGAGGGGCCGCGCCGCACGCCGCGAGAGCAACCTCCAACGCGGCGGCGGCGCTCGGCGCAGCCGGCAGAGCCCCGTGCCCCTCGTGATCCAGTGCGCCCGCCGCCGCCTTGTCACCAAAGCCGTGCGCGTGGCCACCCATGGCCTGCATTAGAAGCCCGTGCCCGAGCCCGTGCACGCAAGACGAGTAGTCGCGCAGGGATGCGCCCTCGGCGAGCCCATCCATCCCGCCCGCCGCGCCGCGCGAGCCCGCCTTCGCCGACTGCAGATCGCAGGCCAGGCGCGAGAGCGCCCACTTCCACACGAGGCGCCCGTAGCCCGGCGCGCCGATGGTGGCGTTGAGCTGCATAAGGCCCCCGGCAAGGAGGCCGTGCTGCAGTCCGCCCCACAGGGGAGAGAGCGACGCCACCGCCAAGCCGGCCGACCTGAGGCGCGCAACGGGTAGAATCAGCACGTAGCACGGGTTGACCGCGCGGCCTTGGTGGCTGGGGTGGGGGCGCCAAACCACAGAGCACGGCTCACAAGTCGGACGGCAGGCCGCCCGCCGCACGGCATTCGACCGAGGCGCCGTGGGCCGCGGCGCCCAGGCCCATGACGTGCATCGCCGTGTGCGGCACAACCCCAGCGTCAAACGCGAGGCAGACGAGGCCAAAGAGCCCGAGGTCGGCCGCGTATTCGCTCACTAGTCCCGCCCACGTACTGTCGCTCGCCCGGCCAAGCCGCAACGCCGCGCTGTACGCCGCCGCGCGTGGCGCGAGCCGCGCAGAGCCGAGGTCAGAGAACTCGCAGTTTCGCCGCCCGCCGCTACCCCCCGCGCTGGGGCCGTCCTGCTGCGGGACTGCCCAGCCGGAGCGCCGGAGCGCCGCGGCCGCCGCCTGAGCCGTCGGCAGCCTGGATGCCCTCGACCCCGACGCGGCTAGGCGGCGGCCGCCGGTGGACCCGCCCCCGCCCGATGAGGCGCCGCCCCTCCCCTCCACAGCGCCCACCCCGCGGTGGTCGGCGCAGCAGCCGTGCTCGTACTCCGGAAAGAAGTCGAAAACGTGAGCGTCGGCCTGCGGTGGCGATCGGTCGCGGTTCGGGTAGAAACCCAACAGCGGGGGCGCCGTTTGCTGCGCGCGCGGGCCTGCTGGGGCAGCCCGCCGCGCCGCCTGCGGGATGTGAGCACGCTCACCTGAAGGATCAGACCCACCAAATCCGGATCCGCTCGAAAATAAAACTCGCACGGCTGATGGTGGCTCTGGTGTATATTGTACGTGGCGAGACCGCTCGCGTTCGCCTTTTCCGAGAGAGAGCGCATCCCGTTGTCCACGGCGGTGCGCGCGCCGTCCCCGGCTGTCCCGCTTCGAATGGCGCCGCCGCCGCCGCCGCTCCGCCAACTCGCCGCGCGCATTCGAGCCGCAACGTCGCGCGGCGCTTGCAACTCAAAAGCGGCCAGACAGCGCTGGAAATCAGCGTCCGCCGCCTCGGTGTGGACCCAGCAGTCCACGGCGCCCATCGCCGGCACGTAGTCGCGGTATCGCCGCGAGAACTCACCGAGCGACGCGCGGGCGAAGCTGCCAAACGCCGAAGTGTTGGAGACATCGTCGAAGACGTGCGCCATTGCCGGATCGGAGGCGTGGCGCTCCTTGAACAGACGGTTGTATCGGCCGTGGTCCGCGACGCCCCATGCCCAAAGCGAGACGTAGAGGGCACAGGGATTGCGCACCGACGAGATGATGTACGCTTCGCGCGCGTCCTCCGGTGTCACCGGCTGCTGCTCGGTCTTGACAATTAGCGTGCCGTCCGTAATGAGCGGCGCGTACTGGGCCCTGAGCGCCGCGATGATGGCCTGTCCGCCCGTCTTGGCGAGGTGCTTGTAGACCAGTCGTCCGCGTGGCGGCCGTGGCTGCGTAGTGGCACCCGCCGCAAGGAGCAACGTTGGTGCGAAAACCATCATGGGCATTCACAAGTGGCTGTTCACAGGGTCGAGCGCTCAACGCACGGCGGTTTTTTTTCGAAAGGGCAAACACCATGGCCTCTCGCGAGTCGTCCCTGAGCTACTTCAAGACCAAGCAAGAGGAGCTCGAGGTCGCCCTCTCCACGGCGGTCCGAGCCGCTGTGTCCGAGTTGCACCCGGACCCGATCTTATATGTTTCACAGCATCTTGCTGCGGCGGCGGCGGCAAAGTCGGCTGGCAACAGTGTTGGCGCATCGGCGAGCGGCGTTTCTGCGGCCGCGCTGGCCACGTCGGCGTCTGCGCGTGACGTCACCACTGAGCATGTGGCGGAGGTTGTCGGCATGTTGGGCTTCAACTTCCAGTACGCTGGGCAGCTCGTGCCGCCAAGGCCGACCACCGAGGAGGTGGCGGCAGGAGCAACCGTCACCGGGCCGCTGGTGAGCCACGGCGGCGTCATCGTCCAGGGCGGGCCGTTTGGCTCTGTATGGCTGCGTGTCGGCGCGGACGGCAGCGGCGCGGTCGTCGATGTGCCGTGGCTCACGATGATGGAGAACCTCAAGTGCTATGTCGAGCACACCATAGCGATGCAGCGCGCCAAGTCGGACGCCGGCAAGATCCCGTCGGCCATCTATTGCGCCGTGCCGCTCGGGGCGTCGCAGGTGGGCTGTCGGGTGCAGGGGATGCCGCCAGCGCGGGGCGAGGGGCGGCGCTGGCACCGCCTGAACAAAAAGTCCTCTGGCCCTGCGCCTTCCTACACCCCTCTGCCCCCCCCTCCCCCCCGCAGGCGGTTGACATGGGATGGCTCGCGTCGCGCGGCTTCAAGTTCTTCAACTACGCGGAGGCCTACTCCGCCGACGGGGCGGCGGGGGCGGTGGCGCAGCCTGCTTGTTCCGAGCTCATCTTTTACGTCTGGCCTGGTGGCCCCACGCACCCGGACATGGTGCCTTCCTACGCCACTTCGGTCGAAGGCGCGAGCGGCATCGTCCTCTCGCCGGATGGCGAGCAGGTGCGGCACCCACCCAGAAGAGCGCCCCCGTTCGGATGCGCCCGTGCCCGCAGTGCTCGTTTAGAACAGCCCCGTGGCGTCGTGGCAGGTGCTTCTGGCGTGGGAGCGCGGCTACTGGCACGGCCCCGCGGGAGCCGTGAACCCTGGAGAGGGGACGCTGGACGCGCTGGCGCGCGAGGCGCTTGAAGAGCTCTCGATCAAGGTTGTGCTCGACGACCCGGAACGGCCTCCGCTCTTCATGGGCGGCTACCACAAGTCCCGCGCGCGCGACGGCAAGATCAACGACAACTTCAAGGCGTGGCTCGTCTACGCGCGCTCGTTGGACTTCACTGTCGACAACCAGGAGGTGGAGCACGCGCGCTGGTTCAACTGGCGAGAGCTCCTCGCCGGGTGGAAGGCGGACGGCTCGCCCTCCGGCTGGAAATACGAGCTGCCTGCCAACCTCGCGCCAGACGGAAAGGTCCAGTGTGACGGTGCGCGCGGGCCGCGTGGGGTGTTCTAGTTTCTCGTGGCTCCCTCGCTCCTCACACGGCCCCATCCCCCACTGCACAGGTAAGCTAATGTCGTGGCTGGCCATGCACGAGCAGGGGGGCGGGCTCAAGTGCTCGGTCAGCAGCAAGACGGAGGGAACCGTCACCAAGACCACGGTCACCATTGGAGTCTAGGCTTTAAGGGTGGTCTACTGGGATCTGACGTCGAAAGCCGAACCCAACAACTGCGGTCGAGAGTCGAGGGGGTGACCCGAGCCAGAGGGAGATAGGGAGAGATGTTCCAGCCACTTCCGTGTCCAAGTTCGGAGCGGCTTGTGCGACGCCACCCCTTCCACAGCCACGCGCGCGAGCGTTGCGCAGGGTTAGGGTGGGGGTGGGTACCCGTACCCGAAGCTCGTTTATATATCTCTATAATATTATATATTTATCAGCAATCTAAGTCTAAGCATAACTAGTATAAAGCGATAAGCTGCCATGTTGTTTCACCTTTGCTCCCTATGAATAAAGCAAACGTTTTTTATGTACATGTACATGTGCATGTGACATGTGTATATAATATACTATATTGTATATAATAATAAAAATAAAAAGATTTTGTTCTTGTTAAAATACAATAACAATATATGTAAAAAGCAACTTTTTTCTATGAATATATATTTGTATAGAAAAGGCCTATGCTTGTGTTTGCCTCTTCGATATCTATATCTATAATTATACGATGGCGCTGGCAGCGGTTTTAAAATTGCATCTGTCATCTGCGCGCTTATTATGATTAGGATATTATGATCATGCCCATACCCATAGTACGGTCCATACTCGGTACTCGTCGGTACTCGAATTCCACATCTAATTATATATATTATATATATATGAATAAAAAATAAAAAATATATATATAATAATATATATAATATATATGTATGATATACATGTTATAATTTGTAATGTTATATATTATATATATTGTAATTTATATTTATATACACAACCTGTGCTTTTATCAACCTTTAACTTACATATCTTATATTATAACTTTAACTTAAACTTAGCTAGAGCTAGTACTATAATATGATATACATATTATGGTACATATAAACAAGAGGAGGAGGGGTAGGTAGGGGTAGTAGAGCGGATGCCGCGTTCTCTTCATACCGAGAACATACTCACTACACCACTATATTAAATATGACATGGATATGTATGACACAGACGCACACAAAGTAGGGGGGGGGGTCCGCCCCATAATAGACGACATTATAATAATAACAAGTATACAACTAAGGCTAAAACAAGTACACAATAAAGAGGTGCATCGCAGCCTGTCACAGCCACACCAGACCAGATTGGATTGCGGATCGGGGCCGGGCCATGCCCTGAGAGCGAGCGGCGGCTAGCAGTGCGCAGCAGCCGATGCAGCTGCTGCTAAAGGTTCTCCAGGGTCTCCATCATCCTCCACCACGGACGCCTCGCTCCGTTTCTGACCACACCGAGGCGGGTCGTGCGCAGCGGTGCTACCGCGTTTCTCACCCTCCTCGCCATCAGCCAGCGCGCGGTGAGAGGGGTCCAGGTGAGCTTCGCTCTCACTGGCGGCGCCGCCCACTGGGAGAATTTCCCTTGCGCGGCGAAAGCGAGCGCGGATGCAAAGGGCAAGCGGGCCGGAGGCATGGTCTCTGTCGGGCGCGTCGCCAAGGCACAGCAGTGCGGTGGTGAAGGGCACCACGGCCGTGGCGAGCCCCACGGCTTGATTGGCCATGATGTAGTAGCCAAAGCGGTGCACGGGCCGGAGCGGCACGTAGACCAAGAAGGCGAATGCGATGGCGGTGGTGGCCGCTCCCTGGGCCACCGAGACGCCGAGCTCGCTGAGGGCGGCGTGGGTGCGCTTGTAGCTGCCGAGGCTCGGTGGCGCGCGCGTGAATCCGATGGCGATGTGGAGGACGAAGTCGATGGAGAGCCCGGTGGACACGGTGAACATCATGGCCTCGGAGACGCCGACGGACCAGCCCATCCACACCATGGACGCGAGGCTGGCGAGCAGGATGAACAAGACGTGGGCGGCCACCAGCGCCGTCACGCGCGCGTCGCGCAGAGCGAGGTGAACGGCGCCACAGGCGGCGGAGAAGGCGGCCAGCGCCGAGACCGCGGTGCTCTCGAGCAGCGTCTCCTCGACGCGCATCTGCGCCAGCTGCTCGTGCACGAGCGTCGCGCCGCCGCCGAGCACGCGCTCGACCGAGTCGTAGATGGGGCGCAGGCTCGCGCCCGACGCATAGTAGGGCCGGCCGCCCACCGCCAAGTCGGCGAGCAAGAGCGAGAGCGTGCCGCAGGCGGGCGCGGCGTGGGCGCCATCCGGTGCCCAGCGCACAAACTCGTGCCATCCGCGCGCCGGTCGCGCGGGCGGGGCAGTGGCGCGGAAGGCTGCGCACTCGGCGCCGGCGCATTCGGCGTCGCAGCCGTCGGCGCTGCCAAACGTGAGCTGGCTGAAGGTGCAGAGCGCCGCCGAGAGCTCGGGTGTGGTCGGCACTGGGTAGGAGCGGTTGAGCGCCCGCCGCCAGTCGGCGAAGTGCTCGCCCAAGCACGCGCTGCTGCTGATGCCGGGCAGCGCGGAGGCCTCGCGGCAGACGCGCGCGAGGTCGCGCTGGAGCGCCGGCGCGTCCCACGCGCTGAGCGGCCGGGCCGGGGGGCCACTCGCGTCACTCGGGGGGGCACTCACGCCACCGGCCTCTGCGAGGCTGCCCCACACGACGTGGAGCGGCGCCTTGGCCGGCCAGACGGGTTGGCCCAGGAAGGCGTCGGCCGAGGCGGACGGCGCGTGGCGCAGCGTGGAGGTGGCCAGCTCCTGGTAGGCGCCGAAGACCCGCCGCAGGTTGGTCTCTTCTCCAAAGGCGGCCAGGCGGTAGTCCTGCGTGTCGAGGCGCAGGTGGCGGAGCGAGGCCGCGCAGCCGACGGCGGCGAGGAGCGTGGCGCACAGGATCGGGACGCGCCCGCGTCGGGCGATCGGGAGCCAGACCCGGGCGAGGTCCATCCTGGCGAGGAAGCCGGGGCGCGGCGGGACGGCGCTGTCGCCGCCAAAGAGGAGGAGGAGCGCAGGGAAGGTGAGCACGACGAGGGCGAAGTTGACCAGGACGAGGATCGCGAGGAAGAGGCCGTACTCGCGCACGGCGGCGATGGGCGCGAAGACGTTGCACCCGAAGGCGAGCGCGTCGGTGACGCTCGTGATGGAGACGGCCATCGCGGAAGTCCGGAGGGCGTGGCCGACGCGCGCGCGCATGCCGCCCTTGTGCGCGCGGCCGTGCTCTTTGACGGCGGCGCTGATAATGAACATGTCGTCCACCCCCAGGCCGAGGACGATGAGCAGGCCCGTCGTCTGCATGACGCCGAGCGTGCGGTCGCCCGTGAGGAGCGAGTAGACGCACCACGCCAGCGGGAAGGCGAGCACGGGCGCCCAGAGCGCTAGGAAGGCGACGGGGAGCGAGTCGATCCCGAGCGCCACCACGAGGCAGGTGACGACGGCGCTGAGTAGCGAGACGCGCGCGAGCGTGAGGAAGGCCTTCTCCGCCTCGAGGCCGAGGAAGGCTGGGCCGCCCCACGCGGAGGCGACCACCGACGAGCCAACGCGCTCCTGTGGGCAGGGCAGTGGTCAGCCGGTGGCCTCACCGCAGCTGGGAAGGGCCGGGGCCGCGCCTGCTGAGCGTTGAAGGCGTCGACGTGGGCGGTCACGCTGCGAGCGAGCCGCATGTACTCGGCGTGCATCGGCGCCTGTAGAACGAGGTGGGCCAGGCAGGTAGGCGCGGGTGGGCGGCGCGGGGTGGACGCGTCGGAAAACGTGCGTGGGCGTGGGGAGCGCGCGCCTGTTTGATGAGCACGTCGAAGTCCATAAACCCCGATGTGTCGACGGCGTTGGCGTAGGCGGCGCCGTCACACGGCCACGCGGCGTCGTCCGCGCACGTGTAACGCATCCGCGCCGCCGCCGCCAGCACGCGCACGCGCTCGCGGCCGCCGGCGCCGACGGAGCCGCCGAGCAACGCGCGGAAGGCCTCCTCCGCCGCCCGCGTGCAGTGCAGCACGGCATCCCGCGCGGCGGCCGCGTACCCGGCATCGGCGCGGCTGAGTGGCGCGGCGCTGGATGCGTTGGCGGCGGACGGCGCGGCGCGGGGCGCCCATGTGTCGGCAAAGACGAGCTCGGCCGCCTCCTCGCGGCACAAGGGCAGCGGCACGCACCCCATTGTGGGCGGCGCGTCGCAGGGGCAGCACGAGAGCGGGCCACAGCTGAAGCGCCCCGCGCCCTGGGGCCTGCATTTGCTCACCAGCCACTCGCTCAACGCCGGCGTCGGGCCAGCGTCGCCAGTCGCGTCACTCCCCGTCGCGCCGTCGAGCGCGGCCGTAAACAGCGCAGTAACCTCCACAGCCGTCACGTGGAGCTTCACGCCTCCGGGCAGCGGGGCCGTGGTGTCACACCCGTCTTGGTCGCACCGCACCTCGAGCCATCTCGCGAGCCGGCCCTCGGGCGCGGTGAAGAGCGCCGCCGGACTCATCAGGCCGTGGGTCGAGGCGCCCGTCTCGTGGACTGCAGCCAGCGGAAGAGGGAGCGAAATCTCCGGCTCGATGGACGCGACGAGGCGCTCCATCGCCCGAATCGCCTCCATGCCCATCACGTCCTCCGCACCGTCGGCGGCTCGGACAAATACTAGGAGCGTTGGGCCAAGGGTGCTAGCGCGGGCGAACCGCTCACTCAGCGCTCCCGCCTCGGCGCCGCCCAGAAACAGGCTGGACATCCCGTCCAAGCTAGAGAGCGCACTTGCTGAGCACGGCGCGGGCACCGAGGACCATGTAGCCTGCTTGGCGAGGACCAGCTGGTGGGGGAGCAGCCCGAGCGCGTCGTCGGCAATTCGGAACCCCGACAGGTACGTGTCGAAGCTGAAGAAGCCGACGGCAAACCCGGCGGCCGTCAAGCCGGCGATCCCAAAAAGCGCCGCGTAAAGCGCGGCCAGGTACCAGGGCAGGCACTCGGCCACGCGAGACGCCAGGCGTTCAGCCATGGCCAATGCCTGACGCGCTAGGTGAGCGCGGCCGCGGCGCATGCCGAGGCAGGCGAGCGCGAGCCACAGGCCGAACTGAACCCACGTGCACGCCAGGAATGTGCCGAACAGGAGCCCGGCAGTAACGCGCGTTGTCGTGCCTGGTGAAGCAGCGGCTCGCAGCGCGGCAACTCCGAGCGCCGCGAGCAGGGGGCAGAGCTGCTCGATTGCGAGCGTGTCGGAAGGAAAATGCAACGTCCATGCGACTGCTGCGAAGGCGGTTACAGTCGTCTGCGTTGAGGCCCAGGCGTCGGGGGAATTCGCGCCGACCGACGGCCTCACCTCTTGGAGGAGCAATGCCAGCTCAGCCCCGGCGAGCCAGGCAAATGCCGAGCCCGCAAGGATGCCGCTGCCGGTCATCGGATCGTAGGCGCACCCCATCAGCAGCATGAGCACAAAGGCTGCCGTAGCCAGCGTGACAGCTCGGCTGTTCATGTCGCTGAATCCGGTCATTGGATCGTAAGTGGAGCCCGCAACGCCTGGGTGGCCATCAGCGAGCGACGGAGGAATTTTCAGAAACAGACGAGTTATTTTGAGTGTTTTTTTTTATAAATGGTTAATAGAAGAAGCGACACCGACTTAGGCAACACGCAAAGCGCGCCGCGCGGTGGAGAGAGAGCGACTGTGTGCTAGACCGTCACGGCCGTAGGGGTTGGAGTCCGGGAGACAGGATG
>Ga0209390_10010164_pt1:2500-11091 | contig 11091 bp, 12 predicted proteins | sample BON01_FD_187212 | JGI IMG/M metagenome (GOLD analysis project Ga0209390, IMG submission 187212) | Freshwater microbial communities from Lake Bonney liftoff mats and glacier meltwater in Antarctica - BON-01 (SPAdes) (version 2) | ecosystem: Environmental > Aquatic > Freshwater > Ice >... | reverse complement strand
GTTGGTTGCGGCGAGTTTTCCTCTAATGAAAGCACGTTTGTCACGGATGATCTTGCACAGTGTCGCTGCTGTGTCTCACTTGTCACTCGGTGTGCCTTTGATGTTCATCTAGCCGTTGGCACTACGTGCCGGCCAACTAAGCACGGATTCAGTGGAATCCCTGTGCGTTTCCTTTCTCTTATGTGGGAAAGAAGGGCGTCTTTGGAAAAGACGCTATCGCTCATTCACGCACACATACACGCACCCATAAGTACGAGCACATAGAGCTGTCAGCAAACCTACTAGACTATTTGTCACGAAGTAATAAACACAACATCAATTACACACATGCACACGCAAACGCACGGGCACACACACATGCAAGAGCAACAACAAGACAGTCTCGTTTTCTTGAGGCCGCTGACAAAGTAAAATTTTTTTTATTCTATTTTCGGGGTGTGTCTCATGATAAGATGAAAGTCCTCATCCCCTCGTTTATTCTGTCTTGTTCCTGCTTCCTCCTTTCTTCTTCGTTCCTCCTGCCACCGTCTTTGGACTCTCGTGTGTGTCTACTTGTGTGTCTGTACGTGTGTCTGTTTGTTTGTCTGTCAGTGCGTCCGTGCGCGTCTGAGCATGGATCTTTGTGTTCTGTGTCCGTGTCCGTGTCTGTGTCTGTGTCTTCTGCACTGTGTTTTTACCTGGTGAATCTCCGAAAGAAGGTGCGAGGGGGAAGAGATCTGCACGCGTCTCTTTTCTTTGGCTTGTTTTTTCTTCTTCCCAGGCTACTTCTGCTTGTGCTGCATTCACTGTTTCCGATGCTTGCACCGACTCTGCTATTTTAGCCTTTGTGAGATTGTGCCCATGTTGCTTGGCGCTTGCCTGTGTGCCTACGTTTGCCATGTATGAGTCCGAAAGGGCATGGGTCCCCACCACGGTCTCTGGGAGCAGATAGTGTTGGGGCATGTGCGTGTCTGTTTCAAAAGCAGTATGCTTAATTTCACTGTGCCTTGTCAGTCCTCCCCAAACCCCTGTAGCTGCATTGTATTCTCCTTTTCCCCCTCCTCCGTGTGCACTTCTGCTCAAGGATCTATCTGTTGACTCACATGCCAATTTTGCCATGGGGAATACTGATGAGTGATTCTTGTTGAGGCTGGCGAAAAGGAATGCCGAGGCAAGGAGTCCAGTGACGAGGACCGACCACAGTTGAAGCTGAACTGCGTGGCTTCTGTCAGGTGTGTGGGTGTGCGGCATAGAATTGAAAATGAGCATGCAACGCAAATGCAACACTTTTTGGTGCATCAGGAAACAAATTCATGTACTCCTGATTTCAATCACAACATTCGATCCTATATTACCCTACGCAGTGACATCAATGGGTCATTGAACCGAGTCTCCAGAAGGTGCACCCCCTACGGTCAGCCCAGAATGGTGGTTCAAGAAAGGGGAACATCCAAAAACAGGGACCGCCGTTGCCCGGCCAGTGAGGGAACATTCAAAAACAGGGACCGCGCTTCGAGGGAACATCCAAAAACAGGGACCGCCGCTCATCGGTGATACATACAAAAACTTTTCATGTGCTTTTATGTATCATACTTTTGCACGCACGCACATAGACATGCACCGACAAACACACGCACCGGTTCTCAGCAACAGTTCTTTGCTTCTACGCGTGCAGTCGCGCGTGCATTTTCATCAAGTGAAAATGCCTCTGCAAAAGGCCTTCGTTGGCAATCTTCTTCAGGATCGGCATGTATGGCAGCAGTTTTCGGCTAACAATCTCGAGAGATGCTCATAGGTACAGATCAAGTCTTTCTTCGAACTCTGTCATCACATTGGCATCTTGAAAACTCATCTATAGGCGGTTCGCTACGGGTCCTCTGGTTCGTGCAGCGAACTTTCGTAGGCAACTTGTATAAAGTTTATCCCTTGGGTGATTCAAGGCCTCATCAGTTTGTCTTTTGCACCCTGGGTCAATACGACATAGCAACACACTCGCTGTGAGTCGGACAGGACGCTGCACATTGATGCATCGTGTCTGACAGTGTGACACGTACATGTCGGCTGAACTCAAACAAGTTGGAAACGTGCGTGGTATTGTGCTGTCCGGAGGCGCTGATGATAACAGGGCAGTGCTGGTGATTGACAGCAACGTTTCTGCCGTTGCACCCTTTACTCACGCATGGTGTTTACAGCATGTCTTGACCTTTTGCACTCGCAAACATAGCACGCAGTTACTCGCCTTCAGTTCAGCAACGAGCACAACAGCTGACGAAGATTCAATTAATCAGATTCATAATCTCGAAGATGAAGATGCAAGGAACGATTCGTGGCGGTCAGTGCACGATAGCTGGTGCCCGTGGCAAAGAGTGGTAGCTGGCACTGTTCATAAGTTTCAACTCTTCTCGCACGACTTTGCTCGCCAGATTATTGAAGCTGCAGAAAACCATGCTGCGTGCTCTGCCCAAGACTCGCCGCAGCACTTCACGGGATGGACTATGCGAAGGCACGATGCTTACCAGACTTGCGATCTGCCACTCTCATTCATTCCAGCTATTGCTGAACGTGTGTTTGCGGTGCTGACCAGCACCCTTCTGCCTGCAGTGGCTGGTATATATGGCCTGAAAGGAGGACTTTCTGTCAGGGACGTATTCGTAGTCAAGTATGATGCAACAGTCTCTGACGCACAAGTTGCTTTAGAAATGCATGAGGTATTGCATGAATACGCATATACAATGTCAACACCAAGACTCATTAGCAGAACCGGATCTCAGCAAACCACGAAGAAACTCTTGAGACAAATCAAAATCTTGTCCGTGTGTGCTTCAAATTAGAATCTTGATGTGTCACTGAATGTATTTGATGAAAACATAAAACTATCAGGATGGAAGCTCATTTTCTTTCAACGCTCTTTTAAGGTAATTAATATCATTGTGGATGAACGAACCGAAATTCTGACACTTTCATGATTTTTCAAAATTTGATACAGAAATGATTCAAGAACAACACTTGAATTAAGACAACAATCAGTTTCGCATCAAGATGGTCATCGTGCACGCACTCCTGCAATTTCGCGTGCACTTGTATATGAATGTATATGTGTATGTGCGTGACACTGTGAATCTCGAGAATGTCTTGTAACATCAAATTTGTATATGAATGTATATGTGTATGTGTGTGACACTGTGAATCTCGAGAATGTCTTGTAACATCAAATTTGTTTCAAAGTACCTCCATCATATTGTAATATGTTCCATTTATGTCTGTCAATGGTTGTTACGGTTTCGTGAATCTGAAAAAGACATCTGTACGTATGCGTGCGCGTGAATCTCAAAAATACCTCATTCCTGTGAATATATATCATCAGTGGTATCTCACTGCGATCATATGAAATACTCCTGTTATTTTAATAAATATATGTCAGGACGTTTGCGTACGCAAGTAAATATGTATATGTAATCAGTGATCCAAGCGACTTCGTCGGTGGAGGCACCAGATTTGAATCAATTCAACACGACAAAGATTCAACGAATGACCAACAGTCTTGTTTGCTACAACAATCAGGGTCAAGTGCACATATGTCCCCATGCCAAGGTATATGAAAGAATCTTTGTACATTCTTTTGTCTGCTACAGATCCAGAGTGCTTGTCACGGCAGTGCTCGACATGCAAATTGAATACAGCTGTGGGGTGGCTACGATTAGTAGGCTCCTTAAAATTACAGGTCTCTTTTGCAGAATATCGTCTCTTTTATAGGGCTCTTTTGTTGAAAAAAGACCTCAATTTTTAAGAAGCCTACTAATCGTGGCCAGCCCAAGGTACAAAAGTGCTTTCTTTCGTTTACAGACACAACATGGACACGTCAATCAAGGTTTCAAAAACAGATTTAGTTTACCTGTTTTGAAGACGCACTTGTTCAGATTGATTATGACATTATATGCCGAGCAAGTGTAATCAATCTATATGCGTGTGTGTGTACATACTCGAAATATACATCAGGGGAGGCACTCGTGCACGCAGGATCTCTCCGGCACGAGGGAGTGCGCATCACTAGTGGTCGTCGATATGTCTTGGTTGGCTTCCTCATGCACGACGCGACACTCATGTCACAGCTTTGATGGATTTGCTCAATTTGTGCGGCTGCATCTGCAGATTGCAGACAATATTGAGTGTGCAAGCAATGCACGAGGTACCAGGAGTCTCCTTGCCACTTCAGCAGATTTTCTATTTATCTTCAGAACTGACAGAAAGCAAAAAGCAGAGGATAGTTGAGCTCACGGAAGTTCGAATCTGGGCATGTTCCATGGCGATACTATTTTCCCCTCTCTGCAACTCTGCCCTTGTCTTCTCATCTTGCTTTGGAGATCTAGATTTTGTGATTAAAAGCGAAGAATGAGGGTGTTGCCTTCGTCTTGTATACAGATTCTCCCGTATTTTGTATTAGTGCATAGATGCCATGTGCGATCTCGGTGCATCCAGGGCGGTTTGTCTACACAATAATTCTACGCGTAGGCCAAGTACAGGGTGGCGAAGACCCACAGGGTGGCGAAGACCCACAGGATACCTTATCTTTATAGGTCATTTCCCACAAAAGAGCCCTATAATTAGTGGCTCTTTTGCGGAAAATGACCTGCCACTACAGGCACCCTATGGGTCTTCGCCACCCTGTAACATACAGACGCGCGACAGCGCAAAGATTGCACTTTCTACATTCCTTTTTGTGCAACCTGCTCTTGGTAGGCGAGCATCATCATTTGCTGATGCAAAGCCTGTGGGATTTTCGCACCACTGGCGCCTCCTGCTGAATATGCCATATCCTCTGGAAGGGCAGGCACGTATTCAGGGCGCAGCCATTGTGACTTGTTGAGCATGTGGTTGAAGAAGTATTCCCTGTTGGTGGTTGGGTCGATCGTCGAGGTCCATCCTGAGGTCACAGAGGGCAGTTAGCAGTATCTCTCAGCGCACAGCACAGGCAATCAAGGGTGTGTGCGAGTGGGGCGCGCAGCGGCGAGGGGACACCGCCGCGCGCTACCCGACATCAGCCGCGATTTGCACGGATATATTTGGAACAGACTTCCATTAGGGTTTGAATGTATTAGGTGTTGAATTCATTTGGTCTTGAGGGAGACCATGAGATCTTCAAATTTTGGGACATGTGGATGCCCTGATTGTCTCAATGCGAGTATCAGCAGCAGCAGCAGAGATTCGAAAAGAGAATTAGGACTCACCTACTGGTAGCGGCTGTAGTTGCGAAGGAGGTGGCGGCATTACAGCAGCGTTCTGTGCCAACAATGCAGCCTGCGCAGCAGCATGCTGCATAGCCTCCGCTCTCTGTACAGCAGACATAGCTTGCATTTGCTGCCCACGATTCCATGCCACCTCTTCTGCCTCCTCCTCCCTCTTCGCTTCCTCCTCCTCGTCTTTCGAGAGCTGCTCACTGTTGTCCTCTTTGACGGCATCATCGTGCCTCTTGACCTTTACCACCCATTTCTTGCTATCTCCTCGCAGCACAGATTCAATGACCTGATCTCCACATCCCACTGTTTCACCCGATGCATCCATCCCAACAATTGCAGTTTTCGCCGAGATATCCTGCCGCACACATCACAACGTGCAGTCAGACTCTTGATGAATATTCATCTTTACACAGGCACACACATACACACATACAAAAGTATACAGTAGAGTGGATGGGACCGGCCGCTCAGAGAGCAGATGCGCAGAGAGACCCGGCAATAAACGAGCAAAAACGTCAAGGTAAATAAAGTGGGGCAGGGCAACACCAGGTTCGGGGAGTAGTTGAGTAGTTGATCGTTCGGAATAGGCTCAGGGTGCTCCAGTCGAAACAGTTCGTCTAAATCTCGCCCAGAAAAAAGCCTGCGTATCACAAGCAGTCGTTCGATATAAGTTTGGCCGTCTCACGTCAAGGGTCTTTAATCTATAGAATTGCCAAAACGCAGATGAGAATTCAGCAGGAAAATCCTAGATGGCAATATGTTATACCTCGTGACATTTGGTATAGGTATATAAAATATAAATATAAAATATCAACTAGTTAAAATATTCATGTAAAATATCTATACCTCGTGACATTTGTGTCGTCAACCACTGACTTTGAAAGTTGGGCCTTATTCACCTGTGCAAGTAAGGCACGGGGCGTTGCAGGATTGAGGAGAGGGCGCGAGTTTGGGAAGAGGGAGAAAGAGTTGACGAAAGGTGGGCGTGAGATAGGAGTATGATGTATATATGCTTTTAGTTCAGATGGGTGGGTTTCACATAGCGGCATGATAGCATGCATTTATATGCGCGACATGAACGCATTCAAGTTGTGCCGCGTCGGCCATCTGCTCTCATACAAACATATATACACACGTGTATACATAAATTATGATTTATTTAACTACCAGTAATGCAGCGTCGGCCATCTGCTCTCATACATACACATATACACACGTGTATACATGAATTATGATTTATTTATTTACAAGTAGTGCAGCGTCGGCCATTTGCTCTCATGCATACACATATACACACGTGTATGCATAAATATGTATGTACATGCGAATAGGATTTAGGTGAATGCACCTGTCGATCGTAGACAAAATTCTCCATGGTGCCAGCAGCGATAAGTCTGTAGACGAAAACTGGATTCTTTTGGCCCATGCGGTATGCTCGCACGGCCGCCTGTGCCTGATGATACCCGCACGCGCACACGAAAACACACATCGCCCACGTCATTTCAAGTCAGTCAGCAACATGCAACATGTTTTGTGCGCCTTTGTGGGATTCTCTGTATCCCTATCGTGTGCGACGGGAGGGCAAGAGCAGAGGGCAATGCGCGCAGCAAACTCAAAATCGACAAGGCTTCGGCGCTGGTCGAGAGACTCTTTTATATGTGTGACACTTTTATGGGTGTGATACTATTTTGTGTCTGTGGCATTCTTTTATGTGTTTGACACTCTTTTATGTGCGTGACATTCTTTTATGTGCGTGACATTCTTTTATGTGTGTGACACTCTTTCATGTGTGTGACACTCTTATATGTGTGTGACACTCTTTTATGTGCGTGGCACTATGACAGCTCCTGGTCAGCAGCAAGGGTGAGTAGGGGAAAGAGTACCTCGTGGGCAGGATTCCAGCCGCAATCCAAAAGTACAACTCGAGAGGCGGCTGGGATGTTCAAACCTGAGTGTTTGCGCAAAGGTGCGTGTACAAAGAGGGGAAAAGGGCAATTTTTCTATGGGCAAGCATGTGTGCATGTATGCATGCAATGCATGCATATATCTAAGTACATATTCATTGCATGTATGCATGCAATGCATGCATATATCGAACCACACATTCATTGCATGTATGCATGCAACGCATGCATATATCTAACTACACATTCGTTAAATACCAAGACCGCCCGCCTTGGTGGAAATGAGCATCACGTCTTCGTTGTTACTTTTGTTGAATGTATTCACCATTTCCTGCCGCTTGCTCTGCGCTGTCGAGCCGTCGAAGCGTTTAAACTTAATCTGCATCTGACCCTCTGCTGAATTGCCGTCTGTCGTGTCATGCTGGCGAGCTTCACGCTGCCTGAACGCCAGGTTGTTCACCTTGATAAACTCCTGATAGAATACGAGAATGGAATGAAAAAGAATCAGCAGCACGCAGCACATTCAGCAAAAGTGGACACGATTTTTCCGACAGGACGTCTTATCTTGAATCGGACGTCCAATCTGACTAAATCGATATTGTGTCCGATTTTTGGGTTCCGTACGGGTATTAGTCTCACCCTATGGCGCGCGGAGCCTTGGGGCGGGCGCGCGGCAGCATTCTCATTTTTTTCTCCTGCGTTTGGACCTGGAGCGCGGCAGCACCTACATGGGGAGTTTATATACTCTAGATAGTGGACTTCCAAATATATCACTCCCCAGACAAAATCTCCGAATTTTCCTGCGTTTGGACCTACAAAAATGACGCGCGGCAGCTTCGGCGCGTTGCGCCTCACCGCCGCGCGCCCACGCCCCTCGCCGCCGCGTGCTCAAATCTGCCTTGCTACGCACCTGAACGACGTCGAGGGTGGTCTGGTACTGGCTGAAGACGAGAGTCTTGTGGCCCTGACTCTTGGCTGCCTTGAGAATCTCCATCAACACACACATCTTGCCTGACACTTGGAGCACCTTGTTCTTGTAACCGTCGCTAAAGACGCTATTTGCCCAGCCATAACCCAGACTTTTGGTACCCTCCGGCATCACCTTTTCATCCTCGTCCACCTCGTCATCACCCTCGTCCTCGTCGCTCACTGCAACTGCCCCTGCATCTGCAGCTCCAGTCCCACCCTGCTTGGTCTTTGTGCTCTCCGCTGGCAAGGAGTCGTTGGTGCTGTCATCCTCAATCACAACCATGGCAGTCTGCTTGTCATCGTCTTCGTTCTGAACTTCTTGTTCTTCACCTGCAGGTATGCGATCATTTCAGCCATGCAAAGGGCAACTCAAAAAACACCACGCACACACAAGGCATGTTACAGGCAGACACACCTTTTGCGGGAGACTGCATCTCAGTCATGAGCTTCTTCTGGATGCGCACTATAGGCGTGCCATCCACGTATTCTCCTCCACACTCTTGCG
>Ga0209390_10010161_pt1 | contig 11093 bp, 12 predicted proteins | sample BON01_FD_187212 | JGI IMG/M metagenome (GOLD analysis project Ga0209390, IMG submission 187212) | Freshwater microbial communities from Lake Bonney liftoff mats and glacier meltwater in Antarctica - BON-01 (SPAdes) (version 2) | ecosystem: Environmental > Aquatic > Freshwater > Ice > Glacier... | reverse complement strand
CCTTTCTTCATCTCAAGACCCTCCTATTAATCAGAAAGGTAGTAGATCATAGCTGGATTTTATTGTCGATCCTTTGGGCATTAAAATGCAATTTTTGGTTGTTCAAATTTTAGATGATCTTGCCCTGAATCCATAGAATTCAATCATGATTAACACGCATATTCCCATCTATGATATACTTAAAAATAATGGACAATGATTGCTTGGTTATTTTAAAATGCCTGTTTTACAACAAACTTTAACGCGCCTATCATGATCATCGATGTAGATATTCAAAACGCATGCGAAACCTCGATTCCTGTTTCTGATGACGTTTTAAAGCAATGGGTTGAACATGCCCTAGCTTCGCATCGCGAGCATGCCGAACTGACCTTACGTTTGGTTGATGCTGACGAAATTCAAATGCTGAATAAAACCTATCGTAAACAAGACAAAGCAACCAACGTACTTGCATTTCCATCTGACATTCCCCCAGAAATTCTGCTTGAATGCCCTTTATTAGGTGATGTGATCATTTGTCCGACCGTACTCGCAGAAGAAAGCATTCGTCTCAAGACACCATTGATTGCTCATTGGGCACATATTACTATTCATGGTGTATTACATCTATTAGGCTATGATCACATACAAGACGATGATGCAAAGATCATGCAAACGCTTGAAACTAACATATTAACGACACTCGGGTTTAACAACCCTTATCATGAGGATACCCTGCTTGACTAACGACAGCGACAGCGAAAAAAACAACAACCCTAATTCATGGTTTTCACGCGTTAAATATTTATTAAAAAATGAACCCAAAGATCGAAACGATCTACTCCATCTACTACGTGACGCACAACAGCGTTCACTTATCGATGCTGAAAGCTTGAGTATGCTCGAAGGGGTTATTTTATTCTCTCAAATGCGCGTCAGAGACATCATGCTTCCCAAAAATAAAATGGTTTGTGTGCGCGAACATACGGATCTTCAAGCAATCACTCACCAGGTAGCCCAATCGGAACACACCCGATTTCCTGTTATGAAAGAAAATTCTGACGAAGTTATGGGTATATTGCACGCCAAAGACTTATTGCGCTACCAAGGAGCTGACTCAGAACAGTTTGATCTTAACGATGTTATTCGACAAGCCACGGTTATCCCTGAGAGTAAACGGCTGGATGCTTTGCTTCGTGATTTTCGTATTAATCGTAATCATATGGCGATTGTCGTCGATGAGTACGGGGTTGTTTCGGGGTTTTTGACGTTTGAAGATGTGATTGAGCAAATTATTGGTGATATTTCAGACGAATTTGATATCGATGAGCAGTCGCATATCAAGGCACATGGTGATGCACATTATATGCTCAAGGCTGATACCCCTATCGAAGATTTTAACGAAACCCTTCAAGCCAATTTTAGCGATCAAGCCTATGATACCATTGGCGGGATTGTTATTAATCAATTTGGACATGTTCCGCAACGCGGTGAGCATATTACGATTCAAGACTTTGAGTTTGTGGTGGTGAACGCAGATGCGCGTAACATCAAATTACTCGAATGCATTGATAAACGCATGCATGATATACCCAAGGAAGTCTAACATGACGGGTACCGTTCTATTAATCGATAACGATTCTATACTAACGGAGCAACTCGCTCAGATATTACATAACGAAGGCTTTAAAACACAGTCAATCGACGATGGTGAAGCAGGCCTAAAACTTGCTTTGAATCAAACATTTGATGCTATCATCTTAGAGGTCATGCTCCCGAGCAAAAATGGTTTAGAGCTTGTACAAACCCTTCGTCAATACACACAAACTCCGGTTATCTTTCTTACATCACGTGAAGATGATATTGATCGTTTATTAGGTCTTGAGTTAGGCGGTGATGATTATTTAACGAAACCTTGCGATCCTGATGAGTTATTAGCACGACTCCGGGCTGTTTTACGACGAACACAAGCCAGTCCAACACACGATCGTCCTTGCATTCAGCAAGCAGATATTACGGTTGATTGCGGGCAACACCAAGCTAGACTTCGTGGCGAACAACTTGACTTGACGAATACAGAATTTAATATTCTCGAAACGTTAATTAAATCTCCCGGACAAGCCTTTTCGAAAAAAGAACTGACCGAATATGCACTGGGTCGTAAATTTACGGCGTATGATCGCAGCATCGACGTACACATCAGTAATTTACGTCATAAACTCGGAAACAACGCGAACGACGAACCGTGGATCAAAACCGTCCGTGGTTTTGGTTATTTATTCAATGCTATAATTACACCCTAATTTAACCCCAACATAAAGACTCAACAACCATGAAAAAAGCTGTTATCTTATTTTCAGGTGGGCTTGATTCCACCACATGTCTCGCCATTGCTCAATCCGAAGGTTATGATTGCTACGCACTAAGCTTTGATTACGAGCAACGCCATGCTGTCGAGCTCAAAGCTGCTCAAGTGATTACGGCCAAGCTACATGTCACGCACAAAATTTTAACCATTCCCAACTTAGGTGGCTCTGCTCTTACAGATAAAAACTCAGATATTCCAGAGCCCACTCAAAGTAATAAAATTCCGGCGACCTATGTACCTGGAAGAAACACAATTTTTCTTTCGTATGCGATGGCCTACGCCGAAGTTATCGCTGCTGAAACCATCTTTATTGGCGTGAGTGCAGTAGACTATTCAGGTTACCCTGATTGTCGACCTGAATATATAAACGCGTTTCAAACGCTTGCCAATTTAGCGACCAAGCGTGGTATTGAGCACCATGCACTGCAAATAAAAACACCTTTAATTGATCTTAGCAAAGCCGAAACCATCCAGCTTGGCCACACACTTGGGGTTGATTACAGTCAAACCGTATCTTGTTATCAGGCAAACGCACAAGGTGAAGCCTGCGGGCGATGTGACAGTTGTGCGTTACGAAAAAAGGGTTTTAACGATGTGAATCTGCGTGATGAAACACGTTATACTCATGATTAATAAGCCCCCAGAAAAATTAACACCCTGGCTTGAACACCAGGGATCGATTACAGACAAGCTAAAAGCATTGGCCGGTGAAGCACACCTCCAGTTGATCAAGCATCGTTGGGAGCTCACCGACACCTGGGATCAAAGCACGCTTCACCTTAAACCAAAAAAATCTGTGCTGCATCGTGAAATTTTAATGTGGGCGCATAACGAGCCATGCTGGTTTGCACGCACGGTACTTCCCAAAACCACCTATCTAAAAGAAGAAACGCTCTTTAGTCGTTTAGAAACAACCCCACTAGGTGAGCTGATTCATCATCATCCAGGTATCAAACGCACCAGCATCCGGCCCTATCTCATTGCAGCTCATAGCATGGAGCATACTTATCTCACGCATACCCTAGAGCACGTGAGTACCCCACTCTGGGGACGGTGCTCAACGTTTACGCTGCACAACCAACATGAATTCTACCTTTTAGAAATATTTCTTCCCAAGCTCTTAAAAATCATAAGGGACAGCGCATGAATTTACAGGCTTATGCCCACCTCCTGCGTTTACACAAACCCATTGGCACACTTTTGCTTTGGTTTCCTACCGCTTGGGCCTTATGGTTTGCTCAGGATGGCATGCCCCCGCTCCCACGTATTCTTTATTTTTTCTTTGGGACATTTGTTATGCGTTCTGCAGGATGTTTAATGAACGATCTAGCAGACAGGCATGTTGATCCACACGTTTCCCGTACACAAAATCGACCGCTGGCAACCAACGCCGTGAGTGTAAAAAGCGCTATTATTCTACTCATAACACTGCTTTGTATCGCCCTCGCTATTTTACTTCAATTACCGACGGCGTGTTTTAAATATGCCATCATAAGCGTTGTATTGACGGCTATTTATCCTTTTTTCAAACGCTTTTTTGACGCACCTCAACTTATTTTAGGGCTTACCTTTTCTATGGGCATACCCATGGCTTATGCAGCATCAGGTGTTGCATTCAATGCAACAACAAGCTTACTGATTTTAATTAATTTTTTCTGGATTGTAGCCTATGACACGATTTATGCGATGGCTGATAAACCGGATGATTTAAAAATTGGTGTACGATCAACCGCTATCCTATTCGGTAACCAAGATAAAAACATCGTGTTTTTATTGCAAGGTTTATCACAAGCCTGCTGGCTTGTTTTGGCCGTTCAATTACAGCTTAATTTTATATTTTACTTGTTTTGGGGGGTAGCATCACTCATATTTATCAAGCAACAAATAAGCATGCGGGCAATAAGCACACCCCATTACTTACAAATTTTTACAAGTAATCACGTTTATGGCCTACTCTTCTGGGTTGCAATTATGTTACAGTAATTTATATTTTAATCTTTGATTGCTTAATTCCTATGAAACTGACAAATAAGTTTGAAAACAAATATGAATACCCTGGTTTTTTAAAATCTGCGTTTGCTGTTAATGGTTCCGTAACACCTAGAGTTTTAAAGCAAGTCTTCGTCGTAACGTTGTATGCTACCTTTGTATCCATCATGTCTATATTCTTTCATTGGCTCTCCATTTCTGTCAGTCCATTCGAATACGCAGGGCTTGTTATGGGGCTTATCTTAGTTTTTAGAGTGAATGCAGGATATGACCGTTGGTGGGAAGCACGCAAGATCTGGGGTAACTTGGTTAACACCAGCAGAAATTTAGCCGTTATTGTTACGTCTTATGTGCAAAAGAGTAAAGCGCAAGAAATCCAACAACTCATGGGTTATATCGCTGCGATGCCTTATCTTATGAAAAATAATTTAAGGGGTGATGATTCGCTTACGGAGATCAAGCATTTAATCCATGAAGACATGTATATTACATTAGGAAAAATTGCTCATAAACCAAATTTTCTTTCATCGAAAATAGCTTCCATGCTCTCTGAGCTGGTGAAATCTAAAGACTTAAACGAATTTTCTTTTCTTCAAGCTGAACAATGTCGAGAAGTCATCATCGATTGTCAGGGTGCCAGTGAGCGAATCCTGAAAACGCCTATGCCTTTTGTCATGGCCGTCAAATCAAGGCGCTTTATTTTATTATTTTTATTATTTCTTCCTTTCGCATTGGTTAATTATTCTATTTATATTAATCCCGTTGTCACAGCACTTGTTTCATATGCTTTGTTTTCTCTTGACCAAATTGGCGTAGAATTACAGAATCCCTTCTCCAAAGAGAAATTAAGCCATTTGCCTTTAGACAGTATTTGTCAAACAATCGAAAGCAATATTATGGAAATACATAAAAATGCAGATTAAACACGAACCTCAAAACTAATAAGCAAATAAGCAAATAAGCAAATAAGCACAAGGCAGCCTATAATTAAACCATAGCGAACAAACTATGGATTAACTATGCCTTTATTAGCCTTTGGTAGTGGTTTAGGACAATACAGAAAGCTCGAGCTCGCCATCCAAGCGTTTAATGCGACGGATGATGATTACGTAAGCCAAAAAATCTATCAGCTTCAAGCGATTAATGCTTTAATCGACAGAGCAATTCCTTCTCCAGAGCTCGATAAATGGCTCGCTGATACAGCATCATCTGGCTGGGAGCAGCAACTACAAAAAATAGGTGTGCATCGTGATGCCTCTGCTTTTCTTAAAAGCATGGAGTTTTCACAGGCCATGCAACGTGTTTCAAATACGACAGAGACACCTCATGAAGATGATACATTTTATACACTTTTAGCTGAGCGGGATGCGCTACTCAAAGGCCCAGGTAATATCGAGGCCTTTGAAAGTATTAATCGCCGATTGTTTGCTTTATCGAATCAAGATGAAAAACTTCAAACAAGAATGATTGAACATAAGCATTTCCTTACGTTAGGTTATGGTAAATTAGAGGCCATCAAAGGTATGGTTGAACAAAATTTTGAAGAATACAGCACAAAAGAATTAAGTGGTGGTAATAATACTAATTTATTTTTAAATATTGAAGGTGAAACCAATCCACTTGTTATTCGTGTAGAAGACAGAAACACGTTGAGTGATGAGGCTGATTTACAAAGCCATCCCGTGTCTGAATATTTTTCAGAAGATTATGCGACCATGATGTTACCTTTCAGCGAAGGTGAATATGGCGAAGTAAAATATCAACCGGTGGTTCTCAGTCAGTTCGCATCGGATGGTGATTTATCTCACTTTGCTGAGAGTATTGCCGATCAAACCAGTGATGAAAAAGGCCAAACAGCTCAAGCCTGTTTTTCACAACTATCTGATTTTCTTATCAAGCTTGAAGACTCAGGGCATTATCATCCTGATATCAAGCTTTCTAATTTTTTATATAATGATGGTAAAGTATTTTGTGCTGATAGAAAAACTTTACTACAGACGAAGCAAGCCCCTATTGATAAAATAGAAACTTCTCCTCGTTATGCGCCACCTGAATATCTTGAAAGAGTCGATCTTGATAGTGAAAAAGGCGAAATTCATTATAAAAATAAAAGCCGAAGAGATCGTATTGATATGCCACGTTTCATGCAATATCAAGTAGGTGCTGCAATCGCTGAATATTTAGATAATACCCATGCACTTGATGATAGCCCCCCATCAAATCACATTAAAAATTTAGTTATTTTACAAACTGAATTAACACGAGAAAACCCTAGCGACCGATTAAACCTAAAAGATTTCAATCAACTTCTAACACAACTGGATAAAACACCTGAAGTTTTTTTAACAGAGTTAGAAAAATTACACCCTAGTGATAGTTTAAGTTTTTCTCAAGATATTAAAAACTTAGAGCAGCTATTAAAAAATAATCCCTCTGTAGAGCAAGCCTCTGAGATCATTAAAAAATTACCCGAAGGTATTTTAGATGATATACGCTTTCAAACCTTGAACAACAGTATAGAGAAAAAATTACATGATGAAGACAAAGCACTTGCTACACGAACTGAAAGAACGCTCGATTTTTTAGGCGTTCGGCGTGTACCAGAAAGAACAACCTCAGACACAAAAAAAATATTACATGTATTTGAAGAGATGATGGAGCCTGAACGAATTGAAAAAGAACAGTCAAATGTATCAGAAGCACGAGCTGAAGATACTACTAAAAATGGAAACGCAGTGATTGAAATTAAGACTCAGGTCATGGAAGAACAAAATGAAACCGAAGAGGATGAGGAATATTATGATGATTTGGTTATATATGATGATTTAGTACTAACCGATAGCCCCATTAATTCAAATGCAGAGGTAGAGCAAGATAAACAAGAAGCCGAGGCGCTTGAAATAGACGTCGATGAGGATGAGTATTATGATGATTTGATTATATTTAAGGACGTGGTACTAACAGATAGCCCCACTAATTCAAATGCAGAGACAGAGGTAGAGCAATACTCACCTGAAACACATACCTCAGGAAGTATAAATACTGAGCCAAACACGCCGAAGCAAGATGATCTCGCTAGAATAGCAAAAATGTTTGGGAAAGTGGATGAGGATAAGCCAAAACAAGAAGCGGATAAGATCGCAACCACCATACAACGAGGTGATAAAAAGACTGATGCAAAACAGGATTTAAAAAAAGCCTTAAATGCTCTTAAAACAGAAGATTTATCTCAAGATGAAGAAGAAGAAAATATGAAAAAACCAGGGTCGACCCCTACGATGTAAGCCGACCCTGTAATGCGTATTATGCTAAAGTTTGTATGAACTGCTTGAGTAAAACACACACTTTTTCACTCGACTGAGAAGCCATTTCAACAACCGCTTTATGTGAGTGGCTGGTTGCAGCGAGACCCGTCGCAAAATTAGTAATCATCGCAATCACCGCAACTTTCATACCACAGTGCACAGCAACTAATACTTCAGGTACCGTCGACATACCTACGGCATCAACCCCCATCATACGAAACGCTTTAATTTCAGCGGCCGTTTCATAATTAGGGCCTACAACAGCTCCATACACACCTTGATGAAGTGAAATCTGTAGATTTTCTGCTAATCCTGATAACGTTTCACGTGTTTCACGATCATACGCATCGTCTAATGGGAAAAATCGTGGGCCAAATTCATCATCATTAGGACCAACTAAGGGATTTGTACCTTGGAAATTAATGTGATCTTTAATCAACATTAATTCACCAGGGCCAACATCTTCACATAACGAGCCTGAGGCACTGATCGCAAAGAAATACTCGCAACCAAGGCGTTTTAGCGTTCGAATATACGTTTTAACCACATCATGGCTTGAGCCTTCGTAAGCGTGTTTGCGGCCTTGCAAGCAAACCACACCCACACCAAATAACTCCCCAAGCACCATCGTTCCTTCATGACCATGTACCGTGACATTAGGAAAACCTGGTAAGTCGGTATACGGCACATAAACTGCATGATCTAAGCGTTCTGCAAATTGTCCGAGTCCCGAACCGAGTACAATACCAATACGTGGACGAATATTAGGCGCGCGCTCTCGAATTTTTTGTGCAAGCTCATCTGGACGTGAAGCGTTTTCCATAATTATGATCCGTTTTTTATAAAGCCAAGACTATACCGATAAATCTAAAATGACACAATTGAATCTGATATAATCTGTTATACTTAGCTCATCTAAATTCAAATTAAGAGCATCTCATGTCAGTTATTGTTGATTTACTTGGTATTGAAATATTACCGGATGAACTTGCACTGCTGAATCACCCCAATACCTCGGGAGTTTTACTCTTTGCACGTAATATTGGACCAACACGTGAAGCAATCATATCCCTAGTAGACAGCATTCACACCATACGTCCGGAACTCATTATTTTTATCGATCAAGAAGGCGGAAATGTGGTACGCATATCACGCCGTGGCTTTCGTGCATTACCTGCGGCACATGTTTATGGTGATACGTATGATATCGACGCAACCACAGGCCTTAAATTAACGCAAAAATATGGCGAAATTATGGCGCATGGTTTACTCGAGTGCGGTATCGATGTGAGTCTTGCTCCCGTCCTTGATGTGCATGGACCCAGTAAAATTATTGGGGGATTGGATCGCGCGTTTCACTCGGATCCTGATGCAGTCACGGCGCTTGGCGGCGCGTTTATTGACGGTATGCATGCAGCAGGTATGCCCGCTGTTGGCAAACATTTTCCTGGCCATGGTACGTGTGTTGCTGATTCACACCTGACTATGCCAAACGATACACGCACACGTGATGAACTCATGGCGCACGATCTTAAGCCTTTTATATCACTCATAGAATCTCAGCACTTAAACGGCGTCATGCCCGCCCACATTACGTTTCCTGCGATAGATCCTCATCATGCCACAGGATTTTCATCTCATTGGCTTAAAACCATCTTACGTAAAGAGTTTAAGTTTGAAGGCATTATTATCAGCGACTGCCTGGGTATGACGGGAGCCGATATAGGGAGCTTATTGGAACGCAGCGTACAGGCACTTGAAGCCGGTTGTAACTTGCTTATTGCAGCAAACCAACCTCGCAATCTTCTTTTAGATTGCCTAAACCAGCTGCCTACACACGCTCATCAAGAAAATATGCGGTACATCGAGCAATTCAAGCAAAGCATGCTTCGATTTACAGAGCCAGGCAAAGCTCAATCCCTTCGAGCTTTATCACAATTTCAACCCGAAGACGTTGAGATATCTAACTCATCAGATATCAATATCAACCCGACAAAAACTATCTAATAGCTAAATTCGTGTGACCAAGGCTTTCATTCGTATCATGGGAAGCCGCGCTAAAAAAGTGGTTATAACCCATGCCAACGACACCTGCACCCAGTATACAAGCACCTACAATTAACACGACAGGATTCGCTATTAGCGCGCCAACAAGAAGTACAGCGCCACCTGCCGCGCCGCATAGACAGAAAAAATTAAAATCAAAATATACATTAGCTCCGCTACTAAAATCATGTTCTTGTGTACGCGAACGCGCACCATGTCTTTCTTGCATAAACTCATCACGAGACTCTACTTGTCGTTCCTGTACAGCTTTTAGTGCCTCTAAATTTAAATCCAAAGGATTGTCTTCGGCTAAAACGCCTGAGTCATACGTCGCTAAAATGACCGAATCACCTTCTATTGTACCATGCTTAAGGTAGGTTAGATGCTTGTCTTTATCAGTATCATCTATATATAAATAAGGTCCCATCATATTTTTATAGGGTGGCTGAACATATAAATTTAAATTTCCATCTTCAATTCGTGTCTGAAAACTTCTAAGATTGACATGATTGATGATACGTAAGAACTCAGCATAAACGAAACTATTTTCGAGTAAATTACGTGGACCTAAGGGAAATACTTTAGAATCAGCCATAAATACACCTCACCTTGAAATTTAATTGTTTTATTATACCGCAAAGACCTTAAAATAGCCAATAAATGTAATTAAAAACCTAACCACTTAATTAAGCATCAATTCAAGATGTAAGTATTTACATTGAGCACCCACTCAGGCACATTTATATGTAGTCGGACTAAAAAAGCTATTGTACAATTCACATGTAAGTCCCTTTAATTTATTAAAATAAACTTAATCTTCCAGGTGATTGTGATGACTGTTATCGATGAGTCGACAATAAAAGACAAAGCTCTAAAGCCACGTCGAGTTAGACCGTTTATCAACAGGCTCTATCGCGCTTCAAAAAAAACATACCGTTTTATGTCAAACGGAGACACGCTGAGATTAAAACAAAAGCATATAGATCCTGCCAGAGAGCAATCTAACGCTAAAATTAGCGCACGTATCCGATCAAACGCGTTGATCAGTTATGAATTTTTGGCCATGAACGCTTTTGCAACGATTATTGCATGTTGTGGTTTAGCTACGAATAACACACTTGCTCTGATTGGAGCAATCACCATTGCCATGCTGCTCGACCCCGTCATGGGCATTTCGCTTGCCATTGTTGAGGGCGATAAAAAATTGCTTGCACGATCATTATTTGCTGAAATGTCAGGGGTTTTGACCGTATTAATAGGATCGTTTCTTTTTTCAATAGGCCCATTCAACCGCGAAGTGCAACACTGTTCAAAAGGTAGCCATAAGAAAGAGAGAGTCATGTAAAGGTGCTAATCTTAAGGTAGCTGACAAGCAACCAGGAGATTAACATGCCCAAAGGCTACAA
>Ga0209390_10010159_pt1 | contig 11094 bp, 7 predicted proteins | sample BON01_FD_187212 | JGI IMG/M metagenome (GOLD analysis project Ga0209390, IMG submission 187212) | Freshwater microbial communities from Lake Bonney liftoff mats and glacier meltwater in Antarctica - BON-01 (SPAdes) (version 2) | ecosystem: Environmental > Aquatic > Freshwater > Ice > Glacier... | reverse complement strand
CAAGGTTTTGTCTTCCATCATTTCCTGCAAAAGGTCCAACAGTTTTTCCAATACGTTCAGAGTAAGGCCGTTTGTCAGTTTTTTAAAAAGGATGGTGCCATTTTCTCTGGATAGGAATTTGAAGAGCTTTATCCACGATTCTGTCTCTATTTTCTCAAAAAACAAGTGTAATCTAGGTTGATTGAGATTTAACAGAAATGTGGTTTTGTTCCCTCTTATCAGCCATTCGGCTACGGCGTTGTAGTTGGTAGGTTCTTTTTGGTAATAACTAGTTTTTGGATTTGTTAGTCCTGCGGTTAAAATATCATCTACGACCACTTTTTCTTCCTCACTTATTGATGAAGTACGGTTGAAGTGTTCGATCCAATAGAGCTGTGTGCCGGTGTATTGGCTGGGTAGTAACTTGGCGTTTAACTGCGGAGACCATATCATGACGGCACCAAAATGATACCAGTGCATCAGGTCTGGGCCATAATTACCCATGTAGCCGGTAGATTCTTTTACAATCGGTTCACCTTCGTTTATGGGAAAGGATGTTATTAAATCCGCTTCTTCAAAAGATATATTGTTTAAAGCAGGAATCTCATCGTTAGCCCAATGCTCAATAGTTAATGACTCTTCATAAACTTCCTCCATTTCAGCATTTTCGTCATTGTCATCATCGTACGCAGGCATACCCTCTAGATAGGAGGTTACCAGACATAATTTGGCATAATATCCTGCTGCTTTAGCTGCTTGTAACAGTGCTTCTGCACGAACTCGGTCGTTTAACTTTAAGGATTCGTAAGAATAGTTTTCAGGCGTGTATTGATGCCCCAATAAAACAACACATGGCTGTGTATCCTGCATTGACTGATGTTTTGTTAGTATTTTAGAGAGTGATGCCACGTGGGTTTGTAGAGAATGTACGCTGATCTTTTTGGCGGCTTTTTCCTGCACCAGATTATACACTAAGCAAACCCTGAATCCAGACGTGAGTGGTTTTACCTCGTGATCGCAATCGGCGTAGAAAGCCGCATAGTTGATGCTGTAAGCGTTTGAGTTTTGGGCAAAGTCTGCCACCTCCGTCACCCCTTCAAACTGAATCACCAATTCACCGCCCGTGTATTGCGATGGAAGTCCAATTATCATAGAGCCAAACATTCCCTTTTCTTTTTCGGTGTCTTTGTGCGGCAAAAAGAAATCACCTTGCTGATAGATAAGCAGTTTATAAAGAGAGGCAGCAATTGTATAATCCTCCAGACCAAGGTCGATTTTTATTTTCCCGAGAGCCTTATCTATAAACTTTGTCCATTGGGGATTATTCAAAGAAATTTTGGCGGCATCGATCTCCCAAGCGCTTCTTACGTTGTTATCGTAAACGGTGGTTTTGCCCTTCCCAAAAGGTGCTTTATGGGCTCCCTTAATTAAAGCATTTGCCTGTAAGGAGTTGATTGGAAATGCTGTTTCTCCGATTCCTTCTATGACTAGACCTGGAAAAACGAAATCGGCTGAATGGATGCTGGCAAACTTACCGCTTCCCTTCAGTTGCAATAGGCTATCCAGTACTTCTTTTTTAAGTTGTTGCATGGTTTTAAAAATAGAGAAAACAGGTGTTGTTTGTTGCTTACATACTAAGGTTAGGATATCTTTTTACATATCATCCAGAGAGAGTGCTTTGTATTCAATCTGATACCTAGGTATCTTTTCCACTAGTGTGGTGGACTTTTTGGATAAGACAGTGAGGTCAATTTTGGTTCGGTTGACTTTCACTTCAGCCAGCACAACTTTTTTCTCAAGGGAATTAACAGCAACGATATCAATCTCATTGGTGTTTCCACGCTCCCAATAGGTTCCGAGTTCGCTGAAATCCTCACTGGCTTAATATTGTTCTAAGAGATATCGTTCCAGCATTTTTCCCCAGAAAGTAGGGTAATCCCTTTGAACTTGAGCTTTCAGGAATTCGAAGTTTCCTATCTCCACGGCACTGAAATTTTTGAAGACAAACCTTAACCAAAAACAAAGGAAATTGTCCACGATTTCATAGTTGCTTGTTCTTCGGTTGGTTTGGCTAGGATAGGTCTGATTTTTTTGATCAGACTGAATTCGTTTTCAAGTTTTTCCAGAAATGGCCCTACGCTGGTTTTCATGATAGATTCTATCTCTGGACGGGATGTTTTGGAATTGGCGATTAGAGAAAGAATAGAGAAATAGGTGGTGTAATCTCTCCCAAAATCCTCTATTAGGGTGTTTTTCCCCTCATCTAGAAATAGCGAATTAGGGGTAAAAATCTCCTCCAGCATAAGCTCTAGGGTGAAAGTGCCATTCGAAATGAAATATGCTATATACTTTACCGCGCCTCCAGTCAGGGAGAAGAAAGCGAGTAAATCTGCTTTGGTGTAGCCTGGGTTGGCGTCATAAAGAATTTCCTTCAAAACTTGTACTTCAAACGGCCTGATGACCAATTTCGCAGTTGTTCAGGGAAAAAGAGGTTCTCCGGAGTTTTCGAAAATATCTTTCATCAACGAATACACTGATCCCCAAAAAATCAAATTCAGTTTGCTTTCGGATTTGTCTGCGTCCCAGAGGTTTTGTATTTCGCTGAAAACAGATGGGTTGATTAGTTTGAATTCCTGGAATTCATCCAAAACCAAGGTGAAATTGCGAGTTTTAGATAAGTCCATTATCCAAGCAAAAAAATCTTTGAAGCGAGAGATTTCACCGAATAATTTGACGGATAGGATATTTTTTACAGTTTCTACAAATTCTTGACAAAGCAACACCTCACTCTTTTTGGCTACAAAAAGATAGATTGCCAGCTGGTTTTCCATGTCTTTCTTGAGCAAGCTGGTCTTTCTGATCCTTCTTCTGCCGATCACTAGAGTCATTTGAGCTGACTGAGCTGAGCGTTCCAGGATCCTTTTTAGCTGTTCTAGTTCTTTCTCTCGATTTTAGAATTTCATAGAATAAGGGTAGTTATTTGTTGTAATAATAATTACCGTAATAAATAGTACAATAAATTAAAATCGCACTATTTGTGCTTCGATAATAAATTAACTAATAACCCTAATCCCAGTTTATCTTCTTCAGCCACTCCACATTGTTGGAATTGAGTTCCCAAATCTCTAAATCCGAAATCCCAAATTATCTCATTCCTCTTCAAAACTCACCCCATTCGCCCGCATAAATTCCTTGATCACCGATACGTGAATGCATTCTCCCAGATGGATAAATGCATAATCATTCACTTTTTTGGACTTTCCATGAGCGATGATCGTTTTGTCTTCTATATCAAATCCTAAATGGAGGTGCTTGGTTCGGCTTTGCATGCCGCAGACTTTCCCCAAAGCATCAAAAAGTGGCCCGCCACTTTGACCCCTAAGACCTGGTGTGCTCATCTCCATTCCATAGACTTTGCCTTTTTTGTCTCCGAGAAATCGAGTGAGCATTCCTTCGAGAGGGAATCTAGGAGACCTCATAGCGCCCACACTTGTCCATTCTAATGATTGAGTTTGCGTATTCAGTTGATAATTTGAGAACTCAGGGAAAGGAAATCCCAGACGGCAAAGCATGGCTCCGGGATTGATGTCGGAATCGTCCTTTTTGAATTTGGGGATATTGGTGAACAGGGTTTTCTCAAAACCTTCGAATTTGATTAATGCTAAGTCGAATTCAGGGTGTATAAGGAATTTCATATTCTTGATCTGATCCACACAATCTACAAAAGTGACTCGCATTTCTGAAGTGACATCAGCTTTCAAACCGAGCTTTTTTGCTAAGGCAGATCGCTGGCTTCCGCTTAGGTCTTTGCCCTGCTGCAAGTATGTGATGTACTTCTGATTGATTTGATCTGCTTGCGAAAGCCAGTGCGCGACATGCTTGCAAGTCAATGCGTAACCTTCGTGGTTGACGAAAAATAGGGTGGCAGAACCTCTTTGAATTTGAGTGCCACCAAAATTTCGGGAGATAGAGTGTATTGCGCGGGTAAATCCGGCAGTTTCGAGAATTGCTTTTTCGAACATTAAAAATTACTTAATTGAGGGTTTAAAATAGTCAAAAGCATTGTGAAATTAATTTTTTCGGATTTTTTAAGAAACTATTTTTCTTCGGAATCGATTACATCCCCGCGGCTTATCAGATAGTTTGGGCTAGCCAAATAAATGTAATAACTTAGCCATCCCTCAGGGATTTTTAGCCAAAAGCGGCATGCCCTCAATGGGAATTTTAGGAATCAAACCTATACTCAAATCAAAAATAATTATGAGCAAAATTAAAGTTGGAATCAACGGATTCGGAAGAATCGGACGTTTGGCGTTCAGAGTTGCACAAGAAAGAGAAGATATTCAGGTAGTAGCGATCAATGATTTGATCGACGTAGACTACATGGCGTATATGCTGAAGTATGACTCTACTCACGGTAACTTCAAAGGTACTGTAGAAGTTGTAGACGGAGCTTTAGTAGTTAATGGAAATACCATTCGTGTTACTTCTGAGAAAAGCCCAGCTAACCTCAAGTGGGGTGAAGTAGGAGCTGACTACGTAATCGAATCTACTGGTATTTTCTTGACTAAAGAAACTGCACAGGGTCACATCGATGCTGGCGCAAAGAAAGTAGTAATGTCTGCACCATCTAAAGATGATACGCCGATGTTCGTAATGGGCGTAAATGAAGATTCTTACACTTCTGACATGATTTTCGTGTCTAACGCTTCTTGTACTACAAACTGCTTGGCACCAATCGCTAAGGTATTGAATGACAACTGGGGAATCGAGGAAGGCTTGATGACTACAGTTCATGCAACTACTGCAACTCAGAAAACTGTAGACGGACCGTCTGCAAAAGACTGGAGAGGTGGACGTGGCGCTGCTCAAAACATCATCCCTTCATCTACTGGAGCTGCTAAAGCAGTTGGTAAGGTGATCCCTGAGTTGAACGGTAAATTGACAGGTATGGCATTTAGAGTTCCTACGCCAGACGTATCAGTTGTCGATTTGACAGTTAGATTGAAAAAGCCAGCTACTTACGCTGAAGTTTGTGCGAAAATGAAAGAAGTTTCTGAGACTACTATGAAAGGTGTTCTTGGATATACTGAAGATCAAGTGGTTTCTACTGACTTCCTTGGAGATCCTAGAACTTCCATCTTCGATGCAGGTGCTGGTATCCAGCTTTCTGATACGTTCTTGAAAGTAGTTTCTTGGTATGATAACGAGTGGGGTTATTCCAACAAAGTTATTGACCTAGTTAGCTTCATCGCTAGCAAATAACGAGAAGCAATTCTCATACTTTTAAAATTAGCCGATCCTTGGACCGGCTTTTTTCGTTTCTACACAAAACAAAAGTCACGATATAATAAGTTATTATAAAAAATCAGGCGTATGAATCTTCCATTTTTCCCATTGAAATTAGTGGTTTTTCCAGGTGAAGAACTAAACCTCCACATATTTGAACCTAGGTACAAAGAGTTGCTCAGTGATGTAGAGCAAGGGGATTCTACTTTTGGTGTGTGTACTTATTTGGATCAGCTGTCAGGATATGGTACTGAAGTGAAATTGGTTAAAATACATACGCAGTACGAAGATGGTAAAATGGATATACAGACCACGGGTCAGCGGATTTTTAAGATAGCAACATTTGAAAACCCGTCACCTGGAAAATCATATGCTGGAGGCACAGTAGAGTGGCTAGAGGATGATCTCAAAGTGCCTGGTTTCATGCATCATGAGTATCTTCTTTATCTCAGAGAGATGCTTCATTTATTGCATTATGATGTGGAATTAGATCCTGATGAAATAGATTCATTTTCTTTTTCTCATAAAATTGGACTCAAATTGGAAGAAGAATTGGAGCTAATCAAAATTCCCTCTGAGGCACAAAGAACTGAATACTTGATCAACCACTTAAAGCGAATTATTCCTGCATTGCATGCAGCTGAACAAGCCAAAGAGAAAATCAAACAAAATGGACATTTTAAGCATCTTGATCCGTTAGATTTCTAATTGACCACATCAATACTTTGCACCCGCATCAAATCATCTGTGGCTTGCAGGATTTTGTTTTTCAAGATTGGATTGTAATCCGGATTTGCGTTCAAAAATCCAGATACAATTTTGGCGGCCTCCTTAGAGGTGTATTGTCCAGCGGTAACCGAAGCCCATCTTTTCGGGAAGAAGATATCACCAGTCTTTTGAATATCTTCTAAAAGAGCAAGGGCTAAAGGAAGGTGTTTGACAGCACTTGCTTGGCGCAAAGGATGGTGAATGTAGCCAGAGGCTGATAAAACCCAAGATTCCTTTTCCCTATTACCCGCGTCACGGAATGATTCAAAGACTGTGTCTCTATCTTCTTCTTTTTGCGAAAGTGCAGGCAGTAAGAAGTCGAAACGGGCAAGTTTGTCCGGGTTGCTTATTCTTGTTCTTTCCTCTGTTAAAATCCCATCAGACTTTGGGTGTCCATAGACTGCTAAAGTCATTGCTAGACTAGTGAAATTGTCAGGATTTAATTTTAAATCTGCGATCTCAATATCCTTTTTCCAGACGTTGTAAAGTTGATCTTGACCTATTTGAGAATATGCCATACCACTGTAAAGGGAGAAGATGGATTTCTTTAGATTGGTCGATAGATCTTGTTGAAGTTGATTCCAAAGTTGATTTTCCAAGTCTGGAAGAACTTTTTTGCGCTGATCTTCTGTGAGGTAATTCCAGAAAATTGTACTGAGTTCAGAAGAAATCAGTCGTGCTAGAATTTCGTTGTTCTCTGAAGCGATACCTTTTTGAAAAGTCTCAAAGGCTACTATCGGCTTAATGTTTCCTGCTAGGGTGTTTTCAAAAAGATTGATGTATGACTGACCGCGCATTACTTCGTCCGAAAGAGAAGAGATCTTCAGAAGAGATTCTTTATCCAAAGGGAAAATCCCATATCCAAGGCCATTGCTATTGTAGAGAATAGCGGATGGTTGTTTCGCCCCGATGGCTTCAGTCAAATCCAAGGTTTTGTCATTCAGCGCAACGGAAAATGTTTTATTTTCTGATGGATAAAAAAACGTGATATCGAAAAGTTGTGGCCAGATTTTGTCAGATCCATCTTCTGCTTTTTGAGAAATGACAAACGAGTTTATCGTTCCGTCTTCCGCAAATTCGATTTTATGGGAAAGAATTGGTCTACCAGATTGATTGACCCATACTTCACTCCATTGCTGAAGATCCATTTCTGTATTTTCATCCAAAAGCCTCACCAGATCATTCCAGTTTGCATTAGCATTTGCATACGTCTTGATGTATTTCTGAATGCCTTTTTGAAATGCATCCTCGCCCATCGCCGTTTCCAACTGGCGCATCATGATCGGTGCTTTGTCATAGATTATACTTCCATATAGCGAACCTGCATCTTTTAGATTGGCTAGTTTCTGACGTATAGGATTCGTGCCTTGCGTTCGGTCTTCCCCATAAGCGGAAGGGTAATGATTGGTAAGAAATGAAAGCTCGTGATTGATTTCTGGATAAGTTGGATTGACAAGTTTTCCTGCCATGAAATTTGCAAATACTTCCTTCATCCACACGTCCTCAAACCATTCCATCGTCACTAGGTCTCCAAACCACATGTGAGCAGTTTCGTGACCTATCAGTTTTGTTCGGCTCAGCAATTCGGAGTCAGTCGCATTTTCATCTAAGAAAAGTGATGCTTCCCGATATTGAATAGCTCCTACGTGTTCCATTCCACCATATTGGAAAATAGGAATGGTGGCAAAATCAAGTTTCTGAAACGGGAATGGGTAAGCAGTGTAAACTTCGAGGAATTCTTTTGCTTTTTGATGAAGTGTGAAAATCTCCGGTATGCTAGCCGCTATTTTATCTGGATTAGTTTCTCGGTATAGCATTGTCTGGGGAAAGTCAGAAGCTGACTTCGCTACTTCAAACTTTCCTGCAACAAAGGAGAAGAGATAAGTGCTCATCAAATCTGATTTGGCAAAGCTATGTGTGACCGATTCTCCATTTTCCTCAGAAGAAACTTCTGGAGCGCCTGCCAATACTTTCCAGTCTTTGGGTGCCTTGATGGTCAATGTGTAGTTCGCTTTCAAATTTGGCTGGTCAAAGCAAGGAAAAAGCGTGCTTGCTCTGTCAGGAACCAGTAGCGTGTAAAGGAAATCCTCATTTCTATTCAGAGAAAGCTCTCCGGCTAGAAAATCAATATCAATGGAATTTGATCCTTTTGTTAAAGATTCTATTGGAATGATTAAGTGCTGATCTTGATGAATTATCTCAGTTTCGTTGCCATTAACTGTCAAGAAGCTCAAGTGCGATGATTCCTCATGGAAATCTAAGATCACTGGGTGAGAAAGGTCGCTGATCTCTACTTCCAATGTCAAATGCGATGGAATCGGAGCAGACTTTTCCGTTGGGATTTCAAAAGACAGTTTATAATGAATATCAGCTACCTGCTCCTTTCTAAATTGAGCCAGTTCGAGTGAGATGCCAGGGTCGTAAAAATGCGCATCGGAAACAGGCGTTTTGCAGGAAGTGAATATCAGGATGAGTCCAAAAAGCAGAAATCGGTTTTTCATGTTCCAACAATCAGCAAATTTTATAGAATTCGCAAGATTTATTAGATGAGTGCCAAAGGCTCTATCAGGAAGTTGGTTTGATTTTGCTGAGGTAGTCTGATGTCTGCAATGCCTCTTTAACCGGAATTATACTGTGATCTGTGTTTCCACAAACCACAGTTAAAAACTACGTTAAGGCAGGTTTACTTGCCCTCTTGCTGGGCAAAGCCAAATACTTTCTTGAGCAAAGGTGACGTGCGCTCAGATATGCTTTCGCGGATTTTCAGTTCCTCTTTTGCAATTTCTATAAATAGTCCATCGATAGCCTTCTTGGTTACATAAGCCGTGAGATCGGTATCTACTTTTTTCACAAAGGGCACTTTGTTATATCGAACCATCACATCTTCCCAATACTTTGTAGCATCAGTTTTCTTCAAACTGGAATCAATAATCGGAGAAAATCTCTCTGTCAAAGCAGGTGAAGTGGTGGTGTTGAAATAAGTGGTGGCGGCATTTTTATTTCCCAGAAGAATGTTTTTCACATCAGCGATGCTCATTTGTTTGATCGCATCTGTAAAGATAGGTTTGGCCGCAACAGCAGCATCTTCAGCGGCTCGGTTGACACTGGTGATCACCTGATCTACCATGGAGCCAAGTCCGATAGATCGTAATGTTTTCTCAATGTTTTGGGCTTCCTCCGGAAAAAGGATTTTGACATCGAGATTACCCAGATATCCGTCCTTTGCATTCAGCTTATCCGCACTGATTCCCGTAGCTTTTACCAGTGCCTCTTTCAAACCTGAATTAATTTCACCAGACGTTGGAGTGTATGTGGTGCTTGAAGTGCCCTGTCCCATAGCACCCGTGATTGGGATGAATGATTCGCATGAGAAAAGTAAAAAGGAGGCAAGGACTAAAGATGAGAGTTGTGTTTTATAATTCATGTGGTGTGATTAATTGAAGCGTCAGCTTCAGTGGGTGATTTAAATGGCTTAACGTGTCCGAACGTTTTTGGATATAATTAAAAGCTAGAGGAATGTGAGCAATTATTTCTCCAACAAAGGGAAATCTTAAGAAATCTTACTTGACGCCTTGCCATAAGTGATTCCTCATTTACCAATAACACAGACAAACTTTCCTTAAAATGAAGTCTGGTATTTAGAAGAAAAGACAAGCCGATTTTATGTAAATCCGCGTCTTCCAGTTGAAAGGAATAGCTAGGATAAGATTCGTTAAAATCAGGCACTAGTAGCACTTTCTGTCTTCTTTCATCCGTCTTATTGCCTAGCTACAAGGCCGGATTTACTCATTGGTATGATCGCTGGTAATTGTATAGATATTTATAATAGTATTATTGACATAGGTTATTTATTGAATTATTAATAATTTATTATGTATATCCGCAATTGCACCAGTAAAAGGCCAAAAGCGGCTTAATGTATGTTAAACACTAGCATTGCCGGTACTTCGGTCACCCGTCGTCGGTCTTCCCGCCAGTTAACCAAAGAAAGAGGGGTCACTGGCATCATTGCGGATAATCAGATAATTTATAAATTCAATCGATGTTAAATACGTAATTCTATGAATCTTAGACTTAATTCGGAATTCGGCACGATCAAGGCTGTTTTAATGCATAAACCTGGAAAGGAAATTGATCGGTTGACTCCCTACAACAAAGAGTTTTTGTTGTTTGACGATGTTCCATATCTAGAGGCTTTGCAGCGAGAGCATGACACGTTTTCCAATCTGATCAAAGAATCCACCGGAGCTATGGTCTATCAGTTGCGGGAGTTGCTCATTCGGGTGCTTTATGATCAGAAGATCTTGCTTCACCTGATGCGTGAGTCACTTACTCGTTCTGGGATGGTTCATTTGGCAGAGGAGATTTTGGAGCGGTATTCTACGGCTGAATGTGCAGGGATATTGACGGCTGGACTGAAGGTGCATGAACTCCGGAGGAAACTGCCGAAACTGAATGCCGGTGAACTCATGGAGTTTGCCTTTGTGATATCTCCTTGTCCTAATCTATATTTTCAGAGAGACCCGATGGCTTTGACGCCAGGAGGGATCATTTTTTCCAGTATGCGGATGGAAGGAAGACAGCGCGAAGCAGATTTACTTCGCACCATTTTTGAAAATCACCTTGATTTCAAAGAAAATATCAATCAATTGTACCCAGTACTTGGGCATGACAATCCGCCAAGTATTGAAGGTGGTGATGTGATTATTTTATCGCAGAAGGCTGTAGCGATCGGTAACTCAGAGCGTACGGATGAGAAGGCAATCTATCATGCCGCAAAGGCAATGCTGGCCGAAGGAACCGTGGAACGGGTTTATGAAGTTCACCTGCCACAAAAGAGGCAGTTTATGCACTTGGATACGGTATTTACGATTTTGGATGAAAATCTCGTGTTGACCTATCCTGATGCGATGAATGCGGTATTACAAACGTCACTTTATACGCTAAAAGAGATCAAAGACGATAAAGTCCATATCAAACGAGAAGTGCTAAAAGAATCTCTACTGACCATATTGGAGCGGGAAATACCTCATTTGGAGATTCTACACACTGACGCTG
>Ga0209390_10010157_pt1 | contig 11095 bp, 9 predicted proteins | sample BON01_FD_187212 | JGI IMG/M metagenome (GOLD analysis project Ga0209390, IMG submission 187212) | Freshwater microbial communities from Lake Bonney liftoff mats and glacier meltwater in Antarctica - BON-01 (SPAdes) (version 2) | ecosystem: Environmental > Aquatic > Freshwater > Ice > Glacier... | reverse complement strand
TCAACAACGTGGCCATGTCAATGCCCGCAGCGGGCAGCAACGGCAAGGCGTTCCTGAAGATGGACAAGGGCAACGGCGACTGGCTGTTCGGCCAGGAAGAAACCGTCGTTGAAGAAGAGAGCCTGTGGGCTATCAACCCGACGTCGCTCATGCACGGCTACATCGCATGGGACACCGACGCCGGTGGCGCACCGGTTCAGGAAGTCATGGTACCGATCAGCCGCCCCCTGCCGGTCATCTCCAGCCTGCCGCCGCTCGGCGTCAGCACCAAGACCGGCAAGCAGCTCGATTACAAGGCCCAGCGTTCCGTTGATCTGGTCTGCATCCACAGCCCAAGCGGCGAGGATCAGGGTACGGTGGTCGAATACAAGCAGGGCTCCGTTGGCGCCATGAAGCTGTTCGCCAAGATCACCAACGATCTGCTGACGCAGCTGGACAAGGGCAACGACATCGTCGCCATCGTCAAGCTGCGCAGCGACAGCTACAAGCACACGAAGTACGGGCGCATCTTTAACCCCGAATGGCCTGTGCAGGAATGGCGGCCGATGGACGACACCTCAGCGCCCGATGCTGATGAAGACGAGGCAGACGCGCCTGAAGCCAAGGCAGAGGCTAAGGCACCTGCCAAGGCAGAGACCAAGGCCGCGCCTGAAGCAGACGACGCTGAAGCCGACGACGTGGCTGCTGAGTACGCTGCCGAGCAGGCCAAGGACGAAGGCGAGGCTGCGCCACGTCGTCGTATGCGGCGGGCGTAAGTGGTCATGACCGAAGCCATCGGCGGTAACTCCGCCAAGGAACTGAAGTCGTTCATTGACCGCGCCGAACGCCTGACCGAAGAACGCAAGGGCATCAACGCCGACATCAAGGAAGTTCTGAATGAGGCCGGCGCAAGCGGGTTCGACAAGAAGATCCTCCGCAAGGTGCTTCAGCGTCGTGCCCTGGCCCGCGCCGAACGCGACGAGCAGGACGCCATGATCGAGACCTACGAAGGCGCGATCGACGGCGAGTAACGATCTGTAGACCGGCGGTTCGCGCCGCCGGTCTTTCTGTTTGCATCTCTTCGAGAGGAACCTGAATGGCTATGCTGACCACATTTTACGACTTCGGCTTAGCCGATTTAGGAAAAGAGAAGTTGTTAACGCAGCATTACCTGCACCGGTTGCCGCCGATATCGCATTCGTTCATGACTTGCGATGAGAACGGGGTTGTTGCGGTGATAACTTTCGGCACGCCAGGGAGTCGGCATCTTCAGATGGGTGCCTGCCCTGAGGACCCGAGCAAGGTGGTTGAACTTAATCGGCTGTGGGTAGACGACAAGATGCCTCGCAACACTGCCTCTATGCTGATGTCTGCGGCGCTTAAACGGCTACCACCTCTTATCATTGTATCCTACGCAGATACCACTGCGGGCCATCAAGGGTATGTCTATCGGGCGTGCAACTTCCGCTACGCGGGTTGGACCGATATGGATCGTAAGACACCCCGGTTCGACTATGTGCCGCGCAACGGCAAGCACAGCCGCGATGCGTTTCGGTCAAACGACTTTGACCGCGTTCGCCGGAAGCCGAAGGTTAAGTACTGGACGGTTACGGGTGATAGGCGGCAACAGCGGGAGCTTCTTAATATCGCGGGCTGGCCGTCGTTGTCGTGGAAAGACACACCTCCCCCAAAGGCCGCTCTGTTTGCGGAAGGAACCTTTGAACCGTGACGATGATCCACCAGGACTTTGAAACCCAGTCGCTCCTTGATCTGCCGATCACGGGCACAATGCGCTATGTGCTTGACACCAGCACGCGCTGCCTGCTGTGGAGCTGGGCGTTGGACGAAGACCCGGTGAAGCTGTGGTGCCCCGACATGAGCGCCGAGTTGGCGCCGGAAGTCTGGGCCTATGTCAATGGTCGCATGGCCGCTGTCGGTGCTTGCCCGGCAGAAGTCGTTGAGGCGCTCAAGAAACCCGACACTTACATCGTTGGGTGGAACGAAGCTTTTGATCGCCATGTCTGGCAACAGGTAGCAACGCCTGAGAACAACTTCCACGAGATCCGCATTGAGCAGACGCTCGACGCAATGAGCCAGGCCCAGGCTTCAAATTTACCCGGCTCGCTTGAGTTCGCCGGTCGTGCGCTCGGCCTTGGCCAGAAGACCATCGGCGGCAAGGCCATCATGAAGCGCTTCGCCGATCGCGCGCTGCCGCTACCCGGCGCTGCCGTCACGGTGGATGCCGCCCCCGACCGGGCGCGCGCCATCAAGGATGCCCTCGAAATGTGGGCGCTCTACCTCGACTATTCCGTGCAGGACACGGAACTGATGCGCAGCGTGTGGAACGTGACGCGGCCGCTAGATTTAGAAGAGTGGCAGACTTATTGGGCAAGCGAGCGAATCAATGACCGGGGGCTCCCGGTCGACATCGACGTCTGTGCGGGCGCGGTTCAGTACCGGGAAGAAGAAGCGGTCCATACCGAGGCCGAGTGCGCCCGCATTACCAAGGGCGCCGTCACCCGATTGACCCTGACCAAACAGATAAATGAATGGGTGTTCGACAGGCTGCCGGATGACCTCGCCGAGACAATGGTCAAGGCACGGGACGACGACGGTTACGTCACCCGGTTAACCGGCGATAAGAACATTATGACCCGGTTGCTAGAAGACATAGCTGTGTCGGACACGCCGCCAGCAGATGACGTAATTGAATTGCTAGAACTCATGCAGTTTGGTAGGTCTTCGTCGGCTATCAAGTTCGAGAAAATGCTGAACCAGCAAGTAGACGGTCGCGTGTTCGGTTCGTATGTCTTTAACGGAGCCGGGCAGACACACCGCTATAGCGCGCGCGGCATACAAACACACAATTTTCCAAGAGCTTATTTGGAGAACGAGTTGGACGTACTTGATATGGTCGCGGCTCGCGTGCCAATCGAGCAGCTACGCGAGCACGGCCCAGTCGGCGCGCTCCTGGCCAAGCTGATCCGCCCGACCATCGTGGCCCCACTCGGCAAAGTGTTTGTCTGGGCCGACTATAGCGCCATCGAGGCGCGGGTAACCCCGTGGCTGGCGGCGTCGCGTGACGCCGACTCTACTGTGCTTGAGTTGTTCCGACGCGGAGATGACCTCTACACAACAACAGCGGGCGACATCTTCAATGTTAACGTGGCAGAGCTAGAAGAAAAGCTGGCCGCCAAAGACCCCGAAGCTAAAGGTATGAGACAAGCTTCGAAGGTTGCTTGCCTCGCCCTTGGATTTCTTGGCGGCGTCGGCGCTTATAAAGCAATGGCGCGTGGTTATGGTATGCGCGTTACTGATGAAGAAGGAAAGATTATTGTCGACGGCTGGCGTGAGCGTAACAGATGGGCCCACCGTTTCGGGATGCAGATCGAGGCCGCTGCGTTCAGCGCGCTGGAGAACCCGCACCGCAGGTATAAAGCCGGGCGGATTGAGTATGAGTTCCTGCCGAATCTGATGAAGGGCACGCTTATCTGTTGGCTACCCGACGGACGACCATTGGTATACCCGATGGTAAAAGTTGAGACACAGATGAAGTTCGACAAACCGACAAAGGTTATTACGTACATGAACGGTATGTCCCGTAACTCTACTTGGCGCGGGAAACTTTTGGAAAACGCGGTTCAGTCCGTTGCTGCTGGGTTGCTTCGCGGAGCTATCCTACGACTTGACCAAGAAGAGACACAAGCCGGTATCGTGTTACACACCCACGACGAAATTGGCGGGGAGGTTGACGAAGCCGAAGCATGGCCCTTTGCCGATCGTCTCGTTGAGACTATGGTGCGGGGCTACGACTGGTCAGAAGGTTTGCCTCTGGCCGCTGAAGTCGAGGTCAGCTACTACTACACCAAGGATGAGAAGGCAGCGATGAAGCGCCCGTCCTGACTGACCGCCTAAAAGGAACCGAACCGAAGGGGCTACCGAACCACCATGACTGTCACTGCTTCAAATTATGCACGTGCCGAGAACGACCTCTACCAGACAGAACCGTGGGCGACCGGGGCCTTGCTGCGCCGCTTCCCGGTGACGGGTATGCGCGTGTGGGAACCTGCAGCCGGAAACCATTTAATGGCCGACGTACTGCGGGAGCACGACGCCACGGTAATGACAAGCGACATCGCCACCTACGATAAACAGCACACTCACATCATAGATTTCCTGACGACAACGTGGACAGAAAGCCCCGCCTATTTTAACGCCATCGTCACCAATCCACCCTACGGCAAAGGCAACCGCGACGCGGTGCGCTTCGCTGAGCTGGCGTTAGAACGATGCGACGGTTTGGTCGCGCTGCTGCTCACCGCCAAGTTCGATTTCGGCAAGACCCGCCGCCACCTGTTCGCTGACAACAAACGCTTCCGTGCCAAGATCGCGCTGCTCGACCGTATCTCGTGGGCGGGCAACGGCGAGACAGGTACAGAAGACCATGCCTGGTATGTTTGGTCGACACCTTCTGACTTCGGCCCCGAGATGTTATGGGAAACCAAGGCATGACCATAGAAGACCCGCGCCAACAAAGAACCGAACTCCGTCTCAAGCTCTACGAGAACGGCTTCTCCCCGCTCCCCAACCTCATGAAGGCCTGCTTCCTGCCCGAATGGTCCAAGCTCACGGTCACGCCTGAGCTGATCCAGTCCAAGCAGTGGGCACGGAGCAGGGCATGGCCCGACACCGGGCTGCGCTGTGGCGAGATCATCGGTATCGACTGGGACGTCAACGACGAGAGCCTTATAAACGAGCTGCTCGACGCTGTGATTGAAGCAGGCGTGATCGACGAGAGTCCATTCGTCCGCGTTGGCAAGCCGCCGCGCGAGCTGTGGGTCTATCGCACCAGCGACAAGATCGGCAAGCACACCACCGGCGCTTTCGTGCGCGGCGAGGACGAAGAAGAGAAGGTCGAGATCCTCGGCGCTGGCTGTCAGTTCGCCGCCTTCGGCCAGCGCGATGAGCACACGGCCTACCAATGGGCCGACCAAAGTATGCTCGACGCTCAGTACATGGACCTCCCCGTCATCACTATGGCGCAGGTCGAAGCTCTCCTAGTTTTCGCCATCGCCTTCTTTGAGAGCAAGGGCCTTGATCGTCGATCACCGATGGCCGGCACCAACGGCGGGTACAACCACGAATACGATCTGACGCCCGACATGGTGTTCGACATCTCCGAGATGGGCGAGCTCAGCGTCGAAGAGATCGGCGACTATCTGCGCCTCAACCCCAATGACGTGCTGCGCTGCCGCGTCGACGCCCTGCGCCCGACCTCGGGTAGCTGGGCGGGCATGATCAGTCTGGTTCACGACGCTGTCTGCGTCTCCGACCACGGCACCTACACATCACACTTCCCTGCCGAGGCTTCGCTCGACGACGCCACTTCAAAGCTTGGCGCGCTGCTGGCGCCGCGCATTGCCGCTGCTGAAGAAGCCGCCAAGGCCGCGCCGCCCGCGCCGCAGCAGAATGAGTACGACTATCCAGCGCTCGATACCGGCGCGTCGTTCGACGACAATCTTCTGACCGCGCGCCAGCGTTTCGTCTTTGTCCGCGATGTTGGCGTGGTCTGCGATATAGGCAATAGCTTCCTGATGCAGGAGGTTCGCACCTTCCGCAACGACATGGCGAACCATTACGAGGTCAAGATCGGCAAGCAGAACGGCGAAACCATGGTCATGCTGGCGGACCTATGGATGCGCGATCCGCAGCGCGTGACGGTCAACCAGGCAATGATGCGGCCCGACCTGTCGAGGCCTTTTTTCACCGACCCCGAGACCGGTCAGACCATGCTCAATACCTACCGCCCGATCCGCCACACGGTCGGGTATGGTGACGGCAGTATCGGCATGGACATGATTGATCGTCTGCTGCCAGTGCCTGAAGAGCGTATCTTTTTCAAACAGTGGCTCTGCCACAAGATCCGCCACCCGCATGAACGCGGTCAGGCTATCGTCATGGTGGCGCACGACGAATACGGCACGGGCCGCGGCTCGCTCTTCTCATTGCTGCGCCGGGTGTTCGGTCAGCGTTATACGTCGAGCATCGATTTCAGGACGCTCGCCGGCAAGACATCGCAGTCCCAGTATAACGAGTGGCGCACCAATAGCTTGCTGGTGACCGTCGATGAAGCGCAGGACCAGGACGGTGCGTCTCGCTGGGCGTCGCGCAACAACGCCTACGAGGCGCTCAAGGATATTGTCGACCCCGGCGAGAAGATGATCCAGGTGGTACGCAAAACCATTGGTAATACCCAGGGCATTAGCTACGCTTCGCTGATCGTGGCGACCAACCATTCTGACGCGCTGGTGATCCCGACCAAGGATCGGCGCTTTGCCGTCCTTGAGAACGGGCGGCCGCAGAGTGAAGAATACTGGCGCATGTTCCACGCCTGGATGCGCGACGCCCAGAACATCGCGGCTTTTGTTCACGACGTCCTGCAGACCGACCTTGCTGGCTATAGCCCCCATATCGCGCCGCCTATGACACGATCCAAACTCGACATGATCGACGCCGGTGCCTCCGATCTCGACCGCGTTGTCACCGACGTCATGGCCACCATGCCTGGGCGTGTCGCGGTAAAAGATCAGTTCTTCCTGCACATAGAGGACTACCTTTCGCGCAACGCCATTGAGCTGCACGAAGACTGGCGCAAGACAGCCGAGATGGTATTCCGCCGCAAGACGCGCAAACCGATCGGCAACGAGCGCGTCGTCCTTGAATCGCGAACTCATTACATGCGCGAACTGCCCGGGATCGAGGGCGCGCTGACCCCCGCCGCCCTGCGCGCCGAGCTCGACAAGAACGGCCCGGTATCGCGCACTTTGAAATCTGGCGGAAAGATTGTAAACTTCCCACAACGATAGGAGTTCCTATGCCCGATCTGAACAACGCGTCTATCAATCTTATCACGACATTTGAAGGATTTGTTGACCGGTGGTACCCAGACCCGGCGCATGGCTGGGCTGTGCCGACACTCGGATATGGCCACACTGACGCCGCGGGGAGCCCGAAGTACGCGGACAACAAGAACCTTTGGGTAACCGAAGCCGAAGCAAGGGCCATCCTGAAATACGATATGCGTAAGTATTCCGGCGCTGTCGACCGGCTGGTCAAGGTGCCGCTAAACGCCAACCAGTATGGGGCGCTTAGCTCGTTCACCTACAATCTCGGCGAGGACAACTTCGGCAAGTCGACGCTTCTCAAGAAACTCAACGCGGGTGACTACGCCGGCGCGGCCGCCGAGTTCCCTCGGTGGAACAAAGCGGGCGGCAAGGTTCTTGCGGGCCTGACCCGTCGACGCAAAGCCGAGCAAGCCCTGTTCCTGACGCCCGTGTCTGGCTCAGCCCCAGCGGCCGGGGTGACCAACCCGGAAGCACCGACGCCAAACAAGGTGGCTGGCGCCATCGTTGGCCTCATTGCCGCCGCAGTCGCAGGCGTGTACGTTTGGCTAAAATCAACCGGAGCGCCCCTGCCATGATTAAAACGATCTGGGAATACATTGTCCGCGGCCGGACCTATATCCTAAACGGCTTGATGGCCGCCGCGTTCATCCTTCCAGAAGTCCTCAATTCACCCGAGATCCTTGCGGTTGTCCCGCATGAGTTTCAACGCTGGTTTCTAGCTGCGACGTTCCTGCTTAACATCTGGCTTCGCCCTCGGCCCGCCGCACTCAAGAGCGACCCCGAAGTGGTAATCGCCAAGCAGATCAAAGCGCAGTCGCTCTGATGTTCGCGGTGATCCTGAACGTCCTCACCGGCGGCCTGCTCGACAAGCTGCTCGGCTTTGTTGAGCGCGGGCAGGCTCAACGCCTCGCGGCAATGAACGATACGCAGCGCCAGGTCTACGCCGACAAGGCCGACGCCCGGCAAGCAGCCAAGGAAATCCGGCTGGCCACTGCAGGGTTCTGGGAGATGCGCCTGCTTACCTTCCTGGTAGCCGCGCCGTTCGTGGTCCATCTGTGGCTGGTCGGGTACGACACCATGTGGCCTCAGCCCTGGAACGTCGAAGCCTGGCCGACCCCGTTCGATGAATGGGAGGGCGCTATCCTACTGTCGTTCTTCGGCGTTTCTGTTGTCGGGTCTGGCATAAAAGCCGTTGCCGGTGCTATAGCTTATCGCAAGCGTTAATGGCTCGGTGCCCGTCTGCACTGCAACATTATGGTCCCGCTCACGTTGTACTCATTATGGTTGTAACAATGACTGATAGCATCCACGAAATGAGCCGCGTTCTCGGTGAGATACAAGGCACGCTTATCGCGCTCGCGCGCGTCGTGGAAAAGACGTCAGTCAATACCGAAGAGCAAGAAGACACCCTTCGAGCTATAAACCTCATGCTCTCGGCCGCCGCCGAGGAACGAAGGTTCATGCGGACAGAGATAAAAAGTCTGCAGGCCACCACCGATGATATGCGGGTCGTCACTGATGACGTCAAGAAATGGCGCACCCTCGGCGTCGGGGCGCTGACCATAACCGGCATTGGCGCTGCGTGGCTCGCCTCAAACGGCGTGTGGCTGTGGGGCACGCTGGTGTCGTTTTTCAAGCAGCACAGCTAGGGCGCCTTGAAGCCTTTCGCTTCGAAGTACGCTTTGTTCATCGCGGCCATCACCAGATCCATCTGGTCCTGGATCTGTTTGATCAGCGCCGTCTTTTCCTTATCGTCCATCGTCTCGTTGGCCCGCAGGTCGCGCACATACTTGCGCATATCTGCCAGTGTCGGGGCTTCGCCTTGCCTACCGGGGCGCTCCTGTTTAGCGAAGAAAGCGATCATACCGACTTCTACCGGCTTGTCGTTCAGCACCTGATTGTACTCAGCTTCTTTGCCGCTATCGGCAAATATCTTGAGCTCGTTGGCGACGGTCTCGATCTCGTTCTTGTTGTCGTAGTACACACCCGTGTTGGCGCGATTGGTAACCGACCCCATGAACACACGCGCCATAGGTGCGTCGTTGATAGTGACGTCTGTGAAATCCTGTTTGACTACGGACTCGCCTAGGCTGAAGGCTCGCGTGGCTGTCTTACCGACCGCGCCAGTCACATAGTCGAACCAGTACTGGTAGACTTCGGGGGACCAGTCGACTGCGCCCTTGCGTGCCTCGTTACCCCCAGTCAACCGGTTGATATGGTCCGCCACAGCTTTGGGTACTTCGCCAGTGTTCGACCAATAGCGCTGGCTCTGCGGAACTTCAGGCCCAAAACCGTTGTCCTTAGGGACGATGTCGTTCCCGGCAAAATCAATATTGCTCAGTAGGTCAACTGCGGGGTCTAGGATAGTCGGCGCGATGAAGTTGAGTAACGAGTTGGCGCCGCCAAGTGGATTCAACGCGTCCATGCCGGTCATGACAATAGACGATAGGCTCTTACCGGGGTTGTGGATGGGCGATCCGCTGAACATGTTGGATAGGTTACGCCCCGTGTTATGGAAAGCGTTTAACCCCCAAGGCATAGGAAGTTTGAAATACTTACCAGTGTACCCCATCTCACCAAAAGGCGTTTCGATCATACCAAATGACAAAAGGTCGCCGATGCCAAGCCAGTCCCACAGGATGATGTTGGTTTCCAGCTCGTACTGAGGTATCTGGTCATAGTCCTTGATGCCGTTGTCATCGTCGTCACCCGACATCAAACGGTTTATAAGATCCCCCGTGAACCCGGCCATGATGAGCCCGGCTACCAGCATTTGAACTTTTTGGCTTTTTAGTCCCCTGATCAACACCGTGTTGCCGGCGACGCCAGCGTTGTAGAACAAGTAGGTCGCGTTAAGGAGCGCCTTGTTCTCCCCACCCTTGTTGAAGTTGGCGGTCAGGTTCTTGGCAAGGTACGCCGCGTCCTTGACCGAAGCACCTGCTTCGCGAGCAGAAACGTAGGCGGATAAGCGCAGGGCATTTTCAGTTACCTTGTTGTACTCGTCGACAAAGTCAAAGAATTTGCCCATGTATTCGCGCGCTTGGCGCAGTGTCGTATCAACCTTGCCGTTGGACGCCGACTGCTTGAGCTGTTTGGCAATTGTCTCAAGATCGCGCAAGCCCATGAACTCAGTTGTGCCGCCCGCGTTTTGCAGTTCCTGAAAAGCTTCGGCCCATTTTGCGGTGTCTTTACCGCCGCCCCACACCTTCTGTGAATTTCGTAGGAACACACGGTCCTTGGTACCTTCTCGCAGCACTGCGTGAATGCCGTTCATGGCCGAAGGCATATTCTTTACCACGTTGCGGGAGAAGCTTTTGATGTTGTACTGCGCGCCAAGAATGCTCGTAGCTATCGTGTCCTTGATCAAATTACGGACGATAAACTCAGGGTTGAACGAGGTGTTAACCGCCGCCAGGTAGCGGTTCATCTTCCCCATGGCGTCTACAATCGCGTTGGATTGGCGTACATAGGGTGCGTTCATGGCGCGCGCCACGCGGGCGTCTGCCAGCTGCATAACGATTTCTTTGCCTTGATATTTGGCGATGACAATGTCTTCTTTTTGCCGGTAAGACGGGTTAACCCGCTCGCGGACAATCCCGTCTGACCCCATCGTTCGGGTAGTCGGCGCGACGGCAACGATCTTGCCGTACCCTAAGTCTGGGTTGTCAGAGATCAAGCGACCGAGCGATAGCGCAACGTGGTTCTTCTCGGCGCGAATTACGCTCTCGATGTTCTGCATGATAGCGTTCGCTACCAGATCGACAGCGCGGGTTTCGCGGCCAGCGCGTGAACGGTCTTCCTTGCCGCCTACCGAGTAGCCCTTTCCGGACCGGGCTTTGGTAGCTTGCGCGGACACTTCCTCTGGATCGAGATCCTCAATGCGCGTGCCGCGAAGTGGAACATACCACTCAAAGTTCGTGGTGTTGAACACCTCGTCGCTGATTAGATGGCCCTTATGACGGGTGACGTTGGTGTCCTTTATCAGCCCCTGCACATCAGTGGCGATGTCGAGGAACCGTTCGTAGTTGCCGTCGAGCGCTAGCTTGTCGAGGATGGCGGCCGACTCGGCGTCGGTCATGCCAGAAGGCGCTGGCAGCTTGCTGCCACGGGCGCGCAGGAAAGCGTTGGCTTCGGGCGCGTGCAGCGCATACAGCCCGTCCTCAATCATCTGCCCCGTAAGAGGGTTTTTACCGCTATCGGCTGCGCGGATC
>Ga0209390_10010156_pt1 | contig 11098 bp, 7 predicted proteins | sample BON01_FD_187212 | JGI IMG/M metagenome (GOLD analysis project Ga0209390, IMG submission 187212) | Freshwater microbial communities from Lake Bonney liftoff mats and glacier meltwater in Antarctica - BON-01 (SPAdes) (version 2) | ecosystem: Environmental > Aquatic > Freshwater > Ice > Glacier... | reverse complement strand
GGTAGAATGCACACACCGCAATCATATATCGGAGCACGTATTGAATGGGGCCAACATCACATTTCACATATTCAATCTGAATGCCGTCGCTGCAAAATATTTTGATTGTATTGAAGACCATGATGAGCGCAGTGCCGTACAAATGCCGTAGTAATCAATGCGTCTTTTGGCTCGGAGGGGGACATCGTAAGGAGGTAGGATCGAAGTATTGCTGTCGTTTGTGGGTGGACCGGGGAAGTCGATGAGCGGTGAGGTGAGGGTGAGGGTAACTTTTCCTAGAAAGTCCTTCGCAGTCACTGTACTTCGCCCATGCTTTCACACATTAAGACAGGTTTTAATCCTTATGATGTTAGGATAGACTCGTCACCTGCTTGGCTAGAGCAACACACAAGCGCGTTTGTCTTGCCGTGGAAGGGGAAGACATAGGTGGGGGAGTGGGAGACTGCTCAAGGTTATCGGAAAGAAGGGACAGCGGACATACGCCCACGCTCGTTGCCAAAAGGCGTACTGGACGCACTGAAAGGTATTGCGAAGTGGCTGTGCAGGAAGGCACAGACAAAAGGCCATGGCAAGGCAGGCAAGGACACGATTGGAGAGGGGGAAGCGTCGGAAATAACCAGCGCTCACTCAGTGCGTGCACACAAACAACAGACCACACACTACCAGTCAGGGACCGAGCTGCTAACCTGTCGAAAAAAAGAGTGCTGCGGTCGGCGCAGTGGGCTGCTTGACCTGTAGTGGATATGTATGGGGGAGGGGCGAAAGTCGTGTGCATCAAATCAGGTGTGCATTACATGGGGAGGAACTAAATGACCGTGGTAGCCAAGCAAGCACATAGCATGCTTATGCCAGAGGCAAAGAGTGTGTGGAGTCAAGCCCAATCAAAGGGAAAGGGCAGCTACTGCGTGGTGGTAGTGCCTAGGTAGTGCAGCCTCGAACAGAACACAAACCAGGAGTGGTAAAACGCTGAGGCAGGCCCATTCTCGAAATTTTCGCGACGTTGCAACGGCTCCCATGTCTTGCCTTGACTCCGAGGACCATTACCACCATGTCTCTTGCAGGAAGTCCTCCGCTGCCTTGGCGAGGCCATACACAGCTCATTCTTAACTGCTTAATGGTGGGATCGCTGTGAACAGGAGGAAGCTTTGGCCTGCCAAAGACACACAGCGATGTTTCAACGTCTCCGACGCAAGCAGCGGGGCATTGTCGTGCACAATACCATCTGGTAGAGGAGACGCGGCTTCTGTCACAAGCATGCGTTAAAGATGACTTGTAACTCCTCCTTCTTTTCTTTGCATGCTTGTCATGGTCTGATCCTCGGAGCTTTCTTGAGGCAAGGGGAGGGGACACTCGATCCACCAAGCATTATCCACCCGGCCCATGTGACCTCTTTCTGCTCCGCTCTGCTGCGAGCCCAGCCCACACAGTATCCAAGCCTCTGCTGCGAGCCCAGCCCACACAGTATCCAAGCGTGTATAGAATGAACTAAGAAAATAACCGATCTTTCTTCTCCTCCCCCATCACAGGCGTAAGTCGCGGCCACGACACGTCTTTGGCTTGACATACTTGGCCCTGCCGAACCGCGGCGTGTGGGAAGGGTCACCCCTCCTCCGCCGAGTCCACGGGGAGGAGGAGGCAGTTCTGCATGACCAAAAACAGGGCACGTCCAGTCTGAAGCGTCTCATGACAGTGATGGACTTGGACACGACACCTGCGGACCTTGCTACTGCCCGACAGCTACCGAGCGACAGCGGCACATCCGGCGCCTCTGCTAACTGGGTGATGGGGCGCTTCTAGAAAGAGGTGTTTGGCTTCGACGACACCACGGGCCTCTCGACAAAGCACGTCGCTTTAACGCTGGACGTCGGCATTTCCGGTCGTTGCAGGAGCTGCGAACAAGCACCATCGTTGTGGTACGTGATTGCTAGTCCCTCCCACGCAAGTGTCCCCCCTCTCACCTCTACCACTCTCCCCTTGCCGTTCCCTACATTTATGTTGGTTCTTGGCGATGCAAATTCTTGATTACTGTGCAACGTCATCAACCACTTTCAACACACACACACACAAATCACAGCGTTGATCCGCCGTCCGCGCCCTCCACGTCACCCTCGCCCCGTGCTGGCCTCGTCCCTGGGCCGCGGGCTACACCAAAGTCATGGCCAAGATGGCGCCGGGGCCGTCGTTTGTCCTGGCCAGTGGCAGCTGCGTGGACCAGAAGGTGGCAAAGAAGCGTCTTGCTATCATCGCCGCCTACCTACAAGCCGTGCTGGAGGAGAGCCGGCTGCGCGAGAGCGTGGATGTGCAGACGTTTCTGGACCAAGGATGGTTAGAAGCACAGGCTTGCAGCGCCAAGGCCTCGAACGACGTGTTCACCTGGGCCAGCGCCATGAATCCTGCAGGAGAGGAGCACGTAGTAGCCACATCCGCAGCCACGCCCGACGCATCCACCGGGAGCAGCATCGCCGTCTACAGCCCGGCATGTCCTAGAAGCCCTTCGGACCTTGCGCTTCCATCCGCGACGTTGACGGAGGAGTCGCTTCTGCCGCTTCCGCGGGATCAAATCGCCTCGCCTACGACAACCCTTGAGGAAATCGTATCCAAGGCCATGCATTTCCTCCTGTTCGATGCCCGTTTCCTTGCGCGCCTGCTGCGACCATCGGATTTCTGCAGCCTCTCCCAAACGCATACGGGTTGGCGCGCCGCTATCGAGGGTGTAAGGGCCATTGCTCTTCGGCCCAACCTCAAGATATCCAAGCCTGCGCCAGCCCCGCAGGGATTGAAGGAGCTACCACACCACTTGACGCTCGCCTGCAAGAACATCCAGACCATCCGCCGAGAGAAAGCAGCCGGCATTCCCTGCACCCTCACACTAATCCTGTACATTGAAAAAACTTTGATGTCTGTCTGTCTGTCATCAGCGAACGAGGTATATAGAACTAATGGAATAGTGGAAGACAAAAAAGGAATTGACTTTGAGGACCGACTGCAATTGATCAACTCTTAACACAGCAAAGGACTATAATTTCGCGTCTTGTGCTGATGCTTCAAATAATTCGAGCCAGAAAATCGTAGTCCTTGGGTCCATCCAACCTGTCCACTCGCGCACATGGGTGGTGACTGACGGCACATGCGGAACACTCAACACGTATGTACCACCTGCATTCATTGAATAGAAACAAGCTGACGAGGAAGCATCCACCCAAAAACACGTCAGACTTTCAAAGAATCAAATTGTGTGCGCAGGTAGTGAGTGTGCTTGGACTTGGATGGCTGCCGAGAACGGGCGGAGCGGGAGCGCAGTGTGTTGGGGGAGTGGGGAGGTTGGCAATTTCGAAAGTTGACGCGAGTCGACTGAATGTCGAAACCGACCAAGCCACACACGTAGAGGCCACAATCCCTCGCAGATAATCCAACTTGTCAAGGGCAAGCATGGCCACAGCTGCAAAAGCTGTGTACGCCTAGTGATGCCACTGTAGAAATGTGCCTGCGCTTGCTTTTCTTTGAAAGCGTCTTCTCTGCCGATCATCACCAAGCGTGCGCTGGTCCACGTTGTTTCGTAAACTGACTGCCATCCACCCTCTGTAAAACCCACAGGACGCCATGTCGACGGTCGACAACCTGTCGCCACCGCCACCGCCGGCGCTGGTGGAGGAGAAAGAGGAGCAGCCCCCGCAGAAGGAAGACGAAGCCCAAATTCCCCCGCCAACGCAACACCAGCCCTTGGGACTGCAGGACACATGCGTCAAGACACTGGCCCGGCACCTGGAAGTCTTTGCGCGCCCTCGTCACCGGTACCGCGTCATTCCTGTCGACCTCTTTCTCCGGATCTTGCGGGGCTGCCATTCGCACGCTTGGGTGCAGGCGGCCGACACCATGCTCCGTGTGGTTCGAATCATGCCCTGCCTCGACGCGCCCGAGGTGGACGACCTGTACTGGAAAACCGTCTGCGAATTGACCCTAAGTCCCACCATGCCCATTACCATGCCTTACCCAATACTTGTTAATTGGGTCGTGGAGCTGACGAAGGCACTGGAGGATTGGATGGCGGCGGCGGCAACGAGGGCGGCGGCAATCGTGGCGGCAGGGGCGAGGCAAGAAGAAAGTCAGCGGAACGGCAACGCGGAAGCGGGGGGGAGCGCAAGGGTAGAGAGGAAAGAGAAGCAGGAGAAGGAGGGTAAATGCGTGGCCAAGGAGGAGAGGAAGGGAGAGAAGGACATGCAGCAAGGCAAGAGCAGCAAGAAGGACAAGAGCAGGTCTAGCAGCCCCACCGAGGAGGAGGGAAATAGAAAGACGAAAAGAGAAAAGAAGGAGAAGAAGGAGAGTCAGACGACCAGCATCAGCTCCAGCTCCGAAAAGGAGAAGAGGAGGAAGAGAGGTGGGATCCCAAGGAGCGCCGACAGCAGCAGCAGCAGCAGGGCCAAGACTCCGAATAAGCAACAGCAACAGCAGGAGGATCAGGCGAGTGCAGCGGTCTTGCGCCTGTTGCGGGAGCTGAGTCGTCTGCCTATGTCTGTGCAGCTTTTGAAGGACGCGAAGGGAGTAGGGGATGCCGTGCGCCAGCTTGGCAAGATGAGGGCGAACGAGGGAGGGAAGGAGGGAGGGGGAGGGTCGGACGGTGACGTGATGGTCTCGGAAGAGGTGGCACGGGCGGCGATCAAGCTCCGGCGACAGTGGAAGGCTCTGGTGCAGCAAGAAGAGGAAGAGAAGGTGGGGAAGAAGGAAGAGGAGAACGGCAAAGGCAAGCAGGAGGAGGAGGAGAAGAGCGAAGACCCCATGGGCCCAGTGGGGGCACGAGCATTGGCGGCGCTTACCTGGAGGGATGTGTATATTTTCTCGCTTGAGTACGAGGAGCACCGTCGGGGGTGGATCGGGAAGAGAGCTTTGGCGCTGGCGGAGGACCATGAGTCGAAGAAGAGGCGGACGAGGGGGATTGAAGAGAACCTGGGAGATGCTGCGATGATCGAGGCGGAGGCGAGGAAGGGCAAGCCACCTGTGGGTAATACTGATAGGATTCGGAAGTTGATTAAGTATAAGCCGATGGTGGTGGAGAATAAAAAGAGGCCATTTGGAGGGATTGCGTTTGTGGCGCCCCAGAAGAAGAAGAATTTGAAGGTGGTGAAATTGAGGTAGACTAGGAATGTTCTAGGGTAGGAGAGTGGATGGTGTGTGTGGGTGGGGGGAAAGGAAGCATGCTGGGGTTTAGGAAGCATGCTGGGGTTCAGTGTGCTTTTTAGTGAAAATAAGACAGAGGAGAAGTGTTAAAATAGGAGTATGATTGTGTGTGGGTGGGTGTGGGTGGTAAGCAAAATGGGATGTGTGTCTTTGAATTCGTTTGAGTGGGGGCAGCTGCCTCTTTGAGAATGCGACCGATGACGACTAGAGGACGTGTTGTATAGATAGAGAAATGAGGTCTTAGGATAGAGAGAGGAAAAATTGACCGACTGTGTGTCTCGAGTAATGTCGCACGTGGGGCAGCTACCAGTAGGCTAGCTCTCTCAAACGCTGTGACCGATGACGAGTAGAGAAATCTTGGGTGTAGAAGAATAAATAGGTCTTAGAGGAAAGGTTTGAAAACAGAGAATAGGGAGAGAAGAGAGAGCACAATTTGCAGAAGATTATTAAGATTTAGAAAGTGAATTTTTGAATTATTGTTTTATGGAGGGTCTTCATCCCCTTCTCCTTGTCGTTGACAGAATGAGGAGCTGAGAAGAGTGAGGAGTGTAACATAGACCAAAGAACGGTGATCTAGCTAGAATAAAGAGAGGCAGTGTGGATGATAAATCAAAAGGATGCAGAAAGACATCCTAGAATCTAGCTTCTCAACCGATTACTTTCGTCTTAATACTTTCTTCTCCGTTAATTTTGCTTTGTTTATGTGGTATTTTTTGCCGTTGCTTGTCTCTTCTGTTCTCCTTCTTCCACCCCTACCTAGACCCAAGCACCACCGCACTACATGACTGTCTGCCCTCGCGGCGGGATGAATGCAAGCACACCCGACCCCCCCACCACCCCCTGCTTCTGCTGCGTCGTCTGTGGCTCTTTCCCTTCTCCCTCCGGATTCGTTTGCCCCGCCCCTTCCTTCTTCTCCTGCTGCTGCTGCTGCTGCTGCTGCTGCTTCTGCTCCTGCTCTTGCGGTTGCCCATCCTCCTTCGACCAGATCTCGTCCAAGTAATAACTCAAATCCAGCGGCGCCAGCACCTCTCCCGTACCCGAAAACCCGCTCCCACCAGCCTCGCGTTCGGTCGCTGCCTCTGCTAATCGCACCGCCAGCCCATCCAACGCTAACATGGCCGCAGCCGTCAAAGGCGCGACATTCTCAGGCTCCCCCACCATCTGAGCCACTGCCGCCGCGTCGGCCTTGTCGTCTTCGTCCTGGCTGGGGGTAGGACGGAGGACACCCAGCCGGGCTAGGTGGGTGATAATGGTAGGAGTGACGTACCCCGGGGCCTGGACAAAATCTTGGAAGGCCAACTCGGGAAAAGTGTGGCGGAGACGATGGTACAGCTCGCCGGCCAGGACCAAAGACTTCTTGTGGCACACAAACCCTTTGTCATTGCTTCCTTTTGCGGCCTGTCCAGGCAAAGGCAAGGGCGCGCCAAAGGTAGTAGGAAGGGCCACGTCCAACGCAGTCACCAGGCGGGCGGCCGTCGGGGCATGCTCCCCCCGCATGGCACTCAGAATGAAATGAGCCAGGTCAGGCTCACCCAGCTCCTTCAAACGTTCTCCCACCTGATTCATCATCCGCACCAGATCGTTGACAAACTGACTGAGCGGGCCGGGGCGCTCCACGTGGATGGCGGGCATGCTCTCGTGAGGCACCGAGACCATACCATCGATCCCAAAGTAGCTCGACACGTCCGAACGGGTCACCGTCAGGAGAAATCCCGCGTGCAGGTCCGCCTTGCTCAAATGCAGTCCAATGAGCCCAAAGAGGATCGTATCCCGGGCCGATTCCGCCAGCATGCGTGGGTGGTCCGCATCACCGCCGTCGTACGCCCCTCCAAAGCCCAGCAAAGCCAGCATGGCGTGGAAATTGAGCTCGTCCATCGGCCGGGCAAATTTGAGCGGCAGGCCCACCCGGTTCGCCTTGGCGCGGACTTCGGGAAGGGACAAATGGGCTGCCAGTCGGTCGAGGGCCTCTTGGTCGATGTGGACGGCGCTGCTTAACTCGGGTTGTTGCTGCTGCTGCTGCTGCTCCGCCAGGAGGTCGGCGGCGGCGGCGCGGACTTCTTGAAAGACGGCGGCGTTGGGCGTCATTTTAGGCGGGCCGAAGGCACGGCGAGGGTTGTGTCGACGTCTGTGGTAAATGTGCCGGATGATTTGAGGGACGGGTGAGAGAGTGGAGCATGAAAGGCACATGCACAAGCACAGAAGCAGAAGAACACCGAGGAAGGCTGGAGCTGGAAAAGGGGCGGAGAACTTGGCGGAGAAGCATCTCATTCACGCAGTGAGACCTTTTGGCTTTCCTCCTTCTCATTTGAAATCAAGTAGGCCTTGCGCCCACCAAAGTGATGCGCAGACACTCAGCCCTCTCCTCACCAAGGACCAAGCTCTGGCATTGTCGCATGGTAGAGTGGAGGCGGCCGCAAGGCTTGCCTTTGCTGCAGCATCGCTGCTCATCGCCCAAGAACGCAAGCAACGGCAAGCACTCTCCTCCTCACCCACCCCCCACCCCCCTACTCCACAGGCACACCCCTACGACGGCTCACCCCGCCTGGTGGAGGGATTCCCCAGTCTTGCAGGCAGCTTGCGCTTGCCCCTTGACCCCGGCTTGTAAACAATACCATGAGGCCCATCATCATCATCAGCAGCAGCAGCAGGCCAGCAGGGGTAGCGCCGCGGGCCTCGAGGAGAAGAAGGCTCTGCTTGGCGGCAACGCTCGTGATGGGCGCCGTCGCCGGCACAGCGGCCATGCATCAACCACACCGTCCTTTTGATGCCGGTAAGGGTGGGTGGGGGTGTGGGTCTGGGTGGTTGCTGCCGCGCGTCGTGATCAATTTGCCCAGGTGTTCCCTCGTCGGGTGCTCGCTCTTGTGCCTCTGCCACTGTGATACACTCATGTCCGCCTCACTTCCCCTATTCAATACAGAGGTCACGCCCGAAGGGGGCATTCGGGAGCTCAAAGTCGGTACGTAATGGGTGGGAAGTGGTGGTGGTGGGCGAAGGGTCAGTCATCGGACTTTTGCTGGCTGTGCGCGTATTCTGACGAAAATTCTCACACACACCCCACATAGACGAAGCCCTGGCTGGAGAATGGGGGTACCGGCTCCTGGAGTCATTCATGCTTAAAAATGAGAGCCACACCACGCCCAACAATCACGACCCATGGTTTCCCGGCTGCCCCGTGTTTGACAGCCTCAACGAGGTTGCGCACTTAGGCTGCAATTTTATTCGACTAAACAAAGACGGTGAGTTTTGGGCGGGCTTTTCTATAATGATGCAAATCTTTCATTCATGCCGTTCTCGCTTGTCTTCATGCGGGTCAATAAGCTGCACTTAATCATCAGCTATTGTCCTGTTCCTCTTTTAAATTCGCAATCGCCCACTTGAAACAAAAAAGAAGCGCCCTCTAATCCGCACTCATTTTCTCTCCTTCTCCCTCCCACCCACCTGCCTCCACAGTTCTGACTGCTTTCTGGGTGGACTTCAGCAAGACCGCCAGCACCACGCGGCCCCTGAACCCGAACGGTCTCTTGCCGCAGATCCTGGCCGATAACCGGCCGAACCCACCGCGCCAAGTGGACCGCATGACCGTCTACGCCGAGCGCCCCACCTACTACTACTGCTACCGACTGATCTTGCTCATGTATTCCATCGCGTTTGCGTACGAGCGGAGCAATATGCAGTACAGCTTGCCCAAGCTCGTGGACGACTGGGACCAGGAGCGCTGGTATATGGTCAAATACCTTAAGCCGCGGAACATCAACCGAGTTGAGCTGAAGGGCCGGCAGTCGCCCATCGCCGTCTCCATGATGAATGGCGATCGGATGATGATTGTGATTCGTGGCACGATCTGGACGGAAGAGTGGTGCAAGGACTTCCAGTACAAGTGGGCGAACGACCCGCAGACTCTGTTCCCGGGCAAGACGCACGAGGGGATGTATTCCGTTTTTATTGATTTTTACAAGGAGCTGGAGGAGGAAGTGGAGCTGAAGAAGCCCGCGCACGTCCTGGTGACGGGCCATAGCTTGGGCGCGGGGTTGGCGAGCATGATTGGGTTGCGGTTGGAGAACAACATGCAGCACAACACGCGCGTGGACGTGGTGGGCTTCGGAGGCCCCAACACCGGGAACATAGATTTTGCTGAGCTCTTCCGCAAGACGGTCAATAGCCGGCACCTCATTTTCTTGGGCCGCGGGAACTACCCGCACCCGCACATGTACACGGCGGGAGACATTACTGCGCAATACACTTGCGAGCCTTATCCTGGGTGCGACGTCCTGGCCACGGGTCCCTTTGGGGAGTTTTACAAGTACGTTCGCCCACACAACCAAGTCCCTTTCTATGCCGAAGAGATGCCGAATCCGAAGAAGTGGAACGAGGTCTCCAACATCAGGCGTATCATTCCTTCGACCAAGCGCGTAATTGCTTCGCATGTTTGCAGTTATATTTGCTGGACTTCTCAGGCCGTCGGGGACTTGGACAGCCGGTGCTACTTTGCGGATGAGGAGGGCCGGCCTGACTTGCCCCAATCCTACTACTGCGACGTTAGCCAGGTTCCTATATAGAGTTTGGGTAGAACATGAGGGAGGGAGGGAGGGTGGGAAGGTGGGAGGGCTGGTGGAAGCGCGCCAAGTTGTTTGGCCGGAGCGGAACGTACATAGTAGTAAAGATTGATTTCAGACATTTACTGATCGACGAATTAAGCCTCCTCGTCGAAAAGCCAGTCCTTTCGCTAAGGGCTTGGTTCCACGCAATTTCTTTCTTTCTTTATCAAATAAATGACTAAAGATACCTTTCATAAGAGTGTGCATGCGACCGACTGTGTAAAAGTGATTTGCGGAGAAAGGCCCGCAGAGTCAACGCCAAGGGAGCAGAGTCAACGCCAAGGGAATAAACTAAAGCAAAAGCAACAGAACGTCTTTAACTAAGGCATAAACCACCATTTGTTTCGGGTAACAGTACATACACATGTTTACTTTTTGTTTGCCACGTTTGTCTTGTGGGAGCTTAAGCCGTTCGAGGGCTGACACACCACACTCTCACTCACTCACTCACTCATACATATACAAATCTCCGTTCCTCTCATGCATTCAAGCCTCCTCCTCCTCGTCCTCCTCTTCCTCCTGCCCTCCCATTTCAAGAGCACCAACATCAGCCCCACCACGACTCTGATCCAGCTGCTCCGCCAAGACCTGCACCGCCTGCTGCTGCTTCCCACACTTCCGCTGCAACCTCTCCCTCTCCTTGATCACCGCATTCAAAGTAGCCGACCACTCCTTCTCCCTCGCCGCCAACCCCCGCCGAAGGGTTTGAAGCTCCTGCTCCACCGCTCGCTTCGCCGTCTTAACATGCTCCAACTCCTCTGGCCACCCCTCCTGCCCTTCCTCCTCCAGCAAAGCATTCCGCGTCGCAAGCGCCTCGATAGTCCTAGCTTGCTCCTCCGCCAAAACTTGCAGTCGCTGCACCTCCTGCTTCTGCTCCTCATGCAGCTCCTGCATCCGTTGCTGATGCTGCTGGTGATACCGCTGCTGCTCGTCGTCCTCCTCCTCCTCCCCCTGCAACTGCGAGGCCCGCAGCGTATTCCCGTGACTCCTCCCCATCCCCTCACCACTCCCCCCCTCCTCCCCTCCCTCCCACCCTCCCCCCTCCGGAATCATCATCCCCCCCTGCGAAGACGCCGACCTTAAATGCGTCAATTTCTCCGACACCCGACTCACACTCGAAACCAACGAAGACACATCCGCCTCTTGTCCCATTATCTTCTCTTTCAAAATCGTCACCTCCTCAAACGACACCCGGACCTTCTCTCTCAATCCCACCAACTCCACACCCTGCTTCCTCAACGTCTCCCTTAACCCCCTCTCCTTCCTCTCCTTCCCTTCCAACAACTCCTCCAACCGTCCCACCTCCTGACAAGCCTCCCCCCCCCCCCCCC
>Ga0209390_10010155_pt1 | contig 11098 bp, 4 predicted proteins | sample BON01_FD_187212 | JGI IMG/M metagenome (GOLD analysis project Ga0209390, IMG submission 187212) | Freshwater microbial communities from Lake Bonney liftoff mats and glacier meltwater in Antarctica - BON-01 (SPAdes) (version 2) | ecosystem: Environmental > Aquatic > Freshwater > Ice > Glacier... | reverse complement strand
TACGAAACATTGATGAACTACATTCATTTGAATCCGGGGCGAGCAGGAATGGTGAATGTGGAGAAAGGAGAGAGCATCCTGGATTACCCTTGGAGCAGCGTGGCAGGGGGCTATGCCCTGCCGCCTGAGAAACGAGCGAAGTGGCTCGCGGCGGAAATGGGAATGCGGATGCTGGGATTTGCCGATACCGCAGCGGGAAGGCGGGAATTGGTGAGCTATCTGGACCGTCGGATTTTGGAGGAAGGCAAGAGAAGCGGGGAGGTCACGCTGGCGGGGGAGGTGGATCGGCGAATGAGCGATTTGAAGCGGGGGTGGTATTGGGGAAGGCAGGAATTTGGCGAGAAGATGCTCAAGCTGGGACAAAATTTGATCAACAAGGGGAAATCGCGGGGATACCGCCGAAGTCCGCAGAAACTCGCACACGGAGAGCGAGAGGCCGAGAGATTGGTGAAAAAGGGATTGAAAGCCGCAGAACTCCCAGAATCCAGACTTGCAGAACTTAAGGGAAGCGATCCACGGAAAGTGGCCCTTGGGATGCTGATTTGGAAGACAACCACTGTTTCGCAGGAATGGATCGCGAGGCGATTGCAGATGAAAAGTGCCGCCAATGTCAGTCAGCTCCTGAGCCGAACTCGTTCGGGCAAGAGCAATGAGATACTTCCGCTCGCACTTGGTGAATTCATTGCCAATGAGAGTTCGTAGAGTTAGCCGTGAAGCAAAGTGTCAAGATTTGCACACTGACCCCTAGTTTCCCTACCCGGGTTGACTTCCGACGAGGCGAACCCTTTTTTTCTACCATGAAGAGCATGAAGGACATGAAGGGGAGAAGGCTGAGTAAGATTTTTTCTGAATCTTCGTGCTCTTCATGCTCTTCATGTCCTTCATGGTTTTAATTTTTTTCTCCGCGGTCCAGAGTGTCTGCGTCCGCGCGGATAGCCGAAGAATACGCGCCCCGTCACGGCCAGTAGGCGGCAACTAACGAAACTCGTGGCAGGGCATATTCTCTGCCAATGCAAACCGGCGACGATTTCGGCGCAGATGAGATGCGGTTGAATCATTATAAAATGCAGGATAAGGCTTGATCTGTAGAAAGCTCAGAGTTGGCACCACCGGCTAATTTCCTAATGGACCCTCCGGGTCTTAACTAAACATACTCACCCACCGAAAACAGCGAAGAACCTAAATTCCCGTCTTGCTTGGCGCTTGATGCTCGCCCAATGCCCAGCTACTACGGCGGAGTGTCAAAAATCACACCAGACCAAAAACTTGCCGGAGCACTCGTTCCGGTGTTCGCCCTTCGAGGAGAGAAAGATCTTGGTATTGGGGATACCGAATCGCTCAAAGAATTCGTGCGCTGGGCAAGAAAACATGGGATGCGGGCGGTTCAGATTCTCCCGGTTAACGAAACGGGAGCCGACCACAGCCCTTATAATATAATTAGCTCCATGGCGGTCGAACCCTCGACGCTGACGACGCTTCCACGTGTGATGCAAGACCTCACCGCTGCGGACTTTAAAAAGATCACCGACACACACGGCGCGGATAAAATCTGCGATGGCCACGTCCACTATGACCCCGTGAAGTCGCTCAAAATCGATTTGCTCCTTGCGGCATTTTCGCGATTCTCCAAACGCGGCGGGGCCAGACGACGGGAGGCGTTTGCAGAATTCCGGCACGATCAGCGAAGCTGGCTGGAGCCGTACACGATCTTCCGTTCGCTCGTCGAAGTTCACGACACAGAAGTCATTAGCAACTGGCCTAGAAATCAAAGATCACTCGCTGGTGCTCGGGAGTGGTTAAACACGCTTGATCCGGAACCGCGTGAGGAATTCCAGCGTGAGGCAGACTTTCGAGCATATATTCAATGGATCGCTTTCCAGCAATGGGAGTCCGTGCGAGAGGAATGCGATCTGCAGGGTGTTGCATTGATTGGTGATATTCCAGTTGGGGTTTCGATCTACAGTGCCGATGTCTGGCAAGAGCCGGGCATTTTTGATCTCACTCGGTCGGGTGGAGCCCCTCCAGAACGGGCTTTTGCGACCGATCCATTTACAAAAAAATGGGGTCAGAATTGGGGCTTCCCGCTCTACAATTGGTTCGCCATGTCTCAGGATAATTTTGCATGGTGGCGGCGACGCCTGCGTAGGATGCGTCAGATGTTTGACTTGGTGCGTGTGGACCACGCTCTCGGGTTTTTCAGGATATACAGCTTCCCATGGCGTCCCGAAGAAAATATGGCGTATCTGGAGCTTTCGGAAGACGAAGCCGCGGCGAGAACGGGCGGCGCATTGCCGGGCTTTGTGCCGAATGATGACTCGACTTTAGAAAATCAAGACAAGAATCGCAGGCACGGGGCAACCTTGTTCCGGATGTTTCTTGAAGAGAGCGTCGCACATTGCCTGATCGCTGAGGATCTGGGCGCGGTCGCCCCCTATGTCCGACCGGTACTCGCAGAACTCGAAATCCCAGGATTCAAGATTCCCCAGTGGGAACTGGAACCGGACGGCAAATTCACTCCGGGTGCGGATTACCCGAGGTTGTCGCTTGCAACCTACGCCACCCATGATCATCCGCCAGTCAAGGCATTCTGGAATGACTGGTTTGAGGTCATCCAGGCCGGGCCATCACAACAAGCTGACGCCGCGCTGGCACAAATGCGCCTAATCATGGAATTTTCTGGTACTGGAGAGATTGAACTTCCCCGCGCATTTGACGCAGCAATCCACCGAGCGACGCTCCAAGGATTACTTCGTTGCAATTCCTGGTTGGTGATTCCGATGATCACAGACATTCTCGGAGAAGAAGCCCGCTTCAATGTTCCCGGTGCGGCAGGGGAAGACAATTGGACTGCCCGCCTCGATGTGCCCGTGAGCATGCTTGACACTGCATTTGCAACTCCGATGAAACGATTTGACGAAGCACTCCAGGAGTCCGGACGAGCGGATGAGTAGTTGCCGGGAGAATTTAATGTGCATTTCGGTTTGCCGTGGAAGCTGTGATCTGCTTTCCTTCTTCTCAGAGCCAACAAAGATAATATGGGAAATGTCACAAAAAAAGAGTTAGTCGTTGCTGTCAGTAACGAAACGGGGATTGGACAACAAGAGGTCCTTAGTGTCGTGCAACGCTTACTGGACCGGGTCACTGAGTCACTAGCGGAAGGCAAAACCATCGAACTCCGCAACTTTGGCGTATTTGAAGTGCGCCTCACCAAATCCCGTGTTGGTCGCAACCCGAACAAGCCGGAAAATGATGTCGTCATTCCTCCGAGGGCGACCGTCAAATTCAAAGCGGGCAAAATCATGAAGCAACGGGTCCTCATGCAGACCGATGCCCTCAAAGTCGAAACCGCCAGGTAACCTTTCCTCCCTTCTAATACTGACGTTCACGCACGCTGTGCGAGCCGTCAGGACTTTTTGCCGGTTTTTCCCGGCTGTAAAAAAATGCCTCGTAATGGGATCGGTATGAGACATTTGGCCGATCCCATGCGTATTGTTCTCTGTGTCGAAGTTTATTTGTATCCGTGGCGCCCGCCAAAACAACCTCCAAGGAATTGATCTCGATCTCCCGCTCGGAAAGCTGATCGTCGTTACCGGACCCAGCGGCAGCGGTAAGTCCAGCCTTGCGTTCGACACGATCTACGCCGAAGGGCAGCGGCGCTATGTCGAAACGTTCAGCCCCTACACGCGGCAGTTCCTGGACCGCATGGACAAGCCGCGCGTCGATCTCATCGATGGGATCCCGCCTGCCATCGCAATCGAACAGGCAAACCACGTAAAATCCACGCGATCCACCGTCGGAACGATCACGGAGATTAATGACTACTTGAAGTTATTTTTCAGCCGGGTTGCCAAAGCGCAATGTCCAGAATGCAAGCGCCCGGTTCATCCCGAGACAGCCCAGACGACAACGGATGCGATCCTTCGCGAATTTGACGGCGAAACCGTGCTCATCACGTTTCCGGTGGCTGTCGGAACGCAGAAGCCCGGATCCACCGCAGACTTCTTCGAATTTTTAAAATCCCAGGGATATCTCCGCGTTTTTATTTACGGAAAAACCTTGCGCACCGATGAGCCTGCCGACATCAAGCGACTCCCCGCCATCGTGCCGGTCATCCAGGACCGCATTGCAGTTTCAGCAGCAAACCGCTCACGGCTGACCGAGGCTGTCGAAACAGCGCTACGTTTCGGGAAGGACCGGATCGATGTGCATTGTGTCGAAAACGGACATCATCTGCCATTTTCCAGTGGGTGGCATTGCGCCCATTGCGACCTCGATATCCGGCCACCGTCGCCCGGACTTTTTACTTTTAACAATCCTCTCGGTGCATGTCCCGCTTGCCGTGGGTTTGGAAGAGTGATCGGTATCGATATGGACCGAGTGATGCCAGACCGGGGCATCAGCCTCTCGGCAGGTGTCGTGAAACCATTCCAAAGCGGTCAATCGCGCGAATGTCAGGATGACCTTATCAAACAAGCGCGGTGCAATGACATCGACGTGCATTGTGCATTTGAAAATCTACCCGAAAGCGACCAATCCTGGGTGATCGATGGCGATGGCGGGGATGTGGATACGAGTACTGAGGAGCTGTGGGAAACGGGACGCTGGTACGGCATCAAAGGATTTTTCAAGTGGATGGAATCCCGGGCCTACAAGATGCATGTTCGCGTCTTTCTCTCCCGTTACCGCAGCTACCAACCCTGCGAAGCCTGCAATGGAGGACGTTTCCAGCCGGAGACGTTAAATTTCCGCCTGCATCCAGAGAACTTAACGCTCCCGGATCTGGCGGCAAAATCGGTTGAGGATCTCTTAGACGTCTTCTCGCAATGCACGCTTCCGACCGGAGATCCAAGCGCGACGCTGCTTCATGCGCAGATCACATCCCGGTTAAATTACCTCATTAGAGTTGGCCTCGGATACCTCTCTCTGGATCGCCCGACGCGCTCGCTATCCGGTGGCGAAATCGAGCGCGTTAACCTCACGACGTGCCTCGGCGCGTCGCTGGTCAACGCGTTATTTGTCATGGACGAACCCAGTGTCGGACTGCATCCCCGCGACACGACCAAGCTCCTCGAGGTGATCCGTGCCCTCCGCGACAAAGGAAATACCGTGATCGTCGTGGAACACGAGGAAAATGTCATCCGTGCCGCAGACTACCTCGTCGACGTCGGGCCCGGCCGCGGAGAATCGGGGGGGAAACTCGTATTCAGCGGACCATCCAACCAGATTCGCTCTGCCGAAAATTCGCTGACGGCGGACTATTTGCTTGGCCGAAAATCCATCCCCGTGCCAAGCAAAAGACGCAAGGCATCCGACTTCGTCAAGCTGCGTGGCATTCGCCACAACAACCTCCAGAATCTCAACGTCAAGATTCCGCTTGGCGTCTTCTGTTGCATCACCGGGGTCTCCGGATCAGGAAAAAGCTCCCTCGTCCACGACGTGCTCTATAGGAACCTGATGCCGCCGGGATCTGACGACACCGAAGCTCCCGGCTTTTGTAAATCCATCGAGGGGGGCGAAGAGTTCACCGACATTGTGATGGTGGACCAATCTCCCCTCGCCCGCACACCACGGTCTACGCCTGCCGTTTACCTCGGAGCCTACGATGCAATCCGGCAACTTTTTGGAAGTCAGCCAGAGGCCGTGAGTGCCGGAATGACACCAGGATCCTTTTCGTTTAACTCCGGCGATGGCCGTTGCGACCGGTGCTCCGGATTAGGATTTGAAAAAGTCGAAATGCAGTTCCTGAGCGACCTGTTCATTCGCTGTCCCGAATGCGATGGAACCCGTTTCCAACCCCATGCGCTTAAAATCCAAGTGGGTGGAAAATCCATTCACGATGTCCTTGAGATGACCGTGCATGAGGCCATTGAATTTTTCGCGAAGCGCGAGAAACGCAGCGAAATCACCGGTCCGCTCAAACTCCTCGCTGACGTGGGATTGGATTACCTGCGTCTGGGACAACCGCTCAATGTCCTCAGTGGTGGAGAATCCCAACGGCTAAAACTCATCAAGCATCTCATCGAAAACAAGAACAACGAATCGCTGCTCATTTTTGATGAGCCCACGACGGGGTTACATTTTGATGATATCGCACAACTGCTCACTGTCTTCCAGCGCCTCGTCGATGAGGGCAACAGCCTTGTCGTTATCGAACACAACTCCGATGTCATCAAATGCGCAGACTGGGTAATCGACTTGGGGCCTGAAGCAGGGAAACATGGCGGGCAATTGGTGTGCGAAGGCACCCCGGAGAAGGTTGCGGCCTGTTCAGAATCCCACACGGGGCGGTTTTTGGCACCCCTCTTGGACAAAAATCGTAAGCCAAATGCAATTTACGATGAAGTGGAGGAATCCGCTCTGCGCGTCGATGAGCTTCCCGAGCGCAAAAATGTGATCAGTATCCGTGGAGCGCGGGAGCACAATCTGAAGAACCTGGACATCGAAATCCCCCGCGACAAGATGGTAGTGGTCACAGGGCTCAGTGGCTCAGGAAAGTCCACCCTCGCGTTCGACATCCTCTTTGCAGAAGGCCAGCGCCGTTTTCTAGACAGCATGTCGCCCTACGCTCGGCAGTTCGTCGACCAACTCGAGAAACCCGAAGTCGACTCCATTGACGGACTTCCACCCAGTGTCGCGATCGAGCAACGCGTCACCCGCGGCGGGGGAAAATCCACAGTCGCCACCGTCACAGAAATCTATCATTTCCTCCGGCTTCTCTTCTCGAAACTCGGGCTTCAATATTGTCCCGACTGCCATGTGCCGGTTGAAAAACAAACTGTCAGCGCGATTGCCACATATGTGGAAAAACTCGCGACCGAAGGAACCGTTCAAATTTTTGCCCGACTGATCAAGGCCCGGAAGGGGTTTCATACCGAGGTCGCCAAGTGGGCCGAACGGCGCGGATTCGATACGCTGCTGGTGGATGGAAAGCTCGTGCCGACGGCAGGGTTCCAAAAGCTCGAGCGATTTAAGGAACATACGATTGATGTCCTGATCGGCACAGTCACTGCCGCAGACGCCGAAAAAACCGCACTCCCGACGGTGCGCCGGGCGATAGAAATCGGAAAGGGCACTGCACGGGTCATGGATGCAGCCAAGGGCTCGCATATTCTCAGCACCGAGATGAACTGCCCTGACTGCGACCGCTCATTTGAAGAACTCGATCCCCGCACGTTTTCGTTTAACTCACCACACGGATGGTGTGAGCATTGCCGCGGCTTCGGAGAGGTCTGGTGCCGGGCAACGAGCAGTCGAGAGTTCGATTCCCAGCTGGAAGCTGACCTCGCGGAGGAACGTTCTTTTGAATCTCTGGAGGCAGAGGAGGCAAGCCCCTGTCCGGTCTGCCATGGCGCCCGGATCAATCCAGTTGCGCGCGCCGTGCAAATCGGAGATTTCACATTGGAGCGCATGGTGCGCAACTCCGCATCGGAGGTGCTGACGTCATTGAATCAGCTGCCCGTGGCAAAGCACCAGGAAATGATTGCCAATGATATCCTCCCGGAGATCCGACAGCGGCTGGAATTCCTGAATTTGGTTGGATTGAATTACCTCTCACTGGATCGATCTGCAAAAACGCTCAGCGGCGGAGAATCCCAGCGGATCAGGCTTGCAGCACAACTCGGATCGAATCTTCGCGGTGTGCTTTACGTTCTCGACGAACCGACGATTGGCCTGCACCCGCGCGACAACCACCGGCTCCTTGATGCACTCTCGAAGCTGGCGGAAAATGGAAACTCACTCGTCATCGTGGAACATGACGAAGATACCATGCGCCGTGCCGACCATATCATTGATCTGGGTCCACGGGCAGGCAACCTTGGAGGCGAACTCATCGCCAGTGGAACCCTCAATGAGATCCTCAAACACCCAAAATCGTTAACGGCTAAATATCTCCGTTCACCCCTGCCACACCCGCTCAGAGGCCACCGCCGCCCACTCAATACCGCAGAAGGATGGCTCGAAATCGAGGGTGCCGTTTGCCATAACCTGAAAGATATCGACTTCCGGATTCCTATCCAGCGACTCAGTGTCGTTAGCGGCATCTCAGGATCGGGCAAAAGCTCCCTAATACGTGGCGTCCTGGTTCCCGCAGTGAAACACGGCATCGCCCGCGGACGAAAACCCGTCATCTCCGAGGAGTGGGATTCTATCAAGGGCTGCGAAAAAATCGGCGCCGTGCTGGAAGTTGATCAATCCCCGATTGGCAAAACCTCCCGATCCACTCCTGCCACGTACATCAAGGTATTTGATGAAATTCGCAAAGTTTTTGCATCCCTGCCCGACAGCCGGATGCGGGGATACACAGCAAGCCGGTTTTCGTTTAACAACTCGGGTGGACGTTGCGAAAGTTGTCTTGGCCAGGGAACTATCAAACTTGAGATGACCTTCCTGCCTGCCTCCTACATGCCGTGCGAAGAATGTGGTGGCCGCCGTTACAATCAGCAGACACTAGAAGTCCTCTACAACGGAAAATCCATCGGCGACATCATGGAGTTCACCGTTGAACAAGCGGCGGAGTTCTTCGCCTCAGTTCCCAAAATCAAGCGTTCACTCGACCTGCTCGTGGAAACCGGCCTGGGCTATCTCAAACTCGGCCAACCCAGTCCAACACTGAGCGGCGGTGAGGCTCAACGCCTCAAGCTCGTCACGCAACTCGCCCGGCGGAGCACCCCAAAAGCCGAAGAACTCCGGACAACCCGCATCGGAAAAAGTACGCTCTATGTTTTGGAGGAACCCACCATCGGATTACATACCTCTGATGTATTGAACCTCATCTACGTCCTCCATCGACTCGTCGAAGAAGGCGGCACGGTGGTTGTCATCGAGCACCATATTGATCTCGTCGCCGAGGCGGATTACCTCATAGATATCGGACCCGAAGCGGGTTCAGGAGGCGGAGAACTCGTCGCGGCTGGTACGCCAGAAGAGGTTTCTCTTTCCAAAGAAAGCCGAACTGCGCCATTTTTGCTAGAAGCGCTCGCGCGCAAGCCGGGAATTGAGAAGGCATTTTGATCGGTGCGTTTTTTTCATCGATTGACGCAAAACATTTGATTCAGAACATAAAACCAAGGCAAGGTCAGAGCTGAGAGATTGCTCCACTTGCCGGTGTGGCGAAATGGCAGACGCAACGGACTTAAAATCCTACGTTTCGACGATGCCTGTTCTTTTGTCTCTGAGAGAAGCCTCAAGAATAGGACAGGAAATGCTCATTTCCGGGAACATAATTGTCCAAATCTGTCCAAATTTCTTAGTCTGAATTTTCTTTCTGAGTGTTGGCTCAATCAAAAAGGACACAGGGGATGAAAAAAAGTAGGTATTGCTTGGCTCAATGAAGAACACCCATTTCGGTGCCGGCTTTCTTGGGGCTTCATGCCGCAGCGCGGGTGGGTTGGCGCAGAAGTTTGCGCAGTTTGGTTTCGATCAAGCGCTTGAGCTGGAACGGATTGATAATCGCATAGACGCTTTCGAGCGCTGCAAGTCCAGTGGGATCAACTCCTGGACAGCCTTTGAGCCGTTCAAACGGGGTCGTGGGTTGCTCATAAATTCGACGCTTTTTGCTACCTTCACTCTCAGTTCGCAGGTGTTTCATTGCCGGGCAGAAAAAGTTACGAAACTGGCTCCACTCCTTGGCGTAGAGTTCGTTCAAAGCTTTTGTTTGCCAGGGTTCCCCCAATAGCCCGTAGCCCACCAACTGGCGCACACGGGTCCAGTTCTTTTGTTCAACGCGGGCGTTGTCGTTTTTGCGATACGGACGCGAGCAGGTAAAGGCCACCGGTCTTGGACGCACCCGAAAATAGTACAGTAGGTGGTAGTTGAGGAGCTGTCCCTTATTCCAAACCGCCCGGGTTTTCGTCCATTGGGTGTGCACGTCGGTAAGCGTTACGCTCCGGCAAAAGTCCCCCTCCATTGAACCTCCGCAGTGCGCCACCGTATCCACCTCCAGCCATCCAGGCCCGCCTACATCCCAATGCTCCGTGCGAACCGGGATCTGCGCGTAGCAGCGTGCCGGGACGCGTTCCGCATCGTCCGCGACTTCCCACACGAGCCTTGAAGGAACTCAACAGTCGCTCCATGGTCGTCGCACTCATGCGCAGTAGCTTCTCTCTGCTCTCCCGCTCAAGAGGGCAACGTTCCAATTCGTAATGCGGCAACCATATTCCCACGGCGGCTTTGAGGCGGCTCTTGCAGGGTTGCTCGGCTCCAAGCCAAATGGCTTTTGCACCTTGCCATTACCCTCACCATACTTCGCTTCCGACCCTCCCCGCTTGCCCGCATGGCCACTTGCCCGACGCCTACTGCTCAGCAACTTGATCGCGTATTTGCGCTCGTATCCACACAGCTCACAGAACTCGTCGAGCAATCTGGATCGACCTTCTCGGCCTCGCCCTGCGTAGCGCCACCTCATCTTTTTTAACACTTCCTCTTTGCTCTTTTGACTCATTTCCAAGTCCATCCCTCCGGTGTCTCCTTCATTGAGCCAACGTTCCAGTTTCGATTTGCTCTTTCTTCCCCTCCCGGTGTCTTTTCATGTGAGCCAATTCGTTCTTTGAGTTAACCCAACAGCGGGCTGGCTTTTCGGTTTACTTTCTGGGATGTTACTTTTTCTCGGTGTGTGGCGAAATGGCAGACGCATTGGACTTAAAATCCAATGGTGGCAACACCGTGCGGGTTCGAGTCCCGCCACACCGACCACCCCGACTTTCCAAGAAGGTCATTTCAGTCTCCGCTCTGCATCCTGCTGCGCGAAACTTTCCGCCGGGACGGCAAGGTCAAGCACCGCACCATCGCCAACTGAGGTGGCCCCCGAAATTCGGACCAGTGGTTAAGCTATAAAAAGCGATGGCGTTCGGGAGTGGGAAACCACAACCTGAAAAACCATCGAAAATGAAAGCCAAACGAAAAAGACATGACGCAACGTTCAAATCCCGGGTAGCGCTTGAAGCGCTGAGGGGGCAGAAAACGGTTCAACAGATCGCCGCCGAGTATGAAGTTCACCCGGTGCAGGTCTCTGAATGGAAGAAAATCCTGATCGAGAGGCTGCCGGAAGCCTTCGAGGGAAAAAAAGGAGGCCGGGGAGGAGGTGAGAATTTTGAGAACG
>Ga0209390_10010152_pt1 | contig 11100 bp, 10 predicted proteins | sample BON01_FD_187212 | JGI IMG/M metagenome (GOLD analysis project Ga0209390, IMG submission 187212) | Freshwater microbial communities from Lake Bonney liftoff mats and glacier meltwater in Antarctica - BON-01 (SPAdes) (version 2) | ecosystem: Environmental > Aquatic > Freshwater > Ice > Glacier... | reverse complement strand
ATACAGACCCAAACATAAAAACGAACATCAAGTACACAGATAGAGACAAGTACATGTCAACACAAACACTTGATCTTCAACGAACCCACATGGGGAATTTCGGACACTTTGTTCATAAACATCACAAAACACATTCACATTCTCGCACACACACACAGGCACCAACACGCACACGCATAGAAAGGAAAAATACGCATACAAACGCACAATCACACATTCGTGCTTTGACACACTATGATAGCTCACAAACGGTATTCGTAAGCTCATTCAATAAATGGTTACCGAAGAAATAACTCTCGCAAAAGGGATAGTGTTGATATACGGTTGAATATGTTTGTAATGACAGTCGTTTGTTATAGACGGATTTTGACTCCCGATTTTTGTTACTAAATGTGAGCTCGTGGTCGGAACATAAGCAATTCGAGCTTTTAACTTTACTTTAATCCACAAGGGAGCAATCCAGTTACAAATGCTCCCTTATGAATTAGTCAACCCCGCAATTAAAATTAGTCTATTGGATTCTCTTTGTTAGTGACTGTGCAGAGATGCGGAAGCAGAACCAGAAAGAAACAGAATGAAAGAATCGGCAGGAGATAACGAGAGACGAATTGAGAACCCGACAATACAAAAAACAAACGCAAGCACAAGTAAAATCTTGCGTCATATCGTACCCAAACACTCACGCGCACACATACCCTTACACTATCTAACACATCATTTGTATGGGAAGGAGAGTGAGAACAAAAAAGGCACAAAAGTACAAAGAGAGAGACAAAGACAGAAATAGACGTATGACATGAGAAAGGAGAAAGAACCACAATAATGTCGACACCAAATGATGTTTTGGTATATCGACGTAATGGTTCCATGATTTCTTGGGATCTGAGTGAACACTGATGTGTTTCCTATATCTTCTCCAGAAGACATCCTAAGCACAAACACACGAACACATATACACACATACACACAGACATACATACACTCACTCAAACATGCACACGGCCGCACAGGTCCAGGCGCACAACAACCCACTGAAGAGATACGTAAATACATACAAACACAACCACACAAGTACACACATCATACATACACACAAATACATCCAGCAGCAAAATCTCCTTGAGCAGCACCCATTGCAGCCGTTGGATGCACAGCACGAGCGGACTCATCATTGAAAAGCAAATCAGTGGCCAGAACCCTATGAACATGACTTTGCACGGGCACCCTTGGGCTAAATAACTGCTGAAGATCCCACGGGTGGTAACAAGACTGCAGCCCCTCCTTTACCCGGACATTCTAGTGCACAATCTCAATACTGTGGGGCAGGTGGAGCGACCGCGTCCTGTTGACCATGTTCTCAGAACTTTTCTTGACGATTCTGCGGGAGGTGGAGGTACAACACAAACAACTTGAGTCTGGGTAAATGTCGTGTCTGCGTCTGTGTCTTTTTCTGTGTCCGTTCTTAGTCTATATCTGTGACTCTGTCGGTTTCTGTGTCGGATTTGCACACATCTTTGCAATAACACAGAAACAAATGCAACACGGGTACACACCTTCACCCACTCAGACATAAAAGGTGTACGTGTACATATTTGTGTGCACGTGTGTGTAAATGTGTGCGAGCGTGTGTACTCCGCATATGTAAGTGTGCAACAACTCTATCTCTGTCTGTATCAAACACACACACGTGCACAAATACGCACGCGCGCAGATACTTGCCAGGCGCTGCTTATGCATCTGGGGACCGTGCTGCCAACAGCAAGTAGATCGGTGTGCACTGGCACGCAGGCTGCAGACTGTTCTGTGCTAGGTCGAACCTGCATGTACCAGCCCGCTGCAAGACACCCATCAGGGGTTGATGCACATTTGTCCAGGTACTTGGCTAGTGCAGAAGGCCTCACGACCATTCAGAAGAAAGGGGGTGATGCGAGAAGCCGCAGAAGCGGAGACATTGATCAACTAGGCCTTTGCGACACAGCAGACCAGCACGTACTGACGCTCTTGGTAGGGGAGCTGTTTGAAGGGGCGCAGATCGTCATGATGCCAACTGCCTACCGATGGATCTTGTAGTCTGGCTCTAGAGGCAGAGAACGTGATTTAGACGTGGGGGAATGCCTATGACGGGCAACTGGGCCACAACGCCCGGCCAAACAGGCTCGTTTTGACGATGAGATTTAAAATATGCACACAAATCTGTCAGCGTCGAGTGTCAACGTGTTTGTGCATATTTATATGTCTGTGTGTGTGTGTGTGTGCATGTGTCTGCGTGTGGGTGGTTGTGAGGTTTTGTTTGCATAAGCGTGCATTTTGTGTGCGTATGTATGCACGTCTGCGAGCGTGAAAGAGTGTGCGTGTGAACGTGGGTGTGCGAGTGTGTGCACGTGTGGTCGTATGCGTGTGAGAGAGAAAGAGTGAGAGAGAGAGAGTCTGTGTGCTTGTTCTATCTCTCAGATTGCATGCATACACTCATGCGCACACCTTCTTTTTCACACTGTTATCTGTTATCCAGTCACACATGCACGCATGCCATGCACTCGTTGGATGCACGCATTCCAGAATGCACACACATAATGATTTCGTTCTTTCTCTCTTCTTTCTTCTCGCTTTCTCTGCCCCTTTTTCTGACGTGTTTTCGTCTGTTTTTGCGTGTATTGAGATGCGTGTGTGTGTGTGTTTGCATTTGAATGAATGTGTTTGCATATGCGTATTCAGGTGTGCGCGTATGTGCCTGCGTGCCCATTTGTGGTCGTGAGTGTAAAGGAAAGAAAGAGTGAGAGAGAAAATGTTTGTGAGATTGTATTGTATATCTCACAGCTTGCATATACGCAGAGAGGAGTTTGAGAGAGAAGTTGTGAGTGCAACGTTGTGCGTGCAAATGCGTTCAAAAGCAAGATGATAACAAATCATATCAACACCCACTATCTCTCTTGCTGCATATGTGTTTGTGAGTGTGCAAGAGACAGAGAGAGACAGAAAGACAGCGAGCAAAAAAGTGCATGCGTACTGTGTCTCTCAGCTTGCACATTATACGCAAACACATTTACACACACAGCTGCTCTCTGAAACTTCTCTCACTTACTCATACACAGAAGCATGCATGCCATGCACACGTTGGATGCATGCATGCTTATGCATTTTATCCTGAAACATACCCTCTTTCTTTGTTTCTCTGTCTCAATCCCTCTTTCTCTCTTCAAAGTTCTTAATTAGGTGTGCTTGTGCGAATTGGTATACTTGTGCGTGTGTGCATGTTGGTTCGTAAAGACAGAGCGAGAAAAAAAGAATAGTGTGTAGGTGATAATGTCAGCACCGGAGTGTAAACGTGCATGTGTGTAATTGGGTGCGTGTCTTTATGTGTGTGTATTCGTCTGCAAGAAGATGTGCATAATTTTGTGATTTTTTATAAGTGTGTGTGCGTATGTGTGCAAAGTGTGCATATATGGGCATGTTTGTGTGCATTTGTGCGTGTGTGTGCCTTTTCGTCCGTGAGTTTGCGAGAGAGACAGAGAGAGGCAGTGTATTTGCACTTATTCTGTCGTTGAGCTTGCAAATCCACGCCAAAGCTTTCACGTGCACAACATTTCTCTCACACCCATTTCTGTTACACACACACATACATAGAGGCCATGTGCACTTTGTATCCATTCCAGCATGAACACACAGGCATCCTTTTTCTGAGGTTTTCTCTACATCTCTCTTTTTTTCTTCTCCTGTTTCGTTTGCAAGAGGGAGAGAAGATAGATAGAGAGAGAGAAAAGGAATGGTGGTGTGTTCTGTCTCTCAGTGCGCATATACACTCAATTGCATTCACACGCACAACTTCTCTCTCCCACTCCTCTCTGTTACATATGTATGCATGCCATTCACACGTGGGTGCATGAATGCTTGCTTATTTGCACATGTTTGAGTGTATGTTACCTGTTGATGCCATCACTGCATATCATGTTCTCACCGCGTTTGGACTTTGCATTTGTCCACAAACAGTTCACAGTTGCATGTGGAAGTGACTGTATGGTTGTGATTCCAAGTGTAGGCAACGGGTGGATATTGAAAGACACTCAGGAACCTGTATTTTGAAACAAACCCCGAACTAGACAGATGGAACGTGTTTTATTTCCACACTCCAAACTTGGCCGGATAAAACGTTTGTGTGTGCGTGTGCGCTTGTATGTGTGTGTGCTTGTGTACCTATGCGTGTGTGTCAGTGTGAGTGTGTATGTTTGTGAGTGTGAAAGGGTGTGTGAGTGTATGAGTGTGTATGTGTGTGTGTGTGTTTGTGTGTGTGCAGGCGCGTACATGTGCGTGTGTGAAACCGCTTCTGCCCACACATGCACGGGATCAGGCCTGTTCTCTTTGTTGCTCAGGCCCAACTGACCATGCTGAATCATTGAGCATGTGAATGGCATGCAGGATGTTTGTGTATTCGTCTGCAAGAAGATGTGCATAATTTTGTGATTTTTTATAAGTGTGTGTGCGTATGTGTGCAAAGTGTGCATATATGGGCGTGTTTGTGTGCATTTGTGCGTGTGTGTGCCTTTTCGTCCGTGAGTTTGCGAGAGAGACAGAGAGAGGCAGTGTATTTGCACTTATTCTGTCGTTGAGCTTGCAAATCCACGCCAAAGCTTTCACGTGCACAACATTTCTCTCACACCCATTTCTGTTACACACACACATACATAGAGGCCATGTGCACTTTGTATCCATTCCAGCATGAACACACAGGCATCCTTTTTCTGAGGTTTTCTCTACATCTCTCTTTTTTTCTTCTCCTGTTTCGTTTGCAAGAGGGAGAGAAGATAGATAGAGAGAGAGAAAAGGAATGGTGGTGTGTTCTGTCTCTCAGTGCGCATATACACTCAATTGCATTCACACGCACAACTTCTCTCTCCCACTCCTCTCTGTTACATATGTATGCATGCCATTCACACGTGGGTGCATGAATGCTTGCTTATTTGCACATGTTTGAGTGTATGTTACCTGTTGATGCCATCACTGCATATCATGTTCTCACCGCGTTTGGACTTTGCATTTGTCCACAAACAGTTCACAGTTGCATGTGGAAGTGACTGTATGGTTGTGATTCCAAGTGTAGGCAACGGGTGGATATTGAAAGACACTCAGGAACCTGTATTTTGAAACAAACCCCGAACTAGACAGATGGAACGTGTTTTATTTCCACACTCCAAACTTGGCCGGATAAAACGTTTGTGTGTGCGTGTGCGCTTGTATGTGTGTGTGCTTGTGTACCTATGCGTGTGTGTCAGTGTGAGTGTGTATGTTTGTGAGTGTGAAAGGGTGTGTGAGTGTATGAGTGTGTATGTGTGTGTGTGTGTTTGTGTGTGTGCAGGCGCGTACATGTGCGTGTGTGAAACCGCTTCTGCCCACACATGCACGGGATCAGGCCTGTTCTCTTTGTTGCTCAGGCCCAACTGACCATGCTGAATCATTGAGCATGTGAATGGCATGCAGGATGTTTGTGTGGGTAACAGACAGAAGTTTGCGGAAAAAGGGGTGCGTATGAAAGCATTTGCGTGTACAGATGCAAGCTGAGAGACAGAATACGAACAAAGACTCTCTCATTCTCATTGTTAATCTTGGCACACGTACGTCCAAACGTGAACATACCCACACACCCACGCACACACGCACTACTCTTGCACACACTTGCACACACTTACACACAAATGCATGCATACACACACAAATACACAAACACGCATACAAATACGCCACAGCACCCACACGCAGACATACTCACACCGACACACACACAAACATATGCGTGTTCATGTGAGTAAGCATATGTTTGTGCTTCGCGCAGATTGAAACACTGTGAGGAGGATCCGGGCTAGAGAGTGTACCTTCACACACACACACACATACAGAGGAAGAGAGAGCAAGGGAGGGAGACAGAGTGTTAGAAAGACAATGCGAGAGGGAGAGAGAGAAAGAGAGAAACAAGCGAGAACAAGAGGGTGAGAGTGTTATTTGCATGCTGGAATGCCTGCATGCAACAAATGCATGGCATGCACCTACGGAGTCAGCGTATGAAAGCATTTGCGTGCATATATGCAAGCTGAGAGACAGATCACGCACACTGACTCTCTCTACCTTGATCTTTCCCTTGCGCACGTCCACGACCAAACGTGAACAAACCCACACACCCGTGTACAAACGCACACTTGCAAACTTACACACACATTCATGCATGCGCACACAAACACACACACACATACAAACACGCACAAACACCCACACGCCGACAAACACACACCTACAAACACACACACGTATACAAACACACTCAAATGTGCACACTCCAATTCTTTAATTATCACGTACACACTATTTCATTATTTGTTACTCTCCCTCTCCACACACGCACACACGCACACTAAAACAGAAACGCACGCACACACACAAACTTCGATACACACCCACACACAGACATACAGATACGTTCGACGTGTGTGTGATGATATGTGCCTGCAGGCGAGAGGACAAGGATCAGAAAAAAAGAAACACCCAACGCAAGGAGAAGGGAAACCGAGAAGAAAAGTTAGCAAATATTTTCTTGCACTTGCATGCGTGCATGCAATGCGTGTATCCACGGCGTACTTTCGTGTGTGTGTGAATGCATGTGCGTGCGAATTGGACACACAGAAAACAGACAAATACAAACAGAGAGAGACACAGACGTACAGAGAATGTGTGGTTTTGCATGCATGCGTTCATGTGCGTGCATACATCGCATGCTTGCATGCTAGATTTCAATGTGTGTTCATGTGAGTAAACTTATGTGTGTGCTTCGCGCAGATTGAAACACTGTGCGGTGCATTCAGAAGTTTGATTGGGCTAAAGAGTGTATTTTTACACGAAAGAGAGACCAACCAAAACGACAAGAGAGATTGAGAGAGAAAGGCAGCATATATTGTGCACTTTGAATATCACTTGACCTCCTGAATTAAGGATTCGAGAAGGGTTTCGGTTTTCAACATCAAATAAAACCCCATCCAGGGAGTATAATCGTGTCCTCAGATAAACACTATTAAAGAGAGGTAAGGCCACGCCTGGCTTTTACATTACCTTATGAAGGCATTCAAATTGATTGCGGGCCCTGCCTGTTCTATACAGAGTAGGGATTGCAAAGACAATGTTCTGGAGGTTAAAACAAGACCCAGGTCCAACTTTTTGAATTATTACCATTATCCGTTCGAATCTGCACCTTCGTCCGTCATCCCTTTGTTTTTGCCCCCGCCCAATGTGCGGGGGCAAAAATCATTGCGGGAACAAGAACTTTCCCAAAAAACATTTTGAAGGAGAGTTAAGGCCATATCTGGCTTTTGTATACCCCTGTCAAGGGATTACAATCGTGTTTTGGTACCCCTCGACAAGAATTGATGAGATGACCAATTAGAATCCTTGTGCAAGTGTACATGCATATATGAAAAGTTCAATCCACATATTTTTGTGAACTTTTCTGCATGGCACTGTGTAAATTCGCACTCATAATCTTTTTTCTTCTTCTTGAAATTTGATGCATATTTCGATTTTCACATTCTCGATTGGCGTTCTGGAAGGCAAGTTATCACAATTTACAGGATGCGGATCGTGACACGGTAAAAATGAGTACAATTTCCGTGCGTTTGTGCCCACAGAGTTGCCCACAAACATCGCATGATGAGAGTAGACACACGAGCGTCGAGGCCTTGGTGTGGAGATGAACTTTGTGTCACGATTTTTCTTTGGACTCCATCAACTTTTTGAATTATTCAAGTCACACAAAAATTGCACTCCAAAATGCATGCAAATGCCGTCTTTGTATAGACATGCGGGCCCTGCCTGTTCTGTACATAGCAGGGATTGCAAAGACAATGTTCTGCAGGTTAAAACAAGACTCAGGTTCAACTTTTTGAATTATTACCATTATCCGTTCGAATCTGCACCTTCGTCCGTCATCCCCTTGTTTTTGCCCCCGCCCGATGGGCGGGGGCAAAAATCATTGCGGGAACAAGAACTTTCCCAAAAAACATTTTGAAGGAGAGTTAAGGCCATGTCTGGCTTTTGTATACCCCTGTCAAGGGATCACAATCGTGTTTTGGTACCCCTCGACAAGAATTGATGAGATGACCAATTAGAATCCTTGTGCAAGTGTACATGCATATATGAAAAGTTCAATCCACATATTTTTGTGAACTTTTCTGTATGGCACTGTGTAACTTTGCACTATTAATCTTTTGTCTTTGTCTTGAAATTTGGTGTATATTTCGATTTTCAAATTCTCGATTGGCGTTCTGGAAGGCAAGTTATCACAATTTACAGAATGCGGATCGTGAAACAGTAAAAATGCGTACAATTTCAGTGCGTTTGTGCCCACAGAGTTGCCCACAATCATCGCATGATGAGAGTAGACACACGAGCGTCGAGGCCTTGATGTGGAGATGAACTTTGTGTTGCGATATTTTTTTGGACTCACTCAACTTTTTGAATTATTCAAGTCACACAAACATTGCACTCCAAAATTCATGCACACGCCGTCTTTGTATAGACATGCGGGCCCTGCCTGTTCTGTACATAGTAGGGATTGCAAAGACAATGTTCTGGAGGTTAAAACAAGACCCAGGTCCAACTTTTTGAATTATTACCATTATCCGTTCGAATCTGCACCTTCGTCCGTCATCCCCTTGTTTTTGCCCCCGCCCGATGGGCGGGGGCAAAAATCATTGCGGGAACAAGAACTTTCCCAAAAAACATTTTGAAGGAGAGTTAAGGCCATGTCTGGCTTTTGTATACCCCTGTCAAGGGATCACAATCGTGTTTTGGTACCCCTCGACAAGAATTGATGAGATGACCAATTAGAATCCTTGTGCAAGTGTACATGCATATATGAAAAGTTCAATCCACATATTTTTGTGAACTTTTCTGTATGGCACTGTGTAACTTTGCACTCGTAATCTTTTGTCTTTGTCTTGAAATTTGGTGCATATTTCGATTTTCACATTCTCGATTGGCGTTCTGGAAGGCAAGTTATCACAATTTACAGAATGCGGATCGTGACACAGTAAAAATGAGTACAATTTCAGTGCGTTTGTTCCCACAGAGTTGCCAACAATCATCGCATGATGAGAGTAGACACACGAGCGTGGAGGCCTTGATGTGGAGATGAACTTTGTGTTACGATATTTTTTTGGACTCACTCAACTTTTTGAATTATTCAAGTCACACAAAAATTGCACTCCAAAATGCATGCAACGCCGTCTTTGTATAGACATGCGGGCCCTGCCTGTTCTATACAGAGTAGGGATTGCAAAGACAATGTTCTGGAGGTTAAAACAAGACCCAGGTCCAACTTTTTGAATTATTACCATTATCCGTTCGAATCTGCACCTTCGTCCGTCATCCCTTTGTTTTTGCCCCCGCCCAATGTGCGGGGGCAAAAATCATTGCGGGAACAAGAACTTTCCCAAAAAACATTTTGAAGGAGAGTTAAGGCCATATCTGGCTTTTGTATACCCCTGTCAAGGGATTACAATCGTGTTTTGGTACCCCTCGACAAGAATTGATGAGATGACCAATTAGAATCCTTGTGCAAGTGTACATGCATATATGAAAAGTTCAATCCACATATTTTTGTGAACTTTTCTGCATGGCACTGTGTAAATTCGCACTCATAATCTTTTTTCTTCTTCTTGAAATTTGATGCATATTTCGATTTTCACATTCTCGATTGGCGTTCTGGAAGGCAAGTTATCACAATTTACAGGATGCGGATCGTGACACGGTAAAAATGAGTACAATTTCCGTGCGTTTGTGCCCACAGAGTTGCCCACAATCATCGCATGATGAGAGTAGACACACGAGCGTCGAGGCCTTGGTGTGGAGATGAACTTTGTGTCACGATATTTTTTTGGACTCCATCAACTTTTTGAATTATTCAAGTCACACAAAAATTGCACTCCAGAATGCATGCAAACGCCGTCTTTGTATAGACATGCGGGCCCTGCCTGTTCTATACATAGTAGGGATTGCAAAGACAATGTTCTGGAGGTTAAAACAAGACCCAGGTCCAACTTTTTGAATTATTACCATTATCCGTTCGAATCTGCACCTTCGTCCGTCATCCCCTTGTTTTTGCCCCCGCCCGATGGGCGGGGGCAAAAATCATTGCGGGAACAAGAACTTTCCCAAAAAACATTTTGAAGGAGAGTTAAGGCCATGTCTGGCTTTTGTAAACCCCTGTCAAGGGATTACAATCGTGTTTTTGTACCCCTCGACAAGAATTGATGAGATGACCAATTGGAATCCTTGTGCAAGTGTACATGTATATATCAAAAGTTCAATCCACATATTTTTGTGAACTTTTCTGCATGGCACTGTGTAACTTTGCACTCATAATATTTTGTCTTCTTCTTGAAATTTGATGCATATTTCGATTTTCACATTCTCGATTGGCGTTCTGGAAGGCAAGTTATCACAATTTACAGGATGCGGATCGTGACACGGTAAAAATGAGTACAATTTCCGTGCGTTTGTGCCCACAGAGTTGCCCACAATCATCGCATGATGAGAGTAGACACACGAGCGTCGAGGCCTTGGTGTGGAGATGAACTTTGTGTCACGATATTTTTTTGGACTCCATCAACTTTTTGAATTATTCAAGTCACACAAAAATTGCACTCCAGAATGCATGCAAACGCCGTCTTTGTATAGACATGCGGGCCCTGCCTGTTCTATACATAGTAGGGATTGCAAAGACAATGTTCTGGAGGTTAAAACAAGACCCAGGTCCAACTTTTTGAATTATTACCATTATCCGTTCGAATCTGCACCTTCGTCCGTCATCCCCTTGTTTTTGCCACCGCCCGATGGGCGGGGGCAAAAATCATTGCGGGAACAAGAACTTTCCCAAAAAACATTTTGAAGGAGAGTTAAGGCCATGTCTGGCTTTTGTAAACCCCTGTCAAGGGATTACTATCGTGTTTTTGTACCCGTCGACAAGAATTGATGAGATGACCAATTAGAGTTGTTGTGCAAGTGTACATGCATATATCAAAAATTCAATCCACATAATTTTGTGAACTTTTCTGCATGGCACTGTGT
>Ga0209390_10010151_pt1 | contig 11101 bp, 10 predicted proteins | sample BON01_FD_187212 | JGI IMG/M metagenome (GOLD analysis project Ga0209390, IMG submission 187212) | Freshwater microbial communities from Lake Bonney liftoff mats and glacier meltwater in Antarctica - BON-01 (SPAdes) (version 2) | ecosystem: Environmental > Aquatic > Freshwater > Ice > Glacier... | reverse complement strand
AAGGTATCGTTGATCAAAAATCAATACAAAAGAGGCTAACGCGTAGAAAGCTAGAGAAGACACAAGCTAAAGAAAATGGAAACCTATTTAACGCGATGGTCGGCGCATGTGACAGGATCACCCAGAGGAGCCTCCAATTTATAAGATGGCTCCGAGCGGTGCTACGAACCAAGACCCCGTGGAGAACCGCTATTGACCAGCTAAGGCCACTTATGCTCAAATATTTGAGCTAGAGGTTCCAACACCGATCAGTTCGCCCTCCATCGCGCCGAGTTGTTCCTGCGCGCCGACGAGCTCGTGATTACGCTCACGAAAGATGCGGTCGGAGTCATCGACCACGTCGAGGTGCATTTGTTTGTTCTCGCTCTCGTCCTTGGCTCGGGCGGCGAGCTCTGACTTTTGCTTTTCGAGATCGGCGATCTCTTTTTGATACTCGGCGATACGTGCCACCATATCCTTCGAGCGGATGGTGGAAAACTCAGCTTGGTTATCGGCATTCTCCTTTTCAGAGCGAAGATTATAAACACGCTGCTGGAGCTCTTCCATCTTCTGCGAGAGTCCAGCGCGTTGTGCCTTTTTCTCCATCAGAATGGACTCGTCGCGCTCAAGGGAGCCGGTGTAAGTCTCGACTTTTTTGCGCAGCTCGGCGGCGCGCTCGGCCACGAGTGTGATCGACTTGTTCAGGTCGGCATGCCGGTAGGCACTGAAAGCGAGGTCGAGGTGAGTGAGGCGGTGTTTGATCCGCTGATAGCGGAGTGCCTTGCTGGCTTGGCGCTTAAGCGAGCCGATCTGACGGGAGACTTCCTCGATCACATCAGTCACACGGGCGAGATTGGCATCGACCAGCGCGAGCTTATTGAGGGCTTCTTTGCGCTGCGCTTTATAAAGAGTGATGCCGGCGGCTTCTTCAAAAATAGTGCGCCGCTCAGCAGGATTGGTGGACAAAATTTGGTCGATCTGCCCCTGCAGCATGAAGGAGTAGGAAACGCGCCCCACCCCCGTATTGGCAAAGAGGCGCTGGATGTCCTTAAGCCGAGAGACCTTGCCGTTGATATAGTAATCGCTGCCGCCATCGCGGGAGACGCGGCGAGCGATGGCGACTTCGTTGAACTGTGTGCCTAGCTCGGCCTCGCAGTCGGTAAAGGTCAGCGTGACTTCGCAAGTGGGCAGCGGCTTGCGCTTATCGGTGCCCTCGAAAATGACGTCCTGCATGGACGCACCGCGTAGAGCTTTAGCGCTCTGCTCACCGAGCACCCAGCGAATCGCATCGACGATATTGCTTTTACCACAACCATTGGGACCGACCACTGCAGTGACGCCTTGGCGCAGTTCCAAGCGTGTACGGTCGGCAAAACTCTTAAAGCCACTAATGACGATCTCTTTAAGATACATATTCTATATAAACAAATGCGGTTGTAGGGGTAGAAAAGCAGACAAGAACAATGAGCCTGAGAACACCTCGCAACTCTAAAGTTTAGCGCTCTCCGTAGAGTGCGGTGCCGACCCGTATCTGAGTCGATCCGGCGGCAATGGCCGCTTCCAAATCGCCCGTCATCCCCATCGAAAGCTCGGCCAACGGCACTCCGAAACGATCAGCCAGCCTGTCGCGGAGCACCCGCAGTCGGTCAAAGGCGGCACGCGCCACATCGGGATCGTCATCGAGCGGCGCAATCGTCATGAAACCATCGACCTGCAAATGCTCCAAACTTAGCGCGACTTCGAGCACAGAATCTGCCGCCTCAACGGTAAAACCATACTTATTGGGGTCTTCGCCTGTGTTGCACTGAAGTAAAATGGCCAACGAGTGACCGCGCTCGCCCGCATAACGATCGAGTCGGCGCAGAAGCTTGAGCGAATCGACCGACTGAATTCGGTCAAATAGGGCGACTGCATCCTGTGCCTTATTGCTCTGCAAATGGCCGATAAGTTCCCATCGCACCGACCCAGTGTATGAGTTGCGCTTATCCGAGGCCTCCTGCACGCGGTTCTCGCCGACCGCACTCAGACCGCTGCGCACGGCATAGTCCACCGCGTCCACTGGGTGGTTTTTCGTGACTGGTAGTAGGGAAACCGAGTTCACCGAGCGTCCGCAAGCCTCGCAAATACAATCGATTCGGGACCGAACCGCCGATAAGTTCTCTTCAAATGTGGAGTAATCAATCATTAGAAAATTATAAAATTAGTTAACAAGAGCCGTAGCATTAGTTTAGCTTAATATATTGTTGCATTTTCATTAGTTGGATTTATACAACATAAATATGCACGTCGAAAATTTCAAAATATTCTCTGATCTAGTTGAAAGCGAGAGTTTCTCCCGCGCGGCCAAACTCAATGGCATCACACAGTCTGCGGTGAGCCAGCAACTACGAGCCATGGAGAAGCATTTCAGCATATTAATTGTAGATCGCAGCCAAAAGCAATTTCGACTGACGCGCGAGGGGCAAAAACTTTACGAATCGGCCAAGGAAATACTCTATCTCTATGATAAGCTCAACAGCGAGCTGCAAGAGATGAAGAAGGTAATCAGCGGCACGATCCACATTTCGACGGTTTATAGTATCGGGCTGCACGAGCTACCGCCCTACGTAAAGGCGTTCTTAAGCAAATACCCCGAGGTCAACATTCGGGTGGAATACCGCCGCGCGAACAACGTTTACGAAGACATTTTGACCAACTCAATCTATCTCGGTCTGGTCGCTTATCCACAGAAGCACAAGCAACTGGAAGTGCTCCCCTTCCACGACGACATATTAGTTCTCGTTGTCAGCCCCGAGCATCCGTTGGCGAGTAAGAAGAGCGTGACGCTCCAAGAAATCGCCCAGCAAAAGTTCATCGGCTTCGAGCCCGACATCCCTACTCGCAAAGCGACCGATCAGATTTTCCGCGAGGCAAATCTCGAAATGGAGCCCGTAATGGAGTTCGACAACGTCGAAACCGTGAAACGCGCCGTCGAGATTAATGCAGGTATCGCCATCCTTCCGCAGACGACGGTCACCCGCGAAGAAGCACAGGGCTTACTCAAGGTGATCAAGTTTAAGAATAAGGTTTACAAGCGCCCGCTCGCCCTCATCCACCGCAAGGGCCGCGTCCTGACACCTGCGATGAAGAAGTTGATCGACCTGCTGACATCAAAAGATCTCAACAGCCTTCAAAACGACACAGGCGAGGAGTAAGCCTTCTTCCGCCGCTACTCAGCAATCGCCCCACGGCGGTATTGGGTAAAGCCGTTTTTCATCGAGCTATAAGGATCAATCGCGCTTCCCTTAAACTGCTTGTAGCGCTGCATGATATCGGGACTAGCAGCGATAAACTCGGTCCCGTTCAAGGCGAGACGCCACTCCCATCTCCAGTCGCTGATCACGCTGAAGGGCTCTTTCAATGGATTGACAGCACGATCGCCAATTAAGCCACCGAGGTCGCGCAGATTGGACGGACCCAGCAGCGGCAAGACCAGGTAGGGGCCCTCGCCGATTCCCCAAGCGCCTATCGCTTGACCGACGTCCTCCGGTTTGATCGGGCCAAAGCCATCGACCGAATCCGCTGGCGTCATGATACCAGCAATGCCAACCGTCGAGTTAATCGCAAAACGACCAGTTTCGACCCATGCGTTCTTCAAGCGCCCTTGCAGGAGATTCCCAACCAGACGGACAGGAAATTTTAAATTATTAAAGAAGTTGCTCGCGCCCTCTTCCACCGGATCGGGGGTAATTGCGGTGTAGCCGTCGACCATTGGCTGGAGGATGTTCATATAAACGAAGTCGTTGAACTCGAAAGTGTAGCGGTTCACGGTTTCCAATGGATCGTAGATACTGGCATCCGTGGCGACCTCCTCATTATAGAAGTCCTCTTCGGACAAGTAACTATCCTGAGCGGCAAGAGCGTGCGCAGAAAAGAGGCTCAGCAGCGTGGCTAGAACGAGGGGTCGCTTAGATTTTTGTGTCTTCATTGATATCATCCTTTTCGAGTAGTTCTTTAAGTCGAGTAATCAGCTCAGCGCCGCTACCCTTACGGAAATGATCATCGAGTTGCTCACGATAATTGGAAACCACGCTCACATTTTCCGCCACGATGTCGTAAATTTGCCAGCCAGACTCCATCCGCCCGAGGCGGTAGAGCACGTAGTAGGTTTTACCATCCAGCCAGATGGTGGACTTAATCTCCATGCGCTTGTCGGAAATTTTGATAACTTCTCCCAGCGTGACTTTGGGGCGCTCTTTACCGTTTAAGCCTTTGACGTAGGCCTTGAGCACCATTTGCTTGACCAACTCCAGAACCTGAGTCTGCTCGCTCCCGCTCATCAGTTCCCAGTTGCGACCTATGGCACGGCGGATGATCACATCGAAATCGTAGCTAGCCTCGACAGTCTTGCGAACTTTGGCCTGTTTTTCATCGTCGGACAGACTGGCGCAACAGTCCGAATAAATCACATCCAAAGCGGCATTGATCGTGCCTTGAAGCTTGTCACGTTGCGGCTCCGCCGCCGAAGCAGACGTGCCTAAAACCAAGCCAACGACCAAAATCGCCTTATAAAAATTGTGTAACATAATTGCGGTCATAGCTTCATTCCGTCTTATCGTCAATACCTCCGAACGCAAATCGACTAATTAAGCTTTCGATATCCAAGGCTGACTCGGTGTCCACTATCAGATCACCCGCCTCCAGCGTCATGCCGGAACCGCCTGGGGAAAGATCGATGAAGCGGTCACCGATCAGTCCAGCCGTCTTGACTGAGGCAATGGTGTCGTCGTCCAGTTGCAGTTTATTCGGCAGCTCCAGGGTCACGATCGCAAAGAAGCGGTCGTTCAAAATAACATCCTTAACCGTGCCGACGCGCACCCCCGCAATCTCGACTCGACTGCCGGGGTTGACGCCACTGGCACTACTGAAACGAGCCTCCAGAGTGTAGCTATCGCTGCCGAAGAATCGAGCGCTGCCCACCTGAATGGCAAGGTAGAGCACGGCGGCCAGCCCAAGGAGCACAAAACAGCCCACGAAAAATTCAATGGTTCGGTTATTCATAATTTACTTAGCACCTCCATGCTGCAGTGAAGATTGGCGACCATAATTGGCCTTGCTTAGAAATCCGGAAAGCGCCGACTGCGCGTCCGAGTTCAGCTCGTTCGGTTTTCCGAAAAATTTAATAATCCCCTCATCCAGCCAGGCCACGTGATCGCTGATCTCGAAGACCTCCGGAATGTCGTGACTGACGAGTAGCGCGGTAAAGCCGAAGCGCGCCCGATAGTCTGCAATCATTTCAAAGACGCTATACTTGCGCTCCGGATCGAGTCCCGTGGTCGGCTCGTCAAAGAGCACCACCTGCGGCTTGGAAATCAGCGCCCTCCCGATGGCCACCCGCTTCTTCATCCCGCCGGAGAGTTCCCCCGGATAGCGACTGGCCGAATCGCTCAGTTCCAAGTGCGCCAGCATTGCATCCACCCGCTCTTTAATCTCCGCATTTTTCAGCTTGGTCGCTTCGCGCAGCGGCAAGGCCACATTCTCAAATGCAGTCAACGAGTCGAAGAGTGCATTATTTTGAAACATGTAGCTAAACGAGACGCCCGCATCGCTATTCGCACGGCGGCGGCTCTGGGAGATCGCCTTGCCGTCCAGCTCGATCGTGCCCGCGTCAGGCTGCAACAGGTTGGCGATGCACTTCAAGAGCACCGACTTACCGATGCCACTCTTGCCAATAATCGTGGTGACCGAGGCCGCGGCAACGTCCAGATCGATGCCGTCAAGCACATGGTTTTCACCAAAGTGCTTCTTGAGGCCACGTATTTTCAGAAAAGCATCCATACTACAGAAGGAACGAAGTGATTAAATAGTCGGCCGCTAGCACCGTCACGCTCGACCAGACAACTGCACGGGTGGCCGACTCGCTCACGCCGCGCACTCCGGGGAAGGACGCCTTGCGATGAGTATTATAACCGCGATAGGCGCAGATTGAAATCGTCAGAATGCCAAAGACCAAGGCCTTGATATAGCCACCCTGCACATCTGCCCAAGTCACACTCTCAAAGACACGGTTCCAATACACACCCGCATCCACATTGAGCAGTAAAGAGCCCGTCAAGTAACCGCCAAAGATCCCGATCAAATCAAAAATCGCCGTCAAAATGGGGAAACAGATCAGAGTCGCCACCAGTCTTGGCCCCACCAGAAAGCCGAGTGGATCGATGCTCATGGTCTGCAAGGCGTCGATTTGCTCATCGTTACGCTGGATGCCTAGCTCCGACGCCATGGCCGAGCCTGCCTGCCCCACCACCATCAGCGCGGTCAACACCGGACCCAGCTCGCGGATGATCGAAAGCGCCACCGCAGTGCCTAGAGCCGACTCCGCACCGAATTTAACCAAGGTGTAGTAGAGCTGTAAGCCCATAACCAACCCAGTAAAAAGCCCCACCGTCGCAATGATCGGAAAGCAACGCACGCCAATCTCGTGGACCGCCAGCGTCAGCTTCGCGAACCGACTACGCTGCATAAAGAACCCACGCAGTGCCCCTAAGCCGAAGAGAGAGATTTCCCCCAGCTCAAAAACCACATCAAGTGCCGAGCGTCCAAGCGTGCGTATCATAGGTCAGTAGAGTCGTGTTAAAGGTCGTAATACAAAGAATGAAGCACCTCTTATAACACGAATCCCCCCAGCAAGGGAAGCCGAACTTTCTAAAAAGTGAAGCCCCTACCCTTTAGAAAAGAGCAGCCGCAGGCTATTGAGACAGACCACCACGGTGCTGCCTTCGTGAGCAAAGACACCGACACTGAGAGGAATCCAGCCTAGAATCGCGGCGGTGGCCATCAGCACGACGGTGCCGAGAGCGATGGCTAAGTTTTGGCGAATGATCGAACGTGCGCGATTACTCAAGGAGACGGCGGCGAGGAAATTCTCGATGCGGTCTTTCATTAGCACCACCTCACTCTGCTCCAAGGCGGCGTCGCTGCCCCGCGCGCCCATCGCGACGGAGACATAAGCGGCGGCGAGGCAAGGCGCGTCGTTGACCCCATCGCCCACCATGGCGACTTTGTACCCGGCCTCTGAATACTCGCGGATGGCGGCGACTTTACCCTCGGGACTAAGTCCGGAGCGTACCTCATCGATTCCGATTTGGCTCGCAACCGATTCCGCAGCCGACCGGCGATCCCCCGTCAGCATGACGGTGCCGATGCCCATCTGGCGTAAAGCTTCCAAGGTCGATGCGGATTCAAGTCGAATCTGATCTCGCAAAAGGATGCGGGCGATGAGGTCGCCCTTAAAAATCCAGTTCTCAACAAATTCCTGCGGCGGCTCAGGCACGGACTGAATCCACTCTGCGAGCGGACCCTCTTCCAGCAACTCGCGGCGACCGAGCACGCAGAGCGCATCCCCTTCCTTGCCTTGCACGCCCTTACCGCTCATCGCCTCGAAATCTTCGATCTGGCGCTTGTGGGCACCTTGCGCTTTAGCGTATTTCTGAATAGCTCGACCGATGGGGTGCGAGCCGTGACTCTCCAAAGAATAGGCCAACTCAAGGGCTTCCGTCTCGCGCCCCGGAGGGAAGCTCTCGATGCGATCGACCTCCATTTCACCAGTGGTCAGCGTGCCGGTTTTATCCAAGGCAACCATGTCCACCTCGGCTAGTTTCTCAATCGCAGCACCGCCCCGAAAGAGCACACCGTGACGCGCGCCCCAAGCGATGGCCGCGAGGATCGCAGATGGGATCGAGATGACCAGCGCACAGGGGCTGGCCACGACCAAGAGCGTCATTGCCCGATAAAAGGCCGAAAAGCCTGCTTCGGTATTAGTGAAAGCAGGGATGTTGAAGCCGAGCCACCAGACGAAAAACATCAAAGCAGTCAGTCCGAGAATGCCTATGGTGTAAGCTGTGCCGAAGCGATCCGTGAAGCGCTGGCTGGGAGCCTTGAGATGCTGGGCGTCCTGAATCAAGCGGATGACCTTTTGCAGCGCACTCTCACCCGCTAGCTTCGTCGCTTTGACTTTAACAGCGCCCCACAGATTGATGGTGCCACTGAAAACAGTGTCGCCTTTCAGCTTAGCGACGGGATTCGCTTCGCCGGTGAGGTTGGATTCATCGGCGGCAGTTTTACCTTCAAGCACTTCGGCGTCCACGGGGAATTGTCCACCAGGCTTGACGGCAATCATGTCGCCGACCTGCACCCGGGAGACGGGCACTTCACGCTCGTTCCCGTCAGCATCGACGAGTAAGGCGGTTTTAGGCGCGGCATCAAATAGACTGTCGATTTCGCTGCGAGTGCGGTGCAGAGCAAAGTGCTCCAAGGCTCCGGAAAGCGAAAAAAGAAAAAGCAGCAGCGCGCCCTCTGCCCACGCTCCAATCGAAGCGGCGCCGATCGCCACCGCGAGCATGAGAAAGTGAATATCTAGTTTCCCCTTGGGCAGGCCTTCACGAACGTCTTCAAAAGCATCCCAACCGCCCGCGAGCATCGCGGCGACGTAGAGTGCGATCGGCACCCAAACAGGCGCGACGCCTGCCGCGCCGATGCCCCAAGCCGCGAGACCAAAGATCGCACAGGCGGCTGCTAGTAAGGCAAGCGTGCGCCAGTCCTCTTCCTTTTCAGCATCCTCATCAGGCAGCGAGAGTTCCCGCCAACGCCAGAGTTGGGGCGCCGTGAAACAGGTCGCCTTGCTGAGTTCAAGGCCGCCATCAGCTTTCGACTGAACCGACACCCCGATCGGTTTCGAGCGCGGTCTGTGATCAATCGCTTCGAGCGTGGCCTCGAGGCGAGCTTGCAAGTCAGTCACATCAACTTCGCCCAAGGTTGCAATCTCGACCCTGCGATGCTTGGCATCCACACGGATCGCCTCGACGCTGCGACTCTCTTGTAAAAAGGCGGCCAGCGCATCAATCCATTCTGCCGTCTTCTGTTCGGATTTTGCTTCACTCATGCTTAACTTGGAATGATTCTAAATAAGCAGCAGTCAAGCAATCTTGTAGCGGATCAGCACAATTCGAAAGCGGTTCCCGCTTCCGCTACAAAATCAGCGCAACTCGAAAGCGATTCCCGCTTCCGCTACAAAATCAGCACAATTCGAAAGCGGTTCCCGCTTCCGCTACATGACGACCGTATCGCCTAGCGTTCTAGTACGCTTCGAATCTGCTCGACTGCCTCGGCTCTAGCGGCATCCCATGGCAATTTGCTCACAGCTTGCAGGGCATCAGTGCTGGATTGAGCTAAGGCGCCGTAGTCTTGGGTGGCGGATTTCCAGGCCGCGACGGCCTGCTGGGGCTGGCCACTGCGCCAGAGATAGACGCCGCGAATGAATCCGACTGAAGCATCGCTCGACTGGATAGTGCGAAGGGCATTTCCAATCGCTTGCCAATCGGTCGACTCGTCGGAGACCAACCATAGATTAAAGAGACTCGACAGTTCGAAGCGTTGCGCTTCAGCGCGTTGCGGATCACGCGCCAAAACAGAGCGCGACAATTCCAGTGCCTGAAGGTCGTCGCCGACCTGACTACTGGCTTTGGCCAGCAGCAGTTCGTCTTGAATAAAGGTCGTGCGGTCCTTGGATTCGAACCAATTGCCATAGGTCAGCACTGATAAGCCGATGATCAGAACTGTAAAAACACCGGTCTGGCGTTGAGTCAGAGGCCAGCGCAGAAAAGCGCAGCCACCTGCGGCAATACAGAGTAAGGGTGCCAGCGGTAGTCGAAAACGAGCGCTGACAAAAAAGAGTAGTAAGCCCGCCGTATAGGCGAGGCCAAGTAGCGCGATCGCATAAAAGGCAGGACGCAAGGATTGGGCATAGCCGAAATACAGTCCCATGGCCGCTGCGATCAAGAGCACGCCCCACCCGAGCGGATTTAGGGCAAGTAGAGGCCAGCGTGCTTTGTGATAGGCATAACTGAGGTTATTATACTGCTCCCAATTATTAAAGACATAGAGGCACTTACGCCCCATCAAGCTGAGCCAGCGTAACGGATCAGCCGTAACCGACTCGACTAGTTGCCCGCGCCAATGAGCGTTCATCGCATCGATTGTCATGGGCGCGTCGACTCCGAGCGCTTGACGATAGAGATAGTCCGACTCCATCCGCGTGGTGTTGGCACCGGCGGGCACTTCGTCGAAGGAGACGCGCTGCATGTAGTATTTGCCATTCGCGCCCGCACGATTGGCCGCGTAGAGATTGTAGGCACCTTGCCAAGGCAAGAGGCGAAACTGGCCTGACAGCTTATAGTTGGCAAAGCCCTGAACACAGAGCATCAGCAGTAAACTGGCAGTGAGCGTGAGCGACGCCTGCCACGGACGCGATTTGGCAAACAAGATGACGACCGGGAAACAAAGCACCGCAGGCAGGAAATTCGGCCGCGCTAGGACAGCGAGCCCGCCCAGTAGACCAGCCACGAGCCCCAGTGAGATTTGTATGCGCGGCGACTCGGCATCCATACTTCGGAGAAGCGCATAGACTCCAGCGAGAAAGAGCGTGATTGAAAAAGTAATGTCGAGCACTTGCCCCGCGAAATAAAGCGCGACGGGATAGACGACAAAAAGCAAAGCGGCAAACCAGGCCGCCCGGCGATTTCGCCACAGGCGCAGAGCGATCAGCCCGACCAAACCCGCACTGATTAGATGCATGGCGAGTCCAAAAAAAGTCGCCGCAGCAGGAAGACTCGACGCGGGCAATTTCGCCAGCACCAGCGGATAGAGCAAGGCGCGATAGATCGGCTCCTGCGGCAACGCATGCGCGCGAATCGCGCTAGCCCATGCGATGTTCTCACGCGCATCAAGCACGGGGGCTTGCCCGAGAGGATCGGTCAGGAATGTCGCGCCAAAAAGCAAAACGTAGAGGACCGCCGCGGCGGCAAGTAGCTTCCACAAACGGCTCACGAAGCGGCCTTTTCTTGAATCCTAATAAGGCCGGACAAGCCAGTGACAAAAATCTTCTTCATTCGAGTGTGCTCACAAATGAAAAGCATTTAAGCAAAGGTTCAAAGCTGAATTTCGCTGATTTGCGTGGCAGGGTGCATAACAAATTTTTTCTAAAAGTGCTTAACAGGAGTAGCTGTGATTCCAGTATTGGTCAAATCGGTTGCTATAGAGAGCCGTTCTAATAACGAGAACATCTTCAGCTCCCTTCTTTGAGCAA
>Ga0209390_10010150_pt1 | contig 11102 bp, 13 predicted proteins | sample BON01_FD_187212 | JGI IMG/M metagenome (GOLD analysis project Ga0209390, IMG submission 187212) | Freshwater microbial communities from Lake Bonney liftoff mats and glacier meltwater in Antarctica - BON-01 (SPAdes) (version 2) | ecosystem: Environmental > Aquatic > Freshwater > Ice > Glacier... | reverse complement strand
ATGCTCTAAACTCGACAAAGAATTCTCCAGTCGCCGCTGGCTGAAATCCCCAGCTGCTCGCGAACTGGATCGAAAAAAAAAACCTTTCCAAAAGATACATTTGACCTAAAAAGGGCCTGAACTAAACGTTCTGATTCGTGACAAGATCTCGTTCGTGGGCGTTGCTCACTTGACGCGCGGTGGTAGATCTTGTTCGTGGGCGCTTTATCGCTATGACCTCGACAATTTTCAAAAAAAAGTATTACTCCAAGTCCAAACACGATTCGGTAAACATAAGCGCATTTGAAAACTCATGCCGAAATTCATGATTTCCAAAATTAAAGCTTTGTGGAATTCGTTTTAGGAACCGAAGGCTGGATGACACAGTGATTATCGAATAGAGTTTAAATGATTATCAGAAAGGAATGATGATTTTCTGGGAAAACAAATCATGTGCAGACAAACGAATTTGAAAACAAGGACCTGCTACATTCAACCCCCTCAAGTGGCACTGCTTTAGATTTGCCCCAGGCCACCACTTTTTCCAACACCCACTCTAACCCTATGATGAAAAAAAGTGCAAAGGACGTTAAACTCTTGGAAGGTCTCCTCATTACTAACAATTTTCAGAACATGGTATTACTACGTCAAGTCCGAACATGACTTGGTGAATATAAGCGCTTTTGAAAAATCATGCCCAAATTCATGATTTTGAAAATTAAAGCTTTTTGAAATTCGTTGTAGGAACCGAAGACTGGAGGACACAGTGATTATCAAGTATTCTTGCACACACTCTAGAGTTTGAATAATCGTCAAAAAGAAATGATAATTTCCTGGAAAACAAAGATGAAGAAAACAAACAATACAAAAGCCGTATCATCACAGCGCACAGCGCAGCCAACGTTTGTACAGAAGTAAAAAAGGACGTTTTCTGTAGCAAGTTCGAAAGGCCTATTCTAATAGCGTACACGCAGCCTTGAAGTAGAAAAGCGGGACACGCGCATATGCGAAATGAATGACACTGTGATCCGATCATACTATGTTCTGTAAAAAGCGATACGAAGAGTCAGGAGTAGAAGCGTTTGTCTCTTAAGCAACACGTTCAAATGTGCATGCGACACTTGATGGCTCAAGTACAAAGACTCAGACTAAACACCATGGAAGACTCAGAATAAACACCAGGCCTCTGCAGCAGTGGTGTTATCAACCGTACTACAGGCCAGCCAAAGGCTAATCAGCAGTGCAGCAGTGCCAACCTATGTACTATAGGCCAGCCTAAGGGCAATTGGTGATTTATTAATGCAGAGGCAAATATTCTGAAAAGAAGATCTTCACTGTACTGCAGCAGCCACTGTACTGCGGCCAATTTGCTGTCAACGATTTTATTTTGAAGGGGAGACTGTTGGTCGTGAGCCGAAGTTTCCAACACGGAAGGAAACAAATTAAATACATGAGGAAAATGTGTTCTGGTTTAAGAATCCAGCCTGCAAAGCAGGTGTGTACATTGTGAGTTGCACACTGCGAACTTATTTACATCAATTCATTTGCACAACTCTTCGATGCTTACATGAAATACTGGGTGCGTGCCATGGGATGACGATTGAGATTGCGATGTGCAGATGACTCGTTGACGAAGGGCACGAGCAAATACAATGTGCTCAAATCTTTAAGATAATAACGAAGATGGCAACGTTAGATTTTGTACGATGCAGTTGCATTGGTTGAAAATAGACTTCTGTGTGGCAATTTGTGTGTGTCAGAGAGTGCATGTGCGCGTGAGTCTGCGCCTAGTGTGTGTATGAATGTGTGTGTGTGTGTGCATGGCGCATGCAACATCTTCCATCCCGCATTTCTCCCGCTCCCTCCCCATTTCAAACATCCAACGCAGCCTCTCTCTGCATGACGTTTACAATGCCAACCAATTGGTGCTCGAATGCTTCGTGTACGACGGCTAGTGCTCAATTCCTCCTGACCACATCTCGAATTCACCCGCGTCTGTAGATCACCCAGGTGCGAAATTCTCGCTGGTGCAGTGTCTCGCTGTGCAGCGGAGTGAGACAAGCACACGTCAGTCTGAGTCATCATCCCACCCTTGCCACGAGCGTGCAGAGCTACCCGAGCCCCTCGACCCCGAGCCCAGCGAATTTGCGCTCTTGTTGCGCCCCACAGTGCTACGGAGCCCACTAGCGCTGCGAGGATTGGTAACAGACGGCAGGGCGGGTGTTGCCGGCGTTGCAGGCGAGGAGACGACGCTCACCGAGCTCCCTCGCGAGTCCTCCGAGCTCACACTCGAGTCCGCAGCGCTGCCTGCAAATGCAGGCGGGGGTGTCTTTTTGTTGCCAGCGTTTTTCAAAAATGGAGGTGTCGTGTCTAGTCGCACCAACCAATTTTTGCTGCTCGTGCTCGGTGTACCCCCAACAGATTTCGAGTCAAAACTGATTGTCGCACCTGGCGAAGTCATGGGCGTGCTAGTGGCTGAAGAACTCGAGTCTCTCTTCACTTGCCAGCCCCCCGCACTCTTGGGTGCTGTGGACCTACACGCGCGGCTGCTTGGCGCAGGAGAAGGCGAGCGGAATCGTCTATCATCCAACGCATCGTCAGCTTTGCGCACACTTTTCCAAAAGTGCGCCTGGACTTTGCGAGCCTCCTCAATCGCCTCAAGGTATATCGGACCCGCAGCGGCGGGCGGCGATGATGGTGCTGAACTGGCGCCATCTGTACTGGGCCGTTTCAGTTCCTTCGAGGGGTCCAGCAGCGCTTGCACACACGCGGCCATGCTCTGCGCCGTCGCACGCAAACTATACCCGCCCTCAAGCGCGATGACGACTTTTCCGTTGGCAATTTCCTTGCAAGCTTTCGTCATCAGGTAGTAACCGTCAGGAGTGATGTGGCAGCCTCCGAGCGGGTCGCCCTGCGCTGCGTCAAACCCTGCACTGATGAGCACAAGGTCGGGCTTGTATTCTTTGGCGATGGGGCGGAGCAGCTCATCTACCACTGCTTTGTACTCCTGATCTCCAGCACCAGATTTTGGCCAAGGCACGTTAATGTTGTAGCCTCTGCCGTCACCCTCGCCTACCCAGTAGTTATCTCCCTCGGGTCCCCCGGGGTAGAAATTGCCCTTGTCATGGCGGTGCACAGAAAACACCAAGACTGTGTCGTCCTCCCAAAACATCTTCTGCGTGCCGTTACCATGATGCACATCCCAGTCAAAAATTAATACACGCTGCGCCCAGCCGCGCTTACGCGCCTCTTTTGCAGCCACCGCCACATTCCCTGCAGCCGCACCCTAACAGTCAGAATTTGCAGCAAACCCCGCCCCTCCCTTTTCACGACCGTTGCCATCTTGGCACAATATAGGGGGTAAAGGGGCACGGATCCTTACCAAATAAACAAAAACCCATGGCGCATGACGGGAGGGCATGGTGGCCAGGGGGGCGTACGACGCAGCACGCTCGCGCAATTTTGTTCTGGCAGACCAAACGGGTGGCTTCCACGACAGAGCCAGACGCCAGTAGCGCCGCATTGCCGCTCTCAGGGCAAAGGTATACCGAGTTCAGATCTGAGGCCATGTCATTGAGATCACCCTGACTCTTAGAGGCAAGGTTACAAATGTTCTGCACGTGCTGTGCTGTGTGCACTGACACAAGTTCTGACTGGGTGGCATTCCGAGCCGGCACGCGCCAGCACTTCTGCGCTAGCCCCTGGTCCGCAAGTGCCGCAAAAATGGCAGTAATTCGAAGTGGCTGCTCCGGATGAAAGGCGCCCGGACTGCGGTGCGCCTCCATACGGGTATCGTAGACAAGACCAGTACGTTGACGCGGTAAAGTCTCGTCTAGACTCGCATGTGTACCGATGATTTTAGACGGGTCGATGTTCTGCCACTTTTCGTAGCGCTTATTGACAGGGTCTTCCTTCTTCGTAACCAAAACTTGCACCCTGACAGGTGAGAACGATCTTGCCCTAGCAACTGCTTCCCTCACCTCTTGCACCTCTTGCGAGCGCGCAGGAGACGTCACTGCCATAGAATTCGGCCGGGCTGGGCACACGTCGTCATCAGACGATGATTGTGTCGGCACATTGAGTGCAAGCAATTTGCGAGTGGCTTGCGATGCGGCGGCAACTGAGCTTGGTCTTGCAGAGCTCGGAGTGCAGGCCTGCGACGCAATGGCGCCCTCTAGGACTTTGTCAGGCCGAACGAGGTGACCGCAGTTGGGGTGGCAGTGGAACAGGCGCCTGCCCTTTACTGTGCCGTCGTTCTTGCCGACGGGCTGAATTTCATCGAGACTATTCAGTCAGTATTGTATAATTATTTGCCACCTGTTGTATTGGAATTGTGCAGCGTATCACCAGTAAAGTCACCGCATACATAGAACCCAGCCACCATATCTTGTTTATCCATTGCATTAATGTCACATGTAGCGTAAAACGTTTGAAATCGTCAATTTGGTTCGAATGTGAGACAACATATCATTTTTAATAATACACACCATATCAAGTGCGCCAATTCTGAATGATGTATTTTTCATCGATGAAAATATCTGCTTTTGCCGGTTGAAAAGCAAAGTAGGTTTTGCATCTTGCTGACAATTTTGGCGTCTTATTGACCCGAAACAGGGTAGTGTAATCAAAAAAATACTTCATCGAATGTAGTGTGATCAGCCAATCAGGATAGTGTAATCAAAAATAACTGCATCAGGGAGTGTAATCAAACAAATACGGGAGTGTAATCAAAAATAACCTTATGTAGGAATACAGGGTAGTGTAATCATAGATTAGTCCCTGATTAGAGTTGAATAATCACGCAGGTCGGCTCTATTTATATCAAACTCATACTGTCTGTACGACAGCGTTCGATGTGAAAAGAGGGGGGGGCGGGACAACAATGATGAAGATGTGCAACGCACGCGGGCGCGCGCGCGCATTCATACACACACAACCAGCCACACACTGCGGGCGCACAATCATGTGCACACTTTCACACGCAAACCGCCGCACAGCAGTTTATTTTCACCTCATCATAGCGTATGCCGACCCAGAAGCCTCCGGGAAGGCCCTCGACCTCTTCGCCAAGGAAGGCCACCTCACCCCTAAACCTCCCAATCTCGCAGCGGTCTCCGAGCTTGATACGTGCCGCCTGCTGGGCATACTCATCGCGCAGCCGTTCGCGCGTGCTCTGCGCCTTTTTCTTCACCTGCTGCTCCTTCCACTCTGCCAGCGACATCTGTGGCTCCGCTGCAGACGTCTGTCCTGCATTATTGTCGGCCAGGCCATCCAGCGTGTCGCCAGATCCTGCGCCCGACATGGCCCGCCACCGTAATACCGCTCAGCGCCGCGCATCTTGTTGCTTCATGCAAGTCGCACCACGCGTTGGAGTTCGTGGATTTGATCCCGCGCCAAAAAGACAGCAGACTCGGACGGGCAAAGGCAAACTCGCGACACGGCGCGGAGTAGAGCACTCAGGAGCGACCATGTCGGGGCGCGGTCGCGGACGGGGCGGCGGTGGCAACCCGCTGCATACCGGGTATGTCAGATTTTCACACTCAGCTCCTTTGCTTCTCCTCCGCACGTTCCCACCCGTCGATGGATATGCCCCTCCGACCAGAGACCTGCCAGATTGTATGTGTTGGCACTGACTGATAGCACGGCGCCTGAACTTGCAGGGGTCGACGGGGAGGTGGTGGCGGCAACCCACTTCACACCGGGTATCTTTTCATTCCCCTTCGCCTCACCTTGCTTTGCTTGACCGCCGGAATAGTGCAGCACATACTATTGGCAAGTAGTTTTTCATGATACACCCCGTGGTCGGGACATGTACGGACCATCCGTGTGCCGGCGCACCTTTGAAGTTCGTGCCAACTTTGCCACGTGCGCGATCGACAAGCAAATAAAGATGCTGCTGCAGCATCTTTATTTGCTCTGGCTCCGCCCCGCGCAAAATATGTACCTAATACAAATAAATCTTTCTCGCTTGCAGGGCGAAGGGGGGTGGACGAGTTGAGGGCGACGGCATCGGCGGTACCGGATACAAGGGCGGCGGAAATCGCGGCGGCGGCGGCGGGAATCGCGGTGGAGGGCGTGGCGGCGGATATGCCGGGGGAAATGCAGGAGGCAAAAATGCGAACGATGGCAGGAAAGATGTCCAGCGTGGGTTTGGGCAGGCGCGCGGTGGCCCCCAGGTACCAATACTATGTTCACCACCCGTGCATATCGCAGGCTTTGCGTGCTTGCACCCAGCTCAAAGGCCGCACAGAACGCAGCTTTAAGTGGCGAGAGAGTGCGTGCGGCGACAGAGCCCGAAGGCAAGCGCGAGCCTCACTGGGTCATGCACTGTTATGTGTGTTCTCAGGAATATGTGGACGTGATCAAACGTACACGAGAGGAAGCCGATATCCAGGATGAAGTTTTCGGGTTTCAAGATTTTAAAGAGGGCGAGGAGAAGCTTGGGTGGATGGTCACGTATTCTCAGGTCAGCCGACTTTTTTCTTATTTCAGCTGATCATACTTGCACATTTTTGTGTTTGCTGCCGTCGCTGCCGTGCAGAGCTATTTTTTTTCAAAAACACCTATGTCATTATTTGTGCTGGTTTACTTTTATGTGATTCTCAAAATGACAAAATAATGTGTAATTGCCCGAATCAGTGAGGAACAAAAGAAAAGAGGTATGCAGTCACGACCAAAGAGAACAGAAAAGACATATATTAGGTGCCGCTGCCTCAACAAATTTCGGCACATGATTGAACGTGTTGTTTTTTTTGGTCTAGATTATTTTGTGTAAATCTTTGTGTCTGCCTTTGTGTATGTCTTTGTGTCTACAATTGTTGTGGTGCATTTGGTCTAGTGTGGCAATCAACGATCGATATCACATGTGAACCAGCCATTTTCCATGAATTGGTATATCAATACGGGAATGTGCCTGTATAATATCGACAGGTTCGTGAATGTGTTCTGCAATGGTCTGACCCGACAATGATTTGTTTATTGAGAACATATGCATATATGCACATTCATAGGTGACACGAAGCATTCATATGTGATATAAGTCATAGATTTGTGGATTGAACATGCTGTGCAGATTCTCTCCTGTCGTTATCTCTCTTTGTCTCTTTTTGTGTCTCTTTGAGATAAGGGTGGCAAGCACCGTGCAGCGGGCTGTGTGTGTCAGTGAGAGAGAGAGTGAGTGTACGTGTTTGTGTGTGTCTATGTGTGTGTCTATGTGTGTGTCTATGTGTGTGTGTGAGTGAGTGTGTGTGTGTGTATGTGTGTCTGTGTTTGTGTATGTGAGAGAGTGTATGACGTGCTCTGACGTGAACGTTCGGCGCATGTAGCAATTAAAAACAAAACGGACAACAGGCGCTTCATGAAAAGTATCTGCATATCTGCATATATTCATACGACACGATGTATCCATACGTGACACGATCAATTCATACGTGACGACGTCAACGTGTTGCGCAGGTGGCAATCAACGACCCTACGACAGGTGCCGAGATGAGCGGCGTTGACTACTACTTCATCATGCAGGACGGCAGCAAGTTTAAGGTACATTCGTGCGCACGCACCTCTCTGTCTGACAGATTGTTTTCCACATGTATAGGGTCTTGTTTGACACATTTCATTGGACCTCAGGTACTCTTCAAGTTTGCGCCCTACTTTTACGTGTCGGTCGAGAAAGGGATGGAGCGCGAGGTGGAGAGTGTGGTAAAACTTCTCAAAAGTCGGCTCGCGACTCCATTTACTATATGCACTCACTACCAAGCTGATCTTTTGAGAATTTCTACTAGCTACGACGCAAATTTGTCGAGGAGATCGCTGATGTGGTGCACAAAGATATGTGGGATCTTGATCTGCCAAACCATTTGGCTGGCCACAAGGCCACCGAGATTCAGCTCAAGTTCCGAAATCAGCAGGTCCGTCACTCATTCTTGTTCGTATATGTTTGCATGTGCTTTTGTTTGTTCGTGTGATTTTCAATCTGTCCCTTGCTCTTTCTCTCTCCCTCTCTCACTCTAGGCGCTCGCGCGTGTGCTTGTAGGAATCTGTGTGTGGGTATGTTGGTGTGCGTGTTTGTGAGTTTGTGAGCATACATCATCAGATGTATTACAGTATAGGATCAAGAACATGCGAGCAAGAATGTTCCTAATATTCCAAAAAAAAAAACCACAGGACATGATGACTGTGCGCAAAGAAATGGCGGGCATAGTCGAGCGCAATTTGGAGCGCAAAAAGGAAAAGGAATCTGGCGCAGGTTCACTGGTGAGTATATGCATATGTCTATTCTCTTTCTCTCTGTCTTCTTTTTCCTTTCTCTTTCTCTTGTTTTTTCCCCTCTCTTTCTTTCACTCTCTATCTACTATCCCTATCTCTCTCTCTCTCTCTCTCTCGCTCATCCTCGCTCTCGCTCCCTTTCTCACCGTCTCCCTGTGGCGCACACTCCCTGATTTCTCTATCTCTGCCAGCTACAAAAGGCTCAGACACTGATAAGCACAATCTGACATATGTATCCCGACCTCAGGATGCCGAGGAGGGCGCGGAAAAGGTGAAATCCAACAGGCTACAGGAAAGTTTGCTGGATCACATTGTGGACATGCGCGAGTACGATGTGCCCTATGTGATGCGTTGTGCCATTGACAACGAGTTTTTCGTGGGCCTGTGGTACAGTGTCAATGTGCATGAGGGCGATGTGACTATTCAGGGCAGGCCCGACCTGACGGCTGCGTGGGGACGCGCGGAGCCGCGTGTGCTGGCGTTTGATATAGAATGCACGAAAGAGCCGCTCAAGTTTCCCCAGGCCGAGACGGATTCGATTTACATGATTTCGTACATGATTGACGGCGAGGGATTTCTGATCGTCGATCGTGCGGTCGTGTCGGAGGATATTGAGGATTTCGAGTATACCCCCAAGAAAGAGTACGAGGGGCCCTTTACTTGCATCAATGTTGAAAACGAGCTCGCTCTCATTCGAACGTTTCTCGATCATATTAAGGAGGCCAAGGTGACAAGACTAGACTGGCCATTTTACTTTTTTTTTTGAGTGCTTGTTGTCCATGCGTGTTGTGCACCCTGCACACCTCAATTGCGCACATCAGTCGTGTCACTTCGTCTATCTTTGTCTGTTTGCATGTACATGCGTGCATGCACTTTTTCGTGTTTTTCGTGTGTAATTGTGGTAAATGCTACACGAAATGCTGCCTCTTTCCGACGGCCTCTGCTGACGACTCACATGCCGTGCAGATACAATGATTCATATCACGCACATAAGTGAGTCATGGCACACATAAAAAGAGTCACGTCCCACATAGGATTGAGTCGCTCTACTCGCAAGTCGTGTGCCTCGGAAGCCCACCTTCCTTTTGTGACTCTGTCTCTCTCTTTCTCTGTCTTTCTCTCTCTCTGTCTCTATCGCTTGCTCTCGCGTGCGTGCGCGTTCTCTCTCTTGACAGCCCACCGTCTTCGTGACGTACAACGGCGATTTTTTCGACTTCCCCTTCCTTGACGTGCGCATGAAAAAATATGGACTGTGCATGGAGGAGGAAATCGGTATCCAGAAGCAGCAGAGCGAGGTATGAATACATACATCTATTTACGTGTATCTCTCCCTCTTCCCCCCTTTCGTTCTGTCCCTCTCTCACCACTTATTTATTTTCCCCTCTCTCCCTCTGTGTATATTTATATATACGTGTGTTCATATATGTAAATATTTAGATGTGTGTATGTATATATACAAACGCGCAAACATGTTTAAGACGTTTGAAGGTAAGAGAATCTCATTGAGGTGATGTCTCCTCTGCGTCTGATGATTATATGTGTATTTGTGTCGAATTACATACATATACGTACGTGTATTTATGTCAATTTATATATATATATAGGAGTATGACTGACATATACATATAGGAGTATGCCCGACGTTTTGCGTGCCACATGTAAAGTATCTGCTGATTACATTTGTACTCATATGCATATGTATGTACGCAAATAGGAGTATGGTGGGCGTTTCGCGTGCCATTTGGATGCCTTCCACTGGGTGAACCGTGACTCAATGCTGCCGCAAGGCAGCCGTGGCCTCAAGGCGGTGACAAAATATAAGTTGGGTTACGACCCCAAGGAAATCAGCCCTGAGGACATGTTGCCTTATGCCAGGGAGAAGCCACAGGTGAATTCGTCTGTCCCTCTCTCTTTCTCTTTCTTTGTCTCTAGGACTTTCTCTCTCACTCGCGTGCGCCCGCGCGCGCGCACGTGTACTCTTTCTGGGGTTGTTTCTCTTGACAGATGTATGTGTATGTGTGTATAAATACATACTGTCTCTCTATCTCTCTTTCACACTCTCGCCACACACACATACACATCACACGCATGTATGCACTCACACACGCAATATGTGTGCAGACAAAAATATCTTTGATTCAGATTGTATGTAAAACAACTGCTCGTCTGGTGCTTCCTCCTGTGTAAGCCACAAATTGAACGTCCACTTCCATCTTATATATATACACTCACACATCAATACATATATACACGATACATATTTCCCATCCCCCTCCAGCGCCCCCCCCAAATCACCTGAAATCATCCCATGAACAAACGGCTCTAATACAACGAACCCATCACACGTAGAACCTGTTCTCAAACACGACCTGATCTGCCGCACAAAATCTCACAGGAAATGGCGGCGTACTCCGTGTCCGACGCAGTGGCCACATACTACCTGTACATGCAATACGTGAATCCATTCATTTTTTCCCTGTGCAACATCATCCCGATGACTCCTAGCGACGTGCTGCGCAAGGGCTCAGGCACGTTGTGTGAGGTTCTTCTGCAAGTGCAGGCCTTTCGTGGCAATATAGTCTGCCCCAACAAACACAAGGACGACCCGCTAAAGGTGCGTATTTCTAGCATGCGTGTCATATATGTAAATGTACATATGAATATATATACACACGTATACACATATTTATATATGTGTATATATATGTATGTATATAAATATATGTATATATACATACATACAAATACACAAAAGTATATATATGTATATAATATATACATGTACGTATACATATGTACATATAAATAATATAAATATGTGTACATATATATGTATACATATATGTACATGTGTATTT
>Ga0209390_10010147_pt1 | contig 11105 bp, 9 predicted proteins | sample BON01_FD_187212 | JGI IMG/M metagenome (GOLD analysis project Ga0209390, IMG submission 187212) | Freshwater microbial communities from Lake Bonney liftoff mats and glacier meltwater in Antarctica - BON-01 (SPAdes) (version 2) | ecosystem: Environmental > Aquatic > Freshwater > Ice > Glacier... | reverse complement strand
GATTTTGTCGCAAGCACTGTATAGTTGTATACGTATATATACGTATTTATATATACATATATTTATATATATATATACGTGCATATACGTATACATAAAATACATACATGCACACGAGTCAGTCTTTCCGTTGGATGCTAGAGAGTTGGTCGCAAGCACTGTAAAGTTGAATACATATATATACATATTTATATATGTATATATATATATATATATGCATATATATATACATAATACATATTAATATATGTAAATATATATATATATACATAAAATACATACATACACATGAGTCAGTCTTTCCGTTGAATGCTAGAGAGTTGGTCACAAGCACTGTAGGATTGTATACATACATACATATATGTACATGTATATATATATATGTATATATTTACATGAAATAAATACATACATACGAGTCAGTCTTACTGTTAGAAGATAGAGAGCTGGTCGCAAGCACTGCAGAGTTGTGTGAAAACATATAAATACATACACGTACATATATATATATACATACATATCTGTGTATTTATGTATATATATCAAAATATACATGTATATATATGTACATACAACACATACATACAAATGAGTCAGTTTTTCCATTAGAGGCCAGGGCGTTGGTCGCAAGCATACATGTGCACAGATTGAGGGTGTCAGCATACGTGTACAAGGCAATCCATCACTCCAAACAGCAACATTCTCACAGCCTAGCCACACACCTTTGGGGCGGAAGGCAAGCGGATTGCGTTCAAGCGTCGCTCCGATGGCAGTCTGGTGCAAAGCATGTCAGATTCTATGCGCGTCTATTGTATAGGATGTCAGAATCTATGGGCGACAAGGCGCAGCAAATCACATGGAACATGCACTTTTCGTGTCTAAAATTGGTCTCTTTCGATTCAAGAATTGGTCTCTTTTGGCTCATGGATTGGTCTCTTTTGACTCATTAGTTGATCAGCAAATGATAAAGGCCATGCTCGCACCCAGCAAATACGCAGAATACCCAACAGACTTCTTTTTACTCATTGATTGGTCTCATTTGGCTCATTGATCTTTGTATTTTCACAAGTTTTTTCCAGAGTCCCGAACCCTGCATACCTGGCGATCGATTTCAAATAGCGGAGTTTTGTGGCACGCATAACACGCCAAATATATTAGTCTTTTTTGAGCCTAATATATTAGTCTTTTTTGACTCAATGATTGGTCTCTTTGGACTCCTTGAATCTTTTGTTGTGACTTATTTTTTTGAGAGTCGCGCACCCTACATACCTGGCGATTGATTCCAAATCTTGGATTTTTGTGACACGAATAACACGCCTCATATATACAGGGCGGCGAAGACTCATAGGATCCCTTATCTTTACAGGTCATTTTCCGCAAAAGTGACCTATATTTAGTGGCTCTTTTGTGGAAAATGATCTGCAACTTAGGGGATCCTATGAGTCTTCGCCACCCTGTATCAGACTCTTATGACGCATATATTAGTTCCCTTTGACTCATTGATTGGTCTCTTTTGACTCACTGAGTTTTATGTTTTGACAAAACACATTGAGAGTCTCACACCCTACATACCTGGCGATCGATTTCAAATCGCGGGTTGTTGTGGCACGAATGACAGTTGCACTGCCCCTCGCAATACACCCCTGAGCGAAAGAGAGTGTGTGAGATTGTGTGGGTGAGAGAGTGTGCGTGTGTTGATATGTGTTGTGGCACGAATGACAGTGGCACTGCCCCTGCACTGCCCCTCGCAATACACCCCTGTGCGACAGAGAGTGTGTAAGATGTGTTTACATAAGCTTCATGCGTATGTATCATACATGTGCAGATATATATGTGTATATATATATGTATATATATATATATATATATATATATATATATGTATATATATATATATATATATATATATATATATACATATACATATATATATTTATATAGGGTGAGAGAGTGTGCGTGTGTTGATATGTGTTGTGACACGAATCACAGTTGCACTGCCCCTGCACTGCCCCTCGCAATACACCCCTGAGTGAAAGAGTGTGTGTGAGATTGTGTGGGTGAGAGAGTGTGCGTGTGTTGATATGCATTGTGACACGAATCACAGTTGCACTGCTCCTCGCAATACACCCCTGTGCGAAAGAGTGTGTGAGAGAGAGCGTGCGTGAGAGTGTGTATGTGCTGGTATGTGTTGTGACACGAATCACAGTTGCACTGCTCCTCGCAATACACCCTTGTGCAAAAGAGTGTGTAAGAGAGAGCGTGAGAAAGAGCGTGTGTGTGAGAGTGTGTATGTGCTGGAAATGTATTGTGACACGAATCACAGTTGCACTGCTCCTCGCAATACACTCCTGTGCAAAAGAGTGTGTGAGAGAGAGCGAGTGTGTGAGGGTGTGTATGTGTTGATATGTGTTGTGACACGAATCACAGTTGCACTGCTCCTCGCAATACACCCCTGTGCAAAAGAGTGTGTGTAAGAGAGTGTGTGAGAGAGAGCGAGTGTGTGAGGGTGTGTGTGTGTTGATATGTATTGTGACACGAATGGTAGTTGCACTGCTCCTCTCGCAACATGCAACAGCCGCGAAACGCTCGCATCACAACTTGAGGAAATTTGAAATTCTGCAGTTACACAGACATAGACACAGACACAGACACACACCAGCCGCGAAACACTCGCATTTCAACTTGAGGAAATTTGATTTTTTGCAGTTACACACACACAGACACAGACGCAGACGCAGACGCAGCCGCGAAATACTCGCATTACAACTTGAGGCACTTAGAGTGTTTTGGCACCAGCCGCGAAATACTCGCATTACAACTTGAGGCACTTAGAGTGTTTTGGCAGTAACACGCACACTGACGCAGACGCAGACAAAAACATATGCACACACACACACACACCAGCCGCGAAACACTCGCATTCCAACTTGAGGCACTTAGATTTTTTGCAGATACACGGACACAGACACAAACACAGACACAGACACGGACACAGACACACCATCCGCGAATCACTCGCATTACAACTTGAGGCGTTTTGAGTTTTGGCAGATACACGGACACAGACACAGACACAGACACAGACACGCGCACACGCACACACAAACCAGCCGCGAAACACTCGCATTACAACTTGAGGCATCTTAATTTTTGGCAGTTACACACACAAGACACAGACGCAGACGCAGACGCAGACACAGACACAGACACAGACACAGACACAGACACAGTCACAGACACAGACACACACCAGCCGCGAAACACTTGCAATACAACTTGAGGCACTTTGATTTGTTGCAGTTATACAGACACAGACACAGACGCAGACGCAGACGCAGACACAGACGCAGACACACCATCCGCGAAACACTCGCATTACAAGTTGGAGCATTTTGAGTTTTTGCAACTACACAGACACAGACACAGACACAGACACAGACCTAGACACCTGCACACACACACACACACCAGCCGCGAAACACTCGCATTACAACTTGAGGCATTTTGATTTTTTGCAGTTACACAGACACCGACACAGATATAGAAATAGACACAGACACACACCATCCGCGCAACACGCGCATTACAACTTGAGGCACTTTGAGTGTTTTTGCACACACACACACATGCACACACACACACACACACACACACACACACACACATGCACACACACACACACACACATACACACACCAGCCGCGAAACACTCGCAATACAACTTGAGGCATTTTGAGTTTTTGCAGTTGCAGGGCTTTCTGCGACCCGAACTCGGCGGCCCTTGGCCTATGGCTGCGTCCGCTAGTCAAATTTCTCAAAAGTCAGCTCGCTACTCAATTCAGTACATCAGATCACTATAAAGCTGACTTTTTAGAAATTCCACTAGTGGACGTGGCCCATGGCCACGGCCACTAGTATAATTTCTCAAAAGTCAGCTTCATCGTGATGTTGTGCACTAAATTGAGCAGCGAGCTGACTTTTTGAGAACTGCTACCTGGCAGTCCAGCAGCGGGTAACGCACTGCGAAACATCCTCAAAAGTCAGTTTTTTGGTGATGTTATAGAGTAAATTGAGTAGCGAGCTGACGTTTGGGAATTCGTATTTATATATGCATATATTTATATATGCATATATGTATATATATACATACATATATGCATGTATACATATACATACATTCCAACCTGTTGCACAGCAGTGAAGCAGCTGTCGATCCCACAGACATACCCCCTCCCACTCCACCTCCCTCGTGCACACCTGCAGCGCGACTTGTTGTTGCGCCTGTGGTGTATATTACAGTGATTTAAGGAGTGTGTTGCAGGAATTTCAGGAGTGTGTTGCAGTGATGTGAGGAGTATGTTGCAATCTTTTCAGGAGCGTGTTGCAGTGGTATGTTGCAGCTACTTTGTGCACATCGACGTCACGGACGTATGAGGAGTGTGTTGCAGTGATATGTTGCAGCTATGTTGCAGCGATTTGAGCAGTGTGTTGCAGTGATTTGACGAGTGTGTTGCAGTCGTATGAGGAGTGTGTTGCAGTCATATGTTGTGTTGCAGTATGTTGCAGCTGCGGTCGCTTGAGCAGTGTGTTGCAGTGGCATGTTGCAGCTCTTTTGCGCGCACCGATCTGACGGACATATGTAGAGCGTGTTGCAGTAGTATGTTGCAGTTGCAGTCGTATGAGCAGTGTGTTGCATTGGTATGCTGCAGCTTCTTTGCGCGCACCGATATCACGGACGTGGCAAGACACTTCGTCTTTGCTCCCCACAGCTGCTCCAACGCTACGGCGGGAGGCCGAGGACGCAGCACCGCGGCGTCCCTGACAGAAACTCTCCACACTCAGCTCGCTACTCAATTTACTTGATCGAATATCTATAGTGCAGACTTTTTAGAATGTTCACTGTTCAAGGCCGAGAACACTGCACCGCTGGTACATGTTCTCAAAACTGAGCTCTACCTTCAGATTCTGCGATAAATTCAGTAGCAAACTGTCTTTTGAGAATTTCCACCTGTGATTTGGGCTTCGAGGAATCTCCTTTGCGGACGGGCGCCGTGGCCGCCCCGACCGGTGGTCTGCGCGTGCCGCCGCCCTCACCTCGTCTCTGCACACGTGCGCGCATTCATATGCGTGACATGACTCATTTATGTGTGTGGCATGAGGCATTTGTATGCGTGACATGAGCCGTATGTGTGACACAAAGCATTTCTATGCGTGTTGTGAGTCATGTGTTTGGCATGAGGCATTCATATGTGTCGCATGAGTCAATCGATCGTTGCCTCTGCGCACTTGCGTGCAGAGACAGAGAGCGTGGACATGCTTACACGAAATAGAGAGTAAGCGAGCAAATGGGGAGAGAGAGAGCGCAAGCGTGCGTGCGAGCAAGTGGGGGAGAGCAAGAAAGAGAGAGAGAGTTAGATTTAAAGTTCGAGAGGAAGAGAGAGAGGGAAAGAGAGAGAGAGATTGAGAGAAAGAAAAAGAGGGAAAGAGGGAGAGTGTGAGAGAGAGAGAGAGAGAGAGAGAGAGAGATAGAGAGAGAAAGAGAAAGAAGAAGAGAAAGTAGATACATTTACACGACACATACACGCACAAGTGTGTAAGTATATACGACACACTCACACACTTGCGTGCCGACGTGGAGAGAGAGACGGTAGACATGTGTACATGAAATAGAGACAGCGCGCGCGCGCGAGCAAGCAAGAGAGAGCAAAAGCAAGACAACGAGAGAAAAAATGTGAGAAAGGGGGAGCACGCGCGTGCGCGTGCACGAGCGAACGAGCGAGGGAGAGCAAGAGAGAACGAGAGAGAGAGCAAGGGCGAGAGTGTGCGGGAGCGAGGCAGCAAGAGAGAGCAAGAGAGAATCAGAGAGAGAGTAGACACATTTACACGGCGAATACATACACAAGAACCGTCAAATTGATCAAGGTTGTGTTGTGTGTAAAGGGGCAAATTAGGAGGGGGGGAGGGAGTGGGACACACTGTGAACGAGACAAATAGCGAGGAAAATAAACTTGAAAAAGAGAGATGGATACCTTCTTAGCTTTTGAGGCTGCAGGAGCAGAAGCGTCTATGTCCGTTGACCGTGCGCGTTTGCGACTGCCAGACCCAACATAGATATCGATATAAATGAGTCATGGCACACACATGAATGAGTCATGGCACACATATGAATGAGTCAGGCACACAAATTGCGACTGCCCAATATAGATAGATAAAGATCTATACATAAAGTATTCATATGAGTGAGACATGGCGCACGTATGGAGAAGCACGTCACACCTATGAACGAGGCATGGCACACACATTGCGACCGACAGATGTAACGCAGATATCGGTTCATGGATTTACACTCATATCAGACGTAGCACCCGAGACCAACGTAGAATCCGAGACCGAAACACATATGCGGTGGCTACAATTGGTAGGCTCCTTAAAAGTATAGGTCTCTTTTGCAGAATATCGTCTCTTTTTTACAGGGCTCTTTTGCAAAAGGGACTTATAATTTTAAGGAGCCTACTAATCGTAGCCACCCCATAATCCAATGCACAACTCAACACAGACATATTCGGAGTAACGCCATGTCTTATACCTAAATCACTCCGGAAAGATTCCTATACACTCTGCACAGAGCCCTACATACCCCGGGGGAAAGCTCTATATGTCCTTCAAAGAGCCTCACGAGACGCATTCGCAGAAACACCACATCAAACACGACCCTACACAATATCACAATCACTACCTCGCACTCTCTCTTATGCGCGTGTTGTGCGTCACTCGCTCGCGTGCGTGTATGTGCTTCACCTGCGGTTGTGCTGACCAAAACTCGACGTCATTGCCATGAGCGCTCCTGCAGCACACTCCTCCTGCGACGAGCACTCTGACATCGTGCGCTGCTGCGAAGAGGACGCATCGCTCTCACTGCCATGCTGCTGGTCGTGCTCACTACTCTCCTCCTCGTCACCACCCCAGTCCACCTTACGCCTCAGCCCCTGAATGTGTGTGTCGTGTGTGTGTGAGCGCACGTGCGCGTGTGTACGAAAGGTAGCGTTGTTATCGTGTTTCTGGTGGGGTTGGTTCAAGGGTCCACAGGATAGAGGTGTAGCGGCGATTGACATGTGATAGTGATATTGATATGAGGGATGGAGGTGGGCGTGGGATCAAAGAGAGAGAGAGAGAGACAGTGTGTGCGCGCGAGAGCGAGAGATAGCACGCGCGCGAAAGAGAGCACGCGAGAAAAAATATGAGATTGCACCTCAGTGAGGAGGGCAGTAATGCCAGCAATGGCTGTAGCTTCGGCCGCCAGCGTGTTTGGCGACGACTCCTTGCCAATTTGCATCGCAGACAGGCGGTGAAAGGCGTCAGCATTTTCCTTGCCGCTCGTTGGCGTGGCACCGAGGTCGCGCATCACCGGCGGTGTGTCGTCAGATGGCTCCTTGTCGCGCTTTACAGCGAGCGGCGTCGCAGCTGATGTCAGGAGCAAGGACGGAAAGAGAGGAATGGGAGTAGTCCAAGAAAGAGGAACAGATATTCAGTGTGCGTTAGTATGTGTACTCTGGAACGGAATATCTGGGAAAGAGCTACAGAAAAAACGAAAGTTGCAAAACGCCACAAAATGCCGCTGCCGAAGGTAGCTCGCCACACTAAAGATTCCATGGCTGGCTGAACGTGTGTTTCTTTTATGCATCGCGTATGGAAACAGTTGAAGCAGACCTTTTCGAATGGAGGAGTGTGGAAAATGGAGGGAGAGGGGATTGTTTCAGCGGCAGCAGAAATGCAGCGAGTTTGGTGAAGGGAGAAATGAAACTGACCTGCCCCAATCGCAGCAAGGATGTCCATCGCTTTGCTCATCCTCTAGGCCCCTTGCCGCGTGAATCTCTCCTCCTTCTGGCCTCAGCTGACAGCTCAAAACGAATTCGAATTGTTCGAAAGAATTTGATTTCTGCTCCTTTGTGCTGCTCCTCAGACGAAGGTCTCGCCACAGGCAACGTCCACGCGTATGATGGTTCCTCTTCACCCCTGCGCAATCGCCCGACCCGCCGTGATTTGCCGTTCTCTCCCACAGATGTCCTCTATACTCGATGTTGACCCAAGCGGTTCAAATTTTAAATTTTTGAAAGAGAGTTAAGTTCGTGGCAGGCGTGTTTCTCACGAACTCATCAAAAAACATCGTGGGGGCTGGAAATGTATACGCATATCCCTCCTCTTGCATATTCGTACACATTTATCGCCATATTCATATGTAAATATGTTTCGACTATTCTGTAACGACCACTTCTAATCTGTATGCTCCAATTATAAAACGTCTCTGTGTACCTGCTCCTAGCGGTGTCGCCCGATGTTTACACACTTGTGACCCAATGTTTTAGGGTCTGTATTTCTCTGATCATCCGTGCCTACGCTTCCTATGAATGCACACAAACCATGTTCATATTCCAAAAAAAATGAAATTCTGTTTGTAACTAACCCTCACATATGTGCGTTGCTCAACCACGTCTTTCTTCGTATCTATTCTATCCACCTAAACACGTGCTCACGTGTGGATGTCTACACCATGTGCGGTAACAAAATTAGAGTAAATTGAATACACAATAAAAATATGTATAAAAAAACACATAAACATGAATTAATAAATAAAATAATCATAACTTGGATACATTAAATACATGATTGAAGATATGAACAAACAAATAAATATATACGACTACCTGTAAAAAACTAATTATTGTTCCACGTGTGTGTTCTTCATCCGTACTACGCGTTTCTTGATGTGTATTCTGTTCTATTTCTCTTTTATTTGACTACATGAGTATGCGCTTGCCATGCATTCCATGGTCTGTTGCGGGAGTGCCTTTGAGGCAGGCGCTTCCGGGCTTCCTTATTACTGCACCTCCATCTGTGTGCATTCCTGCTGTACTTGGCGCGCTAGCTGTATGGATTCAAAACCCCCCATAAAAAAAAAACTGTATGCGCACGGACCCATCTGATTCAAGTTATAGAAGACAGAGTCTCTCTCCTTCTTTCCACCCTCCGATGCCTGTGTCTCTGCCCTTACCCTTTTTCTTTTTGATTCTTTCTGGTGAAAACGGCGCCGCGTCCGTCACTGGTGAAAACGGCGCCGCGTCTATCACTAGGTGCCCCTTGGCATGCCCGTGACGCCCATGGGTTAATGGTTCAAAACAATCTACAATGTTTGTAGGATGACATGCATCCTCGGGCTAATAAGTCCCAACAATTAAGTCTCCCTATTAGTAGCTATCAAGGAACGTAGCGCTGACTGGGCCCAACTTAATCACTGGACTAAGTGGGTGGTGATTTGTTTCTTTTTTTGTAAAACTGCCACACCACTAACCCTCCCGGGCCAGAGAAGTTGAGAATACACACGAGTACTGTGCAGTGATGGGGTGGCCGTGAAGTTCCCATTGCAAAGGCACTCCTGCCATGGACACGTATTTGTAATGTGATGTATGATCGTGTAGTAGACATGATGTAACGAGGTGATGTCAAGGCAGTGGTGCTGTCCGGGTTGTCTGCGCTCAGTGTATACAAGACGGTACAACACAACATGGGAAAATGAGAACTGAGCTTACTAAGAGTCGTAACCTGTTAGAAAGGGTTACTTTCTAGAAACCCCATTGTGACTAACCCTTGGCCCGGGGAGACAATCTGACTCCCTCTCATACAGTGTCTCGTGACACACGGACTCCTTTTAAAAGTTTTGTTTTTTAGGTCTTTCGTGACATATGTCACACAAGGGCTACTGACATAGTCTTGAGTGGGTACTCTGTAAGTTAGACACAGTACTGCGTGACTACTTTACGTAGGAGCGGAGACTGACTGTGGACCAACAATGCAAGTGTTTTGTTTGCAATGCAACCCTGTCATGATCAGCTCCAAGGTAGAGTGAGTAGCCCGACTTGGTCTGACAACCAAACTCGCCCCCTCTAGGTCACCCATATTATGCTGATGTTGTTTGGCTCGGGTTGCAAAGGAGCGACTTCATCAGACTGAGGTCCCAACACATATACAATGTAACCCTGCTGGAGCATATTGTAAGCTTTGCACTGGCAGGTATTCATTCTGTGAATCTTTCTCTCCTGTGAGTGTGATACGAAACACACAGATGTGTGCGCTCATAATCTCACAGGAGAAGGTGTGGCTGCGTGTTCTGGCACGTCCCGAAGGGAACAAGGAAGGATTGTCACTATGCCCAAGTTTGTCTGTCTGAAGGACTCTTCGAAGCCTGAGAACCTTTACGGGTCAACGTAGTAACTCTTCTTTCACGCTACAGTTCTTGCCATTTCCCCATCTTGAGTGAGGATATCAGTCCAACTTGAAACCCTTGAAGGGTATCTATGTCTTTTAGTGTACACCTGACAGTTGAGATGTTTTGCTGCTCCACCTCGTCTGCCCACTGCCACCGCACTTGCTGGCCCCTTCATCCCTGTCACGGGGGGCGTGACTATCCAAAATTTAGTTTCACTGAGTTACTCCAGATGAAATTCTACAACCCAGTACAGAAATACCAGACCGCGGGGTGATCTCAGTAAACCACCCTCAACTACGTCATTATGAGGGCGAGACACAAATTATTGAGAACCTGTTCTGGTTTTTCTTTTTTTATATAAGTTCTTGGGTGGCAAGCACCCAAATGAATTATTGGACTAAGTGGGTGGTGTGGGTATTATCATTATTTTCTTTCCGGGTATTATCATTATTTTCTTTCTTTCTTTCTTCGGTGTCGAAGACCCCGGCGGCAACCTAATCACTGGACTAAGCGGATGGTTTGTTTGTTAGTTTCAACGGTTTGTTTGTGTGTTGTTACAAAACCCGGAAATCCTCACTTTGCCTCCCGCCCTGGGCTCAAAGTAAAACCTCTGGGAGTATATCCGCTCGGGCTGCGTAGCTCTTCCTGCGGTCCTACCAAAGGCACACCACCGCCAGAACCACTCTACTAGGCTACGTGCCAACTGAGGTTAACATTCTACAAGTTGACAGGTTGGCTCGCATCCCTGGACTTACGCAAGCCCATGGTATATATATGTATACATATATATATATATATATATATATACATATATGTATTATGTTCACCACACAGCTAGCGCGCC
>Ga0209390_10010145_pt1 | contig 11107 bp, 11 predicted proteins | sample BON01_FD_187212 | JGI IMG/M metagenome (GOLD analysis project Ga0209390, IMG submission 187212) | Freshwater microbial communities from Lake Bonney liftoff mats and glacier meltwater in Antarctica - BON-01 (SPAdes) (version 2) | ecosystem: Environmental > Aquatic > Freshwater > Ice > Glacier... | reverse complement strand
CGACGAGGGACAAGTGTGCGAGGAGAAGGAGGAGGGGGAGGACTAGTGACATGCCTGGTTGTAGACGTGCAGGCGCCCTTCTTGGCCGTGGTCGGGGTGGCGGTGATTCTGAAGCTGAATGATGCTTGGGGAGGAGGAGGATGGTGCTGGCTCTGTCTGGCTTGCCCGACCCTGGCCCTAGTGGAATCGCATGACGCCCGCCGCCCTTGCGCTGCCTGTGATGTGGTTGTGGGGGAGGTGGTACGTGAGAGAGGGTACGTGCAGAGTGCAGAGATGCCAAGTGAAGGCACAAGCATCCTCTCATCGCCCGAGAATCGAGCATCATCATGCCTTGCCTCCACACGTTTGCATGTCCACACAAAGACACATACACAGGCCTGCTGCTGCTACTGGACGACGCCCTCCTCCTTCTACTCGACTTGGCTACATGTGCTCACGCCAGCTCTTTCATTCCTCCATCCCACCAACACAGAGCAAGCACCATCATCGCACGGCCTGCCTTCTTCGCCTCCCCTCCCCCACGTCCACAAGCTCTAGCACCCAAATGAGCACTCCTTCCAAGGGCGTCGACCCAGACGGCCTGTCCTTCATCGCTGCCGACGAGGCCTCGAGCACCCTCCACCTGCACCTCGCCAGCCTGGGCCTCCTTCCCTCCCCTGCCACCACCACCCCCACTCCCGCTGCTGCCGGCGGCGCGGCCGCTGCTGCTGCTGCTGCTGATGCTCCCAAGGGCCGAGGGCGTGGCAAAACGGGGGACAAACCCGTCGTCACTGCGATTGCCGAAGACCCCAAAGCTCCCTTGGTAGGCGAGCCAGGCTTGACCTTGCCAGGGGGGCCCGCGGCGGGGGAACGATTTTATATCACCACGGCGATCAATTATACGAATGGCAACCCCCACATAGGCCATGCCTATGAAGCCGTCACATCGGATGTGATTGCCCGGTATCAACGCATGGCAGGGAAGCAAGTTTTCTTTTTGACCGGCACGGACGAGCATGGGCAGAAGGTGGCGACGACGGCAGAAGGGCTAGGGATGACCCCTATTGAGCTGTGTGATAAATATGCGGGGAATTTCCAGGCCTTGAATAAGTGCTTGCGGATCTCCAATGATTTTTTTGTACGGACCACCATGCCCGAGCATCATGTGTCGGCGCAGGAGTTGTGGAAGAGGTGTGCGGCGGCGGATGATATTTATTTGAGGTAGGGGTTGGTGGAGGGGAGGGAGGGAGGGAGGGAGGGAAGGAAGAGGCCCAGCAGTCGTCTTGAAAGACATTTTTTTGCTTGAATTAGAGCTTATTTATTTCATCATCAGAATCCTCACCAACCCCCCCCCCCCAAATAACAGCAAATACACGGGCTGGTACAACGTCCGCGAAGAGACCTTCGTCACGGAAAACGAAGCCACCCTCGCCGATTTCAAAGACCCGGTCTCCGGCCTCCCCCTCAAGAAAATGGAGGAAACCTCCTACTTCTTCCGTATGTCCAAGTACCAAACCCAATTAATTGATCACATTAAGAATTCGCCTGGTTTTATCTTACCTGAGAGTAGGCGAAATTCGATATTGTCGAGGCTGGAGGAGGAGTTGACGGATTTGAGTGTGTCGAGAACGACGTTTGATTGGGGCATCCCTGTTCCGGAGGGGTTTGCGCCTGAGCATGTGTTGTATGTTTGGTTTGATGCGTTGTCGAATTATTTGACGGGGATTAATTGGTTGGAATCTGCCTCGTCTTCCCTCCCTTCCTCGTCCTCGTCTCCGACGTCGTCGTTTTGGCCGGCCGCCGTGCATGTGATTGGGAAGGATATCATTTGGTTCCATTGCGTCATTTGGCCGACGATTCTGATGAGTGCGGGCTTGCCGCTGCCGAAGAGCATTTTTGCACATGGCTTTATCCATGATAGGGATGGGAGGAAGATGAGGTGAGTGAGCTCGAAAGAGGGAGGGAGGGAGGGAGGGTTTGTCGATTCTCATAGCTGCGTGTACTCACCTCTCCTTCCCTCCCTCCCTCCATTCTAACCACAACAGCAAATCGCTCGGCAACGTCATCGACCCTCACGATATGATCAAGCGCTTTCCGATCGATACTTTCCGCTACTACCTGACCAAAGACCCCTTTGGGGGTGATATCTCCTTCTCGCCCGAAGCGATGCTCCAAGCCCACAATAGCGAGTTAGCTGACGTTTTAGGGAATCTAGTGCATCGAGCTGTGAGTTTGTGTCAGAAATTCTGTGAGGGGAAGGTACCGTCGTTGGCGTGTTTGGAAATAAGGGGGGGTTGGACGTATGCCTTGCCGATCGATTTAGAAGGGGTGAGGGGGAGGGTGGAGGGAGGGATGGAGGGGTTTGCGTTGAAGGTGCTTTCGGACGAGGTGATGGGTGGGTTTAGGGATACCAATAAATTTCTTACAGAGGCCGAGCCCTGGAAAATGAAGGGGGACGACAAGGCGGAGGCACGGAGGGAGGTGGTACGGCTGACGCTCGAAGCTGTTTATGTGCTTGCTCATTTCTTGGCTCCTATCATGCCTTATGCTGCTACAGCGATTTTCCAAAAGTTGGGAACTCCGCCTGAGCCCCTCCCTACCCTTCGGGCAGACTTGCAGAATCTGAGGGTGGGGGCCACGGTGGAGGTGGGTGATATTTTATTCATGAAAATTGAGGGAGGGGGGGAGGAAGGGAAGGAGGGAGGGGCGGTGGTGTTGGTGGATGGGAAGCCGCCCAAGAAGGAACAGGAGGATGGGAATGGTGGGAAGAAGGAGAGGCAACCGGCTGCTGCTGCTGGTGGGGGGGAGGAAGGGAAGGGGGGGAAGAAGAAGGGCGGAGGTGGAGGGGGGGGAGGGGGGGGAAGGACCGAGGGAGGAGAGGTGGCGTATCCCGATGACTTCAGTAAGGTTGATATTAGGGTGGGACAGATGGTAAAGGTGTGGCATCATGAGGCGGCGGAGCGATTGTTCTGTGAAGAGATCGATGTGGGGGAGGAGAAGCCAAGGCAGATTGCCTCGGGGCTGCGAGAGCATTATATATTAGAGGAAATGGAGGGGAGGAAGGTCCTAGTAGTATGTAATCTCAAGGCGGCAAAATTGGCAGAATTTGAGAGTCAGGGGATGGTGCTTGCTGCTTCTCTCGCGGATGACACGGGCAAGGTAGTATTGGTTGAGCCCCCGGCTGACGCGAAGGTGGGAGAGAGGGTGGCTCTTGAGGGGGTGGAGTATGATTTAGCTGACTTTCCACCGATGAGCTCGACGCAGATGAAGAAGAGGAAGGCATGGGAGGCGGTGGCGGAGGGGCTGGAGACGGATAAGGAGGGAGGGGCGATGTTTAGGGGGATGAGGCTAGTGACGAGCGCGGGGCCGTGTCGGGCGTCGGGGGTTGAAGGGGGGAAGATTAGATAGAGAGGGAGGGACGGAGAGAGGGAGGGAGGGAGGGGGGGTTGGTAGGGGAAGTGCATTGAAAGAACAAGAGATTTGTCATTTTGTAAATTATGTTGACTTTTTCTTTTGTGTGTGGGTTACATTTTTGGTGCAGTTTTGCTACTTCTCTCACTAGATTACATGGCTCCTTTCCTCCCTGCCCTCCCTCCCTCCCTCCGCTACCCACACATCCTCTAATTGGAACTACCTTCCGTCTCAAAGCTCTCCACACGCTCATCCCCATCACCACTCTCACCCACCCCCTCCGACCCCCTGCTACTGCTGCAACTCCCACTACTGCCCTTCCCCTCCTCCTCCCCCTCCCCCTCCCCCGACGTCGATTGCAACCACGCCCTAGCCTGCTGCATCGTGGTCGTATAAACCGACCATCGTCCCAACGCCCCCCTCAACCACTCCCTCCTCTCCCTCTCCACCCTCTCCTCCAACTCCCTCCTCCTCACCACCTGCCGCTCCCTCCTCTCCTCCCTCACACGATCCCGCAGGCGATAAAACCCCTTGGCCTTCCTAAAATGCTCCGCTAAGCCCCCATTGAACTCCTCACGAACTCTCCCCTCCTTCCGCGTCAACAGCTCCCGCAGCCGTCGAACGCACCTCAAAGCCCCTCCTCGTGTATAATAAACCTCCCCACACTCCTTCGCTTCTCGAGCTTGGACACGCAGGCCGTACCAAATCATCCATGCTTGCCACGCCAATTGCTTTTGACCCGAAGGGAAAAGACTAACCAATACGTCGACCATCGTCGGTCGTGCTGCTCCCCAGGTTTGTATTCGTTCTACCCACCTCTCATGTTGCTGGACTCGTGCCACATACCGACGCCAATAACCAATATGACGGGCGAGGTAATGAGCCTCACACACCTTATGCTGCCGTGCCCGCACCACTCTTGCCTCCCACCGTCGCAGCGCCCTTGCTGCCCGCCACTCCGTCAGAGCCTGCACTGCCTCCTCCTCCCTCCTTAGAAATCGACGTGCCTCCCCCCAACTTTCCAAAGCAAGACGCAACAAACGCGTGGCCCCCACCAATTGCACCATCTCCACCTTCCCCCTCTCCTGCCTCTTCTCTCGCACCCATAGCCGCCATGGCTCCCACCCCCGGCACCGCAAGAACAACTTCTCCGCCCGTCTTTCCCTACAGGCCTCTTCACACGCCACCCTCCATCCACCCACCCACGCACGTTCCACCAGCCCCTCCTCCACCAGCCGCATCACCGCCCTCGCTCGGACCTGAAGCTGCTTCCTCCGATGAATCAACGACCGCCACGCCTGAAAATACTTGGCTCGCCGAGCCTTCTGAAGAACCTTGATCAAAACAGCCCTGTGTGAAGACTGCTCGGCGCCCCACCCTCCCCATGCATTTAGCACTCGAGCCAGCAGCCGCTGCTGTGATCGACGCTGAAACCGACGGAGGCCTGGAGCGAGGAGAAACTTACGTTGCCATCTATGTAAAGTCTGAAGGAGGAGCTGAGACTGCACGCGTTGTTGGACCTTCTCCATCCGTCGTTTCAGAATCCCAGCTCGTTGTAGTTGACCTAGAGCTAACACGAGTCGACGTGCTTCCCACTGTCCATCCGCCAGAAGTGCCATCTGCTCCTGCCTCTGTCGCTTGCCCGCCCGGCGTGCATGACTCAAAACCAACCTCTTCCACGCCCGCCGTAACCCCCATCTACGCGTCGCTCGCTCACGATAAGCAGGAAGGACCACGGCCGCCCACCGCAACCGCTGCAGCACCACCACCACACCTCCTCGTCGTCGTTCCCGCCAAAAGTCCTCAGCCATCTTCCGGGTACCTGCATCCATCCTCCTCCTCCGATGACATTCCGCAAGCGCATACAACCCCCCCGCCTTCTGCTGTCGCTGAGCCCACCCCTCTGCTTCTTCCTCTAGACACCGCCGATAGCATTTATCCTTACTCCCCACCCTCCATTCCCTCACCGCCGCACGGCACTTTCGCTCCTCCCTCCCTACCCAAAACACCTCCACAGCAACAGCCTTAGCATGCTCTAAACGACGGCTCTGAACCCACCTACGTAACACCAACAGACCCCGTCGGCCTATAGTATGCCTCCAGGCCTTGTCTCCTAGGTCCACTTCAATCCCACGCTGCAGCCGCTGTTGAGCCACGGCCAAGCGCCATCGACGGAGGCCTCTTGCCATGTAGAGATGTCGGAGTTTTTGGGAGTGTGTGGCTGCGGAGAGCCACCAGTGGAGGCAGTGGGATTGTATTTTTGTCTGATGACGATGAGTGATTAATTGAGCGACTTGGGAGATATGGAAGGCGTGACGGAGGGATGCTAGGACTGCGTGGGCGAGCTTGCAGTGGTAGAGATGGAGGACACGACGAGAAGCGAGGACGAGGGAACGATGTTTGGACCAGCGGTGGAAGAAATCGAGAAGTAGAGAGTGATGTTGCTGCTGCTGGTGATGTATGAGAAGGTCCCGCCGCTTGCTTCGCTCTATTGCCCAGGACCGCCATTCGGCCAGTCGATGCCTCGCTTTTCTTATCAAAGAAGCTTTGTGTAATCCTTCGGCTTGACGCTGCTGGCAAGCATGAATGCGTAGCTGCTGGAAAGCACCTGCTCGTCGTCGTTGTATCCTCCTCTCGGCCCCCTCATCTGATCGAACCTCCATCTCCCTTGCCTGTTCCCTTGCCCCTTGCAACCACCTGCTCAACGTCCTTCCAGCCAAATGCCTCGCTTCCAGCCCCTCCGCTCGGCCCAATGCCTCCCTTCCCACCTTCCGAGATCGCAAATAACCCACTAGCACCCTTAATCCCCGCTTCGCCAGAGTCTGATAGAAAAAGGTCGAAGCCAATTGATCTCTCAAAAGCATGGTCCGTCGTCGTTGGCACCCCACCACCCACCATCGCCCCAAAACCCTGCGCATTCGACGCGTTGCCATCAGATATAAAGCAGCGTCTGCCCGGCATTTGAGTCGCTTGTGTTCGTTGACTAAGGCGGAGAAGGCTTTACGTGCCCGGAGGTTGATTGTGAGTGCTTCCAAGCAACGGTTTTCGGTGTGGATGGAATGCTGCCACTGGAGGAAACACCGCGACAAAAGCTTGTTTTGCTGCTGGCGGAGATGCTGCTGGCATTTTTGGGCGTTGCGCCAGGCATGTAGGGAGGTCTGGAGGAGGTGGGCGTGCTGTTGGAGCGCTACTAGCTGGCCTCGTTTTCGGCAGGCGGCGCGATGGGTTAGTTGATGGAGGAACTGTCGGGCACTGCGTTCAAGGGTAGTTCGTTGCCCGTGCATTGCTAGGGCCTTGCGATGGTCAGCTTGGACCAGACGTCGCTCGAGCTTTTGGAAGAATCGGCGTTGAGATTGAAATGCTGTGTGTGCCTCTGCCATGCGCAGGAGTGGTTTGGTGTGGAGGGCTCGGTGCTTTAGGAGATCGAAGGCGATGCGGAGGCGGCGGCGGAGACGGACGGCGTGCCAGCTTTTTTGTTTCCACAGGCTTAAGATGCGTTGTTGGAGGTGAAAGTCCGAGTCGAGGAGCAGGCGTTGGATGCTTGAGAGGTGGGCTTGCAAGGCCGTAGTGCCGGTGGTGGTGGAGCTACTGGGGGGAGAGGCCAGCCGGTAGTAGGGTTCGCCGTTGCTGCTGGAAGAGGAGGAGGAAGACGTGGAACACGGGGAGGTGGCGGACGAGGCTTGTGGTGAAGAGGCGCATGAATCGAGGAGAGCATGGTCGTCGTCGTCGTGTGCTGCCGCCCAGTCTTGTTTTGCAGTGACGGAACGGGGCTTTACTGAACAGGAAGACGCTGCCAAGGAGGAGGAGTTCGACGCCGTTACGGTTGCCGAGACGATGTCGTGCAACTCACTCAACTGCTGCTGCAGCAGCTTCTCCAGGCGGGCGGTGGCCGTGGAGGATGATGAAGAAGGCATCGTCATGCGCGTCGTGTTCTTCTTCGCTGGGTAAGAAAAAAATAGGGGGAGGGGTTGCTGCGCCCGCTCTCTCTCAGCGCACCCCGCGGCCGACCAAGAGCTCTGCCATAAAATGTGCCTTGCGTGTGGCGTCTTGTGCCTGCGCGGGGCAGGTGTACGGTGAGGGTATGAATTGATGATCATGCGAAACTCAAAACCTTCGCAACGGAAAAGCAGGCGTTTCCTGCGGTTTCGCCACACTTTCTGCGCTCCAAATGCACCCTCTTTTGCCTAAACCAAATTGTGCCTGACCCATTTACATACCAAAAATCCCCCTAGACCAATGATGCGTTCTTCCGAGGCCCTGCAAGAGCAGCACCTCGCAAAAGAGGCAGCTCGGCTGCAGGCCAGGGCACAGAGGGATAAAATGAGGGTCGCGCGCCTGCAAAATGCCAAGCGCACGACAACCGTGGACGTGGCAGGCTTGGAAGCGCAAGTCGAAGAGAAGCGTCAGCTCAAGGAACTGGAGAAAATGGCAGTAGCACGAGAGGGTAAGCATGTTGCCGAGACGGTCCGTCTGAGGGCAGCTCAGGAGGCGCAGGAAATTGCCGTCCGGCAGGCGTTGGCACGCTCTGTCAAGGACGAATGGGTCCTGCAAGCCGCAGCGCACAAGGACAAGAACAAGAAGAACTTAAATTTTACAAATTTGCCGGCTGCGGAATGTGGGCGTGGGGCTTTGCAAAAGCTGGAGGGGGAGGACGAGGGGTATGGCGCGCGTAAGAAGCAGCAGGTGAGAGAAGAAGGGGCGCAAGGGGAGGAGGAGAGGAGAATGCGATTGAGCAGACTTTGATTAAACAGAAACTGACTGCATATTTTCCTATTTTATCCCCCTTCCTCCCAAAGCATGCGGAAATGCGATCATGGACCCAGGCCCAGCGGCAGGAGCAGCAGGAGCGTGAGATGGCCGACGCCCGAGCCCGCGCTCAAGAAGCTGTCCGATTCCGCCGTGTCTTGTCCCTGGCCGACCAGCAGGCAGAGGACGAGGCGGCCTGTCAGGCGTATTTGACACGGCAGGTACAGACGGAGAACGCCGCACACATTGAACGTCATTTCGTGAGTAAGACCGCGCAGCAGAGGCAGAGGCAGGAGGAGGAGCAGGCCTTGTTGGCGCGTATGCAAGTGGACCCAATGCTTTGCGAGGTGAATGACTGCGTGAATCACGAGACGGGTCGTATTGTGCCCGATCGTTTTCGAGGATTTTCGACGGCGCAACGGCGGGCGTTGCGGGAGGAAAATAAGGGGGTTTTGCAGGAGAAGGCAGCGCGGCAGCAGCAAGAGGTGGAGGATGCACGTGAATGGGGCCAGCGGCAGGCCCGGTGGATCACGCTGATGGAGCAGCAGGAAGCGGAGGAACGCCACGCCCGGGCGGCGCTGCAGCAGGAGACCCAGGCGACGCTCCAGCAGCAGAAGCAGGAGCACAGGGCGCGCAATGCTAGTTCGAGGGTCGATGCGTTTGGGCGGATTGAGGAGGGGCAAGGGTTGGTTAGCAAGTTTGGGACGTCGCTGGCGTAAGAAAGAAGTGTGGGTGGATGAAAAAGATAGGTAGATGAGTGGGTCTGACGGAAGGAGGGATGGGAAAACAGGAGCAGGAGGACGGTATTAGGGAGCAGAGAAGAAATGGAAATAATATGAAGAACTTTTTCCTGTCCGCGAGAAAATGTAGGCAAATTAGCATTTTGGTTCTTTCTTTCTCTTTTGTTGGTGGCTACTACTGTGAAAATTGTCATTTTCGCCTATTCTCAATCTTGTATATGTTGGTGTTGTTGTTGTTGTTGTTGTGCTGTTGCACTTCTTGCTGCTGGACGCTCTATATATTTTCGCTTTCCGTCCCTTTCCATTCTGTTTCCCTTGCCCCACAACAGGCGTTCCTTTTCTTTCGTCATTCTCCTCCTTTTTGTGCCACCTCGCGCGCGTGGAGAACAAGCGGTTTCTATGGCTATCATTGCTGCTGTTTGCTGTGGGTGCTGTTCCTGCTCTCATGAATGGCTTTCTTGCCCTATTATCATCGCGAGTGCGCCTGCCGTGAGAAGAGTGGTGCGTCACCTTCTTTGACAACAGCTCCATTCACTCACACAGCAACACCAAAAAGGCGGACCAAAGGCACACACACACAAAGAATACCCCCCACCAAACAACAAAGAGCATTTCGTCTTTCTTCTACCCTCCACCTACTCCATCCCTCACTCTAAACCACCTCTCTCCTCCCCCCTCCTCCTCCCCCCGCCCTCCCCTTCCCTCCCGTCGCGTACCCCGCATACTTCGGCTGCTGCTGCCTCAACCCACTCACCGTCTGATACGGCGACCTAGGCGGCTCCCTCCCCCTCCCTCCCTCCCTCCCTCCCCCTCCCCCCCCAACCTTCACCGCATCCGCCTTCCGTGCCGCCCACATATCCATCAGTGGAATAACATACAAAGAGGCCAAACACGCGACTTGATAATAGTTAATCGTCGACCAATTCCCACTATCACACCCAGGTACTGGTTTAGGGGTCAAATGACAATCGCCCGCCCCAAACTCCATTAGGGGGGATTGCAGCAAACCAGCACACCCAGCAATAAGGAAGGACACACCAGCAAGCACGCCGAAGAAACGAAAGCCGAGGGCATCGGCCAAATAAGCGAAGAAATAGGTGAATAAAAAGGTGCGGAATAACGCGTAGGCCACAAAGGCGAGGATGAGGGGGAGGGCCCCTCCTTGGGCTTGAGCGATGATGATCCCCAGCCCGTAGATTACGGCCATGGAGACTGTCACAGCAGCAGTGGTGACGAAGCCGTACCTGGGGAGGGAGGGAGGGAGGGAGGGAGGGTGAGCGATGATGATGCCCAGCCCGAAGATCACGGCCATGGAGACAGTGGCGGCAGCGGTGGTGACAAATTGTACCTGGGGAGGAAGGGAGGGAGGGTTCTAGGGAGGGAGGGAGGGGAGGGAGGGAGGGAGGGTGAGAGGGGGTGATTCCTAGCCCGACGATCACCACCATGGAATCACGGCAGCGGTGGTGATGAAGCCGTATCTGGGGAGGAAGGGAGGGAGGGAGGGGAGGAGAGAAAAGTGAAGGTGAAAAACAATAACAAACAAGCGCACACCCCTCCCTCCCTCCCTCCCTCACCTACCTGTCCATCAACCCCCCCACAATCGGAATCCCCAACACGCCCGCCGTCGTCACCGCCGTAAACAGCCTCACCATAAAATTCTGCTTCTCCGAACTAAGTAAATGACCATCCGCCAACTGAATATCAATGCTTCCAATATAAAAATTCGCCCAAAATGAAGCAACGACAATGAAGACAGTCACTCGCACAAAGGGCGCCGATCGCAACTGCTCCCAAAACGAAGCTTCCTTGATATTCACTGCTGCTGCAGGAGCACCGCTGAGCAACGCTGTATTCTCCCTGTTACTGCTGCTGTTGGTCGCACCACCGGAGGAGGAAGAGGTGGTGGTGGGTAGTCCTCCTCCTCCTTGCCCTGGTCGGGGAGGGCCTAAGGAAGTTTTTTTGAACACGGAAGGAGCGCGAATGGGGCCAATACGCGCAGCTGAGACTTGGTCGGGTTTGGTTTCTTCTAATACTTGTTCTTGGAAGGAGAAGGGTTGATCGGGCCAGAGGAAGAGGGAGAGCATGAATGCGACGACGCACACGGTGCTATAGCCGGCGAAAATTGTTTGATAGGTAAAGTGGAAGCGATTCCACAGCCGATCAAACACGAAGAAGACAAAAAAAGATAGATTAAACGACCCAGTAATGATACTAGTCACGGTGGCCTTGCT
>Ga0209390_10010144_pt1 | contig 11107 bp, 20 predicted proteins | sample BON01_FD_187212 | JGI IMG/M metagenome (GOLD analysis project Ga0209390, IMG submission 187212) | Freshwater microbial communities from Lake Bonney liftoff mats and glacier meltwater in Antarctica - BON-01 (SPAdes) (version 2) | ecosystem: Environmental > Aquatic > Freshwater > Ice > Glacier... | reverse complement strand
CTGCACCTGCTTCCCCCCCTGCCCTCCCTCCCTCCCTACCTCCCTCAAGACCTCATCAAACCCCAACGAGATCACCAACCCCCCGGCCTCCCTCCCTCCCTCCCTCACCACCCTCCCCGCACACAACAACCTTCTAAACACAGACGTCATATCTTTATCCTCCCTCAATCCCTCCAGCGTCCCACACACCATCTGCACCACCACATCCGACAACCCTTCCTCCCTCCCTCCTTCCCCTCTCTCCTTCCCTCTTTGCATGCCCAAAGCAAGGTTCGCGAGAAAAGCAGCAGCCATTTGCCTTACCGCTGGTCGGTCGTCACGCAGGGCTGCTACTGCTGCATCTGTTGCTACTGTAATTCGGGAGGGATAGAGGAGAAGGGTACAGCCTGCTTTGTGTGCACAGACGTTGCTTAGGCCTGACAGGGCAATCACCACGGAAGAAGGAGAGGAGAACGACGACGAGGATGAGGAAGGGAGGGAGGAAGGGGTGGCGGTTGCAGCAGAAAGTTTGGCGAGGAGGTGATCGAGCAGGGCGGGGGTGGGGAAGGCGGGACGGAGGAAGAGGGGCCGAAGGAGGGAGAGGGTGAAGAATTCGGCCTTGGCTGGCCAGGGGGGGAGGAGGGTGCGGAGGAGGAGAGAGGAAAGGGCGGGAGGGAGGGGGGTGAGGGGTTGGAGGACTACGGCTACGGTAGCTTCGAGCAACGCGATGTCCTCAGAGAAGAGGAGGGGGGGCTCGCCTTCCTTCCCTTCCTCGGCAGCAGTAGCAGCAGCAGCAGTGGAGAGGGTTTTGAGCTTGGTGATGACGGTACCGACTGTTTGTTTGAGGGCAGCGGGGGGGTCGATGGAGAGGAGGGGTTTGTCGTGGCGGGCTAGCACGGGTTCAATGGACGCTGAGATGTGTTGTTGCTTGCTGCGTGTCGGCTGCACGACGGTGGTGCTGCTGCTCGTGGTTGTGGTGGTAGTAGTGGTAGCAGCAGCAGCAGCAGCAGGACGCATATTTGCCCAAGGGTTACTCAGTGGTACCGCCGGTAAGGGCGCTTGTGGCGGCATGTGGTGCGGCGGGACGAGAGGAGGGGGGTTGTTGATATGGTGATGTCCTCCCCCGGCTCCTCCCCCGGCTCCTCCTCCTCCTCCGCCTTCGTAGGACTCGAAGTGAAACCCAGGGACGGCTGGGCGCATGCTGCCTTGACTTTGTTCGATCACCGGTCGCAGGAGGGCACCAAGGGGAGAGGAGAAGACTTGCTCGGGCAGGGCTAGGATGTGGGGAGGGATACCAACACCCAGGAGGAAGAGGGCGGCTTCGTTGCTGAAGTTGTTGCAGTTCCATCGCATCAGGTCTGGAGGGAGGGAGGGAATGGAGGGAAGGAGGGTATCGTGAGTAAAAGGGGATGTAGGTTTACGTATATACACGTACACAAATAGAGCAAATAATAACGACAGGCACACGCACTTGTCACCATCGATCAACACCTCCCTCCCTCCCTTCGCTCCCCTCCCTTTTCCGCTATCACTCACCATACGTCTCAGCCGTGAACCGCGGGCTGACCTCCTGCAAAAATTCGTTAAACAGCTCCTCACCCACCTCCGTCTCCCCCAACTCCAAGGTCTGAAAAGGCTGCATGTGATACGACGCCAGAAATTCCTCATGCGGCACCGACACAATTCCCCCACCAAAGAAATGCTCCTTGCCATACACCACGATTCCAGTGTGGTAGATAGCCTCAATCTCCATCCCAAGCAAGGTCGGCCCCAGCTGCCGGGCCATGCCTTGCGACAAATCGTACACCGCCAGATGGACTTTGAATCGAGGGGCTTCCTCTTCCCCTCCGTTGGAGCCGGGGGCAGACATGATGGTGGGGTGTGCTGTGCTCGTGTGGTGGGGTGGTGGTGTGGTGATAAAATTAGAAAGACAAATGAGTCAGTCGGCCCGCCTGCGCAAGCCTCAGGATGCCATTGAGGTCCAGAAGGTGATGCGTAGTAGTAGGCTTTGTGATTGGGAACTGGACTGAACATGAATGCGTGTTGGGTCGTGTGGGCCGTTGGGCAGAAAAGGGAAGACGACGACGCGATGGCGAGGCGGGCCCTGGAGCGCGGCCGGCTTGCCTACGAGTGCCTGGTGATGGACATGCCTGTAAATATGGAGCAGAAGTGCGCGCTGGTTAGAGGCATGGCCAAAAAGTGGTGGTCGAGTGCTTCGAATTCTAATGGAATGACGATGACGGTGACGGTTGGGTCTCACACCCTCGCTGAAGGGCAAGCACACACCACCCAGGTCCAACCCAGAACGATGCACTCCACCTACGCATTGCCTCCACTCCCTCCCTACCTACCACAGGCAGAGGTCCTGAGTCCGCCAGCCCCCGCCGTGTGCGCCGCGTCGTGTGTTCAGGCGTACTGCGCAGAGGGGAGGGGGGAGGTTAGTCAAGCAAACAGAGGCAAGAACCAAGAAGCGACTGGCGCGGCCCGCTTGGCTCACGACGGTGCACGGCTCGGCAACAGAGGGATAGCATGCGAGGGAAATTTGGCGGGCTATGGGGACCTGGCGTTTATTTTTCCTTCCCTCGGGTTCGTTCCGCCTCGCAATGCTCGGATCCATCTCTCCCTCAGTCCACGCAAGCGACCAAGCGAGTGGCCTTGTTTGCCTCTTTCGTTGCGTTGTAGGCAACGCTGGTGCCTATACTTAGTTAGACGCCTTCGCGCTCGCCGCCATACTCACAAGAGCCACTACCACCACCCCACACCACAGGCAACGACAGCAACATGAGCAACGCCCGGCGCTCCATCGCACGGCTTCGCGCCGAGAAGGAGGAAGGGCTCGCCTTGCGCGACGAAGTCGGCCAGTCGGTTGAGCTATGTCGTGCGTCCTTTTCAAGACACGTGTTACCCGAAGCTGCTCTAGAGAAAGTCACGCGGGCCTGTACCTTGCTTGTGAATGCGGCCGTCCTCGACCGAGCAGTGGCCCACGGGTACAAAGCAGCAGTGTTAGGAAAAGTGGATCGAATCGGAGAAGCCCTGGCAGCATATCGTGAGGCGCAGCAGTTGTATTAAATGGCCGCCACGCAATTGGGTGGGGTGACTTGCGAAACGGTACCTAGTGATGTTGCATATTCATCGCTGGCCGTTCTCTTCGAACTGGGGACACTTCTCGAGTCCGTCAATCAACTGGTGGAGTCCGAGCAGACCTACATTGAATTGTTGTCCACGCCACAGTTGCCTGTCCCGAATCGCATACAGTGTTTGCATAGCCTGGCGCATGTCAGCAACCAGCAAAAGAAATGGAGAAAAGGGTTACAGTACGGGGAGGAAGCGCTTGAGCTCTTGAATGTCGCGTCTTTCGAAAGAACGGACGCGACCGTCATGCTCCATGTCGGCTTGCTTGTCGAGCTGGGGGATGCGATGGAAGGTCAAGGGGACTGGGGGTGCGCCCGCCAGTACGACAGGCAGGCATGGTCTTTATGAGCGCTGTGCAAAAGCAAGTTCGTGGACAGGACGCTTGCTCCGGAGGGAGGGCCTCGACTTGCTCGAGCAGGCCAAGCCTATGGAGGCCGTCGCGAGATTGCAAAATGTGCGGCACTACTGCGTCAATTTCTTGGAGATGGGCATCAACTTCACGCACATATCTGGGCTAATGAACACCATGGCCGCCCTTAAGGTCTGGTGCGAAGCATTCGTCGCCATAGCCGACGAGGATTTCGTCGCGGTTTTTAAAAGGAAGGGTCTGTGGTAGAACGAGCACGACGAGGTCTGCGCAAGCGTTTTGGAACAGGCAGACAGGGTGCTGGCAGACGTGACGGAGACGGATGCCATTTTGTCTGGGTATCGGGAGGGAGTGTTGGAGGAAACCCGACGAGAGATTGGGGAGCAACGGGCGGCAGAGGCGGCTGCAGCGGGCGAGAAGGATGCCGTCGTGTCGTCGGGGAAGAGCAAGGCAGCCAAGCGGAAGCAGCAGAAGCGCAAGGCCCAGCAGCAGAAGAAATGGGCGGCCGAGGAGGCAGCTGCTGCTGCTCAGAGAGCTTTGGATGACGCAATCGCCGCTTCAATTCCAGCAGGAGAGGAGGCAAGCGCGACTGAGGAGGACGGAGCGACGCTTGTGGAGGCAGGGGGGCAGCAGCTGCGGCTGCAGGAGGATATCGGAGGTTTGACGACTGCTACGCTTGGTTTGACCCTACAAGGCGCATAAGAAGTAGAAAGGGAGGAGGAGAGGGAGGAGGAGGAGGAGGAAGACTGTGCGATCTGCTTCGATACGCTCCTGGGAGGCGAGAGCCGTCTTGTATGCAGGCACGTTTATCACGCTTCGTGCCTGGAGTTGTGGCAGAGGAACTGTATCAATAAGGCCATTGCGCCGACCTGTCCGTACTGCCGCGCGCCCTTGCAGTTTGAGGGTTGAGAGGAAAGACTGAGGGACAAGGACAGTGAGAAAATACTCAGATAAAAGGCAAGGAGAATACTTGCAATGGAAGGGAGGAAACAATAGAAATCAAAGAATAAATTTAAACAAAAAATGGAATAGAAAAACTCTTTCCGCTGTTGTGAATATATCAATAGGAAATGCTGTGGGGGGTAAAAATGCTGAGGAAGCAGAGAGGAGGTTGAACGGTCTTCTGATATTCCTCTGTTGTGTTTAGTTATACATGCATCTGCGAATATACAAGGAATATGGATGCAGGATTGTCATAAAGCCCCGTCAAGGCCTTGAGAGCAAGCAAGGCCTGGTGGACAGTGCCTTGCGTCGTCTTCTCAAGAGCAGAGAGTGATGAGGACGTTTGGCGAAATCCGCGATCGAAAGTGCTGGTGGGGCAATCATGAGCACCAGCACAAGCCACAAATTAATTCCCCTACGCATTGCCTTTTGTTTCTTTTATATATGAATCTTCCTCCCCTTCCTCTTCTTATCTTGATGACGACGCTCCCCCCCCTTCCAGCCTGGCCACCTTGTCTTGCAAGGTCTTGATCTCCCCCCGCAAGGCCTCGATGGTGGCACCCATGGACCGCTCCACGTACTTGGCAAGGACGTCCACTTCCAGGTTGACTCTGTTTTTAGTGTTTGTGTTTTTAAGTGTTTGTGATTAGATAGGTTGATCTTATTTTCAAAAGCAGAATGAATGAATGAGAGAGGAGGCTTAATAATCAGCGCATATATAAGAGAACACGAGATGGATACTTAAACTTTAGTCTCTGATGGCAAAGAGTCCTAAATAAAAGAAGGAGAGTAGATTCGTACCTGTCACCCACAGCCTTGTGCGGGACGATGATGTGCTTCTGGGTGTAGGCAATCAACATAAAGGTGAACCAGCCCTCAGTCCGATTCACCTCGCAGACCGTCAGGCTCGTCCCGTCCACGGCGATGTACCTGTTTGAGGTGGGAAGAAGAAGAAGAAGAAGAAGAAATAAATGATCACATAAATAAACAAAAAGATAGTACATTTGGTTGTTTCAATTCCATAGTACATTTGGTCGTTTCAATTCCATAGTACATTTGGTCGTTTCAATTCCATGCACAGACCATCACGCTCCTAATGTAAAAACCACAGCGATGCGTCCTCAACTCCTGCCTTCCCTCCCTCCCTCCCTCCCTCCCTCTCCCTCCCTCCGTCCCTCCCTCCTTACCCTTTCTCCACGATGTAAGGCAAAATCGCGGGCGAAGCCTTAATCTTCACCCATAGCGAGTCTCCCTCGACGGTTTTACTCAGGATTTCTCCCGTCTCGTCCACGTGCCCTTGGACCATGTGTCCTGAATTCCGCCCGTCGGCCGGTAGACTCCTATTTTGAGAGGGAGGGAGGGAGGGAGGGAGGGAGGGAGGGAGGGAGGGATGAGGGGGTGGGTGAGTGATTCTCCCTTCACGGTTTCGCTCAAGAGCTCCCCCGTCTCATCCACGTGCCCTTGCACCACGTGTCCTGAATTGCGCCCGTCGGCTGGTAGACTCCTAATTTTAGCAGGAGGGGGGGAGGGAGGGAGAGAAGGCCGGTGAGTATCTCTTACTCCAGCTGTTCTGCTTCGTGTCTCCAGTCTTTTTCACGCATAACGCTTACCGTTCCAGGTTGACCTTGTTGCCCGCCGCCAGCACGCCTAGGTTCGTCCGGCGGATGGATTCAGGCGCAACGCCTACTGTGAAGGTGTCCGCTGTATGGGAGGGAGGGAGAGAGGGAGGTGTGTAAGTGCTAGATGACAGATGACTGAGGAAAGAAAAGAGACAGAGAAAGTGTATGAGATTCGTAGAAAAGAAAGAAAAGCAAAGGGATACGGATAATAACATTGATAGAAAGACTAGCGCACGAAGACTAGGAAAAAAAGGAGAGACCAAAAAAAGAGGACGTACGTGTGAAAGTGACGACGGTGAGGCACACGCCATTGACGGCGATGCTGCAGCCTTCGTACGCATCGGACAAGACGGTGGCCGCATCTGTGATGGTCAGCTCCATGCCTGTTTGGTGGTAGTAATAGTGGTAGGATTGGGAGTGATTGGGAGTGAGTGCTTGGGTGTGCAGTGAGGAAGGGGGGGGGTCCTCGTGTAGGAAGATAGGTCGATTGACAATCTCATGCACGCCAGCACTTAGACGCCGTCGCACACGTATACGGCAGTGAATTTCTGTCCAGTGCCGAATGCTGCATGTGGCTCCATTCCAGCAATGACCACTCCCTCTCCCTCCCCTTCCACCCCACCACCTCGACCTCCTCACCCCCTCCCCTCCTCTCCACCCACCCCCAACCCTACCACATACCTTTGCCCGTATCCCCGCTCCAAAGCACCATGTCCTTCAGCTGTACGCCCTTCACCGTCCCCATTTGCTCGACAATGCCCGAAAAGACTGCTAGGGCCTTGCCTCTCCGTCGGCCTGCCAAGGCAGCTTGAGAGATGGGGGCAAGGACGGCAGCGCCGGAGGAGGATTGGCGCGTAGCAGCACTGATAGAGGAGGAGAAGGGCATGTGGAAGGCGTCGATGCCAGGTATTGGGCTGAGAAGGAGGAAGAAGGGGAGGACGAGGAGGAGGAGGACGGGCAAGTGGACGAGGGGGAGGCGACATGGAGGGGGTCTCCGCTCCGGCATGTTGGTTGAATAGACGGGGCTATATCGTGGGGAGAGATGTTAGAGGTTGTAGCTAGGGTGGTGCGGGTGCTTGGTGGGAGTCTAGGGAGCTGTAAAGGGCATAGGGCATAGGGAGGGCAGCAAGTCGAGCAGTGCTCGACTTTTGGCTTGATGACGCACAGATGCATTGATGCTTCTTTCTAGACTCATTTCACACAACCCACACACCCTAAAACAGGCCGTTCACCACCTCGTCATTGCGATGATGATGGGAATGCACGCGGGCCGCCGCGCTGGGGTGCTTTTCGTCTTGATTTTGGCCGCAGCGCACGCTTTCCTTCTATCCCCCTCCATGCCCGCCTCGTCCAGGGCGGCTCGTCCTAGCGCAGGTAAGCACAAACACACAGCCAAGCCTTTGCTGCTACGCACAGTGACGTTCACCGCTGTCGTCAGTGTGTCTTTATGTGGTTGGCACGTTTTTCCTCGTGCTGGAATCGAGACTAAGCAATGCCCTCCCTCTCCACCACCCCGCCCCACCCCACTCCCCCATACCAGCAGCCTCCCGTCCCCTCCACCACCGCGCAGCCCCATCACCATCACACCCCCTCCTCCTTGCCGCCGCTGCCAGCGACCAACCCGACTGGCCGAGCGACAGCAGCGACGACAACTACGCAGATGAAGTCGAACAAGCCCCCGACATTGTCCATGCCACCGCCAGCAAAACCACTTTGATGGAACTGCAGCAGGACCTTCTCCTTCTCCTCGTCGGGCAAAATAAGGGCTTTTCCGTCTTGGAATCCGATCGCGAAGACATTGAGGATACTTTGCGTGATTTGGAAGCAGTCAATCCTAATCCTCGTCCTACTGAGTCCTTCTCCCAAGGGACCTCCCCCCTCTCGGGCACCTGGAGGCTGATCTACACAGGTACGAAGAAAGGAGGGAGGGAGGGAGGGAGGGGAAAAAGAGGAGCGAGCGAGAGCGGAGTTGTACCTTAGCTATTGTTCTACTCTAGCAACACACACTCCCTCCCTCCCTCCCTCCCTTCCCCCCCCATTAAAAACAGACGCCCTTGATGTGCTCGTCCTCGGCCTAGTCCCCATCGCCGTCATCGGCAAAGTCTACCAAAATATTTCTCCCGACGGCGCCAGTATCGCGAACGTCGTGGAGCTGAGTCAAGGGGCAAGTCAACTTTCCTTCTTCCCCTTGCTGGGGAAACTAGGCGACAGCATGGCCCGTCTTCGTGTGGAGGCTTCCTCTGAAGTTTTGTCGCCGTCAAGGTTGTCTTTGACATTTAAGAGTGCGGGCTTTGAGCCCGTGACGCTGTTTGGGATGGAGGTGGGGAAGCAGTTGTCATTACCGAAGGTAAGGAGGAGAGGGAGGGAGGGAGGGACGGAGGGAGGGATGGTATGGTTCGTCTTCGTACGGAGGCATCGTCGGAGGTTCTCTCTCCGTTAAGGTTGTCATTGACGTTCAAGAGTGCGGGCTTTGCGCCCGTGACGCTGTTTGGGATGGAGGTGGGGAAGCAGTTGTCGTCGCCCAAGGTAGGGAGGGAGGGAGGGATCGAGGACGGGGCGAGCAACGAAAAACGGAGCAGGAATGTTGCAGCAGTCACGTGGAGGGTGTTATGTGCCCATATTACATTCAAATCACTGATCTCTCCCCCCCTCCCTTCCCATCACTCCCTCCCTCCCTCCCCTTCAGCTCGATTTTCCCAACAGCCCCAACGTCGGGTGGATCGAAAGCACCTACGTCGACGACAAGATTCGCATTGGCCGCTCCCCCGGCGGATTAGGAGGGAAGGGGAGTGTGTTTGTGTTTGTGAGGGAGGGAGGACCGGGACGATGGGCGGAGGGGTGGACGGCGCGTTAGACTCACGCCATTTTAGCTTTTCAACCTCTTGCCTGTCTGTACTCACTCCACGAAGGGAGAACGGCGCGTTAGACTCTCGTCGTCAGCTTTCTTCTAATAACCTCCTCCCTCCTTCTGTTCATTCCAGCCAGCGTTCGGTTGTGTCCTTGTGAGGGCATGGCTTTTTGGAGAAGAAATAGAGGGAGAATCAGGGACGGAGTAAATTTCTTGTAACATGTAGCGGCACGAAGGAAGAATAAATATAAAAGAGATTAGACTTAGAAAAAAAGACAGACGGGGCGCGCGGCGTATGCGCCCGGCCGAAGTCGTGTGCCCTACTACAGGGCTTCTAGACTCAAAATGCTTGTGTTGGTCTTGTTTCTTTGTTGCTAGTCGACGCAGGCCTTGCTTGAGAACCTAAACCACATTTGCTAGCGCGTTTACCTCCATTAACACATTGACTTGTAAATGAAGACGAACACTTCTTTCCTCTTCAAGCTCAACTTGCTTCTTCCAACGCCTTGCCCTCTCCATCACCACGCACCAATCGTGTGGAAAGCCTCATGTCCAGATCCGACCCACCCCAAGACAGCCACAGCGACAGCATCCAGCATGTCCTCCGCCGCCCTGCCCGCCGCGCCAGCCCCCGAAGGCGACCTGGCAGCGGCCACGGCCTCTTCTTCCAAGGATAACGATGCGCTGTCTGTTCCCCCTGCCAAGCCCCAATCCTATTTCTCGCAAGCCTTGGGCCTCTTCCGTGCCTCCTGCGTCTTTGGCGTCCTCCTCGGGGCCACAGCTACGAACGTGACGTTCGCCATGCTCATCCATGCCGTGACCCGGGACAGGAAAAAGGCGCAAGGTATGTGTGTATTGAAAGTGGGCTGGGATTCTGCTACCTTTCCCTTTCCCTTACTCCCTGTACGCGCTTTTCTTAGCTAGCTCCGAGTAACCTTTCCCCAAAAAAAATTCTGACAATTACACGCTCGTTTACACACACACACATGCAACGCCGCGCAGGTCGATGCGTGTACAGCATCTGCATGATCACCAGCTGGGCCCTCAAATTCATTCCCTGGATCACCATCAAGATGAAAGTACCCCCGCAGCCCATCGACTTTGAGCAGTTCCTCCTGACGTCCAACCACGTCTCCTTTATGGACCTCTTTTTCATCCAGGTATGTTCGTTCTCTACCCGACACTCCCTCCCTCCCTCCCTCCCTCTGACCCTCCTTTCCTCCCTCCCTCCCTACCAGCACACCATGTACCAATCCCTTTCCCGGCAAGCCATTCAACGCGTCCGTCTCATATATTGGGGGAAGCTCGTGTCCATTCCTCTCGTCAAAGGCATTCTCACTTTACCCTTCCTCCCTCCCCTCTTCCTTTCCTACCAGCACACAATGTACCAGTCTCTTTCTCGACAAGCCATTCAACGCGTCCGTCTCATTTACTGGGAGAAGCTCGCGTCCATTCCTCTGGTCAAGGGTATCTTCACCTTGACGGGCGGCGTGCCGATCAAGATCCTGGGGAGCACGTCGCTGAAGGAGGGGGATAATAAGTACTGCAAAGAGGTAAGACCCTCCCTCCCTCCCTCCTTCCCTCCCTCCCTCCCTCCAATGATTGTCAGCTCTCACCCACTCTTCCCCCCTCCCTCCCTTCCCCCACAGAGCGTCAAAGCTGTCTACGGCGCCGTCGACAAGGCCATCGTCGACAAGCTCTCGATCGCCCTCTCCTTTGAAGGGCGCCGCAACCCCAACCCACCCACCCTCAGCAAGATCCAACGAGGCATGTTCAAAATGCACCAGCAGTACGACATTCCTGTAGTCCTGATCCGCCTCCGAGGTACGTTCCCTCCCTCCCTCCCTCCCTCCCCCCCACCCTCAGCAAGATACAACGAGGCATGTTCAAAATGCACCAGCAGTACGATACCCCTGTGGTCCTGAGTCGCCTGCGATGTACGTCCATCCTTCCCTCCCTCCCTGAGCTGAACCTTCGAAGGACTTCCTTGTGCCACGATTGGTGGATATTATGATTTGATAAAGCTCGCCGCTTCCTCCCTCCCTCCTTCCCTCCCTCCCTTCCTCAGGCGTCGAGAAAATCTGGGCTGCTGAAGGCCTGCCTTCTGGAACGGGCGTGGTAGAGTGTGAGATGCTTCCACACGCATACAAATGGCCTACGGCCGAAGCCTACGAAGACGGGCTCCGTGCCGTCTATGAACGAGGAGAAGACGGTCCCCCT
>Ga0209390_10010142_pt1 | contig 11108 bp, 9 predicted proteins | sample BON01_FD_187212 | JGI IMG/M metagenome (GOLD analysis project Ga0209390, IMG submission 187212) | Freshwater microbial communities from Lake Bonney liftoff mats and glacier meltwater in Antarctica - BON-01 (SPAdes) (version 2) | ecosystem: Environmental > Aquatic > Freshwater > Ice > Glacier... | reverse complement strand
TTTGAATAGTCATGTGTGTTTCTTGTAAAAAGGTGTTGGTTGATACGGCGTTCAAACCTGCATACTGGATCTTTGCAAACGAGCTGATAGTGAAGGTTACTCCCACTCAATAGTTGCTCGATTAAAAATACTATATAAATCATATAGTTGCGTTGCTTTATTTTTCGTGTGTAACATTTGTGCAACTAACATATGAAGTAAAAGCCATTTCAAAAAGAATAAAACCGTTAACAAACATAAGGTTAAATGCAATTTGGTTACACAAAGTGTATCCAAATTTTGAAGCAATACAGGCGTTACTTAAGTAACACTTAAACCAATCTAACTATGCCGAACAACCCGACCTGAAATCACACTAGCTGCACATCGAAAAGTGAACAAACATTGCGATTTTGACTCAATTTGCATGTTTCACCTGCTGAGTTTTTGGATGCGCTGCTGTGCTCGTGCTATCTGCTGCGCTTTGCGTTCAGTGTCCACAGCTTGTTTTGCAATCTCAGCACGCTGCTTGAGGCTGTTGAGTCGAGCTTGTTGCGGGGTGGGTGGTTTAGTGGGTGCAATTTCAAAATATCTCATACAGCTATTTATTGGCAGAGCGCATTGCTGCGCCCTACCCCCGCACTGTTACTTTACAAAAGCACTGCGCAGCTGACCGCTAGCAGCTTCAATCTGCGAATCAAGCTCACCTGCCAAAACAGCAGAGTTGACCGCTTCGAGTGCATCAATCAATGAAGCAGCACTAGCAACCTCAATGGCTGTTTTGCCCTTCGCAAGTTCAAGCACTTTGCTGCCATATCGAATGGCGATGCAGCACTTGCCACCATCGCTGACAAACCACCATGCTTTGACACGCTTAGGCTGCGTGATTTGCACACGAACACCATCAGTGTTGGTCACTGTTTTTGTGCGTGTGGGTGAAAAAACAGTGCCTTCGTTTTGAGCACGTGCAAGTTGAATTTGCTCATGCAATTTTGCACTCAACTTGTTTCGTCGATGCACAACAGGCGATTGTTGTGTGGGTTTTTTTGCTGCGACCAATTTCAGCGATGCTAGTGTTGCCATTGTTTTCTCCTTCGTGTTTAACAGGGCAACACAACTTTATTTTCACTCGCCAATATTGAGCAACCGAAATCCAACAACTGAATAGATCACATTCACAATCTATGCTGTTTCATATCAATCAGCATAAATAAATGTACAAGTAAGGTTAAGGTTGGCACGCCGATTGCAATAGTGCTGCGAAATCCGTTCTGATGTGTGACGGTAAGCAAACGAAGCTCTTACTCTTCGCTTCATCGCACTACCCAATGTCACAGTTGGATGCCTTAAACGACGCTCCTATGCAGCAGTTCTGTTTGCGATGCCGTAATGGTTGGTAACGCAGTGATGCGTGAATGTAGGCACGTATGAATTTGTACAGGCTGAAAGTGAGTGGGGAATTCCAATAAACCCACAAGCACCCCACAAGCTGCTGATATAGGCTGTGGTGTTGCTGCGTAAGGCAAGCACGTAGAAGGTGATCGCAATACCTACCTTATCTTGTTAATCAAGTTGTGTGTATATCAGTTGTTCGAAAGACCTCAACAAAAAATCGAACCAAGCTAGGCCATCTAACATGGCTTGGTTTGTTGTTCCTAACAAAAGATCAAAAAATACGAAACATGTTTTGAGACGAACGCAAGTGAGATCGATAAAACATGTTGAGTTGATTGCACGAAGTGCGATCATCAAAAAAGAGAAATCAAACTTAATAAACGTTTAAAAAATTAAGATGAAAGAAGCTTAACCAATACAACATCTCTTTCAAATTCATTTTTGAAGTTGAAATCTTCTTTGTATTTCTTATTGAAAAATTCCAACACTTTAAACATGTCAACGACCTCAACATACTTAATTTCATTTTTTACAATGGTCACTCGTACAGGGACCTCAGTATTTTTGATAGTCCATTTATACACAAGCATTATTGAAGGGACCCACTCAGCAGCAGCAATAATCTCAGGCTCAACTTGAAGTAGTGAAAATGATTTTCCAAATAGATCCCATTTTTTTGAAAACGATTGGGAGTCTTTATTTCAATGCAATCTAACTGACTCTTTCCAATCGCCAAATTTGTGATTTGGCAGAATTTGCTTGGCTAAGAATTCTTAAATGTAATCTTGTACTTCGATAATTTCAGCAGTCATTTCTTCTTTCTTTCTTTAGTAGATTTAATAAATTCTTGCTGATCCTCTGCTGCTGCCGCTTGTTGTCGATTCGACCAATACTGATTGTTGGCTGTGATTTCTTCATCACCTGCTGCAACCAATCTTTCGTAGAGTTCATCAGCCCAAACTGACTCAGTCAATTTTTCAAGTTTTGTTTCGTATTGCTCAACGTCACGCAAGATGTAGCGAGCCAATTTATCAACGACGATGACTTCAAAATCCAAACTCACAGGCAGCACCATACTGAAATTCACATCGGCATAGAAGCTTTCTCTGTCCATACGTCTGCTTGCGTGACCGATGGCAACACAGAGACCATAGTGTTTGCCCAACATCTGCTCAGCTGCATGAGCTGTTGTCGAGTGCGTGACGATGGGTTTTGCTTCTCGTATCTCAAACAGGCGTAGGATCACTCTGCGTGCACGCTCAAGTCGATCTTTGGGCGTTTCTATTTCTTTCACCAAAGCCCGTTGATCTGCAATCACTTTGGTCAGTGTTTCTTGTTTGAGCCACTCTGCGAACTTGTCTGCTTTCACACTGCGATCGACAGCGGCCTGCATTGCTAGGCTGTATTCGCTGACACTTTTGTTCGATGCATCAGCACCAAAAATCAATCGCACTACCAATGCAGCATCAGGTGTGTTGCTTTGTATTTTGATATTCGATTTCTGCAGCTGACCTCGCACTGCAGCAAAGAAGTCATCAGCTAGTTCATGTGCAGCTGCTTCTTTGTAAACTGCGTAGGCATCCTGCAAAAAACCATACAACAAGTCTCTGTACTGCTTGTTTAACGAGCGAACTTTTTTCTGAGTGACAGCTAGTTGTCGACCCCAATCTTTCAGCACCACTTCATCTGCTTCCTGCTGCTGCTGCCATTTTGCAAGCTGCTGCTCTCGTTCAGCACTCAACGCAACTTTGGCCACAGCGGACACAGCAGTTGATTTTTTCACAGCAGTTGTAGTTTTCTTTGCCGCAGGCATAGTCATCTCCGCTTAGGCCACTGCTCGAAGCCGTATGTCCTCAATCACAGCAAACAGCTCAGCAACTTTGGCAGGCGGAAAAACACTTTGAGGTCCCGCAGCTGCTAGATCAGTAAATGGGCTTTCGTAGAGCCTGCTTTGCGCCATCGCACCATCGTGTGTCAACTGCTGCACGATCATGCGTACAAATGCAATTTGATTCTTTGCAGCTGCAGTGTCGCTGAGGAACTTATCCATTGCTTGATTGGCAGCTTCAAGCTCAAGTCCAACAAGCGACCTAACAAAAAGACCCAATCCCTTCGACTCCTGCTTCAACTGCTGAACCAATGCAGTATTACCCCCTGCTTGCTCAAGCATGATGCGCTCTAGTTCAGCTAGGTCAGCACTAGTGATTGCGAGATTTTTCCGCAACTTGGCAAATGCAATGTGATCTTTGTGCTGTTTGAGGTATTCGGTGGTCTTCGATTTGAATCTTTCGTAGTCGATGCCACTAGTAGCCATCGGTAGCGTGACCACAGTAGCATCACCTAACTCATCTTCAAAGTTGGTGTAGATGATGCTGCGTTTACGTTTTTCAATTAGCTTGATCAACATGCGCAACTGTTTGCGCACATGTTCCAACATGCCCACCGTAACATCCATCCACCACTCTTCACCTATCAACGCCTGTATCAGCGGCATCTGCATGCGTATCGCAGGAATACTGTTCTGCTCTTCAAGTGCAGACATGATTTTCTGCACTGCCGCTTTGATCTTGTCATCAACTACCAAAACCTGCAGCACACTCAGCTGCGCACCCACAATCATGTAGTCAAAGTGTTTGGCTTCTTCTTCAGCATCACGCAGTTGCGAAGGAAGTGCTGCTAACTTGTCAGCGACCTCTGTAGATTCTGCCAAAGTCATACGCCGCCATATGTCTTTGACGCTGTACTTCTCAACTAGCTGCCGTTGTGGACGCACGATGATGTTATCGAGTGTCATATTGCTGACGATGCTGTGCAAGAGGTCAGCAGTCTGTGTTCTCAGTTCAGCTTCTTGTTCTGCTGCTTGACCAACTGCTTTTGGTCTGTTGATGCTGTCAATCTCTGCAAGCAAACTCAAACGCTGCTTGAATAAACGAGTGTCCAAACTGACTGTTTTGCTACCTTCACCAATGGTGGGATTTTGTTTGAAGAATTCAAAGTTCTGACAAAAGTCAAAAATGTTGAAGAACTGTTTGTCCTTACCCGGCGAATACAGGTCAGCGCAAAGTCGAGTGCCCCTACCGATCATCTGCCAAAACTTGGTTTTGCTGTGCACCTGTTTGAAGAACACAAGATTGAGAACTTCAGGTACATCAATGCCTGTGTCCATCATGTCCACGCTGATGGCCATGTGTGGCTCACTCTCTTTGATTGAGAATGAATCAATCAAGCTCTGTGCATACTCAGTTTTGTATGTGATTACACGTGCAAACGAGCCGTTGTATTGGGGATAGTTGATGTTGAAGCGTTTTTCGATGAACTCAGCGTGATCATTGTTTTTAGCGAACACAATGGTTTTACCCAATCTGTCACCACTTGCCACCTTCTCACCACGTGTCATCACATGTTCTAAAACCTTATCAACTGTGTCCTCGTTGAACAACCAATTGTTGATGGCACCTGCGTTGACTTCTTCGGGTGCACCATCGTCACCCCACTCAAGCTCATCCCACTGCTGCTTGTCTTCATCGCTGAGCTCATCGTATTTGATGCCCTCACGTTGAAACTTTAATGGCACTGAGATTGCCACAAATGGCACAAGATGTTTTTCTTCGATGGCTTCATCCAAGCTGTAGGCAAATGTTGGAACGCCACGCTCAAGTTGAAACAGTTGATAGGTGTTGTGATCAACTTCGTCTTTCGGTGTTGCTGTTAGTCCAACCAAATAGCTGTCGAAATAATTAAACAGCGCACCATACTTTGAGTAGATGCTGCGGTGGGCTTCATCAACGATGACGAGATCAAAGTAGCCGATGCCAAATTTTTTAACAACATCTCTGTTGTTGTTGATCAGATTCAACATGGTTGGATAGGTACTGACATAGACTCGACCTGTCCCATCAATTCCATCAAGCAAGTTCACAATGCCTGCACTTGACAAGTGCTTGCCGAACTCACGTGCAGCCTGTTTGACCAACGAAACACGATCGGCGAGAAACAGCACACGCTTGACGTAGTTGCAGCGCATCATCAAATCAACCAACGCAATCACAGTGCGTGTCTTACCCGAGCCTGTAGCCATCACCAACAGGTTTCTACGCTGATTGTGCTGCTCAACTGCTTCTGCAACACTGCGAATTGCCTGCTGTTGATAAGCTCGGCCTGCTATGTCTGCATTGATCACCTCTGCGGTCAAACTCAATCTGCTTGTTCTTCGCTGCATCAACAGCTCAAGTTCATCACGTTTGTGGAAGCCCTCTACTTTGCGTATGGGTGCGGCTGTGTCGTCCCAAAAGTAATGTTCATATCCGTTGGTCAAGTAAATTACAGGCCTGCGTTTAAATTTGACCTCTAAACAGTCTGCATACAACTTCGCCTGCTGCTGACCTTCTTTGGGGTTTCGCTTTGTACGCTTGACTTCTACGACTGCAAGTGGTTTTCTGTCAGCACCCCAAAGCACGTAGTCAACACGGCCAATATTTTGGTTGTTGGGCATTCCCTCAACTTGGTACTCTTTATCGTCGATGTCATCAAGTGCAAAGCCTGCTTCGTTCAACAGCAGATCAATAAAATAATCTCGTGTTTGCTGTTCGTTGTAGTCGTGCGTGTCTCTTATCTGCTCGTTGACAGCCTTAACGAGTGCGAACTGATCTTTCAGCTGCTCAAGCTCAGACCGCAGTGTTTTATTTTCTGTCTGCTGCGCTTTTAAATCTTGTTCTGTGCGCTCAAGCTGCGCTATGGGTATCGCAGTGGCTGTGCGTGCAGCTGCCACAAGCGACAGATTGAATTGCAACGATGGGTCGGGACGCTCACGCTTGCCGTATGTGCGAGCCAACCAATACGCAATGTGGAAAATTTCAGTAACAGCAGTGACAGCATCCACTGTCTTCGTTGACTTACCGTGTGCAGCTCGATTGCCGATGGTGACGACCACAGTTGCTTTGGTGAAGATTGCTTCGCCTGCTGTATTGCGAAAACTTGGTTCGTATATGCGTGCACCCAAGTTCTCGTCGTAGCAGCTGTAATTTTCATCGTACTTGTAGAGCCACCCTATCATTTGCTCCAACGCTATGCGTGCATAAAAACAAGCAGCACGTGCGTCTGTGTTCACATAGCTTTCGGCTTTTACACAGGTGTTGTGTATTGCAAACCACTCACGTTGTAAAAAGTCGAAGTTGCTCATGTCAATTTACCGCAAATGATTGGTGTTGAAGGGATGCAATTAATTTAATGTTAATATTTTTAAGCATTTTTTTCTTGAGATTCCAAATTAAACGAATAAATTTTTCAAAATTTACTTGCTCAATTAATGGAGGGATTGGAATTTCGATCTTTGAAAAATTTGACTTATTGAGGATTGGCACAACTGCAGATACAGATCTGTTTTTAAATACTTCTTCCATATATTGCATTACATAAAATCCGTACACATCATTAACGACGCTTTGATTCCAATCAACCGCATTAATTTGTTGATTGAAAGTGACGGAAAAATTAGCTAAACCCACTCTTCCAATATCACCTATACAGCCTACCAATGTTGCACCTGCTCTTACAGTAGTGATTGACTGAGCGCCTTTAATTGAGATATGTCGAGTAGATTTTTCAATCATCCCTCGTAAATCAGTTGGAGTAACAAAAGGAATCTCATCACCAAAATTACTTTCATCAGCACTAGAGGGTGTTTTACCAGTATAGATTTTTGCTACAGTTGAGATCTCTTTTCGCATCCATTTATTTGTTGTTTTGGCATCACCAAACATCTCAACAAAAACACTCTGCGCAAGTTGATCCAACTTGACAATAGCTAATTCACGCAGCTGCATGAGCCTGACTGCTGTGTCTAGTATTTGAGCTATGCGCTGTTGTTCTGCAAGTGGTGGGAGTGGGATTTTTAATTCGTACGCTCTTTTCAGGTTCAGATTTGAAATATTCGTAGTTTTATTTGAGCAACTACGTAATAACGATTGAATACTATTGCTCACAAACCAATAGTAGAGATATTTTTTAATTACTTTTCTTTCATCTGCACGCAATACAGTAACAAATCCACCAAATGTTGCCGTGTAATCTAGCTTGTCGACCCAACAAGCTTTTCCAACCAAATTCCAACTATTGGCAGATGAAACAAGCAAATCACCCTCCGAAAGATACTGTTTATTGCTTTTGACGAATGACTTATTAATTTTCCAAACATCACTCAAATCTAAGATATTTTGAACATTCTTAGTTCGCATAACTGCTATAGTTTTATCGTCAATAAAATCATCAATGACATCCGTTGGTGCAAACGTTATTCCTCTAATAAACTCTGCAACATCCTTAAGTTTTGAAAATTCTACTTTCATTTCAGCAGTTCCTCTAACTCAACAAGACCTGCTTGTATCTCATCTTCGATTTTTCTAAGCTCTGCTATCAACTGCAGAGGCGGCACATGTTCGACATGTTCGTGCACTACTTCTTTGTACCTGTTCAAACTCAAATCGTAATCAGCAGCGGCAATGTCGGCACGTGCAACAGCAAAGCTCTGTTCAGTTCGTGCTCGTGTTTTCTCCGTACCTTCACGTTCGTGCCATCGTGCAAGCAAATCAGGCAGGTTGTTCTTTGCATGCTCTTCCGCAGTGAGTGCTGTTGATGGATGAGTACCGAGCTTGTCACTGTCCAACAATGGTTGTCGCTTGTCATCCAAGCTCCATCCATCAGCTGACATGTCGTAAAACCAAACTGTGTCTGTACCACCACTGTTGGTCTTTGTGAAAAACAGAACAGCTGTGCTGACGCCTGCATAAGGTTTAAAAACGCCGCTTGGCAACGACACCACAGCATCAAGCTTCTGCTCTTCAACCAACATCCTGCGAATTTCTTTGTTGGCTTTGCTGCTTTTAAACAAGACACCATCGGGCACGATCACAGCTGCTCGTCCACCGGGTTTCAACAACTTCAAAAACAGTGCAATAAATAACAGCTCAGTGCTTTTGGTGTCGACCACTTTGAGCAGGTCTTTGGCGACATCATCTTTGTTTAGGCTGCCTGCAAATGGTGGATTTGCAAGAATCAAACTGTACTTCTCATCTTCAACTGCATAGTCCTGCGACAGGCTGTCCCTATACTGCACGTCTGCATTCTCAACACCGTGCAGCAGCATGTTCATGCTGCCAATTCTCAACATGGTTGTGTCGAAGTCGTAGCCGTTAAACATGCCGTTGTGGAAATGCTCACGTGTCTTTGCATCTGCAAACAGTTCAGGTTTATTTTCACGCAGGTATTCGCCTGCCACAACTAGGAATCCACATGTGCCACTTGCAGGGTCACAGATGGTGTCTTTAGCAGTGGGCTCAACCATTTCCACCATTAATTGAATGATGTGACGTGGTGTGCGAAATTGCCCATTTTGTCCCGCACTTGCAATCTTTCCCAACATGTACTCGTAAAGGTCACCCTTAGTGTCTCTATCTTCCATCGGTATCTGATCAAGTAGATCAACAATGTTGGTCAGCAGTACTGCTTTGGGAATTTCAAAGCGAGCGTCTGCCATCAGCTTTGAATACGTTCCGTTGGTACCGCCCATTTCACGTAGAAATGGAAACACGTGATCACTAACGATGGTGAACATGCGATCGGGTGATAAGTTCTTCAATCTTCCCCAACGCATGTCTTCGTAGCTGCAGCCTCTTGCATCATTACCTGCGGGGAATATTTCACGTTCGATGGCAGTGCCCAACTGCGCACTCTTGTTCTCTGCCAATGTCTGCAGCTCATCTAGTCGTTTAAGAAACAAGAGGTAGGTGATTTGCTCAACAATTTTTAATGGGTTTGAAATCCCACCTGTCCAAAAGCTGTCCCAAAGTCGGTCTACTTGGTTGCGTAATTCACCTGTCAACATACAGCTGCCTTCATATTATTTGTGTTCATCATTGTTCAAGCCGTTGTGGTTTTGCGTTTGGGTTTAGAGCTCGTCGACTGCGCTTTTATAAACTCACGCATGTACTCACGCAGCACCTGTGCGGCAGGCACGTGCCGCTTCTTACAAGCCTCCGTAAACTCCTCACGCAATTCGGGCTCAACCCGTATGCGCATGCCTACTTCTTTCATTTCTTCTCCGGTTACACAATGTGTAACCACACTCTAACATGTGGTCACCTGTTTGGGAATAGGCAATTTTGGGGCTTTTTCGTACGGTGGTGGCCTATTTGCGAGTCTTTCAACGGCGGCCAATCCCACAAATAGCCACCGCCGTCAAAGTGTTACTTAAGTAATGTGTGTAGGGGTCAAAAATCACCACCCAAAAGCAAATCGGGCTGATGCTGAAATTTGCACTGTACTTTTTTAGCATGTTGTAGCCATCGGCTAGCAGCGCCTGCAGCAGCACAGCGCAGCCCTTACGCAGCTCAAATGTCAGCTAGCGCTGTCTACGTAGTGCGCAGCTGAAGGTGCGCTTGTAGGGCTTGTGCGCAGGTCTGCGAAAAGTTGTGGCTGATGTGCCACATGCAGCAGCTAAATACAACTGAGCATGTTTTGCATAAAACATGCTCAGTGCAGCTAAGTCGTTGAAATCATTAAGGTAAAAAAACTCCAAAAAGAGGTAGGAATTTTGAACATACGAAAACATACTAATAACACTATTTCCACAACAGCTAAGAAATCCAAAATGACCAAACAAGCCAAAACACTTAACGAACGTGAGCTGCAACGCCTGCTAGATTTTGTGAAAACCACCAAGTGCGCAGCACGTAACAGAGCGATTCTGCTGCTGACGCATCTTGCAGGCATGAGGATTGGAGAAGTTGCAGCTGTGCGTGTGTGCGATGTGCTTGCTGCTGATGGCACTGTGCGTGATGAGATAAATTTGTCAGCAGCACAGACTAAAGGCAATCGCAGCCGCAGCGTGTTGCTCAACGAGCGCATGCAAGCAGAAGTTGCTGCTTATGTGCGCATGCTGCGTGTGCGTGATACCAGGCAGGCACTGTTTGCCACGCAGCGCAGTGCAGCGTTCACTGCCAATTCGCTCACACAGGTCATCAACGGTATCTATCGCAATGCAGGCTTTGATGGTGCAAGCAGCCACAGCGGGCGGAGAGGCTTTTTAACCAACCTCGCAGAGAAGGGTGTTAGCGTGCGAGTGATGATGGCACTTGCAGGACACGCCAACATGGCCACCACACAACGCTACATCGACTTGCGACCCGGCGTGCTGCGAAATGCTGTTGAGTTGGTTTAGCAATTCAACTCTTAATACATAGCAACAAAAATTTCTACGACTTGCATCTAACTAAGCTCATCAATTTTCAGTTTTTTCAAAGCCTTACTAAATGCAGTTTTTTTAAATTCGGAGTCTTTTATTATTTTTTGAAGATTTATGTTTCTAAGTGAGCTTTTAAGCTCTGCGGGACTAAAATCAATGCTAGTGATTACTTCAACTAAGTCGGTCGCTGTAGCAAGTAACTGATATACGTTAAAGGCTTTGTCTTTTAACGGTTGGCACTCTTCAATCAATATTCCCGCGTTGTATTGATTTTCAATTTCAAGTGCCAACTCTCGATAGCATCTTTCGATGCCGTTTAATAGATTCTCTATAGATTCATGTGCTTGCGGCATGGATTCCCTTTATTTACGAAGTTTATTTTGGAACAAGCAATCCATCCACATACTCATAGTCGGCAAGTGCGTTGCTTATCATCTTCTGTTCTGTCGTATGGTAATAAGTCTTTTCAATTTGCGTAATGCTTGTGCCACACATC